>Ga0157376_10000123_pt1 | contig 53350 bp, 88 predicted proteins | sample M45metaG_FD_121801 | JGI IMG/M metagenome (GOLD analysis project Ga0157376, IMG submission 121801) | Miscanthus rhizosphere microbial communities from Kellogg Biological Station, Michigan, USA - M4-5 metaG | ecosystem: Host-associated > Plants > Roots > Rhizosphere > Soil | place: USA: Michigan...
CCGCCCTCCTTAGCCTCGGGAAACTCCTGCACGTCAGGGTCGGCCACAAGCTCTTTCAGTCGCATCATTGCTCTTGGTTCAACTTCTAAAATCATCGTCTCAATCCTTTAAGGGCCAGATATGTCACGCAGTAGGTTTCTGATTTGCCTCGGCGTGATCTGCAATGAACGGTGCCTTGTAGGGATGCGGTCAGGGAGAGCGATTTCAACAATCGGCGGCTCGTTGTTTTTGCAGAAATTGACTCTCAGTCTGATCGGCCTCGCGGTGACCTTACCGGAGTCGTCGTATTCAATGAGTGTGGCAATCGGCAAATCAATCTCCTGTTCCTATGGCGGCGGTATGTGGTTCGTTGTCCCTGATCAGCGGTGCGTGATCGATGCCGAAGGTGCGCAGCAGCGCCATCACCGAAATGTAGAGCGTCTGGTACACGGCCAGATTGGCGACGGCATCGTCGCGCTCCTGCTGGTACGAGGCAATGCGCGATTGCGCGACACCAAGCTCACTGCGCAGGCCCTCGATCTCGATCTTGCTGACCGTCAGCATCTGCTCAAACTGGTCGCGCTGGCGCAGCAGTTCATCGCGCTCGCCAACCACACGCTGGTAGCTGGCAACATGATGCTGCACGGCGGTGGCCACGGCCAGTTCTTCCGGTGTGGCCTGCGGCGGCTGTCCGTTGAGTGGTGGCAATGGCTGTTCCGGCTTCGGCTTTTCAGTCTGCTTAATCATGGTCATCGGTTCTTCCTCCGTAGTTTGGACACGGCAACCAGCGCCGCATGTATCCGGTGATCAGTGTTGATTGCAGCATCCGCGTCTCCAGCCCGACACCAATGGGATTGGGCTGATCAACTGGTTGGCGTCTGGCCGCCCTCATCTTTTTTCGGGTCCGCCACGCCTTGCGGCTCGCCGTGCTGTAGCTGCTCTTGCTTCGCTTCACCATTGTCGTTCCCCACATAACTCCGATCAAAGTGATCGGCCCCATTGCGCACAACTCCTGCCGCCTTCGGCACCGGCTGGAAATCGTATCCGGTCGGCGGCTCGCGCACTGTTCTGCGCACTCGGAGTAGCGGATGCAATTGCCACGGCCAGTAGCCGTAGATCAGCCGCATACCAATAAACATTGCCGTCAGCACAGCAACCGACACCACAATGTCCTCCACAGTTATCTTAGGCACGGTCACACCTCTCGCTGCGCTTCGGCTCGGATGTCTCGCCAAGGATGTACTCGACATCGACCACATCGCCGTCATTGAGCAAATCCCAATTCTGCTCGATGTGCTGGTGCGCCAGCGGCATGGTGCGCGAGCCCTTGGGATAGTCATACGGGTCGTGGCGGGCTGTCTGCCTGTGGGTGTCGATCAGCATCACGCAATGCTCATTCGCTTCGCACGACCAGCCATCGTGCCGCAGCAGGAAGCGTTGCGCTTCGTTGTCAGGGATTGGCTTGAAGCACATCACTGCAATCATGGTGTGGCGGTCACGGATTTCCAGACATTTGATCTTCATGCCATCACCCGCTGGCGTTTGTACTCGGCATAGTATCGCTGGCAGAGGTCGAACGGATCGGTGATGCCGCAGGCCAGCCACCAGCCAAGCTCGTTGCCGTGGTTGTGCTGGTCGCTATGACACGACGCGGTGAGCGGCAGCGCCCAGCAGTCATCCGGCTTCTGCCCGATGCCGCCGTTTGGTTTATCGTGCTTGGCCGATGACGCGCGGAGGTGCGCGGCCTGACACGGCGGTCCTTTCAGGCAGCCGCAGGCGCAGCGTTGCAGGCGCAACCACACCAGATAGCCGCGATCAGTCTTTCTTGGTTGCCGTTGCCTCACGAATGATCCTCTCTGCTTCGGCTTGGACAATGGTCCACGCCTTGGTCGCAACTTCCTGTTCGTCAACAAACAAATCGTCGCGGCTGCGGACGTACAGCACTACAGCCAGTGCCTCTGCCAGCGTGACCGGCATCTCACTCATTTCATGTCCAACAGTGCGAGGATGCAGTAACCCGGCATCAGTCCGTCGAACTCGTGCAGGATGTAGGTGATGCGCCGCGTCACTGTCTGACCGGTGTACGTTCCGACGCCGGGGCGAAATTCCTCGAACACCACGTCATCGCCCTCCTGATAGTTGCGGTCGGTTTTGCGCAGGTCGAAGGTCTTGGTGCCGATCTTGATCGGTGCAAAGTATTCCGGCCAGCTTTTGACGTTGTGAGTTGTCATTTGCGTTTGCCTTTCGGAATGTCCTTGTCGGTGATGTCGGCGTCGAACATGTCGGCAGCTTTGCCCATCACCGCTTTCGCCTGCTTGGCCTTCGCCGCGACAGTCTCAGGCGTGTCGGTTTCAATCTCGCCCTCGACAATCTTGGTGACGTGGTCGGCATCGAAGCCACGCGGCTGGACGTGCGCGATCTTGGCGTCCTTCAGCCGCTGCGACAGATCGGAAATGGCGGGTGTCACGTCGACAAGCTCGGGATTGTCCTCAAGTTCATCGATGGTGTACGCGCCAAGGATCACCTCGGGACAGAACAGCCGCGCCCACTGGCGTGAGGCCGAATAGAACATCTGCACTTCGGGGTTGCTCTCCCACAGCGGGGAGCCGCCCTTGCTTGCGGGTCCGGTGTCGCCGTCGCGCTGTTTTTTCGACGGGCGATGCTGGAGCATCTTGCCCAGCGTCTCGCTGGTGTACTCGTGCGGTTTGTCCTCGCCCCTGAAGGTGGCCCACACCTTGCAGCGGCGGTCATCGCCAGTGCCGGTGATTTCGTAGCGCAACCGGTTTTTGATCGGCGCGTTTTTCTCGACAACGGCATGGATGATCTGGCTTTGATAGCCGATGCGGTCGCCAACCACATACGACTGATCCAGCACACTCATGATCGGGAAGCCCCACTCGCGCGCCTTCAGGCAGAGCGCGAAGCAGACGCCGGGTTGCTGGCGACAGTGGTTGGGCACGGCCACGCCGCCGCGCGACAGCGTGTCTGCGACCTTCGCCAGTTCGGCAACAGTCTGGATGACAATGCCGCCGATGGTGGCTTCGACCGGGATGTCGGACGCCTTCACCAGTTCGACACGTTTCTCAATCTCGCCAACGTCAGTCATCGCACTCTCCTGTCAGCAGTCATTAACCATTTTTCGAAATCGCATTTTCGTTCATCGTTCAACCCGATAGGTCTTTTCGATACGCCCCAGCTTTTCGTCACCACGTTTGTGCGACTTGATCGGCACACGCTTGCGCACGGTGCCGTCATCGTTCTTGTAGCTGCGCCAGTGGGCGCGGACCTCATGCAGGCGGTTCTTATGATGCGTGATGGCGCGAGCCACCAGCTTCGGCACGGTCATGCGCTGCGACAGCTTGATGGTGAGCGTCTTATGCTCCAGCGGCAGCACCGTCTTGTCCTTGATCTTGACCGGTGGCCCTTGGTGCCGCCGTGCTTCGCCGGTTGTCACCTCCGCGCCAAGATGACCTGCGCCCAGCGCAATCAATGTGCCCCAGACGTAGCGTAGTTCACCGGAAATCTCGGCCATCATTTCACCGATGACCTTGCCGATGCCCTCCGATGCTTTCTTGTGGCTGACGTGCAGTGGTGACGGATGCGCAAAGCAGTCCATGATGCCGACATTCGGATTGCTGAAGCCGAAGGCCAGCGCCTGAAGAATGGTGTCGACTTCGTGCCGGTGTTCTGCCGTGTACGGCTCACCATTGTGCCACCAGAACGCCAGCGGGAATACGAGCGGGCCCCTGACATCGTCCATGACGTGCGCGACGTAGTAGCCCCCAAGGTCGCCGGGGTAGATCAGCCAGCCGACACGCGGCGCAACCTGCTCAATCGGGCTGTCGCTGGCGAATTTGATGCCAAGTTCATGGGCGCGAAGCTGCCGCGCACGGCAATCCATCTCGACCCACGTCACCGGGAACGGCGGCACCGCAAGACGCCGCGCCGCCTCAAGGTCGGGCTTGATGGCGACGGAGAAGTCCGCCGCCAGCGCAGAGGTGGCCTTATCGAGCGTGAAGCAGTGCGCCTTGCGCAGCAACATGCGCAGTGCGTACCGATCCTGAACGAAGTCAAGGCATTCATTGTCAGTGAAAGTGGCCTCGTGCAGGCTGTCGATCAGCGGGCGATCCGGCACCCTGAAGTCACCAACGCCGCCGAACAGCGGCTCATCCTTGGTCAGCGTGACGTGCGGTTCGTATCGGTGACGGCCAATGCTGTCGTCAATGGTGGTCGGCGTACACCAGTTGCACAGCACCGCCTTCGTTGACGGAAAACTGACTTCCGGCCAGCACCGTTTGCACGAAATGCACCTGTGGATGTCTGATGACTGCAACACGCTGCTCATACGAAATGCTCCGGTGGTCGCGGGATGTCCTGATCGTGCGGACGCCACAGGTGCAGCGTGTACGGATGCCTGTTGATGTGATCGGACGGCGGCACATGCAACTGCATCGCCGTTTCGCTGTCGGCAAAAAACTTGCGCTTGATGAATTCCATTTCCGGCCAGTTGGGGCAGCGGCTGGCGCGGCTAACGGAGACATGATCCCAGCCCTCGTCCACCGCAGCGATGACACGCAACGGTTGCCCGTCAACCGGTGACGGAAAGGCAAAGCAACCACAGGTGCCGTTGCCGCTGTGGCCATAGACTGCACTGGCATCAAGCCGGTGCGCGTTCAGCAGGTCGAGGTTTCTCATAGCGCCCTCTGCCGCAGGCCGGGGACATTGCGCCGTTCTTCGTACTGCACGTCACGTTCGGTCCAGCCGATGGCCTCAAAGCTCTTGCCTTCCGGCAGCACCCACAGATGGTACTTGTTCGACGTGTCAACCTTGCGGCTCTCTGCCGGGAATAACTGGAACGCTTCGCGCTCTGCACCAGCCAGTTCGTTCTTGATTTGCTGTATGTGCCGCCAATCGAAGATTGCGCCGCCGTCACGCCTGCGAATATTGATGTGCAGCATGACGTTGCCGGGACCGCACGGCGCAACCTGCACCTGATAGAGTTCGTTGACGTAGCAGTCGCACTTGGCTTCTTCGGTGTCGAGCATCGCATTCGCTTCGGCTTCGCTGATGCCGTAGTGCTGCGCCGTCTCCTGCACCACCTCGCGGCGGCGGGTCATCTGGTCGGGCCGCAGCTTGATCAGCGGCTTCCAGTATCTCGGTCTGTCAGTCATGGCTTGCTCCGTTGGACTGCAAATATTTTGATGGTGCTTTCATCCCACACCCTGCGCCGCAATCGTGCAGTTCGTCCGCTTGCGACACATTTCAGTCTCACCCACTTCGGGCCTTCCTTGATTTGGACGATGCGCCAGCCCGCACCGATGCGCGGCGCTTCGTCGTGGAGGAAGATTTTTGCTCTGATCGCCTTTCGCATTGCTGTTCTCCTGTGAACAACAAAGCGTAGCAAAGGGGGTCCGCGCTTTTTCCGTTTCGGTACAGACCGATAGCGTGGACGTTGAACAACTTCGACATTTTGCCAAACTTGACTTGAGGCTTACCGGGCACAACTGGCAGGTTTATCGACGCCATGTATTTCAGAAGTCCCTGCGGCGTACGCACTGGTTTGACGAAAAATAATTTTGGCGGCATCATTTTGGTTTGTCCGACTTTTTCGGCAGGCGTTGCGCTGTTTCAAGCGCCTCTTTCGCTGCCATGACGGCGGCGTCACCGTCGCCATTTCTGACGGCTTCGATGCCGACATCCATCAGTCGTATGATGCGGTCGACTTCCTTGTCGACATCAATGGCATCGAAATTCGCCATGATCACTTTCGGTTTTTGGTCTGTCATGCTCCGCCTCCTACCTTTTCAAATTTCAATCGCCTGTCGATGCGCTCCCGTTCAGCGTCGGCCAGCGGCAGCGGGCGAAGGTCGCCCTCGCCCGGTCCCGGCCAGTGATCGGTGTTGATGCAGTTGGCGATCTTGCGGATCATCGCGCGGTTTTGCAGTCGGCCTCGTGCCAGATCGTCTTCGGTCAGCGGCAAGGCGCGGGCGCAGTAGGGCCGGTCGGTTTCAATGAACATCAGATAGAAGCTGTCGAACGGATGCTTCAGCAGTTCGGCCACTTCCCAGATTAGCCCGCCTTGCTGATGATAGCCAAAGCTGCGGATGGATGATTGCAGGGCGACAGTCGTGACATCGGCAGCCGTCTTCAGGTCGCAGAACTCTCCGGTATGCGTCGGGATCACGTCAGGCCGCGCCTTAAGCCACAAGCCTGTCTCGGGGTCTTTGGCAAAGCCGGAATGCTCGACATAGCCGCGCAGCAATCCCTCGTTGACAAGCGGGTCGAGCGCAAGACTGCGTGACATGGCAAGGATGATTTTGAGTTCGTCCTGCGTGACCCAAGCCTTGCCCTGTGCCGCCGCCTTGACATTCCATTTTTTGCAGAAGTCCGCGCCGTTGTGCCACGGCTTTTCGACAGCGGTCTTCTTGTCGCGGTAGGTCAGCGGTTGCGCGATGTATTTCAGTTTGAACCTGTCTTCGCCCAGCAGCAGGTGATGCGCGGCGCTGCCCAGCACGAAATGGCGCGGCGGCTTGTCGACTTCGCGCACCGGGTTTTCTGCCCAGCGGTCGTGCATGTGTGCGGGCGACTGCTTCCAGCAGGTGCGCAGATCGGACGATGAGACGGCGGGGCCGTCGCAAATCCCGGCGCTGTGATAATCCTCAAGCGACAGGCCGCTGTACCAGCCCGGTGTTTTGATCGGCTTGCCGTTCCACACGATTGCTTTCATGCAGCAACCTCATCAGCGCAAAGCCATTCATCCATTGTTTTGTCGTTCTTGCTGCTGTTGCATGGTCTGCACATCAACTGGAGATTGTCGGGCCAGTTCGTGCCGCCGCGCTACAACGGTTGCTTATGATCGACGGAGCAACTGACAGCCAACAATGTTTTGCAAAACGGTGCGGCGCAAATGCCGCGTTGTTCGTCGCGTAATCGCTGAAGGTCACTTTCGGTAAAGTTGCCGTAAGCGCCTCTTGCTCTGGCGCGACGGGTTTGGCGTGACACGGATAAGCGTTCGGGATTTTGATTGCGGTACGCGCGATCATAGTCGGCTATTTTGTTTTTGTTGCGCTTCCTGTAGGTGCGTTTTCTGGAAAGCACACCCTTTGGATTGCGCAAAGCCTGACGACGATTGTCGGCGCGTTTTGTAGCAGCAGCGCGGTCTGGGTGCCGGTGTCTGTAAGCAGCGTTTATTGTTTGGCGGCATCCTACACAGGTGCCATCAGTCTGCCGCTTGCCACGCTGTTCGGGGTGCAGTCCGCACATCTTGCCGGTATACCGCGTCAGCCCCTGTGCCTTCGCCTCTTTGCGCGTCATCGCCTCTCTCCAGAAAAAAGCGGGGCAAGGGTTCGGCCTTGCCCCGCCGCACACGTCAATCAAACAACAGTGAGGTGCCTGACGGGCGGTGCTACAGCCAGTGCGGAGCAAGCCATTGATCTACACTGGCCGATTAAGTTGGGAGCGCGAGCGGGTGGGGACACCGGTTAAACCCCGCGCTCCCATTTCGCAGACGTACCGTTACGCGGCCTGCAAAATAGATTTCCAATCAGAGGCCGGGAGATTTATGAGCGTTCCGCCAACGCCCTCAATCTCGACCGCGCGATCATAGTCGTCGGCTTTGTGCGCCTGCGCCGTGACAGCATTGATCATACCCCATGCGGTGAGGTCGCCGCCTTCGGCTAGTGACGTGAGGATGGATGGACGCATCGCATCCGGCAGACCGACCTTGGTGGTCAGCACTTCGACGGCACTGGTGATCGTGCCGCTGATCTTCGCGGACGGATCGGCAAGCTGCTTGAGTTTGTCGACCTGCACACGAAAGCGGGTTTCATCGACAACCGCGCGTACCATGTCACGCACCTTCAGCAGGATTGCCTTGTCATCGGCCTGCTTGGTGTCATCCGCCCACAGCGTTTCGCTGTCTTCAACCGCGCGCCCGATATGCGAGCGGCGGAAACTGTCGCCGGTCTTCGCACCATTGAGGCAGATCAGCCGCCACGCCAGACCATCGACGCGCACCGCGCCAAGTCCGACTTCCGAGTTGCTGATGATGCCGCCAGCTTGGACAACGTCACCGACCTTCACCTGCCCCTGCACACCGGGTACGACGAAGTGGATGTAGAGCCGTGCCGTGGTGACTTCAGCGGAGACGATTTGCACGTTGGGGAGTTCGTGCAGGATCGGCAATGCGACTTCCGCGACTTCCTCGTTTTCAACGCGGGCGTAGCTGTTCGACAGGATGGCCCGACCGTTGCCGCTGAGTGTGCGCACCATGCGCTTGCGCTCGTTCGGCATCTTTTGCAGCCAAGTGTTGATGTTCTCCGACAGTAGATCGGGCGCATCGTTTTTCATGCGATCCCAATACTGCGCCGGGACGCCAGTGAAGGTGGCGAGTTGCCGATGCGCGAGCGGTTGCAGGGGAAAGCTGCCGTTGTCGGGAACGTGCAGTCTGACTTCGCCTTCAGTATCGGCGCGGGCGGTGAGCCGGTTGGCTGGCGCGATGAAATCACGCTTGCCGTCTTTTGCCGTGGTAATGCGGCGGGCTAGTTCTTGTAGATCAATGCCCTTCAACATGGTGTGACTTGCTCCTTATCGGCTGGATTGCCGGTCTAGTGGTGTACCCCCGACCAGCGCCGAAGTAAAGGAAACCTTGGCTTTCGCCGTCAATCACGCTACATATAGTGGCTATCGTTAATTGGGAAGGGACGCTTGGTATGACCGGTTTTCGACAGGCCACAAAGGTGGACCGCGCCTGCGCCAAAATACGCTCGACCAGAGGTCTGTCGGTGCGGGTGGCAGAAGCCTGCGGCATTGAACGGGCGGCGGTCTATCAGTGGGATAAGGTTCCTATCGAACGGGTGCATGACGTGGCGAAAGTGATCGGCATGACGCCCGAGCAAATCCGACCGGACATCTTCAAGCGGAGACGTAAGGCGTGATGTGGAACGACGACGCCGACACGCTGATGCTGAAGCTGTGGAACGCGGGACACAGCTTGGGGGTGACTGCGGCAGAGTTGGCGAAAGCCGGATATAAGGTCAGCCGGGGCGCAGTCGCCGGTCGCAAGGACCGGCTTATCAAATGGGGTGCCAAGGTGACGCGCAAAGGCAAAGTGATGCAGCCGACCGTGAAGACGGAAAAGAAAAAGATCAGCAACGCTGAAGCCGGTGCGGCAAGGGCGGCGCGCAGGCTCGCTCGCAAGCCGTCACAGACAACGCCGGAAATGGCGCAGGCTACCGTCGAGGCCATCGAGACGGCGAGCATCGAGGCCGACATCGGCATGGTGGGCGTTCAGTATTTCGAAAACGAGGGCTGCAAAGCAATCCTCGACATACGCGGCGATTGGGATTTGCCGCTGTGTTGTGGTCAGCCGCGCGGTATCGATAGCTTAGGCCGGGATAGTTCGTATTGCCCCACGCACCACGCCCGGTTCAACACAAACGCAGCGGGCAGCAGGAGAACGTACTGATGGCAAAGGCAGCGAAGCACAAAGAACCGGAAGTCGGCAGCAAAGCGGTTCGCATCCTGCGCACCGTGCACGTCTGCTACGAGAACATCGAGAGTGCGCGTGGCCGCTACATGAACGCCGCGCGCAAAGAGCGCGACCACATGCAGTCGCAGTACGAAGCGCTGGCGGCGCTGGGTATCTCGCAGGCGTCGGCCAAGATCAACGTGAAGATCGACCGCGCGCTGACGAAGATCAAGGGCTGGTTGTCCGATCTGGAAATCGAAGATCGCAAAATGGCCGAGCGCATCGCCAAGGCACAGGAAAATAAACGCCAGTTGTCGTTCTGGGCTGACCTGCCGAAGCCGACCAAGGCAGAGCAGAAGCAGCTTGCCGAACTGGCGAAGTCATCGAAGCTGACGCTGGTCGTACAGGGAGAGAAACATGACGACGACAAGGGGGCCGAAAGAACAGAGGCTCAAGGAGTTGCGTGAGCGTCCGCAGGTGAAGGCGGCTGGCGCGAAGCTCAAGGCCGGTGCGAAGGACAAGCTGAAGGTGCGAGCCATCGGCAGAGTGACATCGTTCAAAGCGAAGCGCGGTGTGAAGTGAGGGATGTTAAGTACACCTTGGATTGGACCGAGTTGCTTGTGTGCGGTGTGATTGGGGTGGTGCGGCGCGTTGCATCATTACAAAACGGGCGCAGGGATCAGGGGCTTGGTCCATCAGATTGGACGGTAGACATTGAGGGCGTTGCTGGCGAACTGGCTGTCGCAAGGCACCTCGATGTCTACTGTATGCCGAAGGTCAACAGCTTCAAGGTGGCCGATGTGGCTGGCTATCATGTGCGCTCGACAAAATATTCTGACGGCAAGTTGATCATCAGGCCGAAAGATGATGAGGACGCGCCGTACATCCTGACCGTGACCGGCGACCTGCCGCATGTTCGCGTTATTGGTTTGCTGCCAGCAGGCCGGGACGCGCGCAAACCGGAGTACGACTACAAGGGCGACAGTTGGTGGGTGCCACAGGAGCACCTTGTTGATTTACCGGAACGGCGATGACCGACTTCACCGGCAAAGTGCTGGCACTCGACCTCGCAACGACAACTGGCTGGGCGTTTGGTCGACCGGGCACAAAGCCGAAGTTTGGTTTCATACGTCTCGGCAAACCGGGTGGTGGTCGCGCAAATTGTTATCGTGTGCTGCGCCACTGGCTTGACGCCTTTCAGCAGCCTGACCTGATCGTCTACGAAAGCCCCGCTGCACCGATGGTGATGCAGGGTCGCACCAACATCGACACAATCAAGCTGCTGATCGGTCTGGCCGAGCATGTCGAGGAATGGTGTCTGGGCAATGTCGAGTTGCGTGAAGCGTCGGTGATGCAGATACGTCCGCACTTCATTGGCGAGAATATGAAAAGCAAATTGGCGAAGGCGGCGACAATCGAGCGGTGCCGCGAACTCGGTTGGATGGTGACAAACGACAATGAAGCCGATGCGTGTGCGCTGTGGAGCTATCAGGTGTGCTGTCTGCGGCCCGACATCGCTATTCGTATGACGCCGCTGTTCGCCACACACCACATCTTGCGTCAATGACGCTGACGAAAAAGATTTGATGTCAGCGACGTGACATTGCGCTTGCCAAAATAATCGACAGGCATACGGTGGAAATGCGAAGGGCGGCACACCACCCGTGTCCCGCCCTTCAGATCGAAACCTTGTACTGAGCAAGGCATGATCCTTGTGCTTGGGAACCAATACTTATCCCCAGCGCGAAATCAAGCCCCCCAGCACCAAAGAGTTCCGGTCAGCACCGCAGACGTGCGGTTTTGTTGTGGTTTTCACGCTGGCAGCGTCTGCCACCAGCGGGTGTGAGCGGCTGTCCTGTCGGCTGTCGCGCTGTGAGAGGCTGTTAAGAAAGAAAGAAGCAGCAGGTGCTTCGGCAGAGCAGCAAGGTACAGACTGAGTAAATGGAAGGGAAAAATGACGGCGGCGCAGGCACTTGTCGAACTTCGTAAAGAACTGCGCTGTCGAAAATGCGGGAAAAAGGGCCGCAAGTCGCCGTGGACGGTGTGCCGAGTGTGCAGGCTCAAACACGACATGGCGACCGCGCGCAAAGTGTGGCGAGTGCGAAAGCTGATGGCACGAGCGAGACAGGATGGCTGACATGGAAACGAACACAATCGAGCAGGCCAAGGGCCGCTGGCGTGAAATCCTCCCGGCGCTGGGCATTGCACCGAAGATTTTGAGCGGGGTGCACCAGCCCTGTCCGCTGTGTGGCGGCAAGGACCGCTTTCGCTACACCGATCCGACCGGCAACGGCGGCTACTTCTGCAACCAGTGTGGTGCTGGGAGTGGAATGCAGTTGCTGATGAAGCTGCACGGCTGGGATTTTGCCAAGGCGGCAAAGGAAGTGGACCTTATCATTGGAAATCTACCGAAGGAAAAACCGAAAGTGCTTGCGGACAAGCGCATCACCAGCGATGCCGAATTGAAACGCATCTGGGTTGGGTCGAGTGTGATCCGGCCCGAGAATGCAGTGGGTAAATATTTGAGCAAGCGCGGACTGAAGGTCGAGCGTTTCCTGAAGTCATTGGATGGCGGCTACGCCAATTCGCTGCGCACGACCATCGCCACCTTTCATCCTCACGCGGATGTTTTTCCGGTGATGCTGGCGAAGTTTTGCGATGTGCACGGCAACGGCAAGCAGCTACATGTGACGTACCTGACCGAAGATGGTGAGAAAGCGCCGATCACGCCGAATAAAAAGTTCATGCGTGGTCCGCTGCCGAAGGGTGGCGCGATCAGGATTGGTGAGCCTGCGGAGACGATGGGTGTTGCCGAAGGAATTGAGACGGCGTTAAGCGCAGCTTATCTTTACGGAATGCCGGTATGGGCCACGACATCGGCGCAGATGCTGGAATATTGGCATCCACCGGTTGGCGTCAAACGCATCGTGATCTTTGGTGATAACGACGCCAGCTTCACCGGGCAGGCGTCGGCGTATGTGCTGGCGAAACGGTTGTGGGTCGAGGGGCAGGTCAAGGGCATCGAGCGCGTGATCGATGTGCGTATCCCTGAAAACGTGGGGCATGACTTCAACGATGTATTGCGGGAGGTGAACGATGCCAGAATTACGCACTGATCAGGCTGATGCGCTGGAGAATTTGCGTTGTGCGGTTGGTGCCGGTCAGCGGCGGATCGTGATGCAGGCTCCGACCGGCTTTGGCAAGACGGTGCTGGCCGCAGCACTGGTGAATAATGCGCGGACGAAAAAGAAAAAGGTGTTGTTCACCGTGCCCGCGCTGTCGCTGATCGATCAGACCGTCGAAATGTTTTACGCGAACGGAATACTGGATGTTGGTGTGATCCAAGCGCAGCACGAGATGACCGATTGGAGCAAGCCGATCCAGATCGCCAGTGTGCAGACGTTGATGAAGCGACCGATGCCAGAACATGACGTGGCGCTGGTCGATGAAGTGCATAAATGGTTTGAGAAGTTTTATCCGAAATGGATGCAAGACCCGAAGTGGCAGAACACGCCGATCATCGGCCTGTCGGCAACGCCGTGGACGCGCGGGCTGGGCTCCTATTTCGGGCACTACATCAAGGCATCGACCACGCGCGAATTGATCGAGGCTGGCCTGCTGTCGCCGTTCAAGGTGTATGCGCCATCGCATCCCGATTTGAGTGCGGTGCGGACGGTGGCGGGTGATTATCAGCAGAACGAATTGTCCGCGAAAATGTCGGAAGGCAAATTGGTCGCTGACGCGGTCGAGACATGGCTGAAGCTGGCCGAGGGCCGACCGACGCTATGCTATGCGGTGGACCGATTGCATGCAAAGCATCTGCAAGTGAAGTTTGAGGCTGCCGGTGTCGCGTGTGCCTATCAGGATGCCCACACCGATGATCTTGAGCGCAAGGCAATCAAGCGCGACTTCCATAGTGGCCGGGTGAAGGTGGTGTGTAATGTCGGCACACTGACGGTCGGCATCGATTGGGATGTGCGTTGCATCAGCCTCTGTCGGCCAACCAAGAGCGACATGCTGTTCGTGCAGATAGTCGGGCGCGGTTTGCGCACGGCTCCCGGCAAAGATCACTGCCTGATCCTCGACCATAGCGATAACCATCAGCGTCTGGGCTTCGTGACCGACATCGATGAGAGCTACAGCGGCCTGCACGTTGGCAAGACGCCCGCACATGAGAACCGCACCGAAGCAATCCGGCTGCCGAAGGAGTGCCCGCAGTGCGCGTATCTGAAGCCCCCGCGATGCGCCAAGTGTCCAGCCTGTGGTTTCGTGGCGGTGGCTGTCAATAAGGTGAAGCCCGAGGATGGTGAATTGCGCGAACTGAAACCGAAGCCAAAGCAGCAGGTGTGGGGGCCTGAAGAAAAAGCGTGGTTTGCTGGCGAGCTACGGCGCTACGCAAGGGATCACGGCTACAGCAGCGGCTGGGTGTCGCACAAGTTCAGGGAAAAGTTTGGCGTCTGGCCGAATGCTTATGGCGGGGTGAATGCCGCCACCCACATCCGGCCTGAAACGCTGGGCTGGATTAAAAGCCGCCAGATTGCCTACGCGCGGGCAAAGGCGAAGCAGCAGTCGGAGCATCCGGTATGACCGAGCAGACCAGAACGTCGCACAAGATCGAGAATTGTGGTGACGCCGACTGCCGCAACGGTGCGTACATCAAGGCAATGAAGTTGCTGATCGATCACATGATCAGCGATAAACTGATGCTGCACAGAATAATCCCGCCGCCGCCACCACCGCCTTTGCAGTTTGATTTGAGCGATGCGATGAAAGTGAGACTGTTCGATGAAGCAAGAAAAGTTCTGTACGCAGACATCACACGATGACGAGGTCGAGTACGTTGTGCGCAAGGTCGCAGAGTGGATTGCTGCCGGGGATGTGATCGAGGAACATGCCTATCAGTGTGTGCAGGCCGTGGTGATGGGCTTCGACATGATTATCCACAGCGGCAAGGACATGACGTTGGAGCATTGGTGCGACGTGTACCACACGCGGCTGAAGATGCAGGAGACGATGGACCCGAAAGAGTTTGCAGCAAAAAAGCGGATGTTGCACAGCGCACGGCGCAGGTATCTGCGGTCGCGCGCATGAAGCCAATTTGCATGACGTGCATGTTGAAGGAGATGATCGATGCGGATCGAACGGGTCTACGCACAGAACTCGGAGGCGTGGGCGTTGGGCGCTAAACGCCATCACGGCTTTTATGTGCGGCGCGTTGTGTGGGGGTTGATGATGGCTGTTGCCGAACGCCGGTCTGGTGAGGAAATCCGCAAATGCTCGATCATGGTCGAGAAAGATCCGAAGCGCCGGACGTTGCCGAAACTTTTTGAGGTGGATCGTGGCAATTTCACTCAACCAGCAGATTGACGAAGTAAAGCGCGAGTTGGCAAAGCGCAGCGAGGTGTATCCGCACATGGTCCACAGTGGTAAGATGCGGCAATCGATTGCCGACTATCAGGTCGAGCGGATGCAGGCGGTGTTGAAGACGCTGGAGTGGCTGCAACGCAATGAAGACAAGGTGCGTATTCTGATGACGGAGGGGTCATGACCGAAGTGACATACGGCAAAACCCCGATAGGCCAGCTTCTCTATGATCTGGCGTTCACCAACCTGTCGTCAAAGTACATTGCCCGCAAGCACCGCAAGCCGGTTGCCGACATCCGCGTGTTGCGGGCGCACAAGGACATCAAGAAGCTGCGCCGACAAAACCGGTTGAAGGGCGACGCCGCATGAGCATCCCGTATGCCCACGCCAACAGCAGCAATGCGCGCGCTGAAATCATGAAGATACTGCGCCGCTTTGGCTGCGAGAGCGTCGGCTTCATGGACGACTTTGACAATCATGCGGTGGTGCTGGCCTTTACGCATCGTGGTCGGCCTGTGCAGCTTCGCGCGTCCGCGAAAGGCTGGGCTGCGCTCCACCTGAAAGAAAATCCGTACAACAATCGCCGCAGCGGAACACAGCACGATTACGAGCAGCAAGCTCTCCAACAGGGACATGCCGCCGTCAATTCGATCCTGCGTGATTGGATCAAAGGGCAGGTCACAGCCGTTGAGTGTGGTGTGTTGCAGTTCGAGGCGGTGTTCATGCCGTATATGCTGATGAAAGACGGCAGGCCGCTGATCGAATTGGTGCGCGAGCAGGACGTATTGCCCGCGCCGAAAGAGCCGAAAGTGGTGAACCTGAAAGGCAGCTAGTCGGGCAACGGAGGCGATCATGGATATTGGTGGCATTCTGCTGGGCTTGCTCTACGTCTTGCTGTACATCGCAGTCATCATCTTGGTGGCATTCGCCATCCGCTGGGTGATCGTGTTCGCGCTTGGCAGCATCGATCCGAACGTCGACAAGTGGGGACGTATCGTGGTGGGTCTGTTGTGCGCCATCGTCATCGTGGCATGGCTCTTGAGTATGCTGGGGCTCGTGCGTGTGCCCTTTCCAATCGCACACCCGCTACGGTGATCAGCCGATTGATCTGGGAACGACACCACAGATCATGAAACCGGAACGCAAATGAACGAAGATTGCCTGCGCTCGATTGTCTACAACTTCCCTGACCGGACAGCCACGCTGATCTATGAGCCGGACTGTGAGTACGATCTGGAAGCAATCGCTGAGTACGTTGACGACATGAGTGATGGCCGGTGTCTGCGCATCAACATCTTCGAAGGCAGCGAACTGGCCTATGCGATGCGCCGGGACGCCAGCGAAATGTGGAGCGGAGCCAACGGCATTGCCATGCAATGACAAATGTGTATGCTCCGCCTCGGCAATCCCGATGGCTTGCTCCACATTTCATTGGAAATGCCACGAGAGGCGGTGTCGGGCTGGCGCTCACCACCGCCTCTTTCGTTTGTGAGGCCGCATGATAAAGGTCGAGTTTGACTTTGCCGAAGTGCAGAAGTTTGCAACCTCGCTGGGCGCAGCAGCGGATCAAATCCCCTTCGCCACTGCCGTCGCCCTGAACCGCGCCGCCGATGTGACGCGGAATTTTCTGATCAAGCAGACGTGGCCGCAGCACATCCAGCAGCGCAACAGTTCGTTTATCGCAGCATCGCTGACGACACGCGGCGCTCGTGCCGACAAACGCTCTGCCGCAGTTGAAATCTACGACAAGCTGGATCGAGGCAACCTGCAAATGCAGGCCCTTGGTGGTGTGCGCTCCCCGCGTGGTGGGTCTAGTCTTGCTGTGCCCTCCAGTAAGATCACGAAGACCTCGCGGGGTGTGCCGCAACGGTTGCGGCCTAAGAGCTTGGTGAATGCGATACGAATTAAAGATGCGCTCTATACGCGCGACAAACGCGGTCGCCTGAAGCTGATGTATGTTCTGAAGTCACGCACCCCTGTGCCGAAGCGTGTCCCCTTCTACGAGGACTTCGCCACATCGATGCGGAGAGAATTGATTGTTGCTCTCCCCATTGCGATTGCTAAAGCGATGGCAACGAGACGCCGATGACCTGTGCCCGATGCCAGCAGAGACGTGCGGCTCTTGCCCTCTCTCTGCGTATCGCAGCAGCACATGCACGTAAGCGCACAGCAGACACACATGCGGCGTTGATGATGACAATGCGTGGACGCGCAATCAAAAAAGGTACTGTGAGGGCAGCTACAACACGCGGGGCCCGCGCGACGGCCCACCATCTGGATATTGCAAACGCAGCATTTCGCCTTTTATTTCGGTCATAGGAACAACAAATGGCTGAGTTGCGCGACCGTATCACTGAATTGCGCCGCATAAGGGCTGGCGACCTGAAGCGAAACCCGAAAAACTGGCGGGTCCACCCCGAGGGGCAGCGGTCTGCGGTGTCGCAAATGCTGTCCGACATCGGCTTCGTTGGTGCGCTTGTGGCGCGTGAGAAAAACAAGACACTGGAAATACTGGACGGGCATCTCCGTGCCGACATTGCCGAAGACAGCATGGTGCCTGTTGTGGTGGTCGACTTGAATGATGATGAGGCCGACAAGGTGCTGGCGACCTACGATCCGCTTGCAGGACTTGCGCTGACAGACGGCACGAAGCTGGACGACCTGCTCAAGGGCATCTCGCTTGATGAGAATGCGGAAATCAGACGGATGCTGGCCGACCTGCACGAAGACTTGGTGAAAGAGGTGGCCGACAAGGATGAGCCGCTGCACGAAATCGAAGGCATGGCACTGCAACCGCACGAGCACTACGACTACCTCGTGGTGCTGGCGACAACCACGCAGGAGTGGAACATCCTGTGCGAACGCATTGGACTAGAGCCAACCAGACGCCAGCACGGCGGCATGGGCACATGCCGCGCGATCCGCGCCAGCAAGTTGCTCGACCTGATCCCGGCGCAGCAGACGAAGAAGAAAAAATGATGTGGCGCAGACCTTTCGTGCTGGCCATCGCCTTCGGCATTTTGCTGGCGGTGATTGTCGGGGTGCAATTGAGCGGCGTGTGGAATTGCTGCTGATGAGTATGCACACCATCTCTGCCATGTTCGTGTCGGCGTTTTTTTGCAGCGCCGCGCTGTTGCGTGGCTACCCGTCCGAGGCGACATTTGTCACGCTGTTCATGTGCGCAATGCTGGCGGCTTGGATGAAATGAATGACGTAATCGAAATCACGACCGGCGACATCGAGCAGACGATTACAATCGTGCTGCTGATCGTGATCCTGTTTTATGTGCGGAAGATTTACCGAAGGCTGGAGCAGCCGTGGCAGCCGCCAAGTGGCAAGGCGCGTGGGGGCGGGGTTGGACAATGAAGAAGCTCGACATGATGATCGTCACGCCGAGCCGTCGCCGCACTCACAATATGGGCACGTTACGCCTGCTGTTGCCGACTGCGAAAATCTGCATCGATGAGCGTGAGTGGGATGACTACGCGGCAGTGGTCCCGCCAACGCAGTTGTTCGCGCATCCGCCAATGGAGGGTTTGCCAGCCGTCATGAACTGGATGATGGACAACGTGCCGAGCGACATCCTTGTCTGCATCGATGACGACTTCCAAGGTGTGCAGGTGACAACGGGTTCGCGCCGCTTCATCACCAACGCCGAGCAGATACTGGCCGTCATCGAGAACGGTGCGCAGGCATGTCGTGATCTGGGCATGACAACCTTCTGCTGGTCGCGCACACCGAACACGTCTGTGATCCGACCGGACACCCGGCCCATTGTGCCGACGCAGCTTGTCGGGTCTGCCTTCGGCATCATGGGGGCGGCGCGCAAACGACACTACGATGCGGCCTTCAGCGGACGTGCCGCCGTCAACTGGACACTGACGACGCTGCTGGAGGATCGCGCGGTGCTGGCCGACATCCGCTATTTTTTCGACTGCGGGGTGATCTTCAGCGGGCGTGGCGGCAATGTCGGCGTGGTGACGCCCGAGCAGTTCACCGAGGCCAGCCGCAAGCTGGTCAAGAAGTGGGGCAACGCCCTGTCGCTGAAAGCGCCGGGGTATGTCAAAAAGCGGGATCAGGTCGCCTTGCGGATTGCCGTGAGCCGGACCAACAGCGTGGCCCAGCGGTAGCAGGTTCGGGGGTGGCGCTACGGCCCTGCGGTGGGCGCTGGTGCGTTCTTTCGGCGGGAGCGACCGTCTGGCGTCTTCAGGCGGGCTTTCGCGTCCCGGTACGCGGCGGCAGCCTGTTGCGGGGTGTCGAAGTGGCCGAGGAACCGGGCGCGGCCATTCCGCATAATGCGGGCCTTGAAGTAGACGTAGCTGACCAGCCAGCCCTTGTGTGGTCCGTGCCGCATCCGGTAGCGGACCCTGAACATCGACACGCCGGGGAAGCCGCGCACTGGTCACCTTCAGACAAAGAAAACCCGGCGCAGCGGGGAGCCGCGCCGGGGGATTTGTTAGGCCGCAGCCAGCCGGTAAAGCTGACCACCGGCTTTCTTGCGCGCTCGCTTCCGGCCCCAAGCGTAGAACGCGCCGAAGCCAGCGATGACACCCGGCAGTCCTGCCCCCACTGCGGGAACAGGTACGGGTGAAGCAAAGGTGGCGAGGTTGCCGCCGTAACCTGACGTGCCGTTGGCGATGCCGGAAATGTCGAGGAAGTACGCACCGGCATTGAGGAAGGCGACGCCAGCAAAACCCTGACAGTTAGCAGGCACAGGTTGACAGCCAAGCTGGGCTGCAACCGGGCCGATGATTTCAGCACCCGGTGAACCCGGTGTTCCTGCGAACACTGAGCCACTGAAGTTGGTGATGAAGTCAGAGTTTTGCGCGAACACGTTGGTAACGCTGGCGATAGTCAGCGTCATGTCTTGGTCCAGCGTAAATATGTACTGGTCGTCAAAGGCTCCACTGAGAGCGCCGAGAGAGTGGTTGAAAGCACCACCAGCAGAGGTCGGATCAAGACCGAAGTCTTGGATCACAGCCGCAGACGCTGGCAGCGAGAGTGCTACCAGTGCAGCGGTCGCAAGCAGTAGTCGCTTCATTGTGCTTATCCTCCTGTTGCAACAGGACAAAAAACTGCCGCACCAGATTGGGCGCGGCAGGTAGTCGTTACGCTGGCAGATGCAGGCCGAGTTTCTTTCTTCGGCGGCGCATCAGCGCCCACAGACCAGCCAGACCGCTGACAAACAGCGGACCAGACCCGGCGATGGGTGTCGGCACCGCGAACGGTGTCGGCGTTAGATCGCCTGTCAGGCCAACAGGACCAGTGCAACCACCTGTGCAGTCGGTGAGCAGAGCGTCTGCCGCCGCAATGATGTTCATGTTGTTGAACTGAGTGGTGGCGAAAAGGAAGCCACTGAAGTTGTCGATAGTGAACGACAGTGTGCTTCCGCATCCGCCAGACGATCCACCGTTACCGCAGTCAGCCGAAATGCCGTCCGAAAAGAACTTGAACGGCCCGTTCGAGTAAGTGGCGGGGCTGGTGTGTGTCAGCACCTGAATGTTGGTGCCTTGTGCGAGGTCGATTGACGTTGCGTCGATGAACCCCGTTCCAGCCAAGCTCAGGTTGAACAGGAAGTGCGAGCCTGTCTGGAGCAGGATGTTGGGGTCCATGTTGACGTTGACGCCAACCTGATCGCAAGAGGCATCCAAGCAGGATGCCGTCGCTGTACCGAAGTTGCCGGTTCCCGCAAAATCGCTTTGCGTGAAAGTAGCAGCCTTCGCTGGGGCCGCAGCCAACAGGGCAACGGTCGCCAGTAGCAGTAGTTTCTTCATCAACTTGCTCCTTAAAAGTACGGAGGCCACAATCCCCGTAGGTTGACGGCAGTTGAAACCGGCCTGCCGCCTTGCCGGTAAATCCTTACTTGGAAAGCATTGCTTTGCAAGGTCTACTTTTTAGACGAAACTAGCTTTCTTTCGTCGGCTTCACGATTTGGGCTGTGTCGCCGCCGTTGAGCATGTTGACGGCGGTCATCGCCGCCGCCCAATTGCCAACCTCGAACATGCGCGAGAACGTGCAGCCCCGGCTGTCGCCCGTCACCAGCCAGAGGCCGACAACGTAGGTGCCGTCACTGTTTTTGATATACGAGTGCATCAGCGCGGTCCCTCTATGCCGTAGCGACAGCCGTCATCCAGCAGGACAATGCGCGATCCTTCGGGACACTTCGGCTCACCAATGAAGATGCTGCCGTCTTGCAGCTTGCGGTCGACAGCTTTGCTCGCTTCGTTACGGGTATGGAAGCCTTGCAGCCGATAATAGCGCACGGCATGGGCGCGGCTGAGAAAGTGCGCGGTGCCGTGGGTCAGCGTGTCAGTCATGGACTTGCTCCGTCAGTTGGTTTCGCCGCGCGATAATTTCCTCACGTAGCTGCATCAGCCTGCCGCGCAATTGCGCGGCAGTCAGTCTGTGATCAGTGCCAAGATCAAGTATCTGGCATTGGATGATGAACAATTCCCGGTCAGCGTTTGCCGCCGTTCGTGTAGCTTCCGACATTTCGCCCCGCCCCATCGTAAACAGTCGTCGTCCCTTGCCTGTCGGTCGACGTGCGGCCTGTGACGGTGCCGCCCGCGCCGTAGATCGTCTTCGATCCTTGACTATCAGTGGTGACGGTGCCGACACGCTTGCCGTCTGCGCCGTAAATTACGGTTTGCTGCGCCAGCGCCGCGCCGCACTTTAGCAGCAACAGCGGGAGCAGGATGATCAGTATTTTCATGACGGCTCCGGTTCGCTCAATGCCGAAATCACCAGCAGCGCCAATGCCCTGTCGTCATCCGGCAGGACCGGCAAACCGGTTTCAGCATCCCACTCAAGCAGGTTGTGCCACGGATGCGCGGGATCGGTGGCCCGCGCTCCGAGCAGTTGCAGTTTGTGTCCGATCATGTCGCGGACATCGAGTTTGCATTTGTCACTCACGAGCTTGCTCCTGTTTGTTTGGAGAGCCATTGATTGTCTCTCCAACTGAAAGTTGACCACTGCTTGTCGGCATCCCACTCGACAACGAAACAGTGTTCGTCGGATTTGATGACGGTGCCGGTGCCGTGGGGTGGCGGCATGTCAGTCCAAGTGACCCTGTCGCCAACCTTGAGCCATCGCCTCACGCACCAGCCCCTACAGTGTTGAGAACACAGGCCAGATGCGGTCTGTGTTCTTGTCAGTGAAGACTTCGACAGCGCCGCCCTGAATGTTGCGCTGGCGCAGTTCAACGGTGCCCTTGCTGTAGACGATGGCGTAGGTGTCGTGCTGTCGCACGGTGAACCATGCCATGTTGCGCTCGCGCCCGTTGTACTCACCGATGATCAGGCTGCCTTCGTCGGCAACCGCCCACGCATTGAGAATGATTGACATCACCGTGGTTGCGGCGACCTTGGAATGCTCAATGCGTGGATAGGCATCGCCGGGACGGCCATTGAACAGGCCGCGCAGGTAGTTGCGAATATCGGCAGGCTTTTTAACGATCATGTGACTTGCTCCTGTTACTCAGTTGGCCACGGCGCGACGGCTGGCATCGACGGCCAGTAGTGCAGCACGGCGGGTGGAAGGGGACCGCCCCACTTGTACGGCAGCGGTAGTGCGTCGGCGTCAGCCATCGGCACCATCGCCAGCGACTGACCGGCGAGGCAGCGCACACGCGCGGCATCGACCAGCTTGAACGCGGGCCAATCCTTCAGCGGGAGTTTGATCATCCACGTCTGGTCAGGCGGACAGGCGTCCTGTCCCTGAACTTGGTTGGCAATCGCCAGCCCGATCAGCGACGTGACGACAAACAGCTTCTGATATTTGCTCAACACGGCTTGCTCCATTGTGCTGCGGAAGTGCAGCGATAGTCGGCAGACACGCTGCCGACCGTCGCCTCACTCGACTTCGTCTTCGATCAGCGCCAGTTGCTCCGGTTTGGTGTTTGCCAGAGAGCCGTGCGCCTTCAACTCCCACAGCCGGTAGGCTTCGTCTTCGTACTTGTCCTTGCGCTTCGGCTTCGGCACCAGCTTGGTGCTTTCCTCGCGGAAGTATTTCAGGCCGCGCCCCATCGCCTTGCCTTTCTGTGTGTGCTGATCGAACACGAAATCGGGCAGCACTGGCTTGAAGTCTTCCAGAATTTCGGCCCAGCCTGCCGCCGCGTTGAAGTGATCGCCCTCGCGCGACTTCGGCGCTCGACACATGAGGCGGATGGCGTTGCCGACAGCCATGCGTGACTTGCCCATCTTCGTGCGGTCGGCGTCGTACCATTCCTTCGCCTGCTCACACGCCGCCTTGACGAACGGAATGATGTGCGGCTGCGACATGCAGTCAATGTCTTCGTGCGCGATAACCTGTAGCCGCTTGCACACCATCGAGTTGAACGCCTTCGACGTGTGCATCAGTTCGACGGCGACCTGCATCGCCTCGAACTCCATGCCGCGCCGGATGTACTTCTGTAGTGCGGAGATACACGCCATTGAGGATAGGCCGTGCTTGGTTGGCGGGATCATGCTTGCTCCTGAAAAAAGAGAACCGGGCGGACATGATTGTCCGCCCGTATTGTTTGCGGAAGATCAGCGGTGGTCCGCGATTTGCAGAACGCTGGCGAGCCGTTCCTCGCCGCAGAGGCCGAGGATTTCATCGACACTCTCCTTGACGGCAAAGCCGCCGCCGTCAGTGAAGGTGATCCGCGTTCCGACCGCGTCACCGCGCCGCGCGTAAAAGCAGCGGATGGACGTGACGTTGATGATCACCGGCTTGGTCGTCTCGACCGACACTTCGTCTTCATTGATGTGCTGGCCTTCGACTTTGCTCAACTTGATTAACTGCATTTTGCTTGCTCCTGTTTTGCGGCCTTGTCCGGTGCCGCGTTGCCGGTCTTGCTGAAACGATAGAGCCACACGGACGAAAGGAAAGCTATACTTTTCTTTGCATGGATTTTTGATTTGTCCCGCTCAGAACGCAGACGGCTGCTCATTGTGTCGGCCTTGGCAGAGTGCTTGCCGACTGCCCTTGGCTGTAGGGCTGCGTCGAGGCTTGCGGGTACGGCTGCGTTGTCGCTGGCCGGATGTATTTCGCCATGCAGTAGGCGAAGTCATTTGCCGCCTTGCGTGAGCCGTCCATCTTCATCGACCACGGCACTTCACTGCCGCTGTCGAAGCGCAGCACCATCACATCGGCGTGGGCAAATTCCTCAAGGAATTTTGCCGTCGCCGGACCTTCGACAACACGAAACTCAATGTGTGAGCTTTCATCACCAGCACTCGTATAACCGTAGGCCGTGGTCGAGCCGAAGGTGTCCCGGTCAAAACCAAGGGTGATCGGCATTTCAGTTTCGTCCGGTATGCGCCAGCCGGGTTTCCACGCCATCAACAGGATGCCGCCGAAACCATCAATGGCTTTGACATGCAGCGTTCGGCCTGCTGGCGTGTTGTCCTTGATAAGCATCCCGCAGATCGGTTTGCCCTTGTCAGTGGTGCCCGCGTAGACGGTCCACACACCGTATGATGAAACAAACTGGACTTTGGCAGATGCAGGTGCGGCGAACGCAATCGCGGCAACTGTCGTCAACAACAACTTTCTCATTGGCTTGCTCCGTTTGGGTTTGAGGTTCAGGCAGCTTGCGCCGTGCTGGTGTGCAACACGGTGTCGTAAAGGTCGTTCTGTACGATTGCCTCCAGCAGTCTGGTGGCAAGCGCGGTTTCGGTGAGGCCGAGCATGTCGGCGCGTTGCCGTAGCAGCGAGAGCGTCACGCGGCTCAACGGCAGCGGCTTGAACGGCTTCAGTGGCTTCGGCCTGAATTGTCGGCTGACAACTGCGTGGACCGGCAGCACCGGCACCACTGGCGGCGCTTCGACAGGCGGTTCAATCGGCCTGTCATTGAACACGGCCACCGTTGACCATGCCGCCTTCAGCCGGTTGCGCTGGCGTTCCTGCCAGTTTGGCGTCCGCAGGCTGACCTTTTTCTTCGAACAGTTCACCCGCAGCGAGCCGAGGCTACACCCGAAGCGTCGGGCAATCTCATCAGAGGGGACATTCTCCGCAGTCAGTTTCCTGACAAGCGCGAAGGTGTCGTCCGTCCATCGAACACGCCGCATCATCGGGCCCGCTCCTTCGGGTCGCGCGGGCGCAACAGTGCGCCCATGCCGTCCATGAACACTTCGTATTCGCGCATCGCCTGCTGAAACTCAGTCAGGCTTTCGACGCTGATCCTGCCGCCGCAGGCTTTCTCAAGGTTGGTAAATCTGTCAGTCATTGGCTTGCTCCGTTGTTTGGGTTGTTGCAGTGACGGCGATCACGCCGCTCCTTGTTCCATCGCTTCCTCGCTGGCAATCGACCGGGCGCGGGCGTCAGCTTCACGGCGCGCGGCGGCAACGGCAACCGGGGCCTGTGCGGCAACCGGGGCCGCGACCGTCGCGCCCCACGGTAGTCCGAAGTGATCCGCACACACCGGGCCGTAGCCGACCGAAGTGCTGCGCTCATCACGCAGCGGCTTGTTGCAGAAGCAGCAGACACCGTGCAGGCGACCGTAGCGGGCAGCTTCACCTGCCGGGTCACAAGCGAACTGGCGCAGCTTCGCACCAAGACCTTCCGGCGCACCGCGCGCCGGTTCAAAGATGCCCGCGCGGGTGACACGCCCGAAATACTGGCGCTGCTCACCGCCGCCGAAGCGGGTCGAGTATTGTGTCCGGTCGACAGACGTGACAGTCAGCGAGCCGGGTTCGCGCGCACGACCGCCCGCGACATTGACGCGGAAGCCGTCAAGCACGATGGCCGGGAAGCGGAGGTGCTGGCGAGCGCGATCAAACAGCGCGACGATGCCCGACAGATCACCGACAGCTTCAGTTGCCCGCGTCTCGCGCTGGGTCGAGTACAGCCGGTGTTCACCAATGACAATCGACGCGCCGACAGTCACTTGCTTGGTGGTGCCGTTGCGCAACGTGACCGGGATGACCGCGCCGGGTTGGATGGCAACACCGCAGTTCACGGTGCGGACCATCCACTCGCCGTTCACTTTTGAGAATGTATTCATTTGGCTTGCTCCGTCCGGCCTGATTGCCGGTAACGATGTTTTTGCCAGAGGCTCCGCCGTCTGTAAAGCCATGCTTCGCTTTTTCCAGACATGGCGGCCCCCGGCCTGTGCATAGCTAAATGCCTGATAAGCCGGGGGTTTTCGTCACGCAACAAGCAGACCTTTCGGCACCTTAATGCCGTGCCATCGGCGACAGCGTTCGGAGGTGTTGCGCATGATCTTGCCGGGGCTGGCCTTGCCATCGGCATACGCTCCGCCCTGCTTATTGACTGCCGGGTACTTTCGCGGCGCGGGTTTGGCGCAAGTCTTATTTTTGCGCGGACCATAGGGGCCACGATTTTCAACCCGGTTCGGTGGCGCGATCATGGTGATCAGCCGCACACTCCACGGCTTGATCTTCGCGCCGCCATCGTAGGCAATGATGTACCGCGCGGCCTTGGCTGGTGTGGCGAAATAGTAGCGATGTCCAAGATAGTTGAACCGGACGATTTCAGCCGTCACCTCAATACGAGTTGCACCTCGTAGTGTGGATGCGAGCGCAAGAGCCAACATGCACCAGATGCGGCTGTTGCGGCGAGATTTATCGATGACGTACTGCGTCACATGGATGGTCGGCTGAAACTTCAGCGGGTCATCCGGTCGGTGCGGACTGCTTTTCTTCATTTTGCTTGCTCCTGTTTTGATGCGGGATCGCATCGCAATGCGGCCCGTAAGCCGCATGTCGATAATCACCCGCGCTTGACGTGCCAGATGATTTCACCCGCCCGCGCGTCGATGGTGAAGGGGCCGATGGCGTTCATCGCATCGAAGCCAAGCAGCGTCATGCCCTCCGACACCGACACCAGCACGTCACGCAGAACGTGACTGCCGATCCGCATTTCCTTGACACGCAGCACCCGTTCTCTGCCGGTGCTGCCGTTCGCATAGCGGGCCGTCACTTCACCGAGTTCGACGGCGTTGCCGTTGCGCAGCAACATGCTGGCGAAGCTGGCTGTGATGGTCGAGGACGTTGCGCCGGTATCGACAATCATGCGCAGCGGCATCCCGCCGAGGATCACATCAATCTTCATTTGCCTGCCGTCGCTCGACAGGATTAGCGGCACACTGTCCTTGACCGGAAGGCTGGCCGTTCCCGGCGCTGGCGGCTGTTGCGTTGGCTGTGGGGCCTGCGGCGCTGGTTTCACCTCTGGCGCTTGAGCGTAGGGCTGGGTCGGCGCGGCTTCAGCGGTCGGCTGTGGCACGGGATTGTACGGAACGCACCGGGCAGCGGAGTGCATCAGCAGGGCGTTGCCCTTGTCGCTGTTGTACATCCACTCGTAATAGGTGATGGCGTCACCGTCACGCTTCACCTCACCGATCATCCAGATCACCGGCTGGCGATAGAGTGTGCCGCGCCACTGCACCTTGCGACCGGGGACACTGGCATCGCGCATGGCGTACTGATTGTTGCGAACAATCTTTGTGCCGTCACGAAACTGGTAGACGACAGCCCATGCGCTGTTTTCGGGTTTGTAGCTGATCCCGATGGCCGTCACCGGGTTGCCGTCACGCGGATCGTCACCGACAGCGACAACTGGCGCTCCGCACGAGAGAGTGAAGGCCGACGCCGAGGCGCAGGTCATCAATGCCGCTGTCGCGGCGAGTAAAGTTCGTTTCAACATTGGCTTGCTCCATGATGCGGGATTGCATCGCTATGGGGCAGCACCTGCCCCGCGCCGATGATCACCTTGCAAATTCCACAAACACCCGGCGCGTCATCTGACACCACCGGGCCTCTCCGTATTTCTCGTAAGCTGATTTCACCCGGTCCCAGCCCGAAGCGGAGACATCGGCGGGCAACGCCTTCTGGACTGTTTCCATTCCCTCAATCATTGAGGCAGGCAGCTTTTCACACTTGGCGTCGTAGAACATCACCATCGCCGCGCCTTCCGCAGCGTCAGCATGGGCAGCGCCCGTAAACATTGCGAGTGCTGCCGTGGCAAGCAGAAGTTTCCGCATCACGCGGCCTCCTGATCGTCGCTCTGCACTGCCGGGGCGAACAAGAAGCTGTCGCCGCGCTTGCCGAGGAACGCGCCGACCGCAACAGATTTGCGGCTGCCGTTCTTGAGGGATACTTCGATCACGGTGCCAGCAGGCACCATGCGGTCGGATTTCAGCACCCAGAGTTTTGTGAAAGTCGTCATTGGCTTGCTCCTGTTTCCCGGTCGCTATGACCGTGAAAAGAGAGTGCCAGAGGCCGGAACATTTGGGAAGCCATACTTATCATTTCTGACGCAGGGCGGTCTTCACGCCGCGCATGGCGCAGGCGGTATTCCGGTCAGAGCCGGTTGCGCCATGCCTCGTGCGCCTCTTTCGCAAGATCATCGATGCCGCTGTCGACAACCACTTGGCGCAGGTCGGAGGCGGCGCGGGTGCGTGTCGCTTCGCCTTTCTCAAGCTGATCAATGATGTGCAGTATTCGCAGTCGTTCACTTGGCCTCACGTCATCCTCCAGAGTTTGCGAGCAGCATCGAGCCGGTCGCGGTTCTTGCGATCCCGCGTATTCATGCGGTGGGTGTAGTCGATGTTGCGCGCTTCAGCAGTCAGCTTCATGTCGCAACCTTGACCCGCATTGATCAGCAGCAGTGCCGCATCACGCATGACACCCTCGCTGCGCTCGACAACTCCGCAGCGTGATCCTTCGTCGGTCATCACCAGTTCGGGGCATGGTCCCGGCTGATCGCCGTGGATGGCGGTCGCCAGATCACATAGGACCGAGTAGCAACACGCGCCGCACGAGTTGCAGGCCGCACCGTGGCGCGGCTTGCGTTCAATCATGAAGCGGGGGACGGGGTGGATTGTAGGCAAGGTCATTCTCATACTGTTTGGGGTTTGACATTTCGGCTTTGCACGTCTCACCAAGACGCGCGCCACATTTGCGACAGGCATGGTTGTTTCGCGGCAGCGCATACCATCCGTTTGAACACTGCCGCCGATGCTGGTTCGGTTCGGAATAGTCAGTCATCAAATCCTCCTGCCATCGTAATATTTATCGGCAAGCCACTGGTCGAGCGACGGGCGTTTTTTCGGACGTGCAAAAGACGTGTCCGCCCACGGGTCATGATTGGCCTTTGATGCGGCGCGGCGTTCCGCCTTGCGGATTGCTTTCTTTGCTGCCTTGCGTTCCGCCTTGCGTTGCGCTGGGCGTTTGTCCTCTGCCGTGACTTTGGAGGGACGCGCGGCGAGCGAGGGACGACCGGTGCGGCGCATCCGCTGCCGTTCAACATGCGACGGGTGCTTGTCATCATAGCTGTCTTCCAGTGCCACAATCAGCGGGCGCACCGGTAGACCGAAGTCATGGTAGCCGTCTTTGATCCCGGCGAAATAATGCGACGATGGCGGATAGATGCCGGTGCTGTTCATGACGTAGAACATCACCTGTGCCTCACCGTCCGGCAGATTGTCGATGGTCAGCACGACCTTGCGGTACATGCCGGTGCCGTCATCGCGGTAGCCTTCATACCGGTCAAGATATTCTTCGCATTGCGGCGTGATCTTCCAGAGGCCGCCTTGCACAGCATCGCCCTCTGACGGGACAATGTCGGCCACACCGCGAAACACCAGCTTCCAGTTTTGCAGTTCGTAGCTGGACACCGGGTCTGCCTGCGGACAGCGCCGCGACATTTGCTCAATACTCAAGTTTGATCCGTAAGCGAGGTACAACATTGGCTTGCTCCATTCATCTAATGATAAGAATACCTTAGCAGGAACGGGAAGGAAAGGCTAGCTTTCCTTCCCGGCAGAGACTAGCGGCGGGCGAGAGCCGCGCGCCGACCGTTCCAGAACTCACGTTGCTCTGGCGTGGCCTTCAGCAGGTCATCGAGATTGGTGGTCGGGGCCGCCGCGACAGTTGTCGCGTTCGGATTGGACACCATGAAGTACCGCTTGCCGCGCTTGCGATACTCAAAACCCGCGAGGCGAGCGTGACGCTTCACGCCCATTCTGCGAGCGCCGACACGCTGGCACAGTTCGTAGGTTGTCGCGCCTTCAGGGCGGCTGATCATCTCGATCACGGCGCGGGTCTTGAAAGCGAAGTGAGCGTAATCACGCGCAATCTGCCGACCGGCACCAATGTCGCCCGCCTTCGCGGCGGTCACGAGTTGCAGGCAGCGGATGATCCAGTTGACCGCCTTCACCGCGTCAACCGTGCCGCTGTGCTGGCGAAACTCGACAGTCGGCTTGTCACGGTCATACGTGGCGAGGTTCAGCTTGACGTAACGCTCAGTGCCCGACCCGGCAGCAATTTGCATTGCCCGCACCAAGTCTTTCCAGTTCCGCGCCCGGTCAACCGAAGCGAAATTGACGCTGGCAATCGAGCGGCAGAAACCGGCGTTGTTCGCGCGACGGCTGTTCGGCATCACCTCGTCAATCTCACGCTCGTAGGAGGCGTACAGCTTCACGAGATTTTTTTGCGTTTGCAGATCGTTCTCGGCAACGCCGACATGAACGTGGAAGCCGCAGCTTGAGTTGACGTTGGCACCCATGTCGCGGAGCGCGTTGACAACCGTGGCAACTTGGTCGAGGCCGTCCTGCCCGCGCAACACCGGGGACACGAACTCGGCACCCGAGCCGCCGCGAAAAGAGCCGTGGCCGTTTTCGTCACGGATCGAGCCGTCCGCGTGTACGTCCCAACCGAAGCCTGTACGGCGGCGCAGTTCCGCGCGCGCGGTGGAGACGCTATAACGATTGCCGGGAAAGAACACTTCGAACTCGGTGCCGAAGGTCAGATGTGAGAGTGTGTCGTCCATTTTGGCTTGCTCCTTATTTGGCCGGGGCCGACCCCCGGTGTGAGAAGACCATGCCAGCGCCAACGGTGGTTTGTAAAGCCATGCTTTCCTTTTTCGGCAAAGACATGGGCTATGTTCATGGGGTGCATGGCGCACCTGTTTTGTTCCACACAGGAGGGCTGAATGGCTGAGATACCCGAGGCCGGAACGATCACCGCCGAGCAGGCGGTATTACTGCTGCTGCTGGAAAACTCAGGCGACCTCAAGCGGCTAGAAAAGGATGGCGCTGTCGCGCCGATGGCACCGGGCCGCTACTGGCTGAAAGACCTCGTGCAGGGCTTTGTGCGCTACACGCGCAAGAACGCCGACATGACCGACACGTCATCGCTGTCGATCTGTTTCGGGCTGACCGGTGCACGTATCGGACAACTGGCGCGGGAGGGCTGGTTCAAGCAAATCGAGCGCGGGCGCTACAATTGGAAAGAGGCATGTGCAGGTTACATCCGGTTCTTGCGTGACGAAGACCGCCGATCATCGCGGTCATCGAGCGACAGCCGCATCAAGGATGCCAAGGCGCGTGACATCGAGATACGCACAATGCAGCGGCTGGGTCGTCTCGTGCCGCTGGAAGTGTACGAGGAAATGATTGACAGCATCTGTGGCACAGTGCGAAGCGAGTTTGCAGGCATGGCCGCAACGGTCACGCGCGACCTCAATTTGCGCCGCATGATCGAGAGAGAGGTTAATGCTCGACTACACCGCATCGCAGAACTCGCAATGGCACAAGCCATACGGCTGGAGACGGGCAGCAGCCCTGCTGATGCCGTCAGCGCCAACGGAACCGGACCTGTGGGCGGCGGCAAACAGGACGTATCCGCCGACAGCGGCAGTGCCGGGACCACGCGACCCCCTCCTGACACCCTACGTGGTTGAACCGGAGCGCGTCATCGCATCGGGCGCGTACAAGCGCGTGGTCATGGTGTTCGGTGCGCAGACCGGCAAATCCGAAGCGATGCTTGACGTGGCAGGGCAACGGCTCGATCAGCGACCGGGACCGATCCTCTACGTTGGGCCGAACAAGCAATTCCTGACCGAGCAATTCGAACCGCGCTTCATGGCGCTGCTGGACGAAGCGCCGTCACTGATGGCGAAGGTGGCGCGCGGCAAGCGTATGACAAAGACGCGCAAGGTGGTTGCCGGTGTGCCGTTCCGTCTCGCCCATTCGGGGTCGTCAACGGCACTGAAGTCGGACCCCGCCGTCCTCGCACTTGTCGATGAGTACGATGAGATGCGCGACAACGTGAACAACATGGGCGGGCCGCTGGGTCTGGTGGAACGGCGCGGCGACACCTACGCCGATTTCGTTTGCGTGGTGACATCGACACCGAAGAAAGGCAGGGTCGGCGCGGTGCAGGATCAGTCGTCAGGACTGTTCTTCTGGGAGCCAGCAGTGACAGAGGATGTTGAAAGTCCGATCTGGCAACTGTGGCAGCAGGGTACGCGGCATCACTGGTGCTGGCCGTGTCCGCACTGTGCTGAATACTTTGTCCCGCGCTTCAACCTGTTGCGCTATCCGCTGAAGGCACCGCCGCTGGAGGCGGCGCGCGAAACCTTCCTTGAGTGTCCGCGCTGTGGCGGCATCATCAACGATGATCACAAGGCCGACATGAATGCGCGCGGCAGGTACGTTGCGCCGGGGCAATCGGTCGACAAGGAAGGCGTGGTGCGCGGCGGCTTCACCGAGAGCAAGACAATCTCGTTCTGGGTGTCGGGGCTGGCATCGCCGTTCGTGTCGTTCGGTGAGCGCGTGGCGGTGCTGGTCGAAGCGCAGCAATCCGGCGACGATGCGATGGTGCAGCAGGCGATCAACGCCGGGTTTGGTGAACTGTATTCACCGGGCGGCGGCGAAGTGCCCGAGTGGATGGAAATAAAAGAGAAGTCCCGCGCGTCATCGTACAAGCGCAACGAGGTGCCCGAGGATGCGCTGTATCTGACACTGGCCTGTGACGTGCAGAAGCATTCGATCCCGTGGGTCATCCGCGCGTGGGGCGCACGGGCAACATCGTGGCTGATCAACTACGGCTATTTGCGCGGCGACACGACCGAGGAAGAAATCTGGGGCGCTCTGGGCGATCTTGTCTCGGCACCCATCGACGGTATGGCAATAAAGCTGGCGTTCATCGACAGCGGCTTTCGACCGGGCAAGACCGACACGTTGCCGCTGAACCGGGTGTACGAGTTCTGCCGCCGTTTCATCCGCAGGGTGAGGCCGACCAAGGGGTCATCGACAGCGATGCGGACGCCGCTGGTGTTCAACAAGATCGAGGTCAGCCGCAAAGACGGACGCGGTGCAAAGTACGGTCTGGACCTTGTGCGGCTCGACACCGATCACTGGAAAAGCTGGGTACATGAAAGACTTAGATGGCCTGACGACCGCATCGGCGGCTGGCACGTCTTCAACGGCGTGGACGATGATTACTGTCACCAGATCGTCTCCGAGGCGCGGCTGAAGCAGCCGACCGGCAAGGTGGAGTGGGTGCAGCGGTCGCGGCATAATCACTTTTTCGATTGTGAGGCGATGCAGGCGGCGGCGGGATATTTGCTGAACGTGCAGCGCATTCCATTGCAAAAAAGTGACAGGGGCCCTACAGAGGGTGTTGGCAGGCAGCCGCCAACCCCACCAGAGGTAGTGAACGTCGAAAACCCGACCGCACCCGTAGCAAGCGGGCGACGTGGGAGACGACGCATTATCCGGTCAAATTATCTGGGAGCGTGATGCGCTCGCTTGATCTTCGCCTGCAAACAAAACTTCTGCGCAAGAAGTACGGTCTGCCCCGCACCATCAACGGAAAAAGTCTGGCCCCGACACAGGCGCAGATCGATGCGTTGCGCGCCGTCATCGTGTCGGGTGTCGAGGGCGCTGGCTACGGCGACAAGCGCACCGACTTCCGCTCGCTTAACGAGCTTCGGCAAATCCTCAATGCAATGGAAGAAGAACTGGACGGTGGCGGCGGACGCATCCGACAAATCCGCATGACATCGCCGTCCGACAAAGGTTTGTGATGGGAGCGATCCGCAACGCACTCAATGAAGGCATCCTTGGTCCGGTGCTGCGGCGCTTCACAAATCAGCAGCCGTCGACAATGGTCGGCAACAACGGCACGACGCAGTGGTCGACCGGCTACGATGGCGGCGGCTACCGGCGACGGCTCAAGGGCTGGACGCCGTCGCAGTACACCACCAACACCATCCTCACATCGTCGGGTCATGTGTTGCGCGCCCGCACACGCGATGTGCTGCGCAACAATCCACACGCCAATGCCGCCTGTGAAAGTTTCGTCGCAAACCTGATCGGCACCGGCATCAAGCCGTCATCGCTGTTCACCGAAGACAAAGACTTGCGCGAAGCCATCATGAAGCTGTGGCTGGATTGGACCGACGAATGTGATGCAGACGGCATTGCCGACCTGTACGGAATGCAGACCATCGTCGCCCGCGCGCTGTTCGAAGCGGGCGAGTGCTTCATCCGCTATCGCAATCGCCGCGTGAGTGACGACTTCCTTGTGCCGATGCAGGTGCAGTTGCTGGAAAGCGACATGTGCCCGTACTGGATGAACCAGAAGGCCGACAACGGCAACTGGATCATGAACGGCATCGAACTCGATTTCCTTGGCCGCCGCGCCGCGTACTGGTTTTACCCGATCCATCCCGGCGACATGCCAATCGAGCAGGTCACGAGCATGGACCCGGTGCGCGTTCCGGCGTCCGAGGTGCTGCACATTTTCAAATGCACACGCCCCGGCCAGATGCGTGGTGTGCCGCTCATCACGCCGTCGCTCATACGGCTGTTCTTTCTCGATCAGTACGACGACGCGGAGCTTGAGCGCAAACGCATTGCGGCAATGTTCGCGGGCTTCGTCACCTCCCCGGCACCAGAGGATGTCATTCCCGTGGACGGGCTTGACACCACGTCTGAACAGGAAGGCATCGGCCTATCCGGTCTTGAACCGGGCACGTTGCAGACGCTGTTGCCGGGAGAGGACATCAAGTTCAGCGAACCTGCGGATGTCGGCGGGACATACGAGGCTTATCAGTATCGGCAGCAGTTGGCGGTGTTCGGTGCGCTGGGCATTCCGTATTCGCTCTGCACGTCCGATCTTCGACGCGCCAACTACAGTTCATTGCGTGGATCGATTGTCGAGTACCGGCGCAAGCTGGAGCAATTCCAGCACAACGTCTTCGTCTTTCAGATGTGCCAGCCGATCTACCGGCGCTGGCTCGACACCGCCGTCCTTGCCGAAGCCCTGCCGATCAGCAGCAGCGACTACCTGTTGCGGCAGGCCGACTATCAGCGATGCAAGTGGATACCGCAGCGCAATGATTGGGTGGACCCGCTGAAGGATCGTCAGGCCGAGAAGCTGGCGGTGGACAGCGGCTTCAAGTCACGCAGCGATGTCATCGAGGCCGAGGGCTTCGACCCGGTGCTGAACGATGAGCGCATCGCAGCCGACGCCGCGCGTGAGGAAGATTTGGATTTGGTTTTCCCGGTTGTGTACGCGGCAGCCAATCAGCCGAACACACCGAGCGAGCAGGCGGCGCAAGACGCCGCGCAGGAAGAAGCACAGCAACAGGCACTCTATGCGGCGCAAGAAACCGCCGACAACGAAGCAGCATAGGAGCGAACAATGCGCCCGTGGTACACGATGAAGGCGAGCGAGAAAGGCGACACGGCTGAAATCACGATCTATGACGCCATCGGTCAATCGTTCTGGATGGAGGAAACGGTCAGCGCCAAGCAGTTTGTCGAAGACCTCAACGGTCTGGGCGACAATGTCGACAACATCACCCTGCGCATCAACTCGCCCGGTGGCGACGTGTTCGACGGTGTGGCGATCCACAACGCCATCAAGAACCACAAGGCCAAGGTGACAGCGCGAGTTGACGGCATCGCCGCCTCGATTGCCTCGTACATCGCAATGGCAGCCGACAAGATCGTGATGCCGCAGAACTCGTTCCTGCTGTTGCACAATGCGTCCGGTTTTTCGTTCGGCAACGCCGACGACATGCGCGCCGTGGCGGATGACCTCGACCGCATCGACAAGTCGATCACCGCAACCTACGCGGCGCGATCCGGCCAGAGTGCGCCGAAGGTCAGGGCATTGCTGAAAGAGGACCGGCTGATGGATGCGACCGAAGCCAAGCAGCTTGGCTACGCCGATGAGGTGGTGAAGGAAGTCAAGCTGGCGGCGTTCTCAGATATTTCGATGCGGCTGCTGCCGAAGGCGGTGGCAGAGCGCATTCGGGCAGAGACAGGCCAACAGCCAGAGCCGAAGGCACCTCCGGTCGCGGCTGTGTCTGAGAAGCCGGTTTCACCAACACCGGCTTCGCCTGCGGGACCGGAGGCTCACCACCCGGCAGGCCCATCGGCCCCGCAGGCTTCTGCCGAGGTCATCGACATCGGCAAGGCCAAGAAGATGGGCATCGAAGAACACCAAGCCTACGTGAGCGACATCACCGACCTCTGCGCACTGGCGGGCAAGCTGGATTTGGTCGGGGCGTATGTGCGGGCAGCAACGCCGGTCGCGGACGTGCGCAAGGAATTACTGACCATGCGCACCACCGAGCATTCGATCATGCCGCAGCATCCGATGATCGATCCGGCGAAAGCCCCCACATCAATGTGGGGGAAGATCACCGACAAACTCAATGCCCGCAGGGCAACATAGGAGAGCTAGACGATGTCACAGTTTCCTGTACTGACGGAACAGGCCCATTCGGCAGAGTTCATCCTGTCCGAAAGCAATGGGCATCAGTCGCGCGAGAATGCTTGGTTTGCAGACCCGACCACAGTCGGTGTCGGTACACCATGCAAGATGACGGCGGCGGCGACGACCGACAAACCGGCGACCTACGTGGTGGCGGCGGCTGGCGCGGATTGCCAAGCCATCACGATCTACGCGGGCAAATCGAACCCGACCGATGGACTGCGCATTGCGGTCATCGCCCGCAACGCCGAGGTCAACGGTCGCCTGATCAATTGGGGCGCGATGTCGACTGCCGAACAGGTCATCGGCGCGACAACGCTGGGCACCAAAGGCATCGCAGTCCGCATCTAGCGGACGTTCATCAACGCTCGCCGCGAGGCAGCACAAACGAGGATAACGACAATGCTCGATATTTTTCGCAGCGATGCCTTCGGTGTGGTGCCGCTGTCGCTTGCCATCAACAATCTGAAGTTCGTTCCCGGTTATGTCTCAAGCCGGGGCATCTTCACGGAAAGCTCTATCGCCGTCACGGCGGTGGTCATCGAAGAAAAGAACTACACGCTGACGCTGATTGCGCCAACGCCGCGCGGCGGTCCCGGTCGGACCATGCCACGCGCACGGCGCGGAATGCGGATGCTGACCGTGCCGCACTTTGAAATCAACGATGCCGTCATGGCCGAGGAAGTGCAGGGTGTGCGTCCGTTCGGACAGGAGAACGGCACCGAAAGCGTGATGCTGAAGGTGGGTGAACGGATGGCACAATCCGGTCAGTCACTGGAGTACACGCAGGAGTACAGCCGGGTTGGTGCGATCAAGGGTGTCGTGACCTACGCGGACGGCACCAAGCTCGATCTCTACAACGAGTATGGCATCCCGGTGCCGACCGTGATCAACCTCAATCTCGGTTCAGCCGCCAATGACGGCTCGCTGCGGCTGGCGTGTAACACCATCATCCGCAATGTCGGCAAGGCGCTGGACGGCGTTCCGTTCAGCGGTGTCGAGGCCATCTGCGGCGACGGCTTCTTCGATGCGCTGATCAAGAATGCCGAAGTGCGCGGCACCTACATCGCGGCCTTGCAAGCTGCCGAGTTGCGCACACAGTACGTCTCCGCAGGACAGGTGTGGGGCTCGTTCCTGTTCGGCGGCATCGTGTGGACGAACTATCGCGGCTATGTCGGCACCACGCCGATGGTCGAGAACAATGCGGCGTACATTTATCCGACCGGGACGCCAGACCTGTTCAAGACATTCTATGCGCCCGCCGACTACATCGAAACGGTGAACACGATGGGTCTGCCGAGGTACGTCAAGCAGTATCCGATGCCGAACGACAAGGGCATCAACTTCGACACGCAGATGAACGCGCTCAACATGTGCACCAAGCCTGCGGCGCTGCAACGCGCGACAATCGACGGCACCGCGCCGCTGATGATGGAGTTTGATGCGGAAGGCAAAGCGATTGAAGGCAATGACCGCCGACAGATTGCGCACGAAGGTGAGGCCGAAGGCGAGGCCGAACATACAGGGCGCGGACGCGGGCGGCGGTAGCGGTTCCTCCCAGACTTGGGCCGCGCCAATGCGGCCCCTTTTAAGGACCGGCAATGATCGACTTCGACACGCTGGTGCTGCAAAAAGCAGGCGACATCTTCAAGATCGCCATTCGGGTGACGCCACTGGTGACGCAGCCGGGAGCGCCTGCCTATGACAACTTCGGTGTGTTCTCATCGACGGCGCTTGACGTGGTCATGCAGGACGACACGATCTTTTCCGACCAGCAGACAAAGCTGGGCGTTCGCCATAAGGACTTCGATGTCACGCCGGATCGCGGCGACCTAATCGAAATCACGCAGCAAAATCATTGGGCGTTTGGTTTCAAGTTCTGGGTCGGTGACGTTGACGACGATGGGCAGGGCGGCTGCGACCTGTTGCTGCGAACGCAGGAGCCGCCCGATACGGGTGACACGGCACCATGAGCAGCTATGCGCTGACGATCCAGAAGGCGGCCTACGACATGTGCGTGGCCTACTTCGGCACACGCTTCAAGACCTATCGCAACACGCCACTGTTGCAGGTGACGCCGCAAGACCTGCCGATCCTCGCCATTCATATCCTGCGCGAGCGGCGCGGTGAGGACGGACAAGCCAATCAGGCCGAGCCGCGCTTTAAGCATCAATTGACGATTGGTCTGTCCGGCGCGATCCACGCTGAAACCGAAGATCAGAACAAGCTCTATCAGCTTGAGCAAACCATGTCGGAAATCGATGACCTGCTGTTGACCAGCGCCAAGTTCGTCAAGCTGGCCGAAGGCATTCCGTCGATGGACCGCATCGCGCAGTACGCCAAGGTTGGCGAGACGACGCTATTCGAAATCCGTGTGGAGATGGTGTTCGACTTCACCAGCTACTGGCCGCCTGTGGTGCCGGATTGGCTGGAGACGATCCACATCACCACGCAATACCCCGACAAGGCGCACGTCGACAGCGGAACGCCGCAACTCGACCGCGTGTACGACATCGAGACAGGCACATGATGCCAATCACCTCTGGCCGCAGAAGGAGACACTGACAATGCCCGTGTCGTTTAATCAAATCCCCGCCAACTGGCGGATGCCGCTATATTGGGTGGAAGTCGATCCTTCAATGGCAGGCTATCCGCGAACGCGGCTTCCATCACTGCTGATCGGTTACATGGGCGCAGACGGCACCGCGCCGCCTGACGTGCCGGTGCCGATTGCATCGCAGGCCGACGCGCGCCTGCAATTCGGTTACGGCTCGCAGCTTGACGGGATGGCCGAGTTCTTTTTCAAGAACAACTTCGCACAGGAACTGTGGGGCATCGGCATTGCCGAGCCAGCGTCCGGCGTGGCGGCGACCGGCTCCTTCACCATCACCGCACCGGCAACGGCGGCGGGTACGCTGCCGGTCTACATCGGCGGGCGCATGGTGCCGGTGCTGGTGCAGGTTGGCGAAGACCCCGGCATTGTCGCCAACAACATCGTCAATGCGATCAGCAAAGACCTGTCGATGCCGGTGATTGCATCGCAAACCGCGACCGGCGATCCGGTGGTGACGCTGACCGCGCGCTTCAATGGCGCTGTCGGCAACGACATCGACATCCGCTTTGCCTACGGCGGGGCGCTGGCGGCAGAGCAAGTCCCGATTGGTCTGGGGATCGATCTGGCGTCGAACAAGCTGGCGGGCGGCACCGGGACGCCGGACATTGCGCAGGCCATCCTCAACATGGGCGACGAGGCTTACGAATACGTCGCAATGGGCTTCACCGACAGCAACGCGCTCATGGCCATCGAAAGCGAGTACGGGTTCAGCGACACCGGACGCTGGGGTTGGATGCGCCAGCTTTACGGTCATGTGTTCGCGGCACGGCACGGCATCGCCACGACCGGCGATCCGCGTGGCTACGATGACTTGCTGGTGTACGGCCCGAACAACAACTCAGGCGTCATGTCGATCATGGCGGTGGAAGCAAACTCGCCAACGCCGTCATGGTGCTGGGCCGCTGCCTACGCTGCAAAGGCGGCACGTGCTCTGGTCAATGATCCTGCGCGACCATTGCAGACACTGCCGATGGAGGGGTGCTTGCCCGCACCACGACATCAGCGGTTCACCATGCGGCACATGAACGATCTGTCGTGGGTCGGGCTTGCCACGCAGGCGATCAATGCCGATGGCGTCCCGTCGATCAAACGGGAAAGCACGACTTACCAGAAGAACCTGTACGGACAGGGTGACGACGCATACGAACTAGTCCCGACACTCGCCACACTGGCCGCGCTGTTCCGCTCGCAACGCTATGCGATCACAACGAAGTATCCGCGCCACAAGCTGGCTGATGACGGCACCCGCTTTGGTGCCGGTCAGGCGGTGGTGACGCCGAAGATCATCAAGGCAGAACTCATTGCGCAGTACCGCTTCGATGAGTTCTTGGGCCGCGTGGAGAACGCAACGGCCTTCAAGGCAAACCTGATTGTCGAGCGCGACCCAAACGATCCAAACCGCGTCAACGTTCTCTACCCGCCAGACCTCATCAATCAATTGAGAATTTTCGCCGTGCTGGCGCAGTTCCGTCTGCAATACAACCGTGGCGTCGACACAGCCATCGCAACGTAATGGAGACGTGCTAGAGGACAGGCGCGACCAACCCAACAGGAGGATTTCGAATGGCTCAAGGTAAGACCGTCATCAATGCGATGATCATCCCACTCAGCAGCGCCTCGCCGCCGCCACGACCGTCGCCGGGGCCGACGCCACCGCAGCCGCAACCGCCAACGGGAGGTGCGCCGCCACGGCCAGACCACACGCTGCCCGGTGAACTGCCACACCCCGAGCATCCGATTTACTACCCGCTTCCGCCCGGTGTTCCGGTCTATCCCGACAATGCGCTGCCGGGTGATCAACCACATCCAGACCACACGCTGCCGGGAGCGCAGCCAAGGCCCGATCATGATCTGCCGGGGGATCAACCGCACCCCGACAATAGCCTGCCGGTAGGGTCAGGCGATTGGTTGCCGGTGTACATCTGGGGACCGGGCGACCCACGCCCGACGCCGCCGATTGTTATCCCGCCAGAGGTCACGGTTGATGGCGAGAAGATGAAAGTCACTTGCATCTGGACGCCGGACAACGGCTGGGAGACGATTGTCATTCTCAAGCCGCAGAAGCCGACCGTGACGCCATCGAAGCGGAAGTAGTTGGCCGAGGGATGGTAGGGCGCGCACCGTTGTGGGATGGTGCGCGCCTTTAACATGAGGTGGACAATGCAGTTCTACGGGCAAATCAAGGAACCATTCTGGGATGACAGGCCGGTGGCGATTGTCGGCGGCGGCACGTCGCTGGCCGGTTTTGACTTTGAGCAGTTGCGCGGCGCACACGTGCTGGCGGTCAAGGGATCGATCTTCGACATCCCGTGGGCCGACGCAGGCTTCGGCCTCGACATGCCGCGCTACATGGATTGGCGCGACAAGCTGGCGAATGTGCAGAGCCGCGTTTATTGGGCGGTGCCGGTCGAGCAGATCGACAAGACCGGGCCGCCACCATCGGAGAACGTCACCTTTCTGCGGCGACTGACCGGTGAAGGCATTTCGGAAGACCCCGGCGAAATCTTCGGCGGCGGCACGTCAGGCTATGGCGCGTTGCAGGTTGCCTTGCACAAGCGGGCCAAAGACATCGTGTTGTTCGGCTTCGACTACGATCCCGGTGTCGCCGTGCAGCACATGGTCGAGGGCAAGGCGTTCCGCCACAACGATCAGCACTACGTTCGCAAGATGCACCAGAGTGCGGCGAACTGGCTGGAATGGTCGAAGCACTTCGACACGTACCTGCCGTATATCACCGAGCATCGCATCAGCGTCATCAACGCCTGTCCGACCTCGCACATCACCTGCTTTGAAAAGATGACGCTGGAGGAAGGCGTAGAGTACGTCCGCAGTAACGGAGCCAACTGAGTGCCCGCACCCGAGGCCACCCCTTCGATCTGGGTTGGCTTCGACCCGAGGCCAGCAGAGACAGTCGGCTTCGCCGTTGCCCTGCGCAGCATCCGTACACGGCTGGTCAGGCCGGTGCCGATCAAGGGGCTGGTCCTCAATGAACTGCGGACGCGCGGCCTGTACAGTAGGCCAACAGAGGTGCGCGAGGGGCGGCTGTGGGATGTCATCAGCGGTGCGCCGATGGCGACCGAGTTTGCCATCAGCCGCTTCCTCGTGCCGTATCTGGCAAAGCGCGGCTGGGCGATCTTCGTCGATGCCGATGTCATGGCGCGGGTCAGTCTGACCGAATTGCTGGTGCAATGCGACCGCAGCAAAGCCTGTATGGTGGTGAAGCACAATCACCAGCCGAACAGCATGATCAAGATGGATGGTCAGATACAGACCTCCTATGCACGAAAGAACTGGTCGAGCGTGGTGGCGTGGAATTGTGATCACCCGCGCACACGCCTGCTGACACCGGATGTCGTCAACCGCGAACGCGGACTGTGGCTGCACCAGTTCACGTGGCTGGGCGACAATGACATCGGTGAGCTTGACCCGGCGTGGAACCACCTTGTCGGGGAAGTGCCGCCAAATCCGAAGGCCAAGCTGGTCCACTTCACGACAGGAACACCGAACATCCCCGGCTATGAGTGCTGTGAGTTTGCCAACGAGTGGCGGGCGCAACTGGAAAGCTGCGGCACATGAAGCTGCTGGTGATCGGCCCTGACATCCGCGACCGGCGCAAGGTGAAAAACTTCACCGGGGTACAGGCGTTCTATCTGATGCGCGAGTTGCGGGCGCGCGGCGTTGACCTGCATTTCATCGACGGCAAGCACAAAGACCCGCTGAATTATCTGAGGGATGTCGATCCTGCCGGGGCCGACCATGTGCTGGCGCTGGGCCTGCGCTGGTTCACGCACCAGCCGGTCGGCTGCGCTTCGATCATCGGCACCAAGGTCAGGGGCAAGGTCACGCAGATGCACGATGGGCTGGTGCACGATTGGTTGTCCGAACACATGATCGGCGTCGATTGCAATTTCATGTTTCGTGACGACGCGCTGCGCACGAAAAGCTGGGAGCGTTACGCCGACCGCAACCACTACATCGGCTGGGCGGCTGATCCCGAGTTGCTGTACCCCGAGCAGAAGCAGGGCGAGCTTCGCATCCTGATCGATCATCCGTACTACAAGAGCGGGCAGCCTGACGTGACCGAGGGCGTGACGCTGGATGCGGCGATGTTCGCACAGTGCGGCGGCTGGCAGGAACGCTATCGCTCGATCCGGTTGCGGCGGCTGGTGAATGGCGGCGCAGAGGACATCGACATCAATAACGTGCAGTTCAAATCATTTGACCGGCAGCACATTCCGTTCGAAGACATCGCCACAGAGTATCGCAAGACAACCGTCTACATGGCAACGCACAAGGAAAGCGTCGGCCTGACCTGTCTTGAACTGGCGTATTGCGGGGCGCTGATCACGTCGCCGTGCGGGCTGATCTATCAGGACCGGCTCGATACTGTGCGGCATGTGCAGTACGAAGGCACACGCGCACCGTGGAGCGTGATCCTCAGTCAGATCGACATCGAGAAGTCAAAGGCACTGGCGCGCAAACAGACTTGGGATAAGGTGGCCGACCGATTGCTGGGCTGGTTTGCAGAACATGATGCCGGAAAGTGAATTGATCGTCGCCTGTGTCCGCACTGGTTCTCTCTACGGCATGGACTACGTGACGAAGCTGCGCAACATGGTGTCGCGCAATCTGCGCCGTCCGCATGTGATGGTGTGCCTGACCGATCAGCCAGACCGATGCGAAGGCGTGGTGTTTGTCGACGTGACAGACCTTGGCCTGCTGGGCTGGTTTGCCAAGATGGTGCTGTTCTCGCTGGAGTGGCGCGGCCTGTCGAAGGTGGTCTACATCGACCTCGATACGGTGATCATCGGTGATCTTCTGCCGCTGACGGCAGTGGCCGGTGAATTTGCGATTTGTCAAAACTTCGCGCGGCTGGCGGGCGTAACGAACTATCCGTGCAAGTACAATTCCAGCGTCATGGTGATCGGCGGCGGGCAAGCTGGATTTATCTGGACGAACTTCGACAAGCGCCGCACGTTGCTGCTGTCGCGGCACATGCGGCATGGCGATCAGGCAATCATCGAAGACCTGTATCCGACCGCGCCGTATTTGCAGGACATGCTGCCGAAGGGTTTCTTCTGCAATTACAGAAACTTAACCGGTCATCCGCCGAAGGGCGCGAGCATCATCAACTTCGGCGGCAGCCACAAGCCGCACAACTGTCCGATCCCGTGGGTGCAGGAGGCGTGGCAATGATCTTCGAGGTCGGTGACGTGAAGGTCAGCATCGTGGATGACGGCGACCGCATGGTCGCGCACATGAAAGACGGCAGCGGCTTTGAGCCGCAAAGCCTTGCCCTGTGGGCGCGGATGGTGCAGCCGGGGATGGTCGCGCTGGATGTCGGCGCGTACACCGGCCTGTTTTCGATTGTCGCCGCACTGCACGGCGCGGAGGTGGTGGCGATGGAGCCGATGCCCGCAAATCGCTGGCGGCTGGATGTCAACGCCTGCATGAACAAAGTGAACAATTACATCAGGATCGTGCCGAAGGCGGCGTCTGACCGGAGCGGGACGACAAGGCTGTACTACAGCCGCCACACGCCGCTGACGACAGGCGGATCATTGGAGGGCGGTATCCAAGGGCACACAGACAGCCTTGAGGTGGAGTGCGTGACCGTCGACAGCCTGTGTTTGCAAAACGTGGGGGCAATAAAGATCGATGTGGAATTACACGAGCTTTCCGTACTAAAAGGGGCGATGGCGACAATCCAGCAGAGCAAGCCGCCGATGATCATTGAAACTCTCAATGAAGGAATGCGGGCCGCGATTGTCGAACTGCTGCCAGACTACGAAGTTGCCGGGATACTTGATCGGCGCAACACAGTTTTCACCCCGACATAGGAGAACGACATGCCGCAAGGTCCGTTCGCTGGTACGGCTTATCTGAAATACGATGGCGGCATGTTGCCGCTCAAAGGCAACCTCACCGTCTCGGCAACGCCGGTCGAGCGCACCGGCATCGCGGGACAGGACTACGTTCACGGCTATCAGGAATTGCCGCGCGTTCCCTACATCGAAGGCGATGTGTCGACGCTGCCCGAGGTGTCGCTGGAGACACTGGAGCAGGTCATCGATGCGACGGTGACAGCGGAGCTTATCAACGGCACGACCTACGTGCTGCGCAATGCGTGGACGAAGGGACCGCTCGACATCAACACGCATGACGGACAATTCCGCATCCGCTTTGAGGGCGTGTCCTGCGACGAAGTGAGATAGCAATTCGGGAGGTGCAAATGCCGGAAGCGGCAAAGAAGGTCGAGCCTGACAATGACGCGCCTGAAGTCAATCAGGCAACGAAGACTGCCGATGTCACGCCGTTGCGGCCAAAGGAGGTCGTCATCAATCTGGGAACAGCGGTGCAGGCGCACGGCGACATGGTGAAGAAGCTGACGTTCCGCAGGCCGACCGGTGCCGACATCATGGCGATGGGCGACGGCTACCCGATCAACATCAATTGGTCGACCGGGCAGGTGACACCAAATCCGAAAGTGATGGGCGACATGATGTCACTGTTGGCGCAGGTGCCACCATCGACAATCAAAGCCTTGGACGCGGAGGATTGGTCGACGTGCGCTCACGCGCTCATGGGTTTTTTCCCGCCGGGAAGTCAGGCGATGCAATACTGAATTGCTATCGCTTGGCGAAGTTCTACTCACGTCACCCGGCTGAGTTTCTTGCGCTGCCGCTAGACGAAATCATGCGGCATATCGTGTGGACCGACAGGCTGTTGGCGGCCTCAGAGACAACAAGGGTACGGGATGCCTGATGATGTCCTGAGAATGCGGGCAACGGTTTCCTCCGAGGAAGCCCTTGCCAGCATCAGACAGATCGGTCGCGCGTTCGGCCTGCTTCCCTCGCAGGCCAAGCCGCCAATCGATCAACTCAATGCTTCGCTCACCTCATTGGGCCGCACGGTCCAGAGGGTCGGTGCGGAGTTGCGCACGGCAGTTCCGGCTCTGGGTGGCTTTGGTCTTGGTGCTGCCGGTGCTGGTGCAGCCGGTTACGCGCTGATGCGCACACTCACCGGCATTTCAGACCGCATGGTCGAACTGAAGTATCGCAGCCGCGAGCTTGGCATGAGCGAGCGCGAGCTTCGCGCGTGGGGCGTGGCGGCGGCGCAGGTCGGCATCGCACCCGAGGCGATGCAGCAGAGTTTGTCTGGTTTCAAGAAGACGACTGAAGACTTCAAGTACCGGATGGGCGCGGCGCGTGAAGAACTTATTCGCATGGGTGCTGGTCCGGTGGTGCAGCGCATCACCAACGCCGCAACGCAACTCGACAAGTTGAAGGAGGCATTCGATTTCAAAGACGTGCTGGACAAGATGGACCCGACCGGTGCGCGTGGCCGCAGCTTCTTTGAACAAATCCAGCTTGGCGCTGGCGCGGCGCGGCTGTCCTACGAGCAGTATGTCGCGGCGCTGGAGAAAACAAAGCCACGCACCGCCGAGCAAATCGCGGAAGCAGAGAAAGCCAAGGCGGCGCTGGTCCTGCTGGGCGAGGCATACGACGACCTGACGAACAAGGCCGCAGTCGTACTGTTCCCCGGCCTGACGAAAGACATCGAAACACTCACCAAAGTTCTCGACTATCTCGGCAGCATCACAAGCTGGCGTGATGCTTGGGACAAAAAGCCGAAGGAGCTTTTCGATTTTTCGGTCGGCAATCCGATGCGCGGATTGAACGAACTGCAAGACATGGAGAAACAGGGCGGCTTCAAATCAGAGGGCGCAAACCCGCTGTTGCAGGTGCCGGGTGGGGGTACGCAAGGCGGTGGCTTCAGTCCGATTGCCTTCAAGGAAGGTTTTAGTAGCGGCAGCGATCTGTCGGAAGGCTCACGCATGGTGAAGGAAGGCACCTTCGCCGCGCTGGTCGAGTTCAAGAGCTATGTGTCAGGCGGCGGTGGCGGTGCCAATGGTTTTCAGTCAGCCGCTTTCACAACCGGCGTCACGGGTGGCGGTGGTGCTGCAACGGCTGGCGGTGGCATGGGCGGCGGTGGTGCTTCAGCGAGCGGTGGCACGGCAAGCACCACGGGTGGCGGTGGTGCTGGTAGCGGCGCGCAACTCAATGACGAGGGGGGCAAGCCGATTGATGCCGCGACAATGAAGGAAGCCGAAGCTCTTGGCCGCAGCGGTGATGTCAAAGGATTGCAGAAGCTGTTCGCGCAGAAGGGCTACCGGATGAGCGGTCCCGCCTGCGGCATTGTCGCCAGTGCCTATGTGAAGTCGGCTGGTTTCAAGCCGCCATCGGGCAGCGCGATTGCCAGCACATGGCGCGGCTGGGGCGAGAAAGCCGAGGCTGGCGACATCAACGCGCCGGATCGTCCGTTCGGCAGCATGGTGGCCAGCTACGAACACGGTCGCTACGGCGGCAAGCAGGGCAAGCTGCTGGGACCAAGTGAGACGGGTGGTCATGTCATGACCATCGTTCCCGGCACCTACAATCCGAAGACCGGCAAGGCGATGTTTGCCGATCAGTACGGTGTGCGAGAGCGCAACGTCAAGGATATGGCAATCCGCTATGCGGGCGACGAAGCGGTGCGGCAGGCGCAGGCGCGCAGCGGTGAGGCACCCGCAACTGCAAGGGCCCCCGCAACCAGCGGCAGCGGCGGCGAAGAAAAAACCGTGCGCGGCTCGTGGTTCGGGCCCGCCCCCGGCTTTCCGCGCGATCCGACGCAGGGAGGCATGAAAGGTCCGACCGGGCTGTCAATCGCACAACCGGGCATTGCCCTGCCGTCGAAGGAGGGCTTGGGGCACATGTATGAGGTAACGACGCCGGATGGCCGGAAATTCACCCTGCCGCAGGTTGACATCGGGCCATTCGCCAAGGGGCGCGGCATCGACATCACCGCAGCGGCGGCGTCGAAGATGGGCTACGACAGCAAAACTTTTCCGACTGACGGACGCTTTTCCTATCGACGGCTGGACGAAAGTGTCGGCGGCGCGAACGTCAAAGCCGAGGGCACCGTCAACGTCAACGTCACCGCGCCACCCGGCACCAAGTCGAGCGCGCACAGCGCCGGGATGTTTCAGAAGACCACCATCAAGAACACCAAGCAGATGCAGCCGACAGACAGCCCGCATGTCGAAGCGGGACCGGGGTAACGCATGAAGATCAGTGATCTGCACAATGGCTGGCGCGATGTCTGGGCCGTGGCAAAGTTTCGAGACGCCGAGTTCTATGTCGAGACAAACGCACGTCAAGGCGGGCGGCGCGTGGCCCTGCATCAGTATCCGAAGCGAAGCGTTCCTTATGCAGAGGACATGGGCAGGACGGCAAACCAGTTCATCGTGCAGGGCTACTGCATCGGCCCGTACTACCTTGGCCGCAAGGATGATCTGATTGAAAAGCTGGAGATGGATGGCCCCGGCACACTGGTGCTGCCGCTGCAATACAAGCTGATCGATGTCGAGGTGATGGTGGCGTCGTACAGCGTCACCGAGAGCCGCGAGCGTGGCGGCATCTGCATGGTGGAGATGAACTTCATCGAGTACGGCGATCCGAACTACCGCGAGACACCATCAATCCCGGCGCAGGTCGAGCAGTCGGCTGCCGCCGTTGAGCAGGCGGTGGTCGGCCCGCAGACGCCGCAACAGGCCGAGCAGACGCAGGAAGAAACCGGGCAATACAACGACAATTGGGTCAGTGGAATGCAATGAACGCAACAAGCTCTGACGAAGTTCTCGCCATTGTCGACCGCATGGGAGCGGCGGTGATGTCGTCCGCTGTCGACCAGACCAGCAATGCCGGGGTCACGTTGCGGCGAAGCGTCGGCATGATGGTGGTCGACTACAACATGGTCAACCTGCCAACCTTCGCCACCGTGTTCGGTATGTGTCTCGATTTGAGCCGCCAGACCGGGGCAACGCTGACGACAACGGATCGGGTCCGGCAGGCGGCGCTGGCGGAAACCCCGGTGAGCCTGCCCGCCATCCTCACGGTCAATGCCGTGGTGCGGCTGACGCTGGCGAGCGAGGCCCGTATCGTCAGCGGCATGACGTTCCGGTCGCGCGACGAAGTGGAGGCCATCGCCACGGCGCTAAATATTGCTTTCGAGCAGACCGAGATGCTGGCCGCCGATGATCACGACGCCGACACCTATATGGCGCTGCTCAAACTGCACGGCGATGTCACGCAGTATCTGGCGGATCGCGGGCGGGCGCTGCCGCGCATCATCAACTATGCGTATCAGATGGTGATGCCGTCGCTGCGCATGGCGCAGCTTGTCTACGCCGATCCGTCGCGCTCGACAGAGTTGCGTGACGAAAATTCTGTCGTGCATCCCGCCTTCATGCCGATGACCGGCAAGATGCTGGCGGTGTGACATGGCAAATGTCCTCGACAAGAACACGTTCGTCGGGCCGCCGCAAAGAACACCGATGCCGAAGCGGATCGGTGGTAGCAAGGAGGTTGCCTCACTGCTGGTGCGCGGCAGCCTGTTCACCAACTGGACCTCTATCCGCGTCGAACAGCGCGTCACCGAAGCCTTCCCGCAATTCCAGTTCGAGTGCAGCGAGGAAAGCAAAATCCCGCTGAAGGTCGATGCACTGCAATTCGTACCGGGAGATGTCGTGGCCGCTTTTGTCGGCGGGGTGCAGGCCGTGTTCGGCTACATCACCGAGCGGCACGTGGCCTATGACGGCAAGCAGCATGGCGTCCGCCTTGTTGGTGTCGGTGACACGGCGGACCTGACCACGTCGATGGTGCCGCTGGAAAAGCTCAGCGGGCATGATGGGCAAAGCTGGACAGAGCTTGCCAAAGACATCTCAAACCATCTTGGCGTGAAGATCATCCCGAAGGGCGCGGTCGACAATTCGCCGTTTCAGAACATTCAGGTGCAACCGGGCGAGACGATCATGGCGGTGCTGGAGCGGTACGCCAAGATGCGCAACATCGTCATCGGCAGCGAGGCGACCGGAGGTCTGCTGGCGATTGGCGAGCATCAAGCGATTGCGACCGGCAACCTGACCGAAGGCAACAACATCCTGCGCGCCAATTGCGTGGTGCGCGATCAGATGGTCTACAAGAAAATCTATGCGGTCGGGCAGGGCACCAGCGGTGATCAGGCGAGCGGTGATCAGCAGAACAAGCAGATCGCACAACTGGACGGCACGTCGACACGCAACCGCTACATGATCACCGTGGCCGACATTGCCGACACGCTGCATGGCGTTCAACGGCGGGCGCAGATGGAAAAGGTGTTCACCGAGGGTAGCGAGATTGAAGCGCAGATCGTCGTGCAAGGCTGGTTCAAGGACAACAACAAAAGCGATGAGGTGTGGCGGGCTGGCGAATATTATCAGGTCGAAAGTCCGTCGCTGATCCTGCACCAGATACTCGGTTGCTCCGGTTGCATCTACGAGCAGAGTGATGCTGGCACAACGACGACGCTGATCATGGTCGATCCGATCCACATGAACGGACTGCGCAGTTACCGCGATGCTGTTGCCAAACAGGCTGAATTGCAGAAGGCGGAACAGGCGGGCAAAGATTGGCTCAACGAACGATCAAAGGCTTATGACCCATGAACAGGAACAGTCTGCTGGAAATGTCGGGCCGCGCCATGCACCAAGCGGTGCGCTTCACGCTCAACAAGGGCATGGATCAGTTGATGATGCAGGAGTTGCACTTCGACGGGATGAACTCGGACGGGCGCGACAAGGTCGAGCGGGTGCAGAACTACGGCTTCAGTTCGACGCCGTTGCCGCGCGATGTACAGGAGGGCGCGCAGAAGGCGGTGGCGGCAGTTGCGGGTGCGGTTGGCGGCAGCGGGGGTGCGATCTTGGGCGCAGCGGCGGAAGGCATCGCCATGTTCATGGGCGGGCAGCGCAATCATCCGGTGGTGATCGGTGTCGATGACCGGCGTCACCGTCCGATGGGCCTGCTACCGGGCGAGAACGCGCAGTACGACGACATCGGGCAGATGACGCTGTTGCGACGTGGCTTCATGGCCATGCTGTCGCTCGACAGCATCGATCAGGCGACCGGCAAGATGGTCGAGCGGTTCGCATCCTTGCGCCATGTCAAAAAGGAAAAGCAGAAGCGGCCTACAGACAAACCGAGCAGCGGCGGGCAGAGCGGAGGCGGCGCGACACCACCGGGGCCGGGTTTGCTGGCGGCTGCGCCGAGCCAGACGCAGCAGGCCGAGGCGTACAAGCACGAAGGCGAAAGCGTCAACACCGAAGTTCGCTGCACAAAGGACCGCATCGAGTTTCGCGCTGGCGATACCGTGGTCGGCTACTACGAGGCATCGTCGCAGACGTGGTTCCTGAAAGGAAAGATCGCAACGATGGAGTTCGACAAGCACTACACAACGGTGACAGACAGGCTGGAGGTCATCGGCACGGGCGACGCTCAGATCAAACTTGGCCTCGACCAGAAGGATGAGCAAAACCTGCCGAAGGTCAGCACGGTCGGGGGACCGGCGAAGAAAGTATTTGCAAAGGTCGTCTGATGTTTACGCCTTGGGAATGCGCGCACGGTGAAGCGAGCATCGTCAGGCTGGAGTGCCTGCCGACAGTCAACCTGTCGCCGGATGATGACAGCGTGGATACAAACACGGTGGCCATCTATGGCACCGGCAGCATCGTTTCATTCGGTGAATGTTCGCGCCACATCGTCATGCGCGTGAAGTTTGAGCCGTTGGCGGACGGCCCAATCTATCTCTACGAAAGCTACAGGCTGGCGTTGCTGGTGAAGAACGGCGTCCGCACCATCAGGGACATCGCCTTCGGCAGCTATCAGTGTGACGGCAATGGCGTCTGGAGTGAAACCTACTTTCAGGAGCGAACGTGAGCAGTGACCTGCGCTACCTGCAACTGGCCGACCACAAGCCGTTCAAGTATGCGGTCGAACTCGATTGGTTGCTGTCCGACCTCAATCTGCTGGTCGACGGGCTTGACCTACAGTCGGCGGTCATCGTCGCGCTGGGCTCCGACAGTCTTGCTGGCGTCAGCGACGTACTGCCGGACCTTGACGCCACAGACCGGCGCGGTTGGTGGGGCGACATGGACGCCGAGGAAATCTGGAACGGCTGGCCGGTCGGCTGCAAGCTGTGGCTGCTGGAGCGGGCGAAGATCACCGGCTCACTGTCGCGCGAAGGCTCAACCGTTGGCCGCGCCATCAGCTACACCCGCGCGGCGATGAAGCCATTCACGCAGCAGCGCATTGCCTCGCGCATCGATGTGACCGGCGAGCAGATCGACACGCAGCGCATCGATGTCGGCGTTATGGTCTATCGCGGCCCGCAGACTGCAATCGAGCTTCGGTATTCTGAATTATGGGATGAGCTTGGGAGACGCTGATGCCGTGGACCACGCCAACGCTGAAGGATGTCCGCAAGACCACGCGGGACTATGTGCTGACGCAGCTTGGCGCAAAGGTGATGATCCCGAACTCGGTGCTGCGCATCATTTCCGATGCGATGTCCGGCCTGACGCACCTGACGCTGCTGTATATCGATTGGCTGTCGCTGCAATTGTTGCCCGACACGGCAGAAACCGAATGGCTCGACCGGCATGGTGAAATCTGGCTGGTCAATGCCGATGGATCGAAAGGGCGCAAGGCCGCGACCTACGCGCACGGCAACGTCCTGTTCACCGGCCTATCTGGCGCGGTGGCTCCTGCCGGGATGGTTCTCACTGGCGTCAGTGTGCAGTACCAGACGACAGCAGATGCCGTGATCAGTGCGACGGGTGGTACGGCGAAGGCCGTCGCCCTGACGCCGGGGACTGTCGGCAATACGCCAGATGATGATCCGCTGGGCATCGTGGTGCCGGTTGTCGGCGTCACCAGTGCAACGCTCATCGGCGGCATGGGCGGCGGCGTCGATACGGAAACAGACGAACAATTGCGCGAGCGCGTCCTGCGCCGCATCCAGCAGCCGCCGATGGGTGGCGCGGCCTACGACTACGAGGCATGGGCGCTGGCGGTGCCCGGTGTGACGCGCGCATGGGCGACAAGCGAGATGGGCATCGGCACCGTGACGGTGCGCTTCATGATGGATGATTTGCGCGCCGACAATGACGGCTTCCCGTTGCAGGAGGATGTCGACGCGGTTGCGCTCTACATCAACACCAAGCGCCCGGTTGCGGTGAAGGACTTTTTCGTGGTGGCACCACTCAAGCAGTACATCACCTGCGTCATCGACGAACTGGTGCCTGACAACGACACCATGCGCGGCGAAATCGAAGTGAGCATCAAGACCATGCTGCGGCTGTACGCTGCGCCGGGACAGACAATTTTTGCCGCGTGGAAAAACTTCGCCATCATGAGTACCCCCGGCATCGTGTCGTTCCACATGGCGAACAACGAGGACGATGTCATGCCGTCGCCCGGTCACATGGCCGTGCTGGGGAGTGTCGTCTATGACTGACCGGCACATCCGGCGCTCTGGCGAGGATTACACGCA
>Ga0157376_10000125_pt1 | contig 53194 bp, 78 predicted proteins | sample M45metaG_FD_121801 | JGI IMG/M metagenome (GOLD analysis project Ga0157376, IMG submission 121801) | Miscanthus rhizosphere microbial communities from Kellogg Biological Station, Michigan, USA - M4-5 metaG | ecosystem: Host-associated > Plants > Roots > Rhizosphere > Soil | place: USA: Michigan...
GAGCAGGATCAGTAATAATGCCAACTAATGCAGTGCCAATTTTAGTAAAAGGCCCATACAATAGCAAATCAGAAAAAGTATTCTGCGCAATAGATGCAGTTTGTAGAGAAATTTGAACGTTAACGATGCGATCAATATTGGCCATAGGTGTCCCCTATTATGGTAGTTCTCTATCCCAATGAGTGACAGTTTTATCCCAAGTTGTTTCAGAATTATCCCAATTGGTTTCTAATTCTTCCCAACAAGAAATTATTTCATTACAAACCAATGAGCCAGGAGGAAATGGTGTAGAATCAAATATACTATATGCATCTGGATTAGATGCGCCGCCAATATAACGACCATGCAATTCAGCAGAACAGATAGAATTTATTTGATCGGTATATGATTCAGTATATAGAAATTCAAATTGATAAATGCCTCTACCTTCAAATTGAGAAGCATTCAATAGTTCTGGAACATAACCAATGAATAAACGTTGACCTATTGCACAATCAATAGTGTTTTGATATTCTAATAGTTGGTTAGTTTGCAATACCAAAGCCAAAGTATTGACAGAAGATAATGATTCTATACCATTATATATTTGTAATTCTACAGTTGCTTTACGCCAACCAATTACTTCTTGTTCATCATTCTCAGTTAACGGCATATAGATTACATGGTCTGGAATATCAACATTCATTACATTTAAAGATATGTAAGGCTTAACTGGACGCGGAATATTCTGATTAGCAAATATAATTGGCCAATTGCCCAGGCGCTTAGCACCTTCATTAACCAGACTATATAGTTGATCAATCAAGGAGCATTGTCCAATTCCATTTGTTCTATCATTTCGCAAGCATAATATCTATAATGCGAGACTTGTGTATCTCGTGATCTAGATAACATTGTAAAATCTGATTCTCCGAACAATAGATATTGACTACCATCATATACAAATAGATCACCAGCATAACGCTCGCGGCCAGTAGCAATTTCTTGATTAACACATCTTAACCTAGTATCAGTATATATCTTAATGTATCGACCAGCACGACGGCCATAAGGTGTAGGTTCAATTTTCATCATATCACGAATTGATGGATCTTGAACTGTAGCCATTACAATCATTTTAATACCAGTATCATCAGCCAATATATATTTGCCATTGATTATTTGACCAATGTCACGTTTAATAACAGTAAACTCCTGGCGGAAGGATGTGCTCATTCTACTTCATACCTAACGGCACCAACCATTCTTCCAGTATCAATCAATGGTGAAGATGATCCTTTAGCTTTTATAGTTGATTCAGCATTAGGCACCGCCCAATTCTTAGCATCTCTAATAGTTTGTTGTATATAAGATTGATATTTTTCTCCCAAATTTTTCAACACTGTAGTATCATCAATCTTACCATCAATCATTTGACCCACTAGAAACCCAGTAAATTTTATAATGTCTTCTTTATGTAAATCAGCAGTAGTAGACATGAATGGTCTAGCAGGTATACCACGAGATGTTCCGAACTCATTATAAGTAGCATAATCTACCACAGATACTCCTTCAACTTCTTCATTACCCATCAATCCTACCTTGACAGAGCGATGGCGTAACGACTTAAAGTCCAACTCAATACGTTTGAATCCGTAATCCCTATCCCTGACGGTGACTGGCATGGATCCCCATATCTTGTTGTTATAGCGCCTTTAGCACAAACTTGCCATAATCTATTCCAAGCATCCCAAGGATCAGATGATGGTCGTTTAGATACAGAAGATGTAGCTGTATTAGAAGATGGTTCTGCATAAGTAACTGCAATATCACCCTCTTTCTCTGAAGTAATAGGCCCAGCAACAACATTAACTGGTTTACCAGAAGATGTTTCTTTTTGAACAGTAATTAAATAAGCAGTAAACATAGCTTGTGCTAAATTGGCACGATCAATCGGCAAGCACCAAGGTCTTGCTTCTTGAGATAATAACATCAACTGAACTAATAAATCAGGATCAATATATGCTGGATCATTAGGATCAAAATATTGTGGAAAGAAAACTTTCAATATTTGTTTAACTGATTCCCAATAATCAGGCGGAGCAAAATCCCATACAGTATTAATGTCCCAAACAGTTGGTCCGGTATCTGTGTCCCAAAAAGTAGTTCCAATTAAAAAAGTATTAGAATTACTCATGGTTCAGTAACAGTCTCCGTAATAATGAACTTAAAGAATGTTCCCCAATGATGATTTTCAATGAGACGTTTTGTTGATTCTGTTACCGTATAAGAATGTTTCGGCAACATAGTTACATCTCCAAGAGTAAATGCTCTTGAGGAAAGATTAAAAGCTTCATAAGTTGGTTCTTCAGTTCCACTCATGACGTTTTGCTCGGCGCTGGTGTTGGTTGAGGTGTAGGCTGAGGTGGAGTCTGTTGAGTTTGACCAGCAGCGCCCATAGTTGTTACTGGCGGTGCTGGATCTTGAACTTCAGTTACTTGCAAAATACCTTCAGTAGCAAGAGCTTGCATTTGCGGATGATTCATTGTGTCTTCTGACACTGTAACTGTAACTCCTGGCGGGAGCATTTCTCCATTTGGAGCGTGGATCAAACGCTCAGATTTATTAAGAATAGTGAACATGTTACTTCTCCGTATTATGTAGTAACTGCAGAAAGCAAAGCCAATGGATAAAAGATATTGACACCGCCAGAACGCGCAACACAATCAGTAACAATTTCAAGATTACGCGCGTCAGGAGGCAATTGAGTAAATGGCATTACATAAACATGAGCTATATTGTCTGGATTACGCTCATACAAAAGACCCAAATCCTTAGTGCCATTTACAGTAGCATTCGTAAGTTCCCAGATATTCTCTACTGTAATTCCAGGATAGTTAGCTCGGAACCATTGAAGTGGAGTAATAGGAGTGAGCCCAGAAGCACCAGTAATAAACTTAGTAGCTGCAGCAGCATAAGCTTTTGGTGCGAGTTCAAGATAGTTAGGCGTATGAGTTCCTTTAACTTGATTCTGATAAGCCACTACCCATTGATTGAGATTAGCCAAAATTTGATCACCAGTAAGAGCACCCCAATCACCAGTATTAGTCAATACTAGAACAGGAAGATTAGGATGAGTGAACAATCCATACAAACCATAGTTGGCATCACCGCGCAACTTAATATCGGCGATTTTTAAATCCATAGCTCTCCTGGCCGCGTCAGCCTTTCGAGCATCTAGACCTTGACCAGTTTGACGAGAGGCACGAAGTTCATTAATATTATAACCATAGCTATCGCCAAGTGTTCTAACGCCAACTGAACGTTGAGTAACACGAACATCCGCGCGCGGGAGATCATCAGCATAGTTGCTAATAACCTTGGCCATACCTACCATATCATAGGCATATTGCCACACAGTTTCTGCCCATTCAGGAATACTTGTGTCGTCTGGCACTAATGCGTTTGCATTAATGGCCGGCAATTGACGATTATAAGTATTGGCACGAACATAATCAAGCTGTCTAGCAATGAAGATAGTATCAGCATCTTCACGGAGATGTTCGCGAAACATTGCACTATTTTGTAGGACAATTACGTCCGATTCATCATAGTGTTCGTGATCAAGAGGACCAGGAGGCATTGTAATTATCCTTTCAAAACAGCAACATTATACGTTGGGATAGTGTAGTTCTACAACTGCGCCCTTAGTATAAGTTGTCCAATCTACATTGAGTAGATCAATAGCTGCAGAACGAAACACAGCATTAGTAACAGCAATGGTGCCTGTCGTATTAAATGCACCAGTGCCTGCCGTAACATGAGCTGCTGCTCCATCAACTACACCAGTAGGATCATCAACGGCAACCCAAGCACGACCACGCGTCAATACTGATACTGCATCGTATTGACGATAGTTACCAAGGTAACCAACAATATGATCATGCAATGATACACCAACACAAAGAGCAGCAGATGCTGCTCCTGCTTTAATAGTTGATGCTCCAGCAGCTGTTCTCTGTACAGCAATGCCAACACCAAGTGCAGAGAATGCTGCAAAGGTATCGACATTATCATCCATACTATCTGCCTTCATTCCAATGAAGGCAGGCGCCATATAATTGGCATAAGGGGAAATCGAGCCAGACATTTATGCAGCCTCCTTGTCACCTCTAATCCGAGCAATCATTTTTGCTCTAGCTTCTTGCGAAGATGTAGAACCACCAGCAGCTTTATCTTGTTTTTCAGTCGTAGTAGTTTTCTGCTTACCGGCAGTCTTATTCTTTTCATCTTCATTAGTGATCGTCAAGTCATAAGCAGAATCAACATAGTCATCAGATCGATTTGTCCATTCAAGCTTGGCGCCTAGTTTTTCTGCAATAGCGATTTTAAGATCACGATCTGTTACATCATCAAACTTAACAGAAAGTGTCTTGGCCTTTTCTTCAAGCTTAACTCTGCTCCTGGCGCTGTCGCCCATTTTAGTCAACTCTTTAGCGTGATCTGCTTTAAGAGTTTCAATAGCAGTTTTGTGGGTATCACGCTCACCTTCTGCTTTATCTAGTTTAGTTTGCAAAGCAGTTAGTTTTGTATTTAGTTCAGACACGTACACCACGACTTCCGGCGAAGCCGAGTATTCTAGTCCGGTATCGAGCCTGATTTTACTCATATTAGTTTCAGCCATATCATCCTCCGTGGGAAATGAACTTAGATCATCAGTATCAAGTCTTATACGAGCATTGCCCGCGCGACCCTTCGTAACAACTGCCAAATGATTATATGTTATGTCTTTCTGTATACAATCATATTTTTCTCCATTAAATTCCCCAGGGGACTCATCCACTTTGCAAGTATAACCAAGAGACAATTCTCTCCTGGCCCCGATACGTTTTACATTATGAATTACTATGTCAGCAACAACATTATTATCAGCTTTCTCACCAGGAGACATAACACTACCCACGACAATTCCATCAAGATTACTTTCTGCATTTAGTAATCCATTGTGTTTGTCAGTAATTGGTATGCCTCGCAAAGTGTTTAGGCTATCCTCTTTGAATACTTCTTCAGCTGGACGATATTCTTTTACAGTTTTACTACCGTTGCGATAAGTGAATATACCTGATCTAGTAATGACTGGTCGATCAATGATCCATCCATCTTTACTTAGTTCTGCTTTAATAGTTATGTTATCATAACGGGCAACCATTACGCTGCTTCCTCAAGTAATGATGCTTCATAAGCTACAAATTCAGGCAACACAGGTTCAGCCCAACAACGACATTGATAATCTTCTCCTGGGTGGCCAGTTTCTACTGGAGGATTATCCCAAGCGAAAGTTTCACCATCATTATCATCATGAGTATCTCTAACTCTTTCATCTCCCATTGTTCGCCAAACATAACTTTCTACGCCTATATCTTGCTGCCTCTCTTGTGTTAACTGACCATTAAGTTTAGCAGTTTGATCACGAGCAATTAGTTTAGCGCGACTGTCAGATACATCAGTTCGTTCTGACATTATATCGAATATTTCTTTCGTCAAATCTTTCAGATTAGTTCCTTCAATCAATGCTGTTCTAGTTTGTTCAGCTATTTGAGAACTAGTTTTGGATGGTATATCCTTAATTAACAAACTATTGTTACGAGACCAATTCGCTAATAGAGCATTAAATCTTGTTGGATCTTCTTTAATAACATCAACGCCATATTGAGAGCGAATCAATCTACGCCATTGATCTTTATTGGCTTGATTAATTTGCGGCCCAATACGCAACATCTGCTTAATGGCATTATTGGTAGGTGTCGTCATATCCTCAGCAATTTTACGCATTACATTATTGAGTGTATCTTGCCATCCTAATGCATCTTGTCTAACTTCACCAGTAGGTAAATTAACAGCAGTCGCTTCCGTAGCCATACTAACAACATGAGGCGACATTTGTTTCTTGAGAATAACTTTGTATTGTCTATTCAAATTAAGCAATATTTTACGATAGGCATATTCCGGCCCATGAGGATATTTCATTGGAACTATAGGTTTACGCTTGGGCATTACTAGTTCCAGGTTCAGCAGGAACATCCATTAGTGAAGGATCAACATTCTCCGCATAGTTAATATCGCCAGCAGTAGATGGTATTTCATCAGGAAATTCATATTCACTATACTTGTTTACTACAATTTTTCTAACCTCTTCTGGGCTAATGATGCCATTATTCATTAACGTCATTAGCATAGTTACTTCAGTATTATTCGCTGTTTGATTGGCTTGATTCGTGGTGGCTTGTTCAGCTTCACTCGGTGCCCACAATGGATTAAAGCATATATTCCAATCATCAGGTATAGCATCTGGATAAGTGCGCTGTATATAGATGAGAGCGGTGATCTTTTCTAATACTGGTTTGGCCACAAATTGCTGGATATGTGATACCATTCCATAATAAGACTCCAGATCACCAGCACCAGTAGCATTGAGTCCAGTGGTGGACTTGCCAAATAGTATAACAACAGGAATATTAGACGAAGCACTAAGCGCAGTTTGATACTCTTGAATAACACTCTGGACACCATCCAAGCCGAGATTTTCAATCGTGTAAGTATCATTTTTATCAACAACAACACTGTTCAAATTGCCTCTAACCAAATCAACTAGGTTAATTCTTCTACTAACAATGTCATCCATTTGTTGAGCGAACAATTCGCCCAAACCTTCCATACTATAAATACCTTGCTGTTTTCTTTCTAACAGTCTAATAGTCCATTGTAATGCTTGATCATATCTTGATAAATCATCAATACAACCTTCTAAAACAGATCGACCAGACCATGATAATCCAGTTCTAATCATTTGTTTTAGTGGTAAAGACTCACCAGACATAAATATTAGTCTAGATTCATGCACCTCAAAGGTAGTTACTCCTGGCGGCGTAACATTATAAATGGCGACTTGACCATACTTAATCAAGTCATTAGGGTCATCATACAAATATTCAGTGGCTTTAATACAAGTAATATCATAGACTTTTAGCTCAATAATCTCATCGATAATGTCATAGTTCAATGGTTCATTTAGAGCACCACCATCTTTAACTATGACGAGAATGAATGCCCCACCATATAAACGAGTCCATCTCAATGCGTCAGTCATCCTAGTATATACTGACAAACGATCATATTCATCTATTACTGATCCTTCCTCATCTCCTTCAATTTCAACACCACGTTGTAAACAATCGCTTGCAGGTCTATCTATAATAGTTTGAGCAACACCATTACCAAGATAGATGTCTGCGTAATCATAATATGAAAAACGACTAGCCCAATAACGCTCTAGTCCTTGTCTCCATCTATTGCCATTATAAAAGGTGGACGCAGTTCTATCTAGTCCGGCTGTATTAAGGCCGGATAATACATTCTGAAAACCATCATTACGAACAATGTTATTCATTCATAACACCTGCTCCTGGCGCCCCAATAGACGCCAGGAGTTATGGTCAATATTACTTAGGCGACGCTCCAGGAGGCATTGGATAACCAATAGTAAGCGAAGGATCAACGCAAATATAACGCCAACCAATACCAGGAATGCCGCAAACAACCCAGAAAGTATTACTTGGGAGTCCTTGATCTGGTCTAGCTGGTTGGCCAGGCAAACCTTGATCAGGGTGCGGCTGATCACCAGGTAAACCTTGGTCTGGTCTACCTTGTACTGGTGGCAAACCTTGATCTGGATGACCAGGGCGTCCAGGAGCAATAGGATGACTAGGGTGACCACCACCATAAATGGGAGGCCAAATAACACCAGGTGGAGTGCCAGGAGGAGTAGGCTGAATCGGATGAGATGGTGTTAGTGGCGGCCAAACACCAGGAGGCGGCATTGGCAAACTATTATCAACATTACCGCCAAGATCAATTCCATAACCAGGATCTACTGGGCGTTCACCTTCCGGTAGACCTTGATCTGGATGTCCAGCATGTCTTACATTTAGAAAACCAGTCACATAAGGCATTATACATTCTCCTTGTTATGTTTGCGCTTAGCAATAAATGTAAGTCCCAATAATCCAACGCCAAGCAATGCTAGACTAGTAGGTTCAGGTGTGGCGACTGCACTAGAACTAACGGTGCCAGAAAAATCAGCAGTAAACGCTGCAATAGTAGTTCCATCAATAGCAAGCACTGGCGTTAGATTAGCAAACGTCAATCCGAACGTAGATGGCGCTATTAGATCAGCAGCAGTCAATACACTAGATGTTAGGTTAAGTGTATCAGGCGGATTGTTGACATTTACAACGAGGCCAGGACCACCAAGTCCTCCAAAGGCCGCATCGCTAAATGTTCCTGACAAGAAATTAGTTCCACTACAACCAGCACCACTCGTAAAGCAGAATGAACCACTATAATGCTGAATTACTGCTGTAGCAATTGTAGTAGCAGCATCAATGCTACTGGCCGCGAAGTTGAAGATGGCATTACCCAAAATGCCAGCATTACCAGCGGTGATTGAAGTAGAGGCATCAGTGATATTGATATTAGTTACGGTTCCATTATCAGTAGCAGTAACAGTAGGTGTAGCGGATGGATTCTGACTGAATGATGCGACTAGAGTTGCATTAGACATGGCGGTCGTAAACAAAAGCATAGCCAAGGCTAGTCCATATTTAATCATGTGTTTCCCCTATTCTGCTAGAGCCAATCGTCGATTGTGATCATTTACTCTACTGGATAGTTCAAGAAAAGCACCACTAGAGGCATCTACATAGTCATCGTGTTGTCCCTCCGGAAAGTTTTCTAGTTCAGTTAGATAGTCATTCATCCAAGGTCCAGCAACAATATCTATATTGCCAGCACACCATTGAGATGATAGTGGTTCTGCTCTTACGTGTTTAGGCCCAGTTTCTCTTATGCCTTTGACTTTGTGCCCAGAAAGATACAGAATCAAAGATGCTGCTTGATCCTTACCGGCTTGTCCAGGATCAATAGGTATTATTGTTTGTGTGCCGATACTACGCGCGCGGTCCTGCCCAGCTATGTTTTTGATAATTTCTCTAACTACATGCGCATTCTCCCTGAGGTTTATTCCGTCAGCAATTACATATCTGCCATTCTCCCTCTTGCCCATTAATACTGAAGCTGTAGCGTCAGGACTTGGATTTACTTCAGATATTACTGTAGCAGCCAAATCCCATTTACGCACCCATTGTTTAACATCAGATGGTATAGCATTTAATACTTGAACTTTACTTCTGGGGAAGTAACTACCTGACTCCCATCTTACTTTCCAATTACCATTCAATAGTCTCTCGCGATCAACACGAGGCAGTAACATTAGATTGGCCATATAGCCAGGGTCATTATCCATCAATATTTTGTTATCAGTAAGTTTTGATGGAATGAATGTTATTGATTTAGGCATTAGTTGAGGATATTTATCCACCAGCTCCTGGCGCGAATCAGCCCATATCAGTTTATCATCGAGACGAATAAACCATTTAACAATACCAGATCGTTCCGGTATAGCAAAACCAGTATCTTGATTAATCCACCAAGCAATTAGATTGGCGACCCAACTATCAACATCAGGATTAGTAGTTGCTCGTATATACGGTTTGATTGTAGATACGCTACGATTGCGAGACAACATATAAAAGAACTGGCGCTCACTAAAATGCGTTAGTTCATCGAAACCAATAAATGGTATTTGGCTACCTTGCCATGATAGTAGATCAGAATCAGTCGTAAGATGATTGAAACTTATACTAGCGCCAGATGGAAATACCCAGGATGGATAGGGTGACATCTTTGGAATAGCGTCTAGATATGGGTATATACCAAAACTAGTATCGTACAATCCACCTTCTGATCTAACCTGTATTGCTTGTCTGCGAAATATCACCCCACCAAAATCTTTATTGTCTATGTGACGACAGGGTTCAAGTAACAATCCATACGTTTTACCGCCACCAGCAGCACCACCATATATAGCAATATCAGCAGATGTAGATAGGAATGCTGTCTGCGGACCAGCTTGTGGTTCTAACCTTTCATCATCTTCAATAGTTTGCTGTACTGATTCTAACACTTATACTGTTTCCGCATCAACGGCATTTACTGATATAGGCGAGGTTGAGCGACCATTATCAGGTATATACACTTTCACTCTACTAACATTGCCACTATTAGTATCGTCAGAAACATATACATGCTGTCTAGGTTTACCATACGCTCTATTAAGCGCCATATCCATAGCAGCCAATTTAGTGCGCTTATCTACTTCAGTATCACTGAGTATGTTATCCAATTCTTGCAATATAACAGGCACACGTTTCCTACACTCAGTCATTAGTTCTCTGAGCGTATAGATGCGATCTAATTCAACGTGAGGATCAAAACCGTCTGGCATATCGCTCCGAAGTATACAGCTACGAAAGCGTAACGGTCTAGTCCCGAATAAGAAATATTATTTCTTATTACTGTCGTAACGAGTCATCTATACTATTATCTATACTATTATCTATACTAGCGTATATACGTGGCTTAGATTGAGGTACAAACAAATCCTTAAACCAACTTATGATTATGTTCTTATCATCAGTATACAATAGTAATTGATTAATGCTTATAGGTTGTTTAGGCACTTTCAACCACAAATCCCATTGTCCACAACGCAATATACCATATTTAGTGAATGTTCCGTCATAGTCTTCAAAGCCAATAAATAAGAAACAAAAGCCACCGGCTCGTTGCCATTTAGATAACCACGCTGCTTGATGTGCAGAAAGATTAGTTATCCGCACGCTACTGGCGCCATATCTAATTCTAATAATTTTCAATTCAAACCATACAATTCTACTGTTATTAATTTGAACACCTCTGTCTGGCCAGCCTGATTGCCTATCAGTTGGGACCCATAATTGATAGTCTTTGAATATCTCTCCAAAGTCTTTTGCTAGGTGTTTTTCAAACATTGATACGTGCTCCTGGCCGTCTCATCATTAATCGTTACGATTCAGTAAGTTACTGGGTTACCGTCGTTACCGTCGTTCTATCGAGTTATATTTTTAAAAAAAAAATGTCCCCCGAATGGCCAACTCTAGTAAAAGTCTAAAACATCGGTAACTACAGTAACCTTAGTAACTTAGTAACGATTTCAAAGACTTACAAACGTTACCGTAGAAACTATAAGCGGTAACTGTAGTAACCTATTTAGAATACACAACTACTGTATTTCCACCAACTTTTTTTCGTTTTGGTTCAAATCCCATTTTCCTCAATACTTGTCCATAACGATTTCTCATACTTTGATTAACTGCTAATTCAGTCACTGACATAGCACCAGAAACATAGCCAACAATATCTTTAATAGTAATTTCATTTTCGTATTTAGGATTTAGTCCTATCATAGTCTCTACATGGTCCCATTCCATCCATTCATGTATCGCATCCCTAACAATAATCTGTTCTTGCTGTAATGCATTTTCTTCAGAAGTCAAATAAGGCTTTATGCCTTTCAAATAGTATTGTTCTTTAACTTGAGCGAGTATTTGTGGATATTCTTGTCTAAAGGCTTTATGATCAATAAATGTATTCATAGCCAATTCTGATTTAATAGGCAATGCCCTCGTTTCTCCTGTAGAATCACGCAAATATCTATGTTCATTTGTTGTGACAATATACACACTACGTTTGGGATGATGATCAACGAGTCTTCCATATGGCGCGCGAAATGATATAGTAGTTTCTGTTATCAAACGTTTCCAATCATTAAGATTGAATCTATTCATATCCAAATCAGGAAACTCAACGACAGCGCCAGGAGCTATTATTTGTAAGAAATCTTTATCAATATTCTTGATTGATGTACTCACATACCAATATGAATCATCAGTTTGATAAGGATTGACAGGCAATAAAGCTTTACAAAAATCTGTTTTACCTATATTTTGTTCTCCTTCAATAGCAAAGAAATACCTTTGTTTACATCCAGGCTCAAAACATCTCCACACTTGAGATAAAGGCAACAATCTCGCCCATGCAGCCGACCATAAACCAGGCAATGATTTAATGTAACGAACAACCCAATTTGTCATTGAATTTGTTATTCTATCAATACCATCCCATATCGGTAAACTGATCATCCATTCTTGATACATATCAATTTTTTCATGGTAAGCAACTCTTTCAACTATATCATCTAATCCAGACCAATTCTTTTCAGTTGGAAACACATTATCATTCAATGTGACCTTCAATGCAGTCCTATTAACATTGTCATAATGATAGTATACATGAGTGTGACCATTCGTCATCAGCGGTAGCTTAAATTCTTTGGTTAATGCAAGCCAAGGCATTTTAACAAAATATGTTTGTTCTGTCATAGTATCCAATACCATTTTGATATCATAAGCGGCCAGGAGTATGGCAGTAACATTTGAGGTTGTATAAGCAATATTACCTTTATTATCCATTATTTCACTTAGATCGACACTGGTGAATTGTTCAATTTTACTCTTTGATTCTTTTCTAATTCCATTAGCTATAGCAGCATCAATTACTTTCTTTATACTGCCTTTGAGTTTCGATCCATTAAATGTATTAAGTAGTTTTTCAATATAAAGTTCTCTGTCAAAATCATTCGCAGACAGGAACTCAGTAATAATGTCGTTAAAATGTTCATCCAAATATAACTTTCTAGCACCATGATCAGCAATAGAATTCATTTCAAATAATATTTCTTTTATCTCGGCCATTATCGTTTCCCCTCCATTTCGCGCTTACCGTCGCGTATGCCATCTTGTATCGTTTGCATATCTTTCTTTCTATTACCACTCCATACTGCCGTTGCCAAATATAGTTCTTCAACTACAGTATCTTCATCCAGTAAATCTTGCCATATCCATTTACCTAAAGCAATTGTTTTGTTATACAACCAATTATGTCTATCTTTTTCAATATTAAAAACATCTCTCAGAAAACTATCAAAGAAACGTTCTGCTTGTTTTCTTGTATATTGTTCTTCAGGTCTATCATTACTGTTATTATACAAATTAGGAATTTCAGTGTATATTTGAGAGCCTGAAATCCATTTCCACAATACTTTACAAGGATCGGACAGGCCGATAAATCGCGGGCGCGCTATATAGATAGGCTGTATCGGATGAAATAGCGCTGTATCTACTATGTTATTATACTTGGTAAAATGTTTCTTCAATGCTGAGCATGATATTTTAACACTATTCCATAAAAATATTCTGATACGTATACCAGGCTTTCGCATATATCCAGAACTAGGAACTACAAATGCTTCTACATCTTGCAGTCCGAGCGCCAGGAGCACAGACTTAGTATCTTGCTTTAAATCACCAGTACATTCCCCATAACCATCAATGTCTAATGCATACCAATTTTGATTCTGTTCAATAATAGTTGCGTCATCACCATGAAATAATCGTCGTTGTTTTTTCTCTTCATCATCATATTTGGCTATACCTCGTACAATACAGCATTGAGGTTTATTCAATAATACTTTGACAAGAGAGAATAGATCAGATAATGTATTTATATCACGATTGAAGAATCTGTATAAATATGCTTGATTATAAGCAATTTCATTGTTTGGTGTTATTGTTTTTGTAAGTAACTTGCCATTCATAGCTAAGGCAACAGTCACTATATTTGGAGCTATATAATCGGACTTTACTTCCGCGTCGCGATCGACTATATAGGTATCGGCCATTTGGACTTTCCTCCCATTGGCTGTTTGAGTTGGAGTTTAACTTAGAAGGTCAGAGTTTTGCTTTCCGGCGCTCTGACCTTCTTTTTAACGGAACGGTAACTTTAGACCTTTCGCGCGTCGCGCGTAAACCCTAAAATTTAATCATGATTAAATCTAATCATCCAAATATATCAATAATTGATAAAGCAATATATTTATGGATGCTGTGCACTATTGAGTGGATGCATGAGCGCCAGGAGCCAATCTCAAATAACAATTTAGATCGACTGTTTTCGCCTCAAATCAAAAATATATTTAATTTCTATCGTGAATCAGCAATAGAATTCAAACATTTAGAGTTAAATGGTCTACAACTAACGCCCAAAGGACAAAAAGTTGTAGACCATTGGAAACAACTAAGCGATTATATACTTGCCATTGATTAATTGATAAAATGGTTTTGTTCTTTTGATATAACGACTTTCAAAATCATTCCATAATTCCTTACCAATTTTTATTGCTTCCTCACAAGCGCCAATATTTCTCAGAAACATTTCATAAAAATCCCAACCTTGTTCCCAATCAGTTGGAAATGGCGGAAATGGTTTATTTGATAAATCATTTCTAAATGGAAATATCATATCAGTTATTGAGATATAAGTCTTAGTATCCTCAATAAAATCTCCCCTAGGTCCATCTGTTTTTGGTAGTCGTAGTATAAACTCACGAAAACAAGCCATTACTCATCCTCCTCTTCAGCATTCAGTATAGCCTCATTGTCGCTAATCCAATCTTCAATAGCGGATTGTATAGTTTGAGCTAAATCATTCTTTAAGTCATCAGTAACATTTTCTTCTGGAAAATCTGTCAAGAAATGTTCAGCTATATCAAGGCAAATCGGATCAAACATTACAATTCTCCTCTCATCATTTCAGGATTCAGGAACGTTCTGTAGGCACACAGTAAATCTTCAACTTGATCGGCTGGCAGTATACGCAACGCTCCTGGCCAGAAGTCGCGATGTATTCGTTCTGGCCATTTACCATTACCGTGTAATAATTTCCATCCATCCAATACGCCAGCATGCAAGTATAATTGTTCAGGCTCTAACTTCATCCAGGCTCCAATGCGAGTAGCCACATCATAATGAGTAACAGGTCCAATACCCCAAATGAGTATACTTCTTAATTCATCAAACAATTGATCAAAACTATAGATTTCTTTATAATGTATATTGCCGACAATCTTAATTGCCCAAGCATCTAAACAAACATCTCGCACTTTACTCTGATGATTATGTTTTTTGCCTAATTCATTTCTACATTTACATGCCCGAAATACTGCCTCTTCAAATGAACTAGCCTTTATACAATAATCAACGACAGTGTCTCTATATTTCTTAGCATCACCATCAATAAATCTCATATTCCAATCTTCAACTATAGCCTCCAAACTAGTCAATGGTCTCTTGGGAGGCACAGAGCCAAATAGTCTATCAGGTCTCATAGTTTCCCTCCACAGACAAAATGACTCCTGGCCCCGCAACGAGGCCAGGAGCATTAGACATATTATCTTACGTTGTTATTTATGGCCCAATACTTGGGATTTGGACTGCCATCCTCAAGCAGTTCATTTTCATCCTCCCTATACAGCGCAATAAAGCCATGCTGTAGGTCCCACTCCCAATGATTACGTCCAGGACCACGGAAAGATGCACCAGTCCTATCCGACAAGGCAGGCTCATAGTTCTTGCTAGCCATATACTCTTTATAGTTCATACCATCCTGGTAGATCTGCCAGGAGTAATAACCCATTGTACCTGGCACTCGCGGATTGTCCTTCATCTTACGCATCCGCAAATTATCAGGATATGAACTAGATGCACGCCCGCCAGTAGCGCGGGATTCACCTTTTGGCTTAGCAACCTTTGCCGTTTTATCACCAGATACACGAGTGAGCCGACTATACAAGTCCAGTGTTACTTCTCGCAACCTTAGACCAACAATGGCTTTAGGCTCACCATCATATACTGGTTCTGCAAGGCCACGCTGGAAGATGTTGCGTTCCTTCCCAACTTCAAAGAATGACAGTCTGATATGTTCAGGCAGCATCTCAATTGGGATAACAACATCAGTAACGCTCAAAGCATCCTTCACAATATCCATATCAAGCAAGATACCGATCAGTTGCTTCTCACGATCAGACAAGCGACGCGGAGCACTTACAGTCTTGGCCCTTTCAACACGCTTCTCAGCTTCTGCATCCAATTGTTCCTGAGTCTCCTCAGTTACTTCAGTTGCAGAAGGATATGCCGATCCATCCTTGGGTTGTTCTTCACCAATTTGGACAGGCGCGCCAGGAGGCATAGTTTCAGGGATAGGTTGAGTATGTTCGCTCAAGTTAATATTCCTCATAACACGTTTTGTTCGCGCTCGCACTATTGTGTCTCCCTATTCGATTGTCAAAGACCATTGAGTTGGCTATTGGCAGAATCGTTACCAACTCGCATATAGCCTACTCCTATCCGGTGAGACCGTCTAGAGGCTCGGTCATTAACACCTATTGTCGTAACAATTCTGATATCGCGACATCATTCAAAATTTCAACGCAATCAATCGCTATACCCAACAAGGAAGGCCCATGGACCTATGGGCCCATATGTTCGACATCAGATAGTCTCGTTTCGGACCTAAAAAACCCGGCGCAATGTTTGATATCAGATAGTCCCGTTACGGGACAAACATCGGCAGGAGAACATCTTACCATTCTGAAATCAGACCAATAAGTCATTGAAATCGCTCCATAAAATGAGTGCAGAATGTAACGAGAACCAATGTAGAACAAACGCGAACGTGTTCTAGGCCACACTCCCGTAGGGGGCAGAGCCTAGGCGCCGTCGAGCATGCATCCTAGGCCACTAGCGGCCACATCTAGAATCGCCCCCTGGCGCCAGGAGATGGAAAACCACCCAATCATTAAGATATGTTAATCTATCCAGGATTGGTTGAAAATGGCCGAAATCTCACCAGACCATGATGCTAGACTTTCGGGCAAGATGGGAGTAGACTTAGGTTTCGATCGGATTAGGGAACGAATACCCCCTAGTCGCCTAGCTCTTTGAATCGGTGAATCGGACACTTCGGAAGCCCGGGAGGGGGACGTTACCCTTTCCTAGCGGCCTCCCTAGGCGCGTCTAGGCGCCGTCCCCTCGGGGAGCGGTCCTATCCTAGGCTAGCGTCTAGCCTCTAAAGCCTATAGGCGCCCCCTCCGGGGCGCCGCTAGGGTCGCTAGGGAAGCGGGTAAAGGGATCGGGCGTTAAGGCCGGTCGCGCGGTTTAGGAACCGTCTGTTTAGACCTAGCTAGTTGAGTCGCTGAGGAGGGGTTTGTCCGGTAAAAATCCAGGATCTTTGAAACGATGAATCCGGTAGCCTAAATGAACTCCCCGAGAGTGGCCTGTCTTGACGGCCCAGGGATGAGATGGTTTGGGTGTTTCCGACTCATAGTGAATCTGGTCTACTACCTACAAGGCGAAATACCTGGCGTATATACGAATACATATGCGTCGGCAAAATCGTGAACTGTAGGTAGATGTCCATTGTTCCTTTCTAGGACATAGAGTTGCGTTGCAGTTGAATGACGCGGGATAGCAACTCTTTGTAATGTGGCTACCGTCTAGATGATCTAGCGGTAACGGTGACAAGCCCGAAAACACAGAGTCATTTATACAATCCTAGAAAGGCAATACTATGCAAAATCTTGACAACGTTTCTTCGCAGGCTCTCAAGGCGTTTGATGAGGGGTTCGTGTTCACGATCCTCATCGTTCGTTGCCTGAAGACGGGTGGTCGGTTTATCTCGGTGCGGAGTGTTTCTCCCTCTGCATTCGTGATTGGCCTGAAGGCCTGCGCGAAGGATCGCAATTTTGGGGCTTACAACTCCCCAATTTTGGAGTCCATTCGGAAGCACGGGGCTGAGGGGCATTCTATTTCACTTCACTCCGTTCACAAGACCAGGAAGTTGGCCAATGCGGCCAAGAAGGCTCTGGTTGAGGCTCAGGCTCTCAATAAGCCTGAGGTGAACCTCAACTGGAACCGTCCCATTAAGAATCAGCCGGTGACTGACTTCCGTTGGTTGACTGAGGAAGAAGTTGCAGCGAAGGTTGCGGCCAAGAAGGTCCGTCGCGCCAAGTCCAAGATCACCGTTGCTGAGGCTATGGCAGAGGTGAGTGCGTAACTAAATGGCGGCCAGGAGAATAACTTCTGGCCGCCTCCGTATAGCGATGTGTATCGCTACTGATGATCGCGAAAGCGTGAAACGGGAATGCTAGAAAGGAATGGAACAATGACAATCTATACCATTATAACAATGGTGGGGGACTATCCTGTTGAGAATCAGCCTCACTGGGATAAACAGTTTGAGTCTCTTGACGAGGCAATAGCTGCTGCGACTGCACAGCATCATCTATTGGCTGATGTTTGGTCAGCTCAAATAACCTATCATACTATTGTTGTGGAATATGAGAACACTACAGCAGTTTGGTTGATGTGTGGTAACGGCATCTATACTGGTGCTGAAGCTGACAAGTATGCAGCTATGCTTGAGGAACAAAACTAATGGAAATGCTATACTTACTGTTCCTTGTATTTTTTCTTCTGCCTTTTCTTTTGCGAGTGTCCATCTCGTTATTGAGGTGGATAGGTATGATGGTTGAACGCTACTAATGCAGAGGGGCGCCAGGAGTATTCTTCTGGCGTTAATGCGCCATTGCTGGGTCCCAAGTCCCAGATGAGAAAGCATTGACAATACTAGAAAGGAATGGAACGATGGAAAAACCGATACTAAAGGAAAATGGTCAAGAAGTGTATGCTTACGAAATGAGCACGCTTCAGTGGCGTCCAGGTATCGTCAAGCGTGCCTTCAATCGTGATGGATATGACTTTATCATTACTGAGAAAATATACAGTGGTGATGGAGAGTTGAAGTATGTTATATACTCAGCTACCAATGGTTTTGCTATTGCTCATGTCTATAATGATTGAGGAGAGTATGATGGACTGGTTACTACTACAGCATCTGTATGCTGATCCTGCGGCGCAACTAATGCTTCTTAACGATATGCTGTCAGAGGATGATCCGCGATCTGCCAGAGAGCAACTCAATGAGGGTTATGCTCATGCTGGTGGTTGGCGCCCATCAACAATAGGATTCAAGTTGAGCAATGATGCTGCTTTACTGTATCCTGGTGATCCTCCACAACATCCTTGGGCAGCAACTTCGTTGCGAAATGAAACTATATTGGTATATCCCGGTGAGTGGGTGCTAATACTTCAAGAGAATGGTTCGTTTGAAGTGTGTATGATGGACTAGCCTTGATGGTTGCTACTGGCCGCGCGCCAGTAGCTTCCACCAGTGCTCGTCATTGAGGCTGGATCTAGAAAGGAATGGAACGATGGAACTGTGGACAGTACATATTCACAAGAATGGTGAAATTTATTCTTGTGACTTCAAGTCAAAAGAGAAAGCAGTAGCAAGTTATCGTGAAGAACAATTCAAATCTGAAAATGCAGATGCATTCTTTGTGATAACCCATGTATATTCTGTCTCAGAGAATGGTCATCAGATAGAATTTATTACTATCTTGGATAATTGAGGATAATCATGTTCATAGTAATATTGCTAATTGCTTTGTTGTTTGGCTCATCAGCTCAAGCTCAAAGCATCACATCTCGCACTGACTCGTTGGGTTATACTCATTACGATGGCAAGAATGTGACTGGATTATCCAAGACTGATTCTCTTGGATATAAGCATTCTGATTGGAATATCAACAATAAACGCATTACTTGCCTGGAAAAGACTGATTCAACTGGCTTTCGCCGTATGACTTGTCATTGATCTATGGAGGGATGTAGTATTGATAATACTACATCTCCCTGGAGATCATATCAAAGGGAAACTAGAAAGGAATGGAACAATGGTGTATGAGAGACGATACAGCTTCAACCACGATACCAACTATTGTCCATGTGGCAGTAGAATATCGTGTAAGGCTGTATACGACGCTAGGAACATTTTTGTGTTCTTTTCTTGCGAGAAATGTGATGAAGACAAACGCAAGAAGTATCGTCCAGAAATATTTACTGATCGCAACTACTGGCATGACGAGCCAATAGACGAAGAATGAACACTGACACACGTTCATAACGTTTCGTGATCAGTATAATATGAGGCAAGAAACAATGTCTGATAAGCCTAGAATAGCTGATGACTATGAGTATATTGCTCAACGTCTCCGTGAATTAGAAGATGAAAGATCAGAACAACGAACATCAAGAATGTGTGAGCGTTGTGATAATAATTACGGCTGGGTTTGGAGAGATCAAACTGGACATTGGATTCGTTGTCCTATGTGCGGTAATCCAAATAGAGAGCCTCAACCGAGATGAGTAATACCATACTATTCGTCATCGCTATAACTTGTCTTACTGTATGGTTAGGATCGAAACTATGATACAATGTGATGAAGAGTTATGTAGAGTAATGGTATTTTTAGAATTTGTTGAAAGTTTAATTGATGATGTTAAAACCACCAATCCTAAAGCAGTTGATGTATTGCGCATCATTGGAAATAAACACGCTAAAACAATTATCTGTGATAGTTGTAAACTGAAACTATAGTTAACGGAATGGGCGTCTATATATACGTATATGCGAATTATTCCCTGTGGGATATAACGCCGTATATACTAATATATAGATAGCCTATTCCGCCAGCTATAGTGCTGGATCTAGAAAGGAATGGAATGATGGCAAAACCTGATGATTGGGCGGGCGATCTCCGTCGCGCCGGGTATCGACAGGAAAATGGTGGAGCAGTTCTGATGAACCGCGAGCACGCACAGAGGGTGGTGGAGCATTTGGAGAAGCAGATGGCCGACGAGAGCGAGATGAAGCCATGCCCATTCTGTGGTGGCGATGCCCAGATATCGAAGCACTTCAAGGAAGACATCTGGCAACTGATCCATCGCTGTCCAGTCGTGGGTGCGATCGTGATTGATTGGATGGAGCCGAAACAACGGGTAGTCGATCGATGGAATACACGCGCGGCGCTTGAGGCGCTGCGGAAGCCATGAACCGCCACCCAACCGTCCGCCGCGTGATCAACTTGACCACAGCAGCAAACTTGCAGTCGCTCAATCTTTGCTAGCAACACAACGAGGCACCTACATAATAGGTCAAGCTCTTGCTCAGGCTATACATGCTATGAAGCAAATAAAGCCTGAAGTAATGCAAGAGAAAAGCAATATTGAGGATATGGAAATGCTGGGTATGCTTTTCCAACCTTTCTATTCAATGATCAAAGAGTCATTAATAGATAAGTCAACTGACTAGCATTTACGGCTGGGCGCCAGGAGTATTCTTCTGGCGTTCATCTTGCGGAGTATAGCTGTATAACGGTGCAACCGTTACTGATGATTGCGAAAGCATGAAACAGCATCTAGAAAGGAATGGAACGATGGATGATGTAATGAAGATGCTCGATGATGCTGAGTATCTTATCAAATCTCAAGGTTGTCGTATACAATCTTTCCTCACTAAAGGTCAAACTCAATATGTGGTTAAACATGGCCTGCGTAATGTTTCGCCCAGCTTTGATAGCATTCGCGCTCTGTGTTCTTGGACTATTAGGAATACAGAAGAGCTGGTACGGAGTGTTCGCAACGAGGATGAGGATCGATGACATGTGGATACCTCAAGATGTCGTCGATATGGTTGATGATGTTGCTACAGTTCGTTATGTAGCAGTATCGGATTGTGTGACTTGGAATAAGAACCGACGGGAAGGTGATTTAAGATTGCTCACCGGATGGGTATGGACTGCCAGAAATGGCAGTCTCTATCAGCAAGGTTTGAAAACCAAGACTCAATGCTATCGCGATGCTTACTATCGTTTAGTATTGAAACGCACAGTTCCAGCATTGTCAACTAGAGTATCTCTGAGGAGAGTTGTGTAATGTCAACTGGTAGAGCAGAACCAGCAACGCCTGAACAAATCTTAATGTTTGGGCATATCGCCACAGCATTGAGAAAAATAATAGATGATAGGGGCTGGAAGGCAGGAGACTTTAATCAAGCTATGGGTCTAAAAAGATCCAATACTGCGATTTATCAATTCCTAAATGGTAAGATGGCTCCTGGCCCTGAAGCTAGAATTAAAATATCCAAAATGTTTGGCATACCAATAGAACAATTAACGCCACAAAGATTAAGCGACAAGCCTTCTGCTATTGTTACTTACAAGCCCAGTAAATCTCCGATCATTGCTAACTATAATCGACCAAGTGATGTATTGAGCTTTGCTGTAACTGCTGATGGCAATGCTAGACTAAAGCTTGATGTAGTATTGTCGTTGGATAAAGCAACACCGTTACTGCGGATGTTGCTTGATGCTGGTTTGGTTTTCCTGCCAGGAGATGATAATGACAACTACAAAGAAAGAAACACCGACTGAAAAAGAAATCAGGCTTCTAAAACATCAAGTCAAGAAGCTTGAGAAGAGGCTCAAAGAGTTGGAGAATAGATTCAATATCGCTGATGTTGAAGAGATAACTCAGCTCAATGATAAATTGAACAAGCCACTACAACCTTGACGGAATGGGCATCCCTACTAACGTATATACGATCTATTCCCTACAGGATATAGCGCGTAGATACTAACGTAGGGATAGCCTATTCCGCCAGCGTTGGTGCTGGACTAGAAAGGGATGGAACAATGGAAGATGATGATAGATACGCTGAAGTAACTGCTGAGCATATCCATGTGGAGAGTTTCACGCCGGCCAAATTCAGAGAACTAGCATTAGCTAAGATGCTTGGATCTGGACCCGGAATGAATAAAGCATTGTTACCAACTCCGCAAGAATTGGACACAATGTCGGATATGCTATACGAAGCAGTATCAGCCGGTAAGTTTATTGACTTTGGACATTGGCCTAATGACTTCATCAAGAAAGCTAGTATGAGAGGGGGTGATCTATATGCTGAAAGAGCACTAGGTCATCCGTTTGTTACCCCCTGGGTATTCTTCCATACTTGGAATGATGAAGTAGACGACAAAATGCTTGGTTGGGAACAGAAGAATTGTTCTGCTTATCTGGTAAATCCATTTCCTAAAGATGGCGTTACTCTCGCTTGTGATGTTGAAGTTGTAGAGATTATGGTGTGTGATGTATTAGGTGAGAGAATGATGATTGTAGGTGATAGGGCAATACTAATGCCTGATGCGCCTAGACCAGTAAATACCAAGTATGCTTGTCATGTGGTTCCAGCTACATTGCGCTTCCCCCAAGAATTTTGGGATGAATACGCAACTATGGTTGGTAAAGAGCCAGGAATACAAGGATCATTACATTCTGCTGCTAGTAATGTTCTAGATCCGTTTTGTGTTGCTCTACTATTATTGAATACCAGAGGCATTCCAACTACAATTGTTAAGGCTGATGATAAATTAAATCGCGCACGTATCAAGAATCGTAAGCCACCAATTCCAAGTTATCGTCAGATTGATTCTTTGCCGTATGTTACTTCTATGCTTCGCCAACCTAGAATACCTGGAGTTGATAGAGGTGGTCATCACGCTAGTCCTGTTCCGCATATTAGACAAGGACATTGGCGTAACTATAAGACTGGTGAGCGCACCTTTATTAATGATACTCTAGTAAAGGCAACTCCAGAGATGCGCGAAATGTTCAAAGCGCAACGAGCCTACTACAAAGTAAAGGAATGATGGACATGATTGATACTATCAACATATCACAAAAAGTTGCTGATGCTCTAAGCACAATTGGTATCGGTGATTTTTATCCAGAAAATACGCCAGAACAAATGGCGTTAACTGTATTAATATTGAAAGAATTGCCAGATAAACCTGAATGGTTCCCTGCTGGTAAATGGGCTACTATTCAATATATAGAATGTCAACTTTACACTTATGCGAGATTGACTGCTATAGCTCTCACCATCGACTCAATAAAGGAATGATGGACATGCCGATGACAATGGCTGACTTCCGTATAATACATACGGAATGTTGCGGGTCATTACTTTGTTGGGTTAATCCCAGACTGCCAATGTATTGTCCTGAATGCGGAACTAGAATATATCCAGAAGTAAAGAATTGGGTGACTTGGCGAGATGATAATGCGCATATAACACATAAAAATCAACTATAAAAACAGGGGTTTACTTTTCGTTCGCGGCGCCTTACTATCGCGATACCCCGATGGTCGGGGTAAGTGCTCGTATGTGCCTCCAAGGAAGGTTGATTATTTGGCAGTAGTCAACCTTCCGTTCAAAGGAGTATAAACCGCCAGGAGAAAGGAATGTCAGATACTATCAATAAAATAGTTCAACTTGCCGAAGAAATGATCGAAATTGATAGACAAATAGAACAATTAAAGACAATACTTAAAACTAAAGAAGATCAGTTCAAACAAATATCTTCCAATGAACTTCCAGTATTAATGGCACAGATCGGACTCAACCGATTTGCATTAGCAAGCGGCATGTCCATTGCAGTGAAGCCTGTTCTTATAGTAAATGTTCCTAAAGATGGCATTGAACAAGTTGATACTTGGTTGACAAGTCAAGGTCATGGAGGCATGGTCAAGACCAATATAGACGTTTCTTTGCCAAAAGCATCCGAGAAACTACCAGATATTAAACAGGCTCTAGACAATCTCAAGATAGACTATAGTATCAAGAAAACTATACACTATCAAACGCTCAATGCCTGGGGCAGAGAAATGGAAGGAAACAATATAGTAATCCCTGAAGATATATTCAATGTCTACCGCAACAATATCACTGTTATAGATAGGAGCTAACAATGGCCAAAAGAGTATATCGTCAAGACAGCGCGACGGAACAACTTCCAGTGACTCTTACTGCGGAAGAAGAACAACTAGCAAAACTTGCTCAAAAGAATACTGTATTCGAGCGCAATGAACTTGTTGTTCCTAGATTAAAGATACTACAACCACTTAATCCAGAGGTTCAAGAAGATGGTAACCAATATGTTCAAGGTGCAAAGCCAGGTATGTTTTACAATACTTCTTCTGGTAAATTGACCAGTGGAATGGAAGGGATGATAGTTTGTGTTGTTGGACATCAGAAACAAACTATTGAATGGGTGCCAAGAGAGACTGGTGGTGGTCTTGTAAAGATATGGGGAGCCGATGAAGGATGGAAAGCTAACTGTGAACCTATGCAACGAAATGCATTTAATCCAGTAACAAAGGAAGGTCATACTATTGATAAGCAAAGATCATTTCTAATACTGGACATTAATGTCAAAACTGGCGAAACTGATCCTAGTTTCTTCAACTTTAGAAGCACAGCCAATCGTGTTGCTAACCTTTTGTCAACTATGCTTACTCAGACTAGATATAAGCTGAGTAATGGTCAAGTAATTACGCCACCATTCTACTTCTTTACATACAAGATTACTTTGGATAAACTCACCAATAATAGAGGAACATGGTGGGCACCTAAGATTGTAAAGAATGTAAATGAAAAGGGCATCCATATTAAGACCCAAGACTTGATCAATGGAGATGAAATCTTTAAGCAAGCTATAATGTTACAGGAACATTTCTTGGAGGGTGGAATACAGCAGAGCGATTGGGAACAGCCTCAAGGTGGTGATGATCTAGACGGCGACAAAATATCATTCTAATCTCAATGGCGGCCAGGAGAATACTTCTGGCCGCCTATTCTTAATGTAAAGGAAACAAAATGTCTACACCAATGAACTATACTGATCTTGCGAAAGAAGTATTGATTAAATTGGATGCTATTGAGAAACGACTTATGCGCATTGATAAAAGAGTGGAAGAGATTTACTTGGACGAGGATTTGCCAGAAACTAAAACAAGTAATGTAGAACAAATTGAAGAGCCTTGGGAAGAGGTTGATGCTGAAACAGCACAAACTATCAAAAATCTAGGTCAACACATTGCTTATAATTTGATCAATAATCCCAAAGAAGTAATGGCATTTAGAGAGTTCATTTATGAGGCTAAGAAAAATCATAGACTTCTAACGCCGAACGAATTAGAATACATAGACTACGCCGATAAGAACTTTGAAGACATTAGATTGTCTAGGAAACATTTACAAATACTGCAAGTTGCTTACCAAAAAATCTATAATAAACCGTGGCCATTCAATGTAGTGCGTGGGTATCTTTATAAGTTGGAAGGCTACCCTCTCATTTGGCAATGGTTCACATAGGAAAATAAATATGGAGATATCAAAATGATCATAATAGGAGCAGGTCTAGCAGGTCTCCTGGCCGCAAATAGAATAAGTAATGCCGAGGTAATAGAGCAACAAAATGAGCTGCCAAATAATCACAGCGCTCTATTGCGGTTCCGTTCATCATCAGTTGGTGATGCTCTAGGCATACCATTCAAAAGAGTCAATGTCTATAAAGGGGTATTACTTGATGACGGAAAGTCAATTACAAATAGTCCAACCCTCAGCGAATACAATGCTTATTCTCTTAAATCGACCGGACACATTCTTGAAAGATCTATCATCAATATTGAACCTGCGCACCGTTACATTGCACCTGACGGGTTTACATCAGCACTTGCTAGTAGAGTCACCATTCAATACAGGCATGATGGCAAAGATTACTTACAAAATAGTTCAGAACCAGTAATATCCACTATACCTATGCCAGCATTAGCAATATTACTTAAATATCCAAATCCAATTGCATTTAGAACTAGACCCATTTGGACTATTAATTGCGAATTGGAAAATGTTGATATATATCAGACATTGTACATTCCGTATTTTAATGATGAACCATATCGGATAAGTATCACTGGCAATAAAATGACATTAGAATTTGCTGTAGAACCATTAGATGAGCCGATTGAATATATTCAGCATTATGCTACAATACTATTTGATACTGAAGAATATCCATTTACCAATTTAGTAGTCAAGCGCCAGGAGTATGGAAAAATTGTTCCGATAGACGAAAATGAAAGACAAAAATTTATTCTTTGGTCAACAGATAATTTCAATATCTATTCATTAGGGCGATTTGCTACATGGCGGAATATTCTACTAGATGATGTATTAAAAGATATAGACATAATCAAAAAGTTTATAAATCAACGGACTGGATACCAAAGAGCGAAACACTATACCACAGGAGAGTAAACATGAAACCCATCTTTGTTGCTATCGAAGAAAATCATTATGTCAATCTAACTTTAGTTACAGAAATTATAGATGATGAAGATGAAGGCACTACATTTTGGTTCGGTGAAGAATCATCAGTGTCAGTGCTATCATTTAAAGAAATAATTGAGATGGTTAATAAAGAGCGAAACATTATACCACAGGAGAGTAATATGAAACCAATCTTTGTTGCTATCGAAGAAAATCATTATGTCAATCTAACTTTAGTTACAGAAATTATAGATGATGAAGATGAAGGCACTACATTTTGGTTCGGTGGAGAATCATCAGTGTTTAAAGTGCTATCATTTAAAGAAATAATGGAGATGGTTAATAAAGCAATAAAGGAGAGTTAAGATGAAAGTCACACTGATATCCTATACTCAAGATGCAATAGACTTACTGATCTTCACCAAGAATACTAGACTCAATATGGGTCCGAAAGGAATGAAAGAAATACGCTCCTGGCCCCAGGAGAAGAAACTTGAAGAACTCAAGTATATGTCAACTACAATTCCCAGTAGTTGGGAATTTGCTGATCTAACTTTTTGTATTGAAGGAGTATCAAGGGCATTTACTCACCAACTCGTTAGAACTAGAACAGCATCATTTGCTCAGCAAGCTATGCGTATTGTTGATATGACTGGTTTTGATTATCATATCGGACCATCTATTAAAGGTCCGGCATTGACTAAATACAAAGATCAAATGATTGATCTTAGCGATACATATCATGAACTTATAGATATGGGCGTCAAACCTGAAGATGCTCGTGGAATATTGCCCACAGATATTCTAACCAATATTTGTATGAAGATTAACTTGCGCAATTTCAGTGATCTTGTTAAGAAACGTATGACACCTAGAGTTCAAGATGAATATGCTCAAGTATTACAACAAATGGTCGAGGTTGTATTGGGGGTATGGCCTTGGGCAATAATGTTCATTATGCCTAAAGCTACTGAAGCTCATAAAGAATTGAACAAGTATCTACAAATGAAACTAGATGAGGAGATAGCTGAGACTGGTCAATCTCAACATGAAACAGAAACATGGAAACAAATGAAAAATCTAGATTTGATAAGGAACGAACAATGACGCCAACAGTTCCAGAATTGTTAAATGAAGCAGCAGAACTATATAGAACAAAGAATACACTCTATGGAGATAGTTACAGAATAACTGGTGAATTACTTGAAGCATTATTTCCTGGAGGAATGAAACTTAATACAAGAAAGGATTTTAATAGATTTTCAATATTCACTTTGATATTAGGCAAAATCGCACGCTATAGTAATCATTGGTATAATCCTGATGTAGAAGATACAATGCTGGACCTATCTGTTTATGCAACCATGCTAAGGGAGTTGGACTGTGAAAACGATAGAAACAAATACTAACGGATACATCATGTCACTAGACATGTATGATAATATTGCTAAATGTACAGATCATTTATCAATAATATGTCATAATCTAGCTAGGGCTGCTGGATGGTGGGATAAAGAGCGGCCAGTAGCAGAATGTTTATGTCTTATCCATAGTGAGATTAGTGAAGCTTTGGAAGGTTATCGCACAGATAAAGTTGATGATCATTTACCTGATCATCAATCTTTAACAGTAGAATTGGCCGATGCTATAATACGAATATGTGATTTGGCAGGAGGACTCAACCTTCCTATTGGAGAAGCACTAGCAGAAAAACTATGTTATAATCAAATGAGAGCAGATCATAAGAGAGAGAATAGAGCCAAGCCGGGAGGGAAGAAGATATGAGTTACATATTCTTAGATACTGAAACAACTAATCTCCTGGCCGTGGAAGCTGCAGAATTACAGCACCAACCATATATTGTAGAATTGTTTTGTATAAAAACTGGTAATTTTCTGGAAGAAATAGATGTATTTCATAAAGTCATTAAACCACCAATAACAATACCAGATAATGTTATTAAGATACATGGTATTACTAATGAAACAGTAGCGAAAGAGCGACCATTCGCAGCATATTATCAACAATTAGCCGCATTTTTTATTGGTTGTACTCATATGATAGGACACAATCTACAATACGATAAACGTATGATGATGTATGAACTACAGCGTATTAATAAACAATACAATTTTCCTTGGCCAATTTATAATATTTGTACTGTAGAAGAGACACAGAAGATCAAAGGACATCGTATGTTTCTAAGTGATTTACATATGGAATTATTTGGACAAAGTTTTGACAGCGCCCATTCAGCTGAAGCTGATACTAGAGCATTGCTTCGTATCTATAGAGAAATGGTTAAACGTAGAATGGTGAAAGGACCATCAATATGAATAAACTTCAAGTTGGTCGATTGGCCTTTCGTGTGGAAGGCGTCATGTGGAATTGTTATTGGGCAAATACTGAAGATATGAAAGACTCAATATATTTGGGCAGTATTCATATGAACATAGCTAGTGTTCCTAAGTATAAAAAAGCATTTATGGAGATAATGAAAGATAGTCTCGGAACAACTCTAAACTCAGCAGGATTAGGTGTGGTAGAAGCCTGGAAATCACAACCAGCACCAGAACATGAAAGGTCAAAAGAATGACTGAACTAATGACAAAATTGAAAAAAGCATTAGGCGGAGAATATAAACTGTCGGATGGTAGAGAATTTTGGATGGATGAACTAGCAGTTAATGAAATATTGCGTAGATTAGAGGCATTTGAAATTAGAGAGATCAAAAATGAGCGAAACTGATCACCAAGACCATTCCGACATGGCGTGGAACGCCTTTGTCACAGCAGCCAAGGAGTTCGCGCCACATTTGGACCAATGGGAAAAAATCAAATTTGATACGCCTTACGGTATGGTTTATGTCAGCATAAGCCGCGCAGCCGAATGGCCAGAGGATTATCATCATGTCAAATAGTGATCACCAAGATTTATTGCGAGTGGGAGAAACTATAAAACAATGGTGGGAACGTAATGGCTTAGATCATGAGGCGGCCAGGAGTAAACGTAAAGAAACATATATTCAACAAAAACTAGAAACAATGAAGGTGTATAATGCAAACACAACTAAAGATCAGAACAGAGTATAGTTTTGGTTGGGCATATGGACCTATTCAAAAAGTTGTCACTAGACTCAAAGAATTGGATTGTGTATCTGCTGCTATTACTGATCGTAATAGTTGTTTCGGGCATGTTGCTTGGAGCCGGTATTGTAAAGCATCAAATATCAAACCGTTATTCGGATGTGAATTTGCCTTTATTGAAGATGTAAATGTCAAAGAGAAAAGACAGAAACTATTTTATTTACCAGTAATAGCCAAGACCAATAATGGTCTCAAAGAGATTTATTCTGCTATGGAGGAAGCCACTCGCAATTTTCACTATGTGCCCAGACTACCATTTAATAAAATACAAGACTTTAGTCAAGATATCATTATACTCTCAGGAAACTCAGGCATCGGACAGCCCTTTAGATCGGAAGGATCGACCGTCTATCGGGAAGGGAACCCTGCTACATTACATAATATTTTAGACGGTCCTATTGTAGCAACATCTGATAACTATATGATCAATGCTAGTGATCGTTCAGCATATGAAATCTTGGCCAGGAGATACAGAAATGACCGACCATCTCCAATGTATATTATGGATGAGTGGGGGCTACGCAATGAGATAGATTTAGATGATAGTGTCTTTGATTTAGCTAATAGATTAGCAGAAGAATGTAATGTAGAAATTCCAACAGCTACCAATATTAAATATCAATCAAATAAAACATTACGCGAATTATGCATTGAAGGTATCTCCTGGCGCCGATTGAGTTGGAATGATGTATACCAAGAAAGAATGGATAAAGAGTTACAACTAATACAAGAGAAAGGATATCAAGATTATTTCTTTGTAATAACAGATCTGGTAAGATATGCCAAATCCCATATGGTGGTTGGACCGGCTCGCGGTAGCAGTTGCGGTTCTCTTGTGTGTTATCTTCTTGGAATCACTGATATTGATCCATTGCCACATGGGTTAATATTTGAAAGATTTATAGATGTCACGAGATATGACTTACCGGATATTGACATTGACTTTCAAGATACCAAACGTGAGATGGTATTTGATTACCTTATCGCCAAATACGGCCAGGAGAATGTTGCTAGGCTTGGGACTATATTACGTTACAAACCCAAGTCAGCAATTGGAGAAACAGCTAAAGCATTACAGATACCAGAAATTGATACTCAAGGTCTTAAAGACTCAATGCTCAAAAGAAGTTCTGGTGATTCGCGTGCGGGACTATGTATTATGGATACCTTTACTGAATTGGAAATAGGACAACAATTCATAAAGAAGTATCCAGCAATGAAAATTGCCGGAGATATAGAAAATCACGCTCATACAACTGGGAAGCATGCAGCTGGAGTTATAATTACTAACGAGCCTATTGTTAACTATGTTGCTAAAGATACTAGAAACAACACAGTTCAAATAGATAAATACGATGCTGAACTAATCAATTTAATGAAGATAGATGCATTAGGGTTAAAAACTCTAACTATTATATCTGATTGTTTGAATTCTATAGGTTGGACATATGATCAACTATTAAGTCATCCACTTGATGATGATTTGGCTTTTGAAGTATTGCGTAAGTTTCAATTCTGTGGTATATTCCAGTTTGAAGGTCAAGCATTACAAACACTGGCCAGGAGATTACATATTGATCGTTTCGATGACATAGCTTGTCTTACTGCTTTAGCTAGACCAGGACCATTTGCTTCTGGCGCTAGTAACGACTGGGTTAATAGACGAATGGGCAAACAACAAGTAGAATATGTCCATCCAACTATGGAACGATATACTAAAGATACATATGGCATTATTGTATATCAAGAACAAGTAATGAATTGTGTTCGTGAAATTGGTCTATTGTCTTGGGAGGATACATCCACATTACGCAAAGCAATGAGCAAATCTCTTGGTATTGAATACTTTGACAAGTTTTGGCAACGCTTTAGAGTTGGAGCTATGTCACAAGACATAGATGAAACAACGGCCAGGAGAATATGGGATAGTGTCAACAAAATGGGATCGTGGGCCTTTAATAAAAGTCATGCTGTTGCCTATGGTATGTTGTCTTATTTCTGTTGCGTATTAAAGGCTCATTATCCTATTGAGTTTGCTCTAGCGAATATTCGCAATCTTCATTTTGAAGATAGTATTAAACGTTACTTGCGTGAACTTGATCGTTCTGGTTATCCATTTATTCCATATGATTTAGACAAGAGTGGTGTGACCTGGAGTTATGCTGATGGTGCGTTCCTTGGTGGGCTTACTAACATTAAGGGTATCGGATTTCGCAAAGCTCAAGACATTCTCCTGGCGCGACAAGCGAAGGCACAATATAAATGGCCAAAGGAAATAACAACACCATTTGATAATCTATTTGAAGGTAGAACAAGATTTGCAGAAGTCATTACTGAGAAATATAATCTCAGACATCCTAAGACAGACATAATTGATATACGAGATGATTATGAAGGCCCAATAACATTGATGGCTAAGATTGTTCATCGTAACGAAAGGTCATTAAATGAAACTATGTTTCTTGTTCAACGCAATAATGTTGTTGTTCCTAACGATAAATGGTTGAATGTATTATTGGAAGATGATACATCAACTCTTTACGCCACAGTGAGTCGATTCAAATATCCATCGCTTGGTGTACAACTAATTAATGAATATAGTATAGGATCATGGTTCCTTTGGGCAGGTATGGCAAGACAAGGTAGACGAGTTTATATTGAACGATTTAGACATCTAGGGTAGGCGCTCCGATCCGGGGGTATACCCCGCGAAAAATAGCCTCTAATAAGCTTTTCCAGGGGTAGACTAGGGGGGTATATCCGTTCTAGAACGTTAGCGGCTAGAGCCGTTCGAACCCCTCCGTTCGGACGCTAGGAAACGTTCTAGAGAGGTAATCAATGAAAGAGGAACAAACTCAGTATCCTACATTTCATATGTGTGCATTCTGTGCATTAACTTTTTCTGATTATTATAAAGAAGCAGAATGGTGTAGGAAATGTGCAGAGGAGATTGTTGTGACAAAGGAGAAACCGACTCATCAAGTAATATGCAAACAATGTGAAAAACCATTTAAGACAAAGTATGATCGTAAAATATTCTGTAGTCGATTATGCGCTACTGCTTGGCATAACTATGTCAACAAATACATGATGGATGAATACAAACGTATGACTAGCAAAGAGCAAAAGGAGCAAGATGATGGGACCGCCACTATATAATCATCAAATAGAAGCTATAGAACATGCTCAAGGCAAGAAAGGATTTGCATACTTCTTAGAGCAAGGAACAGGCAAGTCTGCTATTATAGTACATGAAATTGTCGATCTAATTGAATGTCAAACAATTGATTGTGCTGTCATTATAGCTCCAAATAATGTTCATGTAAATTGGAAGAATGAATTTATAAAACATGGACCAGAAGATTATGAGAAATGGGGAATACAAATATGGCGATCTGGAGGTATACTCAAGAAGAAAGAAGAAGAAACAAGTGCCATTATGTCAGCAGGAAAAGTATTGATATTCTTAATAAACATTGAAGCATTGTCTAGTGAGAATGGCAAGAATTACTTGAAGCGTATTCTCCTGGCGCGCAGACGGACATACATGGCTGTAGATGAAAGTCACAAGATCAAAACACCAGGAGCACAAAGAACAAAAGCTATAATTGAATTGGGCAATTATACGATCATTAGACGTATTGCTACAGGAACAGAAGCTGAGGAAGGTTTGGAAGGGTTATGGTCACAATACAAATTCCTTGATCAGAATATTATTGGGGTACGATCATTTACAGCCTTTAGAAGTATGTATTGTATAGAGAATCAGCAGCAACTAGCGAGTGGTCAAATATTTAGACAAATTGTTGGCTATCGTAATCAAGATGTATTGGCCTCTAAAATTGCGCCTTATACTTACCAAAAACGCAAGAAGGATTGCCTTGATCTACCAGATAAGGTATATGTAACTCATGAAATAGATATGACCAAAGAACAAGATAAAATCTATAATCAGCTACAACAAGAATTGATATATCAACTCCAGACTGGAGAAATAGTTGATGCGACTATGGCCGTTACTAAATTGATACGACTACAGCAAGTATTATGTGGTCATGTCAATACATCTAATGATCCTAAGACAACAGAATTAATACCATCCAATAGAGCAGACTTTGTTGTAGAGATTGTAGACGAAGCTTCTAGCAAATGTATAATATTCTGTCGCTTTATTATGGATGTAGACATAGTAGTTACAGCACTCTCTCAGAAAGGTATCCGGGCGGTAGGAGTCTCGTCTAGGATCGAAGGGGCTGAAAGAATGTGCGAAATAGATCGTTGGCGCCAGGAGAAAGATTGTAAAGCCTTAGTAATCACCATCGCTTCTGGCGGGACGGGACTGACATTAAACGAAGCATCAACTACAATATTCTATAGCAATGCTTGGAGTTCAACTGATAGATTGCAAGCTGAGGATCGCAACCACAGAATTGGCCAGGAGCAAAAGGTTACTTACCATGACATTATAGTTCCAAGAACTATTGATCACAGATTGTTATTTGTTCTCAAAAAGAAACAGAGCGTATCTAACAACTTTAGAAGTATTGTTGATATACAACGCTTCTTGACTGATGAAATTTAGAATAAAGTAACGCAAACGTTACTTTACTCCGTTAGGATATTTCGCTAGAGTATTAATTGGTTTTCTTTGTGACCGCGTCCTACCCCTTTGGTGAACAAAGATTAGGTAGGCCGGGTTATACTCGCAAGGAAAGCCGCGACCCCCTCCAAGTTTCTATGAACTTACGCGGTTCGCAGGAAAACCAGCTTGGAGGGTGGTCTGCTTATATTTATTTATGAAAAAATGTAACTAATGCTGATACTAATTCAAAGTTAGATCCACCATGACTAGATGGCGCTTGATCAATAGTAACAGCTGACATTGGATTAGGAAAGTCAGTTGCTTGTACATGGTGTCCATGACCGTGACCGTTGTGACCATGAACTGGCGGAGGTGGAGGTGGCGGAGGAGGAATTACTGGATCTATAAATATTAGAGATGATGTATCTAATACTGGTCTTGAACCTAGAACAAAATTATTAGTAGTATCATTAGGCAAATTCCAAAGTTGATTACTAGAGAAATTAACTGGCGATGAAGATAGTAGTGCTCTACCACCTGGATCATCATTGACGATTGTATTGTTGGTTATGTTCGCTATGCCGCCATTAATATTGCCTTCCTCTCCATATGCAATAATAAAGGGATTTTGCGTGTTGGGTCCCTGTTCAATTGTATTATTGTTGATGCTGGCGTTACCGCCATTCGGTAGATCAACGGAATAGCTAGCAGAGCCATTATTATCAAAAATACGATTGCCAGTAATAGTGTTATTATTAGCGCGCGATTTGACTTCATGGCCTACGATAGCATCGTGGATATAGCTGTTAGTAAGAGTAAAACTATTAATAGCTCCAATATAAATATTATGAGTAGATCCACTACCGTCACCGTTGAAAGCAAATTCCGAATGATTGATGCTGATGTTCCCATTTGGATCTGCCGCTCCCAATATGCCTTCTTGATTATTGTGGAAGTAATCATCAGTAAGTGTTAGATTGCCACCTTCATAACGAATAGCCGCACCATTATGATCAGTAACACTAACACCAGCAATATCAAATCCGTTAATGACAACATTGGCTCCTGACTCCGTAATCATTGCCTTTCCGTTTGGCGATTGTATAGTTTCACGCATTAATACTTGACCATTTACCGCTTGTAGTGTAACAGATTGTCTAATGGTGGTAAATTGATCAATATAGGTCCCAGCTTGAACTTGAATTGTATCTCCTGCTACTGCCGCATCTATTGCAGCTTGAATATTTCCACCAGGAGCGACAGTAAATATCGTCATGGGTTAGTCTCCTCAGTTGAAACCTAGTCTACTCATAATTGCATATTTAGCGGCCAAATTTAATTCAGTTGTATCCATTTTGCCATTCTTATGTTTGGTTTGATAACCACTATGAATAGCATAATCAGCCAATAGATTTATTTGCTGTGGCGTTAGTTCTAGTCTCAATATTCTTTTTGATTTGATTCCTAGATCCATTGGTGATTCTTGCTGGATGTAGTTGTCCATAGTATCCTCCTGGCCGAGTTTTCGGCATGAGTCTAACAATGGCGGATCTAATTCCATTGCATAGTTTACACATTACCAGAATCTACCACCACCAAACAGAAGAAGTATTAACAATATCAATAGAATAAATCCTATGCCACCAAATGCATGAGGACCATAATATCCGCTAGAGTAACCATAGTATCCACCACCACCAAATAAAAGGACTAGTATGATAACAAGAATGATTAAGTTCATCTTATACCTGGCCCTTGGATGGCAAATCCAAATACTGCCCAACCAAGGATGAATAATAATACAAACAGCCAAATGCCATTGAATCTAGGCCAGTTTGGATTATTAGCATATGGTCCCCAATAACCAGCAAAATAGAACACTACAGCGAGTAACATTATCAACCAATAGATAAATCCTATAGGCATTGGATGTTTCCTTTCATATTATTGAACTGTCCATTGTGTTTTATCAGCAGTAGACGTTACTGTCCAAGCGCCGGGATTTTGAGCCTCCATACATACACTTGCATATAATTGGCTGGCTGAAATGTTACCGCCAGAAGCAGAAACAGTTGAACCGAAACCAATTTTGTCCGCAGCATTAGCAATTATTTTAAATATTTGTCCAGCGCGAAGCGAGAAACAATAACTAATACCATTAGCGGCTAATGGCAAAGTAGCATCAACTTCACCCGCAGCAGTAGCATTATCAAAATGTATTCCAGATTGAACAGCAGTCAAAGAAGTATTAGCAGTTAAATGAGTAGATTGAGTATAACCAATACAAGTTCTAGTAGCACCAGTAACAACAATTTTAGGACAATTATCTAAATTGTCATAGTAAATAGTTCCACGCATACCGCTAGGTGGAGAAGCATTAACTGCTAATACTTGAGCACATACTGATGTGCCACCAAGACATAATGTTCCAGTAAATGATGCTGGATTAGCTAACCAAAATGATCCTCCAGGATCAGATGATCCAATATCAGCGTGTCTAATAGTATAATTCAAAGCATTATCAAATGCTTTAGGATTTTGAGTAACAGATCCTAACTTCATCGTCAAATTAGAAATGGTTGCAGAAGTAACACCAGTATCTAATGCAATGATTTGATTAAGTGCTTGATTCGCTCCATCACGATAAAACAGTTCAGTAATAATTGGAGTTACAGCACCACTTATTAAAAAGTTTTGTGACAATCCAGTTTGATTCTCCATATGAATATTAAAAATCAAATTTTCTTGCGGTGTACCATAAAGAACAACGCCACTACCTCCTGCTCCTTGATTTTGTAGAAAGCCACCTTGGAACTCAATATGTCGCGCATTAGCAACCCACAATGAACCACTAGTCCCAACATTTTGGAAATGACAAGAAATAGCAATATCATCATCAAAACTTACTGGTTGATCAACAGCATTAGCAGGATCTTGAGTAACAAAATTACTAATAGCGTTCCAATGATTCAAACCGTCATATATTGCTGCATAACTGCCAGAACCAGAATTTGCATTATAGAATGTAGAATTATCACATTTATAATCTTCAGCGGCAAAATTATAGAGTGCTGATCTTGAGAACCAGCCCCAAACATGAACATTATTGTGTTCATTATAGACAGCTTGAGCGCCAGGATTATTTGTAGTGGATTTGCCATAGCGTCCAATTTGTATACCCATAGACGCATTGCCGCCCTTAAATCCTCCATAGATAGAAATATCACGCACTATTACGTTAGTATCTCCAAGCATATCTAATACTGGACCAGATACAGCAGTGCCTATAATATTACATCCAGGACCATAAATAGTTACGTTTTTAGAACCAAATTGCAGTCCTAATGCAGTAGCATTTATAGAACTACTAACATAATAATTGCCTGGTGGACAATAGATACTAGCGCCTGTTGTTCTATCACCAGTATTACCAGCAATAGCGCGAGCTGCAGCGAACATTGCATTAAATGGCAATATATTATCTGTGCCATAAGCAACTTCTGCCGAAACATTCCCCATTGGAGTTGATGGAGTAGGATTAACAGTTATTACATGAGTAGAAGTGAATCCAGTAATAGCTCCAATATAATTATTACCGCTAGCACCGGCACCTTGAATAAAAATTTGCTGGCCTACTCTATCTGCAGTAAAGTTAGCATTAGTAAATGTTACTATATTACCACTAATTGTAACTCCACTGTCAGCTAAACCAACTCCATCAGCTTTGGCGCCAGTATAATCCATAAGATTAAAACCAATATCTAATGCTCTATTATCTAAAGCACGAGAATTAGTCCGCCCTGTTGGTTTAACTGTCATATTGCTAGCATCACCACCAACTGGCGCTGGCACTTGTGCTTGAGCAAATAGCACAACCAGTATAAGAATCAGGGCGCGATACATACAAAACCTCCATTAATATAAAGATCACCCTTAACTGAACCTGCTGGAGGTGAACCATCAGGATTAGATTGAGGTAAATTCGAAACATTTAATTTAGTAACAGTTAACGGACCATTTATAGTTCCACCATTAGATACTGATAATTTATCAGTTTGTAATGATTCTATTTCAGTTTTAGCTGCTTGAAAATTGTTTCTAACATCTTGAGTATAAGCTATTTGAGAAGTTGGTTTAGTGGGGTCTATTGCGCTAGTCATAGCCTCATTGTCCTTTCTCTCTAAGACATGTGCTCATTAATTGATTTAATATATCAGCAGTATGTTCTGCACGAGCACTAACAAACCAATAAAGAAAACCTAACAATATAACATTCAAAACAATCAAAACTATAAATTGCGGCGGACCAATAGAATTAACTAATTGACTACCAAGTTTAACACCAGCATTTACAATAGTAGTATGGCCATTGCCATTAGGTGATTTATCACTCATTCTCCTGGCCGCCAGGAGCGAGTTGCTGTTGTTTTGTTTCTAATTGCTGTATTTCAGCATCATATTCTTGTTGGCTGATTCTGCCTAATTCCAAGTTAGCTTGTGCTATCAATTTAAAAGTTTCAGTAAAATCTGGTGTTGGACTAATTGGCAAGAACAATGATATATCAGTAACAGATTCATTTTGTTCAGACATACTATTCTCCTATTGAAGTTGGCCACCAGTAGTAATAGATCCAGCTATACTACCAGGAAGTGTAGCGCCAGCATTGTTAGTTCCTACAACAGCATTATAATTTATGGAATATTTAGCTCCTGTACAAGAACCAGAAATTGTTAATCCTACCAATGCAGCAGTTCCAACTGTTGATGCTACTACAAAACCAACGGAATAATTAGGAACGCCTTGGAAAGTAAGTGTAGTGTTAGATAATTGGGTAACTCCTGCATTGGAAGATCCAATTAATCCTTTAGCAGAACCATAAACTATATTACTAGTAGATGATCCATTAGCTGGCCAAATAACGCCTGATTCACCAGTCCATAATTGGTAATCATCACAAGGGCCAAAAGCTATTGCATCAATATAAACTACTGAACTTCTAGAAGATGCAATGCCAAATCCTGATGCGACATAAAATGTTCCAGTTGTAGCAGTAGCTTCTACTGATAAACCTTGAATAGTAGCAACTACACCTTGACCAATATAAATTGCCGGACCAGCAATATTTTTTACAATATAATTTCTTGGATTTAGTTTATCTCCAATAACTGAAATGCTTCCATTGATAGGCGTATTCATAGCAAATGAAAAATAAGTTCCAGGAGATTTCATTTGAATATTAATTGATTGCCCAGCAGGATCAATTTTGTTTAATACCCAGCTATAAGCAAATTGAATAGTTTTCCAAGGATTACCAATAGTTCCATCACCAGTAGAATCATTACCAGCAATATCAACATAGTAATTAGTAGCAGCTGTTAATACCTGGCGTTGCTTACTAATAATAGCATCACGCAAAGTATTAGGATTAGTTTCATTAGCAGTTTGTCCACCCCAAGTAAAGACACTCGCCATTTGGTTATAAAGATAAGTGTCTTTTTTATCGCTGTATTGTTCTAATGCATTAAACAATTCTACAGTTGGCGGTGCTGCACCTAAGAATGCAAATCCAGCATTGGCTTGAGCATCACTAGGATCAGTAACAACACCAGTAGAAGCCCATGTCTTAGTAAAACGATCAAACCATACTGACATTATGATTTCCCTTATGCAGTAGTGCTATTAGTAATAAGACCATAACTTGCTAATGCAGTTAATAATGATGTTAATGCTGCATTACCGGCACGAGACCCTGATACTACAGGTCTAGTATTAACTGTTGCCTGTTGAAATACTCCAAATCCGCCAGTTGCAGCAAAGCCAGTTGTAACCAAAACATCATTAGCAAATGTTGTCTTACCTGTCGCTCTATCAATACTCACAACAACATTAAGAGCAGTTCCAGCATCATCCCAACGTCCAATACGAAAATTACTTCCAACATTACCACCAGTTTCTGATTCGTTATTAGCTAATACTGTCCAACGTTGCAATCCAGCGGTTTTAAAACTAATGATTCTTCCGCTATTAGCAGGTCCGTTAATACTAACATGAATATCAGTAGAAGCCGTATCAGTCCCAAATGTGCTATCATCATCAACTGTTATAGTTGGAAAATGAGTATTTGGTGCTTGCCCAGCTGAAAAGAATGTTGTGGTAGTAGTTTGATTAGTAATAACACCAGCATTAACGCCAAACAACATATTATTCAAATCAGTCGGTCCGATATAAATATCTCTGGTGGCATTTCCAAATGCATTCACTCCAAAGAAGATATTATTGCAATTGTTCTGATCATCTAACCACAATCCTTCTGAGATTAAATTACCATTACTAGAAATGCCGCTTAATGTATTATAGCAAGAAGCATAAGCTAATGCTACCCCATTACTATGATTAAAATTAGATGAGAAATTACTGAAGTTATTAAACAATGCAGCTTGTATTTTGAAACCCCGTCCAAATAGATAACAACCATTTATAATAAATCCTGTGCCAGTTCCATACGACCAGCCTGGTAAAACTACACCAAATCCAGTGCATTGTTCCAAACGGATATTATTACATTGACTATTAGTCTGATTATAAAGTTGAACCGCAGCTACATTCTGACTTCCACAATTAATACCTTCAATATTTTCGACTATATTGTGGTGCCCCCAGAAGCCAAAAACAATACCACCATTAGATATATTTATTCCGCTGATATCCTTAAAAATCGAATTAATTAAAGAATAAGCATAAATTCCATGACAAGCAGTAGTATTAGTAGCTGCTGTTCCATCAATTATAACTCCAGTAACACCAACATTTTCTAATGGTAAAAATTTACCAAATAAGAATTGAGGATCAGTATCAGCAATTGAAAACGGTAATACATTATTCAGTTGAATAACGAATGGTCCAGTTCCAGTTATAGTTCTGACTTTACCAACAAAACTATAATTAGATGCTATAGATAAATCAAGAACTGACCTTCTAGCCAGCATAATATAATCGCCTTCAACAAGACCGTTTAATGCTGATACAGTTAATGTATTATCATATTGTGCAACAGGAACTGATAAAGTCGGACCAGCAACCGATGATCCTTGAAAATTAAAACAATTAGTAATATTAGCACCAGACATTAGCATTCTGACGTTAGGCAAATGAAATCTAATATTACTATTACTAATATTTATATTTTGAGTGATCAATGATACAGTCCCTGGTGGTGCAGTAATTGTTGCACCTCCACGCGATACTGCTTCATTTAATGCTGATTGCCAAGCAGAATAATCATCAGTTACTCCTGGCGTGCGATTGGGAATAAAATAATCAGCCACATTAATCAAAAAATCATGAAATGGTTCTAATTCATTTTGTAGTTGCCGTAACGGAACTGGTTGTAGTGGAGATATTGCATCGTTATATAAATTATAATATCCAGTCATTGACTTGCCACCACTCAATGGCAAGTATACTCCTTCACCAAGTTGTATTGCGTTTTGTAACGCTTCTATTTCTTGTTTAGCGTGATTAAAATTATTTCTTACATCAGAAGTCAGGGCTTCTTTATAAGTTGGTTTAGTCGGATCAATTAGACTGGACATTTTCATCCTCCATCTGCTCCTGGCCGGGAGTATTGGATTGTGATATTATTTGTGATACAATTGATTGTATCATTGGAGATACAATTTCATAAGGGCCTTTACTGAGAACTTTCAATAAAACTTCCCATTGTTCCGTTTTCATAGTTTGACTTAAATGAACAGTGAAAGATGTATTACCATCTATTGTTTTTGTCTGAATATTCATATCCATTCAATCATCTCCCATTATGCTGTGGTGGAATCAGTTATTAATCCCAATGATGCTAATGCTGTTGACAATGCTTTACCAGCTGTGTTACCAGCCCAAGCGCCAGACACTGTTGGCTTTGCTATAGGAGCAGTATTATAGAAACCAACATTACCAATAACACGCAATCCTGCTGAAACTATAGACAATATATCTGTTCCACCAACATTTCCATATATTCCTGCTGCACTAGGAACAATTATATTGAGTCTATTAGATAAAACATTTAAACCATAAGTGTTGCTATAAAGTGATATATGACGAGACAAATCTGTATTAGATGCAGCAAAAGTGCTAAAACAACTTAAGCCATAATAGACTGTAACAAGGCCGCTTGATCTTACCAATTTGATTATTGGGTTAGAAATAATCGTTCCTGTATCATCATAATTAGCAATATCAATATCACTACCAGCATTGGCTCCGCCTTCAGCAACATTATTAGCAGTAATTCTCCATCTATTTGATGCAGCAGTTTGAAATAATATTTGTCTCAATGTTGCTGCTGCTCCATTTATATTTACTACATTATTGTGTGTAGTTGTAGAAGATGTAGTAAGAGTAGTGAATGCTCCTGTGCTGGCAGTTGTAGCTCCGATAGGAGTTGCGTTTATTCCTCCAATAAAACGACCAGTTCCATTTACATCCAATCTATAACCAGCATCAGTTGAAGAATTTAATAAAACACTACCACTAGAACGTATCACCCGAATAACTGGGGTTCCTGGATTAGCTGTTCCAGCATCACTAAATGCAATTAAATCTAAATCACTACCAGCATTACCTGTTCCAGTTTCTGCAGTATTATTACCGGAGAATCTCCATCTAATAACTCCAGCTGATTGAAATACAATATTGCGACTAGAACCAGCCGGACCATTAGTATATATTTGTTGGGCAGTAGTATTATTACCAACAACTAAACCGCCACCAGTTAACGATAATGAACTATTAACTATAACTTGGTTACTAAATGTAACTGGTCCTGTAACAGTTCCGCCAGCAATCGGTAAAAATGGTCCACCAACAGTAGCGGTTTGTAATGCGCTGATTTCACTTTTAGCCGTTGAAAAATTATTCCGAACACTTTGTGTTGTTGGATTTCCATACACTGGAAGTGTAGTATCAATTGCTGATACCATTAAATTATTCCTTAACCATTAGAAGTTATACTCCTGGCCAGCAGACCAGCACCAAAACCAAAAGATCCAGGATAGTTAGAGAAACCAAAGTAATTAGTTTTATCAAATAAGTAAGTATTAACTTGGACAGCAGCAGCTTTAGGAATGATTGAATCTATTATAGATGCTCTATAATCACTAGAATGAATAGTCATATCATTAACGTAAAGATATGCTGTTGCATCCATTACGTCAAATATACCAGCATCAGTTATATTCAAAATACGATTTACTACAGTCATTATATCTTCAGCAGTTCCATGGCTATTATTAACTCCAATTTTAGTTATGATTGCATATTTATATTCATCATCAGCCATTGTTCCGCTAGTTGCGTATGATTCTCCATTGTGTCTTAATCTAGATTGATTAAATCCAGTTCCAGCTGGTTGTGAATCGAAACCAAAGAAAGGTAAGAAAATTGAATTGGGAACATAGCGTGATAGATTAACTATAGAACCAATGCCGTCTAATTGTTCTCCTACAGCCGTATCCAACCACCTTAACGTATATAGATCCGACTGGGCTTTATCTAACACATTGAGGGGAGGATAAAAAGACGTAACAAAAGCTTCAGTATAAGCTTTACCTAAATGCTGCGCTAGAAAATGACTCCACGCAATAGTGGCATGATCATGAGGAAAGCCTAATACATCACTCATTAAATTATCACCACTGATATTCTATCAATAGAAAATCTTGATAATTCTCTAATAGCTATTGATTTATTATCAGCAGTATAGTCTCCTAATGCCGGTGTTATAGTCGAATCATAAGTAATTGCAGTTGATATAATAATAGAACTCATACCTGATATTTGAGAATACAATGGCCCCATAAATCTTTGGTGTATTATATCCTTGCCAACGCCAAATGCATTACCTGTATCTACCATAATTTGCTTAATCAAATCACTGCCATTACCAGGGAATATTTCTTCACTATATTTAGTGACTTGAACATTTGCCCAAATATAAACTGGTATTGGTCTATTGAATCTTATTACATGATTGTATCCTGCTGAGTCTGAAACATCAATCTGAACATCGCCATATGTATCTATTCCTGCGGATTTGACTCGATAAATTTCTTCACCAATTGATTGAGGATCGCCACCATTAGCAACAACTTCAATAGTATGAGGCGGTCTACCATCAGCATCAGGCTGACCAGTATCATTTTCATACACCGAAACATTAATCAAACCCAATATATTATTTTCTAAATTGGCTTGTATTGATTGAAGAGTAGCAGCACCCAGAAGATAGACACCATTGGTATAACGTTGTCTTAATTGATCATCAGTTTCGACATCTCTACCTGATTGCCCAACAGTAACATTATTGGCGCTATCCCATCCAGTTTGTGTTGTTACTATTTGCGTTATATCATTAACAGGTATTTCAATTGTTCCGTAGTTTACTGCCTTATATAATCCAGTAGAACCAAGCAATATTATTGATATTCCAGCACTATATAACGCTTGAAAACTAATACCATCAACCCGATAAACATGGATGGTATTAGCATCAGTTGTAACTACATAATTTGCTGATATTAATTGATCAGATAATTTATTTGCTATAATTACATTGGTGTCTCCTGCTACTGCAATATATCTATCCAAAATCACATCACCACCAGGTCCATATAATGTTATTGAATAAGTATTACCAACAACAGCAGTATCAACAGAAAACTGAATATGACCGGCAGCATTGACATCTATCGTTACATCTTCTTGTAATACAAAATCTTCACGACTAGTTTCTGATCTAACTACCGCACCAGCAGCAATTACAGTTCCTTGCGTTCCATACATATTAACCCAGACTAAAGATTGCAAAGCAAATAATCTAGTTACTCCAGCGAAAGCAACTGAATGATCTAAATTAACTCCAAAAGCAGATATAGGATACATAGCATGATATACTGCTTGAGCTAATTCCCAGATTGTTGCTTCACGTTCCGCGAATACATCTATAAATTGACCAGTAATAGAGTCAGGTCTAGTTTCAAATGTTAACTGAGTTTTGGCTTGTAATGAATCAATAATAGCTTGTCTGATTTCTGGCAATCGCATACGCGAAAAGCCAGTGGGCAATACTCCATAATCAAGTGGATTAATACTGCTAGTATCAGACATGTGCAGTTACATCCAATTTAAATGAATCAGTAATAGGACCATAGTCAGTTATAGCAACAAAATTTACTCCAAGATTTCTCCTGGCGCGGTCCCATTCCATTGTAAATGTTTCTAATCTAAGAACATGTGGAACATCAGCAATATGAGAGCGCAGTATAGTTTCTACCGCTGCCATATGAGGATTTTTGACTAGTATTTCTTCCAAATATGGCACTCCAAAAGTAACATCTAGGAACCATTCTCCCAGAAAAGCCAGAAGAGTTATCTTGATTTGCTGAGCAACTTTATCAGCACCATTAATGGTGAATATAGTATATTTCAATACTGGTTGCTTAACATTTTCATCCCATCTACTATCTCCACCATCCCAACTACTTTCAGCATTATCCCAAACAGAAAGATTCAATGATTCTTCAATAGGATACAAAGTGAAATACATATCATGATCTGCACGCGATAACGCTAAATCATAATTGCCTTGTGATCCGCTCATCTCAATATATTCCTAGCCATGTATTTGAGATGTTCAATTGCCAGTCGTGAACCTGATAGTGGCGGGCCAGTAGGAACTTCACTATCGCCACGACTATCTGATCCTTGCGGATGGCCGTGAGTTTCTAAATGAAATTGTTTACCAGGTGTTACAACATTAATAGATTGAGCATTCAAAGTCATATTGCCGCTACCATCTATAGTCACATTACCTTTATCATTACCCATTATAATAGAACCATCTGGTTTAATTCTAACTTCTGCTTTTTCAAATCTTAATACAACATCATTAGGATCAGCACTAATACCACTAGGTTGACATCCAGGTATAGCTACACAATCCGACAAATCGAATTGTCTAGGATCATCTGGTATATCGTTCTTGCCAGATAACCAACCTTCCAATGAACGTTGCTGGAAAGATAACATAACGCCATCACCAGGTTTTATTGGCATAGTCAAAGTAGATTTGCCGCCTCCACTAGCTGTCCAAACTATAGGCACTTCTACAATTTGAGGCGAATCAGATGATTCATCATCAGCATATCGCTTAGGCATTGATGGTTTAACAACTGCTCTATTCTTAACAGGATCATATGATATGACAGTAGCAGGCAGCTGTGTATTAACTTCTGACAAAGCAGATTCAATCATCGTCTGTAAAGATTGAATAGTAAATCCGAACATTACAATTGCCACGCATCATTAAGTGGAGTTGGCGGCTTTTGTGGTGGAACAGGCAACGTAGCACCGCGACTCACTTCACCGCCCTTGGCTTTCTCAGTCGCTTTCTTATCTCCAATAGGTTTAGCAGTATCAACTAACTTTAATTCAGTTTGCCAGTCTCCTGTCCAATTATCACCAGTATGAGTTAGTTCCTCAATTCTGAAAACTCCTTCAACAGTTTTAGTATTCAATTTGACTCTATCTCCAGGATTAAGCATAGGCATTAACAAGGTTTTTACTTTCCATCCATACCAATATTGTTTAGCATCAGCAGACTCATCTTTCTTCTTAGTTGCTGTTGGTGCTTTATCTGTTTTAGTTTTACTTGGAGTAGATGCTGCTATTGTCATTATACTTGGTTCTTCTGCATCTGTTTCAGATACTCCAGGTATTCCAGCAGTTCCAGCAGAACCAGTTCCTTTGCCTTTCTGAGCTTTAGCTTCTCGTTCACTTTCAGGACTACCAACCATACCAGATGATTGAGATATTTCAATTCCTTGTCTAGTGGTTATCATTCCCTTCTCAATTACTTGAAGATTGCCGTTTTGGATTGACCATTCTAAACCAGTTGCTTTTGTTACTTTATCAAGTAATGTTCTAGCAGAACCGTGATAAGACAATCCATTATTCCAACTACGTTCAGGAGCATTACTTGCAAGAGTTAATGGTATTTGCATTTTCTTTGCCACATCCGTAAGAACTTGATTTGATTTAACACCCTTGCCATAGCCAACCGATATTGTTGTATCACGAATTTCTTGCGTCCCATCGCCTAACTCTATTGTAGTTATAATATCTGGTAATTCTAATTTAGTCCAAGCATAAGTTACATTGCCAGAAAATATTAGAGTTGGTCCTGCATCTTCCGCATATCCAGCATAAAGTAAACAACGAGTATCTGGTTTTTCTATTTCAGCACGAGTATCTTTCTTCAAATTCCAAATTTTAATATTGTTTGTATTTGGATTTTTATCAGCAGTCTTTTGAATACTAAATTGAATGCGCAAATTATTTATCTCAATACCTTGAGTCTGACCTTTCTTTCCAATAAGTAAACGATATACTCTATCGAATAGCATTTGCTATATCCAACAAATCTTGCGCTTCTAAATATATCAATTCAAATATACCTGTAACAAAACCATCTCTTGGAGGAGGGCCATTTATATCTCCAGTATAAATACATTGTATATCTCCTCTCGGCATATCACGAAATTTAAACTGCTGAAGTAATGGATAATTAGGCGCCACACAAATACCATCAACTAAAGTCTGATAAGCAGAATTGCGTATACCTAACTCCCAATAACTACCGCTATCATTCCAATCAAGAATAATGTAAAACAATACACCATCAAGCACTGCTTCAATAGCCTGACTATTCATATCAACTACAGGTATTAAACGCATTATGGCGAACCTGGCAAAGCAAATGAACCTTTTGGAATAGTTAAACCAAAAGGTTTATTGGTGTTAATTTGATTCTGTAATCCTTTCAACATACTTTGATCTTTAGGGGCAGTATCCCAATTTCCACTCGTATCACCCTTCTTTTCTGTTACTCCAGTTTTCTTATTTGCTCCATCAGTATCACTTGCTTTATCAGGCGGCAATTCCGTAGTTTTAATTGCAACTTTCTTTAGCTTACGCAACTCAGCATTAATATCTAGCCAATAACCACCATCAGTTCCATTGCTTCTATTAATAGCAAGATTAGTAAAAGCCATATCAGTATAAGTTCCTAAGCCAGTAACAACTTTAACTGGTTGTCTAGCTTTATGCATACTCCTTAATTGACCTACAGCATCAACTAATTTAGTAATACCAGGACCAAATTGAAATGATAAAATTTCAGTGTTAGCTATTCTACCAGTTATAGATAGTTCCTCATTATTTTGGGTAATGTGATCACTAATTTCTTCCGATCCATCTTCTACTGGATATTTAGTAACTTCAGACGGCAACTTCAAATTTTCAGTAACAAGAATGTCAAGAGACAAAAATCCCAATTGAGATTTAGTAGGAAACGCAAAAAATAGATTTAGATTCATTGTGTTGGAGATTCAGTAACAGGCATAGCATTTCTAGCTTGTCTAGCAAAAGTATCCCATACAGAAGATATTCCATTAGTAATTTGTTCAGTTAAACTTAGACCAGGATCAAGTTGTATTGTTACAGAATTGTTTTGATTAACAGTATTATTGTTATTCTGCGTTCCTCCTGGCGCGACTATGCCGCCTCCAGGTGAATATCCTGGAGTAATTTGGCCAGGAGAAACTTGTGGAATAACATTTTTGTGTCTCCCTTGTATCCAATCTTTAATTGATTGATCTGATTTCGGCATTAAATTATCTAACCAAGAACCATTTGGTGATGTAGTTGGTGCTGGTGCTGTAGTAGAAGGTCCAAATATTTTATCCCGCAACCAACTTCCACTACCAGTTTTTGGCGGTGCTTGTTTTTCAGTTTCATCTAGTGGTCTTACTATATCACCCTTATTTCTGCCTCTAAGTGCATCCCATCCTTCCATTGCTAATAGAGCTGCCATACCAATAGGACCAGCGCGCATTAATACACCAGCCCTAGCTAGTCGAATCATTTGAGCAACAGCTTCTATAGCACCACTAGATATCAAAGCTATTACTTCTACCACACCTTTAAGAGCAGCAATAAGACCAAAGAATTTAAGTGTGTTCCATAATCTAAATCCAAGCCAAACAGCAGGAATAAGAAACAGCATCCAACCTAATAGGCCATTAACATCTCGCAGTGATTGTTTAAGTTTCTCCCAAGCGCCAGTAAAATCACCTTCAATAAATTCTTGAAATGCTTTAAATGGAGCGAAGAAATCTGAAAGATCAAATGCTTTCTTAGCATCTTCTTTAAACTTATCAAATGGTCCTAACCAATCCCCAATTACTGAATCTCCGCCCCTCATCCAAACCATAATATCTTGAATAGCAAGAAACACAGCAAATACTGCTGCTGCCATAGCAGCATATTGAGCAATTATAATAAAATTCCTAGCAATCCATCTAGTAGTTTCTATTACAGCTGCTTGTAACATCATAAGTAATCTAGGACCAAATGCAATAACAGACATAATACCAATAGCTTCAATAGTCTTTTCCAACCCTCCAAATAGATCAGATAGTTTCTGTAATTGTGCTGCTATTAAATCAGTTGCCCAAATAATAACTTTAGCCATTGTTCCTGCAGCAGATAAAATCTTCCACAATTGTGAAGATAATAATGCTGCTCTATTCCAAGCATACGTAAAAGCTTCCCCAAGTTTTCTTGGTCTGGCTGCGAAATCTTTATCAAGTTGCGGTAATACTTTACCCAAACCCTGTATTAATACTTCAGCAGTAATTTTACCTGCTTTGGACATTTCCTCTAATTCTTCTCTGGACTTACCAAGACCAGCAGCTAAAGCATTTACAACTTCAGGCGCTTGTTGAGTTAACATACCAAATTGTCGTCTACCCATCCTCCCCATTCTAAATGAACGTTCAATAGTCTGCATAGTAGATTCAATAGCCTGCGGATTAGCAGCGCCTAAACGTAATGCTTCATAAACATTTCTAACTGTCGTTAATAGTTGTTCTTGACTTACATGAAGTTCTTTACTTTCATTGAGAAATTCTTTGTAAGTTTCTAATGCATTGATATAAGAAACACCAGTCATTTGTGCTGTTTCAAATATATTTCTTTGTGCTTCCGCTACATCATCTCCTGCTCTAGCCATACGGTTGAGCTGATAAACCAATATATTAATTTCTTTTCCAGCATCAACTAGACCATCAACTAATTCATATATTTTCTCTGCGGCAAAAACAAACCCGAACATTTTGCCCAGAGCCATAAGTGACTCTTTAAGCTTCTCAACAGCAATATGTGCAGTCTGTAATCCTTTCGGATCAACTGCAAAATCTAATACAGTAGTTAATTCACGAATGATTGCCATTTACTTTTGGCTCCTGGCGCGCTCAGCCTCGCGATGTTCAGCTGCCGCGCGCATATCCAATAGAGCATTAAGTTTCAGCAAATCTATAATATCAACATCTCCCTTCTTGACTTCTTGAATGGATACTAATCCCTCAAGTATTGGTCTCCAAATAAACAATTCATCAATAAAATCTTCTCGCAGAACACCTATTGGATCGTTGGTGCTGGTGGGGCCTGTCCAATAAGGTTTCTGCCTTGCGTAAAAAGCTTTTCGTAATTATACCTCAGCACTTCTACAACCAATTTAATAACTTCAAATACATCATCACACGCTCTATTCAAAGCGCCTTCATCAAGTCTTATTGGAGGATCTGCTTGAATAGATACTGAAACATATTCTGGGTTAAGAACAATCTTAACGAGAGCAATGAGAGATTTACCATCAAGAGTTTTTGATACCATCTCTACTGCTTTTAAAGCATTGTCAACTCTATCTTGTTTCTCAGCTCCAGAATCATTCGCTTCCATTAAAGCAGCTAACGGCGGCAAGAATTTTCGTTGGACTTCACCTAATACTTCTAGAGACAAAAATGGATCGTAACGTCTAATGTAAAATTTATTGCCGTTATCCAGCTCAAATTCATATCTATTACCAGCCAAGATACATTAACTCCTATACTACAAAAACTGAAGGAGGACCAGTTTCAATTTGCCAGGCTCTAGTAGTAATTTCTTTACCAAATTCTACATCAGCTGGTTTAACCACCCAAGCTTGCGAAGCCATAAAGATAGTTTCACCACACAAGTCTTGTACAAAGACTGGGCCAATAGTTCCTCCACAAGTCAACAGATCCAAACTAAACAGTGTAGAAAGATAAGCATTAGCTGGACTAGTTTGTTGTAGAGAAATCGTTACTGTACAACGTCGATCAGTATTAATGGCTCTGGCCATTTCTCCATCAGCGCCAACTTGAGTAGTAATACCATTGTTTTGTTGAGTGATATGAACAAATGTTCCATCAGCATATCCTGTCATTGGAAAACCATTCATAATGACAGTGACTTGCGAAGGATTATACGTCTTAACAGAAGGCATTTAGCATTCCTCCATTTATGCAATTACAGGAACAGAACCAACAGGCAATGACTGATAAGTCAATGCACCTTTTATTTCCACTACGTGAATAGCACCAGCCAATCTAGCAGTAAAATATACATCTTGTAGCACTCGACTTGCCTTTTGATTAGCTGATATATCAGCTGCTAGAGGCACACTAATAGTATAACTGGGAATTAGATTATTGTCATCGTCAACTTCAGGCGGTGCAATACCACCTCTAACAACGCCAAAATCAAGAGATTCAGCAAGTCTAGAACGAATAATTGCAATACCAGGATCAGTATATGGTATGCGATTATCAATCATTTGTTGGAATATTCTAACTTTGATATCATCACAAAGCCAATCACGGAAACGAATAACATCTATCCATTCGCCTCCAGCTACCTTACCATTTTGAGTAATAGCAATATTGCGGAATTGTTCAAATGTATTACCATTTTTATCAAATACATTTTGAGCTAATGTTTCTGAAAGGGGCATATAATCTACTGCTTGCAATCGTTGATTAGCCCATGTCTCCTGGCCCGGATATTTAGTGAAACTCTTGACAGTAATACCAACATCAGGAAAATCTGTTATATCAGAATTATACCACCAAGCAGTTCTAAAGTAATTGCCTGCCATAAGTAGATGGCCAATAGAAGTAGTATCGCCAGCAGCAGGAGCAGAATTACCAACAGACGAAAGAACAGTTACAAAAAGCTTTTCATTAGCTTCTGTCCATTGAGCAGCTTTAATAACTTTGCTTTCTACATGTTCAACATTACACCAAGCATACCAATTATTATTCTCTGCTTTAATAGCATCAAGATCAGCAGTAGGATCAGCTGCACCGCTAGACCAACCAATATAAATTTGTGGCAGTCTAGGTATCTGAGAGAATGCTACACTAGCTGCTTTATACAAAGCAGAAGATGTAACTACTCCATAATCAGTTACCAATTGAGCAGGATCAGTAATAATGCCAACTAATGCAGTGCCAATTTTAGTAAAAGGCCCATACAATAGCAAATCAGAAAAAGTATTCTGCGCAATAGATGCAGTTTGTAGAGAAATTTGAACGTTAA
>Ga0157376_10000130_pt1 | contig 52057 bp, 42 predicted proteins | sample M45metaG_FD_121801 | JGI IMG/M metagenome (GOLD analysis project Ga0157376, IMG submission 121801) | Miscanthus rhizosphere microbial communities from Kellogg Biological Station, Michigan, USA - M4-5 metaG | ecosystem: Host-associated > Plants > Roots > Rhizosphere > Soil | place: USA: Michigan...
CAGGAACTCCAGCGACTTGCTCCACAGGTAGTTTTCCCCGCGCCATTCGATATCCTTCTTGCCGCTGGTGGACCAGTTCGCGACCGAGGTGAAAACGGCCCCGCTGGCTGGAGCGGGGGCTTTCCACAAGTCGGTCACCACCGGCTGGCGGGTGGGCAGCCACTTAAAACCGTGATCGGGGACGGGAAACTCCGGCGTGCCCACGTTCTCGCCAAAGGTGAAGAGCGCGCAGTGGCGGCGCAGGTAGGCCATCGTCTCCGCATTGCCCTGGTCGATCTTGATCTGCTCCACCGCGGGATCGCTTTCCACGTAGATGATGCGGTCGCTTTGCAGCAGGTCGTCGTTGAATTCCTGCGCCCCGCACACATTCAGAATCGCATCGGCTTCTTTATAAAGTTCGCGCACCCGGCTCAGGGGCAGTCCCACGCAATCCTGCTCCGGCAGGTAACGCGCGCAGAAGGCCCAGCGTCCCTGGAAGCCATATTCATCCGCCAGCCGCGACAGCGTTTCCGCGGCAAAGGTATAGTCATTCTCCACCGCAAAGGTCATCGGGTTGTAGGGGATGCGCGCGGAGTCCTCGATATAATACACTTCATGCCCGAGCCGTTGCAGGCCCACGATGTAATGCAGGTGCTGCCAGCCCACTCCCGCAATCGGGCAGCCGCCCATAAAGCCCATGACGATGATCTTTTTCTTTTTCAAAATGCGAGTCTCCGGTGAGTGAACAAGGTCTTTCAAGCAACCAGAACCATTCGACGCGGGCGAGTGGATTTTTATTTCAGCCTTATTGCTGAGGGAATCGCGGCAGGCGTCTGGCCCCGTGCCAGATGTGCAGGATATTCACGAGGTGAGTGGTTTCGGCACAAGTATAGAAAATGAGGTAGGGAGAAGCCGTCATTTTTCGAATCCACGGCCGACCTCGTGAAATGGGTTGTCGCAACGGCTGTCGGGAAAGGCTCAAGGTGGTATTGATCAGGTTCTCGCCGAGACGTCGTGCGGCATCTGCGTCATTTCTATCTCCGCATCAGTCGCAATGATGGATCTCCCACGAGTCAATGCTTCATCGGCCAGTCGATTGAGGGGGCTTGGTCCAGGAGGTGCGCGGTTTTCAGGTCGTATTTTTTCACCAGGCTGCGGTCGAGGAATTCGGCGGCGGCGCTCTGGATCTCGGGGCGCTCGCGGGAAAGGGCGTCGGAGAAGCTGTCGTCGCCGATGCACTTGAGGAGTTCGCTGAAATTGTAGCGCAAGGTATCGGAGCTGTCGCCGGTGGAGGCGCGCTGGTTGAGCCGCACGTAAGCGCAGAGGAAAAAGGCGGTGAGGGCATCGCGGTCGCCCTGCTCGGCCATGGCGAGGGCGTGGCTGCTGCCGCGCGAGGGATCGAAATATTGTTCGTAGCCGCCCAGGCCCAGCTGGGCCGGTGGCTTGTCGCCCGACTTGTGGGCGCAGGCGGCGAAGGTGAGGCCGAGCAGAAGGACCGCAATTCCTGGGGTGATGAAGCGGTGAAGGGCGATGCCGTTCCCTGAGGGCCGTCGATCCGTATGGTTCATGGGCCGGAGGTTTTACCAGTGTTTTGCCGGCAAGGCCAGTGTTTAACTACGGAGGCGCAACGGGAACGGGATTAGCTGCGTAACAGGCTGGCCAGGGCCCGGCGATGCGGGGCGGTCATGGGGAGCGTTTCGAGGCTTTCCACGGAATGCCAGGCATGGGATGCCGCGAGTTTTTTGGGAGACTCCCCGCGGGTGACGAGCAGAGTGACGCGATGGTGGGTAAAGGGATAGTCGGCCTGGTAGATGAGCGGGCCGTCGGGCTTCTCGCACAAGGGAAGGCGCCAGAGCCCATTCCAGCGGGCACCGGTTTGTTGCTCCAGCAACACTTCGCCCTTGCGGACGATGAAGGCGCAACGTTCTTCCAGCTCCACGGTTTTTCGCTGGGACTTTTTGACCGGCAGCGCCTCGGGAGCTTTCGTACGGCAATGGGTTTTCACCGGGCAGAGGAGGCACTGCGGCTTGCGCGGGCTGCAGAGCAGGGCACCGAGCTCCATGAGCGCGCCATTGTAGAGGCGGGCCTTTTGTTCCGGCACCAGCGACGCCGCGAAGTCCCAGAGAAACTGCTGGCCGCTGGTGCTGGCGATGGGCTCGTGAAAATCGGCCAGCCGGGCGAGCACGCGGGCGATGTTGGCATCAATGATCGGGGTGGCGAGGTCGAAGGCAAAAGTTGCGACTGCCCCGGCGGTGTAACGGCCGATGCCGGGCAGGGCGCGGATCGCCTCCAGGTCCCGGGGCATTTCCCCGCCGTGGCGTGCCACCACCTCTTGGGCCGCGCGGTGCAGGTTGCGCGCGCGGGAATAGTAGCCGAGTCCCTGCCAGAGCCCGAGCACGTCGTGCTCGGTGGCGGCGGCCAGGGCCGCAAAATTGGGGAATTTCCGCAGCCAGCGCTCGTAATAAGGAATCACTGTCGCCACCTGCGTTTGCTGGAGCATGATCTCGGAAACTAGGATCGCATAGGGATCCTGGGTGCGCCGCCAGGGCAGGTCGCGCGCCGCTTGGGCGAACCACGCCGTCAATTCCCGCTGGAAGGTGGAATCCACCTCCGGCAAGGCGGGGCGATTTTTTCGCTCGGAGTTGGCGCGGCTCTGCGGTTTATTCTTGGGCATCGTGACTGAAAAAGCGCTGACACTCTACACTACTCCGCTGACGCCGCAGCAGGCGAAAACGCTGCGGGAAATTTTGCAACGGGAGGGCTGGGAGTTTTCCGAAAAGCAATACACCCTCTATTTTGCCCAAAAGAACAAGCTCACCGCCGCGGTTTACGAAAAAGGGCCGAAACTGGTGTTGCAGGGCAAGGGGACGCAGGAGTTCGTGCAATTCACGCTGGAGCCCGAGGTGCTGGGCGAGGCAAAGCTGGGCTACGAGGAGGTGCACAACCCCGAGATGTTTTCCCCCCATTTTGGTATAGATGAGAGTGGAAAAGGCGACTTCTTTGGCCCGATGGTGATCGCAGGTGTTTACACGGATGCCAGCATTGTGAAGCGGCTGGCGGATGCGGGGATTCAAGACAGCAAGCGGATTGGCTCCGACAAACGCATTCGCGATCTCGCCAAGATCATCAAGAACACGCCGGGGGCCGCGCATACGGTGGTGATGATCGGGCCGGAGAGCTACAACCGGATGATGGCGCGCAATGGCAACGTAAATCGCGTGCTGGCCTGGGGGCACGCCCGCGCGATCGAGAACCTGCTGGAAGCCCGACCCGAATGCCCGCGCTCGCTTTCCGACCAGTTTGGCAACCCGCAGCTTATCAAGCGGGCGTTGCTGGAAAAAGGCCGTGCGATCGAGTTGCAGCAGCGCACGAAGGCGGAATCGGACATTGCGGTGGCAGCGGCTTCGATCCTCGCTCGCGAACGTTTTATCGACTGGATGGATGCCACCGGCCGCACCTACGGCTGCAAGATTCCACGCGGGGCTTCCGCCGAGGTAAAAGAGGTCGCAAAGAAAATTATCGCCGCGCATGAACCGCTGATTTTGGAGAAACTGGCCAAGACGCATTTCAAAACCGCCGCCGAGGTCGCGCCGGGATTTTTTCACGTGAAAACAAATGCAGCCTTGCCCGGGGACGAGGAGCGTGAATAATGTGCGCGCATTATGGCGACTTTGACGAAGCGGGACCTCGTAGTAAAAATCAGCAACGAGACGGGCATGGTGCAGCATCAAGTGTTTGATGTCATTCAAAGGACACTTGATCACATCACTTCCAGTCTGGGCGCCGGAGACACCGTGGAGTTGCGCAATTTCGGAGTGTTTGAAGTCCGGCTGACCAAGCCGCGGGTGGGGCGCAATCCCAATCAACCGGGCAGTCAGTTCAAGATCCCGGAGCGGGCCACCGTGAAATTCAAGAGTGGCAAGATGATGAAGCAGAAGGTCGCGAAGCTCTCCGCCGCGCTCAAGCGGGCCAAGGAGTAGTCGGATTCGACCGGGGGGAGGCAGGGTATCTTTTAAAGGCTGCACAGCAGTCTGGTTCGTGGCGATTCGCCAATCGCACGCTGTGATGACGTTTCATTTTCGGGCGGTTGCGCAATTTCACCTCGCCGCAACGAGGGGATAATTTTTCGCAAGCGGTGGGGAGCAGGGAAGCGGATGACATTTCATAGTCGTCCAGTATGAATTACAGCAACTTCGATGTCCGGCTGCGGGTGAATCCGCGCCAGGAGCGCGACCCGCGGAGACAGGAGTCCGCCCGGAAAGGGGCGGCGCCATCCGGGGCTTCCTCCCGACGAGTTCTTTCCGCACGCGAGAAAGCGACTAAAGGGGTCGTGCGGGCGACGGTGGTGGCGCTCGCCGCGTTGCTGGCCATTCCTTTTCTCCATGCCACGACTGTAAGCATGGACGCGCCAACGTCGGATCGCTGGATGTATCCCTTTGCCTCGAATCCCGGCAATGAGACTTCGGCGGTGGTATTTGGTGATGTCGGCGATACCAGCGGCGCTTTTGACGAACGTGATGGGCAGATGCTGCTCGGCTTCGGTTTGAGCGGGCTGGTCACGACCGGGCAGGGGGCCTCCAATTATCTGGTGAGTGCAGTCACGATCACCCTTACGCTTAGCAACAGTATCTACATTTACGATCCGACCTACGATTCCTATAAAACTTACCTCGATTCATCAGCATCCAACTATGTGGCGGATTCCGATGCCGGGCGGCCGGTCGAGCTTTACGGGGTGGGATTTCGCAACGGCTACACGGCGCAAAGCTTTGCTGAAACTTCACCCTACGGCACCATGGTGAAAGGGGGCCGGAATGCCTATGCGATGGATTATGTGAATGGAGTCGCCGCTGATGTGTCGAACAATGTGAGCGGCGGCTTTGAAACCTCGCCCTGGGCGCTTGGAACGACCGATGCAGTAAACCCTGGCGACGTTGCTCCCGCGGGGACGACGCTCACCTTCACGCTCGATCTCACGAACCCCTATGTGCTTGCCTATGTGCAGGCGGCGCTCAATTCCGGCACGCTGGACTTCATGGTCACTTCGCTGTCGGCAGCCTCGCAGCCCGGCACGAGCGGGGCGGCGAGTTATCCGAGCTTTTATACCAAGGAATCGCTCATTGGCACGCCCGCGACCATTTCCATTGATTACCTAATGGTGCCCGAGCCGGCCTCGGGTTTGATGGCCATCTCGGGGGCAGTGCTCTTGTTCATGCGCCGCCGCACCACGGAGGGAAGGCCATGACGGCGGGTGAGGGAGCCTTCCCGCGCAAGGCCGACGCTTTCACTTTGATCGAAATCCTGGTCGTGGTCGCGATGATTGCCGTGCTGGCCGGACTGGCGCTGCCAGTGATCAGCAGTGTGCGAACGGAGGGCAACCTGGCGAAAGAGCTCTCGGCCGGGCGGCAGTTGATGGCGGCGATGTTGCTCTATTCGGGTGATCACAAAGGGCGGATCCTGGCCGGTTATAAAAACGATCCTGCTCTCGACGATCAGGGGAATCCGATCAGCTTTCCTGAAAATGCCCGCTATCCATGGCGGCTTGCGCCTTATCTCAGCTATCGCGCCAAAGGCATCCTGGTGGTGAACGATCAGGAGCAGGTGATGACCGCGCAGAACTACGTGTACCTGGTGAGCGTGTTTCCCAGTTTTGGGGTCAACGCCACCTTTGTCGGCGGTGACTATGGGGACTCCAGTGACCTGCCGCCCATCCCGACGGCGACGCAGAAGTATGGAAACTTCTGCGTATTGCAGGCTTCCGATGCGGTGACGCCTTCCAGGCTCATCGTCTTTGCCTCGGCGCGGTACCGGGTGGGCACGCAAACAGCCTCGGGTTATTACGAGCTGAAGTCGCCCTATCTTGCCTCGCGGCGCTGGTCGGCAAGCTTTTCGGAAAGCGATCCCTCTGCTTCCTTCGGGTATGTGGATCTGCGTTATCATGGCCGTGCGGTGGCGGCCATGCTCGACGGGCACTCGGAATTGCTCGACGCAACCCAATTGCAGGACATGCGGCGCTGGTCGAACCAGGCGGCACAGGCCGACAAGCCGGATTGGATGCTTACCCGGCAATAGTTTTACTCTCTCCTCTCCAAAAATACCTCATATACCAATGCTACGTACCAGCACTCCATTGCCGGCCCGGTGGGCGGAATATCGCCGGGAAAATCCAAAATCACGCATCCGCGATGCAGCCCGGGCGCTCCAGGTCAGCGAAGTGGAACTCCTCGTCACTGGTTGTGGCGATACGGTCACGCGGCTGAAACCCGGCTCCGGCCAAGGCTGGGGCGACCTCTTGCTGCGTCTGCCCGGTCTCGGCCGGGTCATGGCGCTTACGCGGAATGAAGACGCGGTGCACGAGCGCAAAGGGCGGTATCGCGAGATTCAGTTTTTCAATCACTTCGGCAACGTGCTCGGACCGGACATTGATCTCCGCTTTTTTCTCAATAGCTGGGCCTCGGCCTTTGCCGTGCGGGAGGAGACGCCGCATGGCATCCGCGAGAGCCTTCAGTTCTTCGCCCACGATGGCAGCGCCATTCACAAGGTGTACCTTGAGCCGGAAGCCGACCGCGCCGCTTTCGCCCAGCTGCTGGAAGACTTTCGCAGTGAAGACCAGTCCACCGAACAGGCCGTGCAGCCGCCCAAGCCGAAGACGCCGGATCGCCCCGATGCGGAGATCGATGCCGCCGGGCTCTGCGAAGGCTGGCGCAACTTGCAGGATACGCACGACTTTTTCCTGCTCCTGCGCAAGTTCCAGGCCGGCCGCCAACAGGCGCTGCGTCTTGGGGGAGAAGAATTTGCCCGGCGCGTGCCGCTGGATTCCGGCGAGCGCATCCTGCGGGCTGTATCTGCAACCGGCCTGCCGATCATGGTCTTTGTTGGCAACGATGGCATGATCCAGATCCACACCGGCCCGGTGGAAAAAATTGCGCCCTATGGCGAGTGGATGAACGTGCTCGATCCTGAGTTCAACCTGCACCTGCGCCAGTCGGCCATTGCCTCCGCCTGGGCGGTGCGCAAGCCCACCCGCGATGGCGAGGTGAATTCGCTCGAGCTCTACGATGTCGGCGGCGAGATGGTGGTGCAGTTCTTCGGCCGCCGCAAACCGGGCGAAGCCGAGCTGCCGGAATGGCGCGAAATCTTGAAGAGCCTTTCCGCTCCGGAGGTGCTGACATGAGGCTCGCGGTAGTGGCTCTCGTTACCGGAAGTCTGCTCGGTGCGCTGAATTCGCAGGCAGCCAGCGAGCGGGTTGTCTCGCTGGGCGGCGCAGTGACCGAGACTGTTTGTGCACTCGGCGGCCAGTCCGAACTGGTGGGGGTGGACTCCTCGAGTACGTCTCCACCCGCAGTGACGAAGCTTCCGGAAGTGGGTTACCAGCGCAAGATTTCCGCCGAGGGCGTGCTTTCGCTCCAGCCCACGCTGGTGCTCGCCAGCGACGAGGCCGGACCGCCCGAGGCGCTGGAGCAGTTGCGCCAGGCGGGAGTGAAAGTAATCTTGCTGCCGCCCGGCAATTCCGTGGAAGGCGCGGTGAAAAAGGTGCAGGCGATTGCCGTTGCGTTGGGCGATTCCGCCCGGGCGGAGCCGCTGGTGCAGGCGATCAACGTGCAGGCCGGCCAGGCTGCGAAACTGGCTGCGCCGGATGCAAGGGCACCGCGGGTGCTCTTTCTCTACGCCCGGACCGGAGCGGGAATTCTCGCCGCCGGAACGAGCACCGAAGCTGACGCGATGATCCAGCTCGCCGGGGGAAAGAATGTGATCACCGAGTACAAGGGCTATCGACCGCTGACATCGGAGGCCGCGGTGGTGGCTGCGCCCGAGGTCATTCTCTCCATTGCCGACGGGGTCGCCTCGCTGGGCGGAGAGAAAAGTATCTATGACGCGCCCGGCATTGCGCTGACCCCCGCGGGAAAAAATCATCGGGTGGTCTTGATGGATTCGCTGTCCCTGCTCGGCTTCGGGCCGCGCACGGGCGAGGCCGTTCTCGAGCTGACCAAAGCGCTCTATGGCGACCGTCCTTCCGCCCGCTGAGACGTTTGCTCGCGTCTCCTCTGCCCTGGAGCTCAGCGCTGGTCACGAATGGCTGCGGCTGCGGCATCGTCGGCAAAAAATTTCCCTTTGGGTGATGAGCGCGGCACTGGTTTTGACGGTGCTGGTATCCGTCGGAATCGGTGCCGCGCATGTCCCGCTCGGCACCACGCTGCGCGTCCTGCTCTCACACGCGGGATTTCCCGTGGCGGTGGATGAGCAATCTGCGGGCATCGTGTGGTGGATGCGCCTGCCGCGTGCGCTCATGGCTGTGCTGGTGGGTGGGGGATTGTCGCTCGCCGGAGCTGCGATGCAGGGGCTGTTTCGGAATCCGCTCGCGGAGCCCGGCATCGCGGGAGTTTCCAGCGGCGCGGCTTTGGGCGCAGTGACTGCCATCGTGTTCGGCGAGCATTTCGGGCTCGACTCCTCGGTCTGGTGGCAATCCTTTGCCGCCTTTGGCACCGCGTTGGCGGCTCTATTTCTGGTCCAGCGGCTGGCGCGCAAGGAGTCCGCCACCAGCGTGGCGCGACTGCTGCTGGCTGGCATTGCCATTACCGCGATCAGCGAGGCGGGAGTCGGACTTTGCACAACACTGGCCAGCAACGCCGCCCTGCGCACCATTGCCTTCTGGAATCTCGGCAGCTTTAGCGCCGCCACCTGGACGGCGGTGGGATTGCTGGCCGCGGGCGTCATTCCCTCCGCCGTGTTGTTGCTGCGCGAGCGGCGGGTGTTGAATGCCCTGTTGCTGGGCGAAGCCGAGGCCGGGCATCTCGGCTGCGAGGTGGAGCAGGTAAAACGTCGCATTCTTTTGCTCTCGGCTTTGATCACCGGGGTTTGCGTCGCGGTGAGTGGGCGCATCTGGTTTGTTGGCCTGCTTTGTCCGCATCTCGTGCGGCTTACGCTGGGTGCGGATCATCGCTGGCTGATGCCCGGGAGCCTGCTGGTGGGCGGGATCATCATGGTGCTGGCGGATTTGGTTTGCCGCACCATCGCCGCTCCCATGGAAATACCGCTCGGCATTGTTACTGCGCTGCTGGGAGCGCCATTTTTCCTCTGGCTCATGCGCCGCGAAAGGGGATTTTGATGAAATCGCTTTCCATCGCAGACGCGGAGTTCCACGCGGGAAAACACAGGCTGTTGCAGGGCATTAATCTCGAAATCCGTCCCGGGGAACTGCTCGTCCTCATCGGACCGAATGGTGCGGGAAAATCTACACTGCTGCGCCTGCTTTCCGGGGAACTGGCTCCAGCCCGCGGATCGGTGCAATTGGAGGGACGGGCTTTGCGAGACTGGCCGCCCCGGGAACGGGCTCGTCGTCTGGCGGTTCTGCCGCAACAAACCTCGGTGCCCTTTGCCCTCACCTCCCTGGAGCTTGTGATGCTGGGGCGTGCTCCCCATTCCCCGGCTGGCGAGACTCGTCGGGACTACGAAATTGCCCAGCAAGCCATGGAGGCTACCGCGGTGCGTTCCTTCGCCCAACGCGAGTTTTCCAGCCTCTCCGGAGGAGAGAAGGCCCGGGTGCAGCTGGCACGCGTGCTGGCGCAAATCTGGGAGCCGGTTGCGGATTCTTCCCGTTTTTTGTTGCTCGACGAGCCCAATGCCGCCCTCGATTTCGGCCACCAGCATCGCGTGCTGGAGCTTGCCCGCACCTGGGCGGCGAGCGGGGTGGGGGTGGCCGCCATCCTGCATGATCTGAATCTCGCCTCCCGCTACGCCGACCGTATCGTAATGCTGCGCGATGGCCGTTTCATGGCCAACGGGATGCCGGCGGAAGTGCTCACCCCGGATACAATTGAGACCGCTTTTGGCTGGCGGACGCATGTCCAGCCGCATGCTCGTTACGCCTATCCCACCGTCGAGCTCATCGGCTCGGATTAGGGTTACCCCGCAGTTTGCAGGTGCAGGCGCTGGAGCTGGGCAAAGCGGCCATCCGGCCTGGCTCCCAGTTCGGCGGGCGTCCCGCTTTCCACGATCTCGCCATGTTCCAATACGATGATGCGGTCCACATTCCGCAGGGTGCTCAACCGGTGGGCGACAATGAAGGTAGTGCGGCCCTGCATGAGCCGCTCCAACGCCTGCTGCACGGCTACCTCGCTGCCGGCATCCAGTGCACTGGTGGCCTCGTCGAGAATCAGCACCCGCGGATCGCGCAGCAGGGCGCGTGCAATCGCGATGCGCTGCCGCTGCCCTCCGCTCAGGCGGGCTCCGCGTTCGCCGATTTCCGTGTCCAGCCCGTTCGGCAATTCCTTGATGAAGGCCGCGGCATTGGCAGCTTCGATGGCGGTTTGCAACTGCGCGTCGGTGACGTTCTGCGTTCCGTAAACGATGTTTTCCCGTAGAGTTCCCTCGAAGAGGATCGTCTCCTGGCCCACCACGGAAAGGCGGCGGCGGTAGGTGCGCAGGTCGATCAGGCTGGTATCGATGCCATCGAGCAGGATGCGCCCCGTCGTCGGCCGGTGAAAGCCGATGATCAGGCTCATCAATGTGGATTTTCCCGAGCCGCTGGAGCCGACGATGCCGATGCTTTCCCCGGCCTGCACCTCAAGCGTGAGGTTACGCAACGCCATGCGCATGGTTCCCGTTTCGTCCTGGTAGTCAAAGCCGGTGCCTTCGAAGCGGAAGGCGCCCGTTACGGTAGTGACGGATTGTTTGTTGCGGTTTTCCTCAATATCCGGGCACTCCAGCACTTCGCCGATGCTGCGCAGGCCATCGAAGCCGCGGGTGAGAATCGGCAGCATGTTATTGAGCTGCATCACGGCGGCGATGATGGCGTTGAAGTAGCCGGTGACGAGCACGATGTCGCCCGGCGTGAAAGGGACGATCCCGCGCAGGCTCAGCCACGCGCCCAGCGTCAGGCACACGAGGTTGAAGAGCATGAAGACCACCCAGGCCGTGGCCCCGAAGAGGCTCGCGTGGCGGTCGAATTGCAGGGCGGCATTGCGCACGTCGCCGAAACGGTTTTCCACCCGCGAAATCTCCTCGCTCTCCACGGCATGCGCACGAGTGACGGGGATCATGTTGATCATGCCCAGCACCTGCGTGTTCATGGCCTCCAGTTGCTTGCGGAAAAGGTGGTTGTAGCGCTTCAACCGCTCCATCATTACATAACGGACGAGGGCGGCCAGCGGCACCAGCAGCGCAAAGACGGGCAGGAACTGCGGCATGCGCCAGCTCGTTACCGCGATGGCCACGATGATGGTGATAATCGAGCCAAGCCCCGGATCAATCAACTGCCGGCAAAGCTGCTCGATGGATTCCACATCGCGCAGCACCTTCGTTTGCAACACGGCGGTGCTGATTCTGGAATGGTAGGCAATGGAAAGCATTTGCAGCCGTCGCACGAGGGAGGAGCGGAGCCGGATTTCGACGCTGCGAATCGCCCGGCTGGAAAAGACGGAGAACAGCACTGCCGTGGGAACGTTCTGGGCGATAAAGAACGCGCCGACGGCGGTATTCCACCAAAGGGTGGACATGCCGTTGGCGCGCGGGTGGGCGATCAGGTCCACGATGTTTGCCGTCACCACCGGCACCACCCACAGTGGGCTCGCCTTGAAAAGAAATGCCACCACGCCCAGCGTCATCGCCTTCCGTTCCGGGCGAAACAGAGCCCGCAAAGTCCGCCAGGGACGATGGGCTTGATAAACGACTTCGACGGACTCGGTGTGCATGGGCGTGAACGAGTTCATCTTGAAACGTCCGGGCCTGCCTTCAATGCGAAGGTCATCCCTTTTTAGTTACCATGTTGCCTGCCCGGGAGGGCTTACATCATATTCAGCATATCCGTCGTCACATTGAATGTGGATGAATCGCTGGAACTGCTGGTATCCGTGGAGGCCACGGGCAGGTTTTTCAAAATGGCGGTGGTCGAGGCGGCGGAAACCGAGTTGGCATCGGTGCTGGTCGGCGCACCCGACATCGTCTGCAAAATTGCCTGATCCAGATTATAAGTCCCGGACGAGCCGGAACTGCTCGATGCCCCGGCGGCGATGCTGGCGCTGGTCAGGTCATCCTGCACGCTGGAGAGCACGGACTGGGCATTCGACACGTTGCCGGACTGGAAGGCGACTTCCAGCGCGCGGAGATCAGAGGGCAGCGATCCAGTGGCATCAAGGGGATTGCTGCTGCTGCTGGCGGTCATTGCCACATCCTTGGCCAAGACGGCGAGTGAGGTTTTGGCCGTGCTCAGATCGCCGGAGCCGACGGCGCTCTCGAGGTTCTGCAAATCGGTCGCGGCGCTGCCGGTGCTGCTGGAATTGGCCTGCATGTCCGTCTGCAAAGTGGAAAAGGCGCTCTGCGCATTGCTGATATTTCCCGAGCTCAAGGCATCGCGCACGGCGGTGAAATCCTTCTTGAGCGCGCTGGTGGCGGTCACCGGGTCATAGCCGTTTGACGTGGCGGTCGCGGAGTCTTTGAGAAACGCCGTCATGGCCGTCTGCGCTCCGGCGAGGTCACCCGAGGTAATCGCATTTTTCAGCGCGTTGAAATCGTCCGAGTATTTCTTCGCCTGGGCCTGCATGAGCACATTGCTCGCGGTATTGGAGGCGGTGGCGGCGGCGATAATACTCGAAGTGCTCATGATCAACGCACGGCATCGACCGGATGGCATTTAGCTTTAGCGATTTTTTGGACCGGGGTTCGGTTTCGATGGCGATTTTCGCGGTGAAGGCGGCGATTTCCTTCGTTTCGAAACAAAGCGTCACACCGTTTACATCCGTAACGCAGTCGCCATTTTTGCGGCGATAACGCCACCGGATTGCCGCGGAACCGTCGCCTGTTCGTGCGGGAAGTTTCACTTCACCGCCATGGAACCGTCACAGGGGATTATTAGCTTTCGTTCATCTCGATGCGGGTGGAGCTCCAGAAGGGGAGTTCCCGGATCGGGATGGTTCCATTTTTTGGCGCCGCAGGAAAAACCACCACCCAAATCCCGTTAATCAAATCAGATTCATATGAAAAAAACCATGCCTATCCGATCCCGCCTGGGATTGCTGTCCATGCTGGCACTGGCATGTGCCTGCCAGTCTTTGACGCCCGCTCCGGCTCGCGCTCAACAAAATGCCAATGGAATCACCACCGTCTTCTACATCCTGTTGGAGAATCGCTGCTTCACGTCGGGCACCGACACCAGCTACAATAACGTTCTTTTTAACAACAAGAATGGTGGATCACCGTATCTGACGGCCCTTTGCACGCCGGGCAGCACCGCCTATACGGTGAGCTATCAAGGCCAGACGATTTCGCAGACGGCGCAGAGTTCGTTCTGCTCGGCCTACCACAATGATTTCGGCTCCTCCACGGGCACCAGCACGACGCCTTACTACATCGAGAACCAGCCCGCGAACCCCTCGGGGAGCGTGCATCCTTCCGAGCCCAACTACATTTTCATGGAAACGGGGTCGAACCTGAGCATTCTGAACGATAACGATCCTTATGGCTCGGGTGGCAGCGTCCCGGCGATTACCACCTTCCTGAACAACAACCCGAGCTTCACCGGGGAGAGCCTCAGCGAGCTGCTGCAGAATGCCGGCATTTCCTGGACCTCCTACACGGAAGGAACGGGCCTGTTGAACTCCGCGGGCAACGACTTCAACAGCACCGGCGGCACGCTCACGAATAACATCGCTCCGATCGGAACGCGCACGGTGCCGACCTCCAGCTTCAGTGGCACCAGCAGCTCGTACACGAATGCCTATAACGGCACGCACCAGTACAACTTCGCCACCAAGCACACCGGACAGCTCTTCTTCCCGGCGACGAATGGCGGCACGACTTCGGCCGCGAATACCTCGCCCTCGAATCCCGAGGTGTCCCATTATGCTCCGCTCGAGCAGTTGGATGCCGACCTGGCCAACAACACGCAGGCTAAATATTGCGTGATCACGCCGGACCAGTACAACGACGGTCACACGGCGCTCTCCAGCGCGTTCACCTACAAAAATTATGGTGGCACGAACTCGGGAGTAAACCAGATCTACACGGCAGGCAGCGATCTGGAGCGCGTGGCGCAGATGGACAGCTTCTGCTCCATCATGGTGCCGAAGATCATGAACTCGCCCGTCTATCAGGCTGGTCATGCGGCCATCGTGATCTGGACCGACGAAACGGAAGGCAGCCCGCAGAATGATTTCTATCATACCCTGACGGAGATCGTGATTTCGCCCTTCGCGAAAGGCAATGCTTACAACAGCACGCTCAACTACACGCACTCCTCCGACCTCGCGACGATGCAGAAAGTCTTCGGAGTGGCGGCCAAAACGCCGACCGGTTATTTGAACGACGCGGCCAATCCTTCGAACGCGACGCCCGCCGGGACGACCGTCACAGTCAACACGGGCCAGGGCCTGCAGACCGCGACCGGTCAGCCTTTCTTCGGCTTCGGCACGGGCACGGCGCAGGATATGTCGGATCTGTTCCAGGCGAGCGTGATTCCTTCGGGAATTCCGGCCCTGTCCTTCACCGCGAGTGGATACACGCTTAACCGCCGCACGGGCCTCTATGCCCAGACGGTGACGGTGACGAACCAGGCCCCAACCGCGGTCAGTGGCCCGATCTACATGGTGGTCAATGCCCTCTCCGGCGGCACGCTGTCCAACAGCGCCGGTAACAGCACGACCTACTATCCTGGCAGCCCTTACGTTCTGGTTTCCTCGAGCGGCCACGCGGCAGGAGCCTCGACGACAGCCACGCTGCAGTTCAGCTCCAGCAACGTGAGCGATGCGATTGAAGTCGTGGCGACCGGTTCCGGCACGCCCTAATCCGTAACGATCCACAACCTGAAACACGGTGGGGTCATCTGCCAGCCGGATGGCCCCACCACTCCTCACTCCCCCAAAGAACAAACCGGCGCCTCCGCCGCCATTCGTCCCACTCATGAAAACTGCGAAACTTCTTCCATTCCTGTTCCTTGCGATGGTCTCGCTCCTGATCGCAACCACCGCCTCCGCGCAAAAGCTGCGTGAGGATCTCGGTTATGTCGAAACCGTCCTGGTGGCCAGCAAGGCCGAGTACAATCCACAGATTGTGGACAAACAGATGCAGGATGGATGGGGGATTGCCTTGAGACCGCCGGGCGCGGGTGGACACATCTGGATTTCCAATGCGGGGACCGGTACTGTTTCCGAATATATCGGCGACGTCGGCAAAATGCCGCTCCATCAGGATGGCCTGAAATCTGTCACCCTCGATCAACCAAAATGGACAGACCATGGACACGCTTTCATCACCGGCCAGGCCTACAACTCGGCCAGTGATCTGCCGGGGCAGCCAGTGGAGTTCCCCGTTTCGGGGCCAGCCGACAACCTCAAGAGCGATGCTCCGAAGTTCATCAAGGGCGGCTATTCCGGTTCGGCAAAATTCGTTTTCGTGACCGAGGATGGCTGCGTCAATGCCTGGGCCTCGAACACCGCCACCGCGATGAAGACCGCGCCGGTGATGGTCGATTATTCCAAGACCTCCAAGCGTTTCCCCGGCAAACTGAATCCGGTCTATACCGGCGTGGCGCTGACCAATAATGCCGCAGATTCGGAGGCTTATATAAAAGCGGGCGGCAATCATCTCTTCGCGGCCGACAACCGCAACAACGTCATCCAGGTCTTTAACAACCAATGGAAGGACGTCACCAAGAGCTTCCATTTCGAGACGCCGAAAAGCATTGGCGATCTCAGCCCCTTCAACATTGTGGATCTGGATCACCATCTTTTTGTCGCCTACGGCAAATTCGATCCCAACAGCGACGAGGGCCAGGAACAAATCGCCGGGGCCGGGCTCGGCCACATCGTGGAATACAACGAAGACGGCACCCTGGTGAAAGACTTCTTTGCCGGGCACGGCGTGCTGAATTTGCCCTGGGGGATGGCGATTGCGCCCGCCACCTTCGGCGACTATGCCAACGACTTGATGGTGGCCAACTTCGGCGACGGCACCATCTCGGCCTTCGATCTCAAGACGGGTGATTTCGTCGGCTACGTCCGCGATTCCGACAGCAAGATCATCTCCATCGACGGCGTTTGGGGACTCGTCTTCGGCAATGGCGTCAGCCTCGGCGACGCGAATGCCCTCTATTTCACGGCCGGCCCCAACGCCGAATTCGACGGCATGTTTGGCCGCATCAACGTCCGCTAAATCATCCAATCTTCAAAATTTCCATCATCCATTTCGACCAACGTCGGAGCAACGACTGCAGCACCATCCACCATATAACCACCCAAACCACCATGACTACCAAAACCACCGTTTCCAAACTCACGGCCCTCCTCGCTTTGAGCGCATCGTTTCTGATGCTGCACAACAGCGCGAAAGCGGATGCCATCTACACCATCAATCTGAACACGGCCGCGCTTTCGGCCGACGCCAGCAGCCCATTTTATCTGGATTTCCAGTTTTCCTCCGGCGCGACGGTCGGCAATAATACGATCACGCTGAGCAATTTCACCTTCACCGGTGGCAGCGCGACTGGCTCCGCCACGCTCATCGGCACGGCGTCGGGCAGCCTCGGCTCCACGGTAACGCTGAAGGATGCGAAGAGCACCGTGACCGAGTTCTATCAGGGCTTCACGGCGGGCACGACCAACATCAGCTTCACGCTGGACAGCACGCTGAATGTGGACCCCGGTCTGACTCCGGACGAGTTCTCCGTTTCCATCCTGGACAGCGCGACGGGGTCCCCGGCGCAGATTTACACCACCGCGCCTGATACGGCCTCACTCCTGACGGAAAACATCAACAGCACCACCGCTCCAAGTATCGCCACCTATCACGGTGACGGTCCCTCCGATGGCAGCAATTCCGGCAGCTTGAGCGGAGTTCAACTCACCGTGGCCGCGGTTCCAGAGCCGACCAGCGTTGCGCTGCTGGGCTTTGCCGGTGTCGCTGCCATGCTGCACCGCCGCCGCAATCAAACGAATCGGTAATCGATTTCTTCAGGGAGTATGCGCGGGTTGTCCTTCTGTGGGGAAGGGCAGCCCGCGTTCGGTTTTTGAAAGGAAGTGGCCACAGAGGACACAGAGATCACGGAGAGAGGGAAAATGCTATCCTCTTGGCGGCTTGGCGGTCCAAACGGTCAGAGGCCGGTATTCACCCGCCAGCCGCTGCCGAAAATGGCTCTCAACGTTCAACTATCGCCTCTCCACTAAAATTCCCCTCTCCATGCTTGCGCTGTTTTAAGCCGGGTATTATCAACGACGATCATCACCTACACTTATGAGCGATCCATTTTCGACCAAAACGGCATTTGACCTCGGCAACGGCAAACAGGGCAGCCTCTTTTCGCTGCCCGCTTTGGAGAAAGCTGGCATCGGCCCCATCTCGAAGCTCCCCATCTCCATCCGCATTGTTCTTGAGTCCGTCCTGCGCAACTGCGACGGCAAGAAAGTCGCCGAGGAGGACGTGAAGACCCTCGCTAATTGGAACGCCAAAAAGCCCGCCCCCGTAGAAATTCCTTTCGTCGTCGCCCGCGTCGTCCTGCAGGACTTCACCGGCGTTCCGCTCCTCGTGGACCTCGCCGCGATGCGCTCCACGGTGTCCCGGCTCGGCAAGAATCCCACGATGATCGAGCCGCTCGTGCCAGTGGATCTCGTAGTGGATCACTCGGTGCAGGTGGACTTTTTCGGCAGCGCCCAGGCGTTGCAGATGAACCTCGATCTCGAATTCAAGCGCAATCGTGAGCGCTACCAGCTCCTCAAGTGGGGCCAGCAGGCGTTCAAGACCTTCGGTGTCGTGCCTCCCGGCATCGGCATCGTGCACCAGGTGAACCTCGAGTATCTCGCCAAGGGCGTGCTCGAAAAGGACGGCATCTATTATCCCGATACCCTCGTCGGCACCGACTCGCACACCACCATGATCAACGGCCTGGGCGTCGTTGGCTGGGGCGTGGGCGGGATTGAGGCCGAGGCCGGCATGCTCGGCCAGCCCGTTTACTTCCTCACCCCGGAAGTGGTGGGCGTTTACCTCACCGGTTCGCTCAGCGAAGGCGTCACCGCCACCGACCTCGTGCTCAAGGTCACTGAAATGCTCCGCAAGGCGAAGGTCGTCGGCAAGTTCGTCGAGTTCTACGGCCCCGGCGCCAAGTCGCTCCCGGTCGTGGATCGTGCAACCATCGCGAACATGGCCCCGGAATACGGCGCCACGATGGGCTTCTTCGGCATTGATGAAGAAACCGTCGCCTACCTCAATGGAACCGGCCGCAGCGAAGATTCGGTGAAGGCGTTCGAGAATTACTACAAAGCGCAGGGACTCTGGGGCATCCCCGAAAAGGGCCAGATCGAATACAGCGTGGATCTCGATCTCGACATCTCGACCGTCAAGCCCGGCGTCGCCGGTCCCAAGCGCCCGCAGGATCGTATTTTGCTCGACGATCTTGGCAGCACCTTCGAGACGCTGTTCGCCAAGCCCGTGTCGGAAGGCGGTTTCGGCAAGTCCTCCGATGAGCTCGAAACAAAGCAGGTGCCGGTGCATATCAATGGAGCCACCGAAGGCAACCACGCGCACACGATGCCGGTAATCACCCCCGGCGAATCCATGTCCCAGGCGGAGATGGTGACGAATCGTCCGATGGGCGACACGGCGGAAGATCTCCAGACCGACCACAGCTTCTACAAGCCTGCCGATGTCACGATCGGCCACGGCACGGTGCTCATCGCGGCGATCACGAGCTGCACGAATACCAGCAACCCGAGCGTCATGCTTGGGGCCGGCCTCCTTGCCAAGAAGGCCGTGGAAAAAGGCTTGAAGGTCAACCCCGCGGTGAAGACCTCCCTCGGGCCAGGTTCCCGCGTCGTCACCGACTACCTCACCAAGACCGGTCTCCAGACCTATCTCGACCAGCTCGGTTTCCAGACCGTCGGCTACGGCTGCACCACCTGTATCGGCAACTCCGGCCCGCTCCATCCCGCGCTCGAAGAGGCCATCGTCAAGAACGATCTCGTTGCCTGCTCGGTGCTCTCCGGCAACCGCAACTTCGAGGCCCGCGTGCACCAGAACATCAAGGCGAACTTCCTCATGTCGCCGCCGCTCGTTGTCGCTTTCGCGCTCGCCGGGACGGTGGATATCAATCTGAGCACCGACCCGATCGGCAAGGGCTCCGATGGCGCCGAGGTCTATCTCAAGGACATCTGGCCAAGCCTCGGCGAAATCCGCGATGCCATGAGCGCCGCGCTCAAGCCGGAAGTTTTCCGCAAGCTCTACACCGACTTTGCCACCCAGAATCCGAAGTGGATGGAAATCCCGTCCTCTGTCGGCGAGGTTTACGCCTGGGACGAAGGCAGCACCTACATCCAGGAGCCGCCATTCTTCACCGGCTTCGGCATGGAGGCCGGCCACATCAGCGAGATCAAGGGCGCCCGCCCGCTCGGCATCTTCGGCGACTCCGTCACCACCGATCACATCTCGCCGGCCGGCGCGATCAAGAAGACCTCGCCCGCGGGTCGTTTCCTTCAGGAAAACGGCGTCACGCAGGAAGACTTCAACAGCTACGGCTCGCGTCGCGGCAATGACCGCGTAATGACCCGCGGCACCTTTGCCAACGTGCGGATCAAGAACCTCATGACCTCCCCGGTCGAGGGCGGCTACACTGTCTATTACGGCAGCCAGGAAGTTCCTGCACCGGACAAGGAGATTACGGTGGCGGGTGGCAAGCCCACCTTCATCTACGACGCCTGCATGGCCTATAAGAGCGAAGGCACTCCGCTGATCATTTTCGCGGGCCAGGAATACGGCACCGGTTCCTCGCGCGACTGGGCGGCCAAGGGCACCAACCTCCTCGGCGTCAAAGCCGTGGTGGCCCAGAGCTTCGAGCGCATCAACCGCAGCAACCTCTGCGGCATGGGCGTGCTCCCGCTCCAGTTCCCCGAAGGGGTGAGCGCCACGACGCTGAAACTCGACGGCTCCGAGACCTTCGACGTGGTGGGCATTGACGATAACATCAAGCCGATGAGCGACGTCACCCTCCTCATTCATCGCGCCGACGGTACGACCGACCAGCAGACGCTCCGCTGCCGCATCGACACGGGGATCGAAGTGGAATACTTCCGCCACGGCGGCATCCTTCCCTTCGTGCTGCGCCAGCTCATCGAAGGCTAAGCGGCTGCGATACAGTTCGAAAACAATTCAGGCCGTCCGTTGCAAAAGCGGACGGCCTTTTTGTTAAGAGTTGAAAGTTGAGAGCCGCGTTTTGTTCGTTGGGAAATCGGAGGGAATGGATGCTTCGGATGAGAGATTCTTCCTCACTATGTCCTCGGTGCTCTCTGTGGCTAATTTCGCCTCCGAAAGAACCGCCCCATCACCGCTTGCGCCTCGGGAATTTTCATCAGCATCGTGATCAGAAAATAGTCCGCGCCGAAAACGCCGAGGATTAGCACTGCCGCAATAATCGGCGGCGTATGCACGGGCAGTAACAGCTTCACCGTCCAGCCCGCACCAGCGGAGAAAATCGCCGCGATCCATAGCCGCACCACCAGCCCGGCCGTCACTCCCGTGCGCCCGATGCGCCGGTTCATGGTGCGGCGGAGTAGGGTGAACTCCACCCAGGCCGCAAAGCCCGAGGCGGCGGTGATGCCAATCACGCCCCACTTCGCCTCGATCCCCAGCCAGCGCGGCAGCAGAATCGCTCCGACATAATCCAGCATTCCAACGAGGCAGACGCGGATCGCGGCGAACTTCAGCGGCGTGCGGGTATCGCGGAGCGCGTAGAAAGCCGAGGAATACAGCCGTCCCATCGTCGCCGCCAGCAGCCCGATCGTCGAGCCGGCGAGAATCGCCCACACATACTGCGCATCGGCGGCGTTGAATTTCCCGGTCTGAAACAGCGCTGCGGAAATCACATCCCCCAACGCGAGGAAGGCCGCCGCCGAGGCCACGATGAAAAAAGCAATTCGCCGCAACCCGGCCTCCAGCCGGGTGCGCAACTTGGTTGCGATCTCTTCGGTGGTTCCCAGCGCACTGGACATCTCCGGCAATTCCGCTGCCGAGACCGCCATGCCGAAGAGACTCACCGGCAGCGTATAAAGTGTCTGCGCATAACCCAGCGCGGCGATTGCTGCCGGGCCGAGCCAGCTGCCAATAAAGTTGTCCACATAGGCGCTGATTTGCACGATCCCGCGGCCCATGAAGGCGGGGAGAAAATTTCGCAGCACCGTCTGGCAGTTCCGTTCCTGAATCCGCAGCGAGAGAGGAATGGTCTTCAGCAGCATCAGCACCGTCGGCAACTGCACCAGCACCTGGATGGCGCTGCCGATGACCGAGCCCCAAGCCACGGCGGAGATGAGCGCATTTCCTGCCATCGTTCGCCCGCACAGCAACATCGTCACGATCATCGCGAGATTCCATACCACCGGCGAGACATACGAGAGGAAGAATTTACGGTGACTGTTCAGAATCCCCAGGCACCAGGCCGAGCACACCAGCAGTCCGATCCCCGGGAAAAGAATTTGTACCAGCCGGGTGGTGAGCGCCCGCACTTCCGCATGGAAGCCCGGCGCAATCAGATCCACCAGCAATGGCGCGGTCAGCACGCCGAGCAGCACCAGCACCGAGACCAGCAACAAAATGCACGCCGCCATTGTTCCGGCCAGTCGGCGCGCCATCCGCACGTCTCCCTGGGCCAGCAGTTTTGCATAGACCGGAATGAAAGACGCCGAGAGGGCACCTTCCCCGAAGAGGTTCTGCAAAATATTCGGGATGCGAAACGCCGCATTGAACGCCCCCGCGGCATCCGAGGTGCCAAAGTAGTGGGCAAATACCCGCTGCCGGACCAGCCCCGCCAGCCGGCTTAGCAAAATCCCCGTCGCGACCAGTACGCTCGCGCTGCGCTTGCGCGGGGCAGGGGAGGTCGGTTGGCTGGCGGCTGGCATCTGGCCGCGAATCATTGGCAAAGCTCCCCGTTTTGTCCAATGCGGAGTGAGGCTCGCAGTCGGGCTCATTCTGATCGTTCCCCTATGTCCTGTAGGACGTAGGGGTGGCCACGATCCATTTCCTGTGGCACTATCGGCCATGCCGATCCCCGATCCCGCCCGCACCCGTCGCACCGCTGCGGCGGCGATTGTTTTCGATGAAAACGGCCGCCTGTTGCTGCACCGCCGCACCGACAATGGACGCTGGGGCCTCCCCGGTGGCAACATCGAGATCGGCGAAACGGCCGATCAGGCGGTGATTCGCGAGGTGAAGGAGGAAACCGGTTATGACGTCGAGGTGGTCCGTCTGATCGGTATTTACTCCGATCCGGCGCATACCACCATCACCTATGCCGACGGGAATACGGTCCATTACGTGAGCCTGCTTTTCGAATGCCGGGCTACCGGAGGCGCACCCGCCTTGAGTGATGAATCCAGTGCGGTGGACTGGTTCCTGCCCGAATCCCTGCCGCAGCCTTTTCATCCCGGCCACGTTCCGCGCGTGCAGGATGCACTGGTGCGGCAGTCGGCGGCATTCTACCGTTGAAGACTTTCCAGAATGATGGATATCGATCTGATCAAAATCGGGCTGGTGCTTGCCTTTTGGGGCATGGTCCTATTTGCGGGCATTTTAGCCACCTCCAAACGCGACGAAAGCATGCAGCCTTATTGGAAACGCGCTTGTGCGGGACGACTTTGGAGGCGGCGTTTTCCCACCGCCGCAAAGGCCGACCTTCGCGCTTTTCTTGCGCTTTTTGTGAAGGCTTTTGCCCTCGACTCCTCGCTGCGCCTGCACTTCACGCCTGATGACCGGGTGATGGATATCTACCGCGCCATCAATCCTCCGGACTGGACGCTCGCCGACCGTTTGGAACTCGAGACTTACGAAATAGATTTTCGCAAAACCTATGGCATCCAACTCGCCAGCGTCTGGAACGAGGATATCACTCTGGGTGAGCTCTTTGCCTTGGTTTCTTCAAAACCGGTCGTGTAGAAATTTCCTGCACACCGCGCCATTTCTGCGTAATCTCCCCATCCGATGAGAAACGAACACGTCTGGAAAGAAACCACGCCCGAGGGCGAACGCCGCGAGGTGCGCGCCTCCAAGTTTGGCAATAACTGGCGCATCCAGTCCAAGCTGAAGAGCGAGGAGAACTGGGTCTATCACGACGAACCTTCCATCGAGGATTGGAAACAACTGCACGATATTCTCTTTCGCAAGTACCAGCGCAAGCGCCTGCCTTACGAGGACGTGCTCGCCATCGAACGCAAGATCAAGGCCCTCGAACGCGAAGCCGGGGAATGAAGCCGGAGACCGCGGCCATCATTGCGGCCGACAAGGCGCACTCCTGGCATCCGTTCACCCAGATGCGCGACTGGTGCGCGCCGGAGCACGAGCCGTTGGTGCTGGTGAGTGGCGAGGGTGCGGTCCTGCGCGACAGCGAGGGGCGCGAGTATTTCGATGGCAATTCCTCGATTTGGACCAATCTGCACGGGCACAATCATCCGCGGATCAACGCGGCGATTCGCGACCAGCTCGACCGCGTGGCGCATACCTCGTTTCTCGGGTTTACCAATCCCCCCGCCACCCAGCTGGCCGCCGTGCTTGCGGCGCTGATCCCCGGTCGTCAGCTTCCCCGCGTCTTCCTCGGTGACGATGGTTCCACCGCCATCGAGGTCGCGCTCAAGATCACCGCCCAATACTGGCAGCTTACGGGCCAGCCGCAGCGCACCCGCTTCATCGCGTTTCAAAACGCCTATCACGGCGACACGATGGGGGCGTCCAGCCTCGGGGGCGTGAGTGCTTTCCACAGCCGCTTTTCCGCCTGGCAGTTTCCGGTTGATCACATCGCCGGTTTCGAGGAGCTCGAATCAGCAGATCGCGATCCCCGCTCCATTGCCGCCGTCATCATCGAACCGCTCATGCAGGGGGCGGCGGGAATGCGGCTCTGGCCGAAGGGGCTGCTCGCGCGCCTGCGCCAGTGGTGCGATGCGAACGGCGTGCTCCTTATCTTCGACGAGGTGATGACTGGCTTTGGCCGCACGGGCAAAATGTTCGCCGGCGAGCACGAGGACGTAGTGCCCGATCTGCTGGCGGTCGCAAAGGGACTCAGCGGCGGCTACCTGCCGCTTTCGGCCACCCTCGTGCGCGAGCGCATCTACGAGGCCTTCCTTGGCCGCTACGAGGAAATGAAGACGCTCTTTTATGGGCACAGCTTCACGGGCAGCCAGCTCGGTTGCGCGGCCGCACTGGCGAACCTGGCGATTTTTCGCGAGGAAAAGACCCTCGCCAGTCTCCAACCCAAGATCGCGCTGCTGGCGGGCCTGCTCGGTGACCTCGGCAAGCACTCCCATGTCCGCGAGATCCGCCAGTGTGGCTTTATGGCCGGGATCGAGGTGGCGCAGCCGGATGGCATCCCTTTCGACTGGCGGGCCCAGACCGGCTCCCGGATTTGCCACGCCGCCCGCGCTCACGGGCTCCTCACCCGTCCCATCCGCGACACCATCGTCCTCATGCCCCCGTATTGCACCAACGATGCGCAACTGGAGCAGGCGGTCAATGCCATTCGACGAGCTATCGACGACGTCGTCCCGTCGGCCTAGTCGCATCGGCGTCGGGACTCCGAGGTTGATGCGCCGGCATTCTGTCACCGACAAATCGTTTGACGCCGCCTTGTTGCGCAGGGAGAGTTTCGGCCCGCATGGATTGGCGTAATCTCGAAAACAGTCAAAAACTCCTCCGCCTCATCGTTTCCATCATCGGCGTCGTTGCAGCCATGATCGTGGCGGAGATCCTGTTCAACGCCAATATCAACCTGATTGCGGCCTCCTGCCTGCTAGTTTCTGTCTTCGCTTTCTTTGTCTGCATCGTGTCTCCGAAGAGCGGTGTTTATACGCTGATCGCGGTGAGCGGCTACCTCGACTTTGTGAAGCGATGCCTCATCATGTTCGGGGATTTCAACTTTACGGACATCAGTTACGTGCTCGCGATTGCGCCCTTGATGGTGCTCGGGCTGTTTTTGTCGTTGTTTGCCGGGTATGCCTTCCATCGGGTGCGTTTCAGCTGGCTGGATGTCGCGGCGATTATCGTCGCTTTTCTGTCGGTCGGGCTTGGTTTCTTGATTGCGGTGAAGGATGGTGGAGCGAATCTGGAAGCGGTGAAAGAGACGGTGAATGGCGTTTGCTACGCCTTTATGCTGCCGGTCATCACCAACACCTTCAGCAAGCCTGGTGAACTGACGAAGCTCTTCCGCTTTGCCACCATTGTTTATATCCCGGTGGCCGTGTATGGAATCTGGCAGCAAATTTTCGGGATCAACGATTTCGAGATGGCCTATTTGCAGTCGGGCTACACCGTGACCGATGCCTTGTTGAACGACGTCAGGGTGCGGCCTTTCTCAACGCTTAACTCGCCGACGTCACTGGCGGGGATGACCGCCATGATGGCGATTCTCGCGCTGGTTCCCCTGTGGGCGAAGGAAGGGCGGGAGCAGACGGCCATGTTGAAAGTGCGCTGCCTTTCGCTCTTTGTGCTCTTTGTGGCAGCTTGCATTTGCTCCCTTTCCCGGGCCGGAAATGTGGTTTGGATCATCGGTCTGGCGGCCCTTTATTTCTTTGAAACGCGGCTGCGCACCAAATTTTTCTACATGAGCACGATTGGAGCCTTTCTGCTTCTCGTGTTGTTTTCGCCCCTCATTTATGATCACCTTGGTGAGATCGATCTCGCCAGATTTGCCGATTCCGATTTTACCTCGCAAGTGCTTCGGATGAGCACCTATTCAGAGCGCTTGAAGGGTTACATCAATCTCACTCACAGCACTTTCATGTGGAGCCCCTTTGGCCTTTCCTCCACCGATTTGAATAATGAGCTGGTTTATAACCACGACATGTTTTCGAACCTGTTGATTCATATCGGATTTATCCCGCTGGGGATTTTGATCTTTGTTCTTTATAAGGCTTTGAGCTTTGCCCATGGCCGCCTTTTGAGAATGCCCCATGGGGACCGGCGCAGCCTGCTGATGATCATGATCGCGCTCATGTATGGCTGCATTGCCGTGCCGGCTCTGGCGGGAGCTGGTTTCTTGCTGGCCTTCCCGGATAACTTGTTCTTCTGGCTCTTTGCCGGATGTCTGGCCATGCTCCTTTTGAAGAATACCATGGAGGGGGCCGCGCCGTTGGAGGTGATCAAAGCCGGGTCAAACGTTCCGCGGCCTCGCCGCATCCGCCGGCCCAATCTCGTCAATCCAATCGGTTAGATCGCCGCTTGGGGAAAAGGGAGTTCCTTCAACTGCCGGGCGACGGTTCAGACGCGAAATCGCGGTAAATTTCAGCAAGCCTTGTGGCGTATTCGGCGCGGGTCAGGGCTTTGCCGGGGGAGGGAACGAAATCGGGCAGGCATTGCCGGACAAAAGTGCGCAAAGTCTCCGCAATCTGTTGAGGATCGTAGCCAAGCAAAAAGCCATTGTAACCGGGCTTCAGTGTCATCTCCGAGCCATGGAAAGGGGTAATGAGAATGGGCAATCCCATCGCTGCCGCTTCCACGGTGGCCAGGCTGTAGCTTTCGTAATAGGAGGGGAATATGAAGGCATCCGCCGCCGCGAGGTAATGCTCCACCTTTGGTTGAGAGCCGGTGAAAACGACCCAGTTTCTCCAGTCTCTGGTGGTGTCGTCCAGTTGGGCCTGGAGTTTGGCAAGGGTCTTTGAGGTTCCGCCAATCATCAGCAGGCGGGTGGGGGGCAGAGAGGCATCCGCCTGGAGTTTTTTGATCGCCTCCACGATCAACCAAAAGCCCTTGCGTCGATAGTGCCCCTGGCTGGTGAAAACGAAAACGACTTGGTTTTCCGTAAAGCCGAGCTGTTCCCGCATGGAAGCCCGCCATTGGGAACGGATTTGCGGATTGAAGCGTGTCTCGTCGTAGCTGTTGGGCAGCACCTCGACCTTCGCCCCCTGGTGGTGCATCCCGCGCATATCGTCGCGAAGCGCCTCGGAGACGGGCAGGTAGAGCCGGCAGCGCGGATTCTTGAACTGGCAGGTGTCAAAGAAAACTCCCGGCAGGGAGAGCAGCCAGTGGATGACTTCCCGTAAATTGTTAAAGCCAATTTCCAGATGGCGCTTCATCCAGGTGGAGTTAATGAAATGGATCGAGGCGATTTGGACATCCAAATAGAGGCCCCCCATCGTGTGGGAGATCGAGGCCGGGGGACGACCTTTCAAGAGCCACTGGAGCCCGCCGTGAAGATGGGAGGCCAGAAAGAACCAGTAGAGCAGCAACGGCCCGGGCATTTTTGGGCTCCATAACTTGGTGATGGTCACATCCTCAATCTCTGGATCGGCTTCAAAACACCAGGTGCGTAAATCCCATCCCTCTCCCAATAGTTTGGGGATTGAGTAGATGATGTGCTTTATCGAGGGGCTCTTGAGGGAGAAGCTGGGATCGACCCAGAGGATCGATTTTTTTTCCGCTCGAACCCGGTTTTGGATAAACCGGCTCCACTTTGCCGCCAGTTGGGAATTTGTGTAGTGCTCGAGCACTCTCGAGCGTAAACCGCGGGTGACCTCCTGGAGCAGACCCGGGGTCTCCAGCAGGGAGATAATACATTTTGCCAGACTCTCCGGATCTCCCTCGCGGTGAATCATCCGGGAATCGCCGATGACCTCGGGTATGGCCCCGCTATCCGAGCCAATTACCGGTACGCCGCATGACATCGCCTCGATGAGCACGTGGCCGAATTGCTCTTTCCAGCAATTGTCGGCGTCGTGGATTTCCCGGCTCGGCAGCGCGAGCAGATCGAGCGCTTGCAGGTAGGTGGCGATTTCCGAGTGCGGACGGGGAGGCAGCAGATGAATCCACGGCTTTTCCGCGCTCATTCGTTCGATCTCCGGGCGCAGCGGTCCGTTGCCTAAAAAGACGAGATGGACCTCCTGCCGGGGCTTGTGTGAAAGAATCATTTCTCCCGCGGCAATGAGGTCGAGCAGACCCTTGTAAGCTTCGAATCGCCCGCAGAATCCGATGAGAAATGCCTCTTTTGGCAGGTTCATCTCACTGCGCAGACTTTCCTTCAAAATGGCATTGGTTTCAGTGAAGGAAGCCTCGTCCACCCCCAGTTGCGGTGCCACCAGGATGGAGCGGGCCTGCATTCCATACTTTTGGAAAATCGCGGAAGCTTCTCCGTTGCCAGCAATGACAAAGTCGTTTGTCGCCGCCGCCGCGCGATAAAAGAGACTGGCAATTCGCCCTTTCAGCCCTGTGCGCTCGATATTTTCCCACGTAAATTCCCCAAACAGCGCCCCGGGCAGGAAACGGCGCTTGAGCCACCACGCCTGCCAGCGCAGGTGCGACCAGGGCTCCACTTCGGCCAGAACGACATCGAACCGCTTCTGGTGCATGATCGCTGCCAGGCCTTTGAGGCGGTAGCGGGTAGTGTGAATGGGGTCGCCCGCCGTTTCCAGGAAGTGCATGGTATAGCGTGGATCTTTCCCATGGTGTTCACTCCCCAGTTTTCCCAAAGGGGTCTTAATTTCGCCGGGAGCGGCGCAGGTCACGTCAAAATGCTCTGCCATCGCCGCGATTTTCTTCCGGTTTTCCGTAGCCAGATAAGTATGGCTGATGATCAGCAGCGAAGGCTTTTCAAGGCTGGCTGGATTGGATGAGACGGACATGACAGGGACGTCAACATGACGGATTGGATAAAGAATCCAAGCGTCTTTCTCGTCACAGAGATACGTTGGGTAATTTTGCTTTTCAACAAAGGGGTGCCGCGGATAGTGATGAGACAAGCCCCGTCTTATTTCCCAGTGAATCTGCTGATCCTTAAAGTCAACCAGCTTGGTGACAACGTAATATTTTTACCTATTGTCCAGACGCTGCGCAGACTCGTGCCGGACTGGAAGATGACGGTGTTCACCAGTCCCGTGGCGGCGGCGCTTTATCAGGCGGATCTCCCACCCGATCAGATTGTGGCCATTCCCACGGCTGAATTTAACAAAGCGTGGAAGCAGCCGTGGAAAATGTTGCCCTACTTGCAAGCGGTGCGGCGGGTCCGGGTGGACGCGACCCTGGTGGCCAATGATCAGGGAAACGTCGCTTTCCTGCTCGCGCTTCTCCTGGGCGGAAAAGTGAGGGTGGGGGAGATTCGTTCCTACATAAAAGTGAAGGGCGCTTTGACCCATGCGGTAACGATTCCTTCGGGCACCCCGGCTGGACAGGCGAACTGGCTGCTTGCCGGAAAGCTTTGCGAATCTTTTGGAATCAAAGGGTGGCCGGAGAAAGTGTCGCCCCCGAATCTGGAGCACCTCAGTGGTCCGATGTGCCGGATTCAAGGGCGGATCATTGTGCATGCGGGAGCCAGCCGGGCTTACAAGCGCTGGTTTCCCGACCGGTTTGTCGCTCTGGCCAACCGTCTGGCGAAAGATCACGAGGTGATTTGGGTGAATCAGGAATGGGCGGAGGAAGCGGCGTTGAATCCGGAGATCAAACGGGTCACCACCACCACCTTGGAATCATTTTTGCAATTACTGGCGACGGCAAACCTGCTGGTGGGAAACAACTCCGGCCCTATGAACCTGGCGGCGGCGCTCGGATGCCCGGTGGTGGTGATCAACGGGCCTTCGCACGGAGTCTGGGACCCCATCTGGTATCGGGAGCGTAATTTGATCCTGCGGGATACCTCGCTGCCCTGCCTGCCGTGCGATTCGGAAAACCATTCGGTAGAACACTGCCTCAACCGGGAGAACCCCATGGCCTGCATGAAAGCGTGGCCGGTGGACACCCTGGAAGCGCACTGCCGGGAGTGGCTGGCTGCGTGGCCGGTGGAGAAACTCAATGAATCCCAACGGGACGGACGTCAGGCCGTCTCCCCCTGCCCATGATGCCCAATCGTAACGCGCCACCCCTTGACGCTGTCCCATGCGAGGGCTAGCAAGATGAACCTTTTTTCCTAGATGGCCACGTTTGCCCTTAGTTTACTTTGCGAGAATCCCCTCAAGCTGACGGGGCTCAATTCTCTGTTCCGCGAATTTGTTGCGCGCTCCCTGCGCGATGATGAATCATTGAAATGGATCGTTTTTATTGGACCGGAGCACCAGTTCGATCTGGAGCATCCGCGGCTGACTCTGGTTCGCGATTACCGGGGGAATAACCAGCTAAAAGCGCGGTTGATGGCGGATCATTTCAAGGTTTCCCCGCACGCGAAGCGATTGGGGGCGGACCTGCTCTTTACCATCGGCTTCGTGCCGCTGGTGCAGTCGATTCCCACCGTGATGCACCTGCTCACCCTGCATCATCTGGATCGCTCGAACCAGATGGACCCGCTGCGCAGCTTCTATCGCCGCTGGGCGGTGGAAAACGGCCTGCGCCGGGCGAAGCTGGTGATTACGAATTCGCAGTTTGCCGTCTCGCAAATCCTGGGCGCCGCTCCTCACGTGAAGCCGAAGCTCATGCAGAGCTACGAGGGCATCGACCACGCCGCCTTTCAGCCGCAGTGCCGGCCCGAGGAAAAGACCGAGCTGGTCGCCGCGCTCAAGATTCCCAGTAATTATATCGTCTGGCTTTCCAATCTCTATCCCTACAAGCAACCCGATCTGTTTGTGCGCGCTTATGCGAAGCTGCCCGCCAGCTTGCGCGAACAGTATCCGATCGTTTTTGTCGGGGGTGATTGGGACGGGCAGAAGGCGAAGACGAAGGAACTTGCCACCCAATTGGGCGTCGGGGAACAGGTCATTTTTCCCGGGTGGGTGGCCGATGAATGGATCACGCCGCTGCTGCGGCATGCCCGGCTGCACGTGATGCCCAGTCGTGAGGAAACCTTTGGCCGCAGCGTAGCCGAGGCGATGGCCTGCGGCACGCCGTGCGTGGTAAACGATATTCCCGTCATGCGCGAGGTCACCCAAGGCGCGGCGTGGGTGGAAAATTTTGGCAACGAAGAGGCCGCCGCCGCCGCCCTGCAGGATGCCCTCACCAATGAAGACGCACGCGCGGAGATGATCGCCAAAGGGCTGCGCCGCGCCGCGGACTTCAATTTCGACAAACTTACCCGCGAGCGCATGGAGGTCATCAGGCCCCTGCTTCGCCAACCCTCCGCGCCATGATCATCACCAAGACCCCCCTTCGCATCAGTTTCTGTGGTGGCGGGACGGACCTCGCCGCTTTCTACGAAAAGGCTGGCTATGGTGCCGTGCTCAGCACCTCGATCGACAAGTTCGTCTATCTCGCGATCCACCGCTATTTTGAGAGCAAGTTTTTGCTCAAGTATTCCGCTTCGGAAATCGCGGACTCGGTCGAGGAAATCAAGCACCCGCTCATCCGCGAGTGCATCCGCTGGACGGGGCTGAAGGATTTCATCGAGGTCACCAGCTTTGCGGATATTCCCTCCTCCGGCAGCGGGCTCGGCAGTTCCAGCGCCTTCAGCGTCGGCTTGATTCACGCCCTGCTGGCCTTTCAGGGCAAGCTGCCCTCCAAGGAAACCTGCGGGGCTGGCGCCTGCGAGGTGGAGATCGAAAAGCTGCTCGAGCCGATCGGCAAGCAGGATCAATACGCGGCGGCCTACGGCGGGCTCAATTACATCCGCTTCAACGCTGAGGGCTCGGTCGATGTCGAGCCAGTCATCATGCCTCGCGGGGCGAAGAAGACGCTCGAGTCGCGCCTGTGCATGTTCTATACCGGCGTCACCCGCAAGGCGTCTTCCATTCTCTCCGAGCAGAAGGCGAATACCGTGAGCGACGAGCGCAAATTCTCCGCGCTGGTCACGATGCGCGACCAGGCCGATACGCTGCGGCATTCGCTCGCCGCAGGCGATCTCGACGCGATGGGCCACCTGCTCGATGCCGGGTGGCAGCTCAAGCGTGAGCTCGCTTCGGGCATCACCTCTCCGCAGTTCGACGCCATTTATTCTGCCGCCCGCTCCGCTGGCGCGCTCGGTGGCAAGCTGCTTGGCGCGGGTGGCGGTGGCTTCTTCCTCTTCTATTGCCATGAAGAAAAACAGGAAGCCCTCAAGCAGGCATTGCCCGAATTGCGGTCTGTGCCATTCGCCTTTGACTCCCAGGGAACCCGCATCATTTTTGTCGAAGACTAAGCCTTTATGAAAACATTCTCCTCTCACGCGGCCGACTACCTCCATCGACTGCAAACGCTCCTGGCCCAGATGGACCCGGCGGTGCTGGATAAGATCGCGGCGGAGCTCGTGCGCGCCTACCGCGACGACGCCAATATCTACGTTGTCGGCAACGGCGGCAGCGCCTCCACCGCCTCGCACATGTCCTGCGATTTGAGCAAGGGCACGCTCTCGCCGGTGCATCGCCGCCTGCGGGTGGTGAGCCTCACCGACAACATGGCGTGGTTCTCTGCCATCGCGAATGATTTCGGCTACGAGGAAGTCTTCGTTGAACAACTCCGCACCATCATCCGCAAAGGGGATCTGGTGATTTCCATCTCCGCCAGCGGCAATTCGCCCAACGTGGTGAAGGCCGTGCAGTTTGCGCAGGAAAAGGGAGTGAAGACCATTTCGTTGCTCGGCTTCAAGGGGGGCAAACTCAAGGAGATTTCCGACATTGTTCTGCACCTGGAAGGCAGCGATTACGGGACGATCGAGGACGCCCATCTCATCCTCAACCACATGCTGGTGGAATACATGCGCGACTACATTCACACCCAGGAAGGAGCCTCCCTTTGAAAGCGCTCGTGACCGGCGGAGCCGGCTTTATCGGCAGCCATATCGTGGATCACCTCGTCGAACGCGGGGCGGAAGTGGTCGTCTATGACAATCTCTGCACGGGCTTTGAAACGAATATCGGCGCGCATTTGCAGAACCCGAAGTTTCGTCTCGTGAAGGCGGATGTGCTCGATCTGGACGCATTGAAGGCCGCCATGCAGGGCTGCGATGCGGTGTTTCATTTCCAGGCCAATGCCGACGTGCGTGGCGGCACGCAGAAGACGCGCGTGGATCTGGAACAGAATACGATTGCGACCTGGAACGTGCTGGATGCGATGCGCGAAGTGGGCGCGAAGAAACTGGCCTTCGCCAGCAGCGCGACGGTCTATGGCGAACCGGAGATTTTCCCGACCCCCGAGGATTGTCCACTGGTGCAGACCTCGCTCTACGGCGCGAGCAAGCTGGCCGGTGAGGCAATGATTCAAGCCTATGCGGAATACTTTGGTATCCGCTCAGTGACCTTCCGTTTTGTGAGCTGGATCGGCCCCCGTTACAGCCACGGCGTCGTTTACGATTTCATGAAGAAGCTGCGCGCGAACCCACGCGAACTGGAAGTGCTGGGCGACGGCAAACAACGCAAATCCTACCTCGATGTGCGCGATGGCGTGGCCGGGGTGTTTACCGCCTTCGACCACTACGAAGGAAACAAGGGCGTCTTTAATCTCGGTCACGACGATTTCATGAACGTGCTCGATCTCGCTGCGATTGTGACGTCGGAACTCGGGTTGAAGGACGTAAAACTGGTCACCACCGGCGGCGAGCGCGGCTGGCTGGGCGACAGCCCGTTCGTGCAGCTCGACACCGCGCGCATGAAGTCGCTGGGCTGGACGGCACGCATTTCCATCGAGGAAGGCATCCGCGCCACCGTGCGCCATCTCATTGATCACCCCGAACTCCTCGAAGGCCGCCAGTAACCATGTCCCGCCAGCTTGTCATTATTTCCGGGGGCCTGGGCACGCGACTGCGCACCGTGCTGGGCGATCTGCCCAAGCCGATGGCTGAGATTGCCGGGAAACCACTGCTCCAGCACCAGATTGAGTGCGCGGCCCGCTATGGCTTCACCGATGTCCTGCTGCTCACCAGCTATCGCTCCGAGGTGATCGAACAGTTCTTCGGCAACGGCGAGCAGTTTGGCGTGCGGCTGGCTTATTGCGTGGATGAAACGCCGCTCGGGACTGCCGGTGCCGTGCTGGCCGCCCGCGATCTGTTGCAGGATCGCTTCGCGGTGAGCTACGGCGATACGCTGTTCGATCTCGATCTCGACCGCCTGTGGAAATGGCATGAGCAGCATGGGGCGGAAGTCACGCTGCTGCTCCATCCCAACGATCACCCGCAGGATTCCGATCGGGTGGAAATGGATCGTGCGGGGCGCGTCCTGGCCTTTCACGGCTACCCGCATCCCGAGGGGTTGCTGGTGCGAAATTGCGTAAACGCCGCCTTCTACCTCCTCGAAAAAACGGCGCTCTCCGCCTACCCGGTGCCGGAGGGAAAGCTCGATTTTGGCAAGGAGCTCTTTCCCCGGATGGTCACGGAGGGCCGCCGGATTTTCGGCTACGAAAGCCGCGAATATATAAGGACATGGGAACCCCCGAACGGCTGGAAAAAGTGCGCCGCGACTTTGCCAGCGGCAAGGTGGGCCGCCGGAATTTTTCCCATCCCGTGCCAGCGGTGTTTTTGGATCGCGATGGGACTGTGGTGCGCGATCCGGGCTGGATCAACGATCCGGCCACGGTGGAATTGCTCCCCGGCGCCGGAGAGGCAATCCGTCGGCTCAACCGTTCCGAATATCTCACCGTACTGGTGACTAACCAGCCCGTCATCGCCCGGGGCGAATGCGACGAGGCCACGCTGGAGCGCATTCACGCCCGCATGGAGGCCCTGCTGGGGGCGGATGGCGCCTTTCTCGATGCCATCTACTATTGCCCGCATCATCCCGATTCCGGCTTCCCCGGGGAGCGACCGGAATTGAAAATCAAATGCACCTGCCGGAAACCCGCCCCCGGCATGCTGCTCCAGGCGGCGAAGGAATTGAACATCGACCTCTCCTGCTCCTGGATGATCGGCGACTCGTGGCGGGATATTGACGCCGGAGCCGCCGCCGGAGTTCGGAATCTCCTGATTGGCGACAGCGAATTGAAAAAAGCCCAGCCCGCCGCAAGGCTGATTGACTTAAAAGAGGCGGTGGAGCTTGTATTGAAGCCATCATTGAAACCCGAAGCGAGTCCATGCAACCCTACGTAAGGAGTCTCAATCACGATTGATGAAAGCGTTTCGCCTCAAGCTCAGGGCGCTGCTTCTTGGGATGCTTCGTGGGATGGGCAGCCCCATTTACGACGCAGAGACCGGTTGTTTGCTTGGCCGGGCCTTTATCTGGACCTGGCGGGGCAAGATCCATGTCATCGGTCTGGAGGCCCGGGTGAGGCCAGTTTTTCTCAAGCAGGATCAGGCCGTCTATTGGAAGCAAGATTTGGGGTTTGTCGCCGTTCCGCCACCCGACTTTCCGAATGTCCGCAAACCGTAAAACCTTATACGCGTTGATTACACACCAGGGCGCCGAACCGGTGGCCAGGATGCTTGCGTGGTGGCGGGACTTTGCGGAGGAAGACCAGTTGCTCGTATTGCATGGCGGAACTCCCGGGGATTTTTCCGCTCTCGCCCATACCTTCAAGTCGTATATCGACGACCCGCGCCTGCGGACCACCGATCACCAGCGGGAAATGCAGAGCTACACTGCCATTTACCACGCCATTGCCACCTTTCTGCGCGCCCACGAGGAATTCGACCGGGTCTTCATCGCCGAATACGACCACGTGCCGCTGGATCGGAATTTCGATACCCACCTGCGCCTGCGGCTCGAGCGGGAAAAGGCGGATATGATTGGCTGCGCGGTCAGCCGGGTCGATGACACCAATTTTCCGCACTACCTGCAGGCGATCGCGGTGCCGGGATTTTGTGAGTTTTGGAAAAAGACGACCCTCCGCGAAGAGCCCGAGGTGGTGCTTTCCATGCTTGGAACGGGATCGTTTTGGACGCGCGAGGCTTTGGTTGAAATGGGAAGCCACGGCGAGCCGTTTCCCATCTATCACGAGTTGTATGTGCCCACCCTGGTCCATCATCTTGGATTCCGCATCCGCCCGCTGGGGGGGGATCAGGAACAATTCGTGCAGCCGCTGGGAGACTTGACCACGGAAGTGAAACAATACCAAACCGCGGGGGCCTGGACCTTGCATCCCGTGAAAAGAATGTGGCTTCAAGACTCTTGAAAGCGTGCCGATTTACTCTTTGCCCTCCAGTGTTACCCAGTTTTCACCTGTGTCCCCTTGAACCCCCGGGCATCCACTGCTAAAGACCCTTCTCCCTCAGATACTAAAAATTAAATCATGAAAAACGAACTCATCGTAGTATGCGGCGGCGGCGGCTTCATCGGCGGCCACCTGGTTTCCTATCTCCGCGAAAATGGTTACACGAACATTCGCAGCGTGGACCGCAAGCCGCAGAACCGTTGGTACCAACGTTTTCCCGACATGGACAACCGTGTGCTCAACCTTGAAGAGCTCGACCACTGCATCGAGGCCCTGCAAGGCGCGCACACCGTTTACAATCTCGCGGCCGACATGGGCGGCATGGGTTTCATCGAAACCAATCGCGCCCTCTGCATGCTCAGCGTGTTGATCAATACCCACCTGCTGGTCGCCGCGCGCAAGCTGGGCATCGCCCGCTTTTTCTATGCTTCCAGCGCCTGCGTCTATGCCGGCTACAAGCAGCGTGAGACCGACAACCCCGGGTTGAAGGAAGAGGACGCCTATCCCGCTGATCCCGAGGACGGCTACGGCTGGGAAAAACTGTTCTCCGAGCGCATGTGCCGCCATTTCCGCGAGGACTTCGGCATCATCACGCGCGTGGCTCGTTTCCACAATGTGTATGGCACCTTCGGCACCTTCGACGGCGGCCGCGAGAAAGCCCCTGCCGCGATCTGCCGCAAGGTGATCGACGCCAAACTCACTGGCAAGCATGAGATCGAGATTTGGGGCGACGGCGAGCAGACCCGCTCGTTCATGTATATCGACGACTGCATCAAGGGCATCCTCGACATCACCGCCAGCGACATTATCGAGCCGATCAACCTCGGCAGCGACGAGATGGTTTCGATCAACCAGCTGGTGGACATCGTGGAGGACATCGCCGAGATCAAGCTCAAGCGTAATTACAACCTTGGTGCGCCGAAGGGCGTCCGCGGTCGCTCCAGCGACAATACGCTCATCAAGCAAAAGCTCGGCTGGGCGCCCGACATCCGGCTCCGCGACGGTCTGGAAAAGACCTACGCCTGGATCTACGAGCAGATGATCAGCAACAACTCGAAGGATTCCGTCGTCAACCTCAGCTAATGGAGACTGGCCTCCTCCACGCCCTCCTGCGCGAAGCGGTCTCGCACAACGCCGCGATCCAAAAGGTCGTGGCCGTGCGGCGGGGGACGGTGCCGGGAGTGATGCAGATTGCCCGGGCGGAATTCCCGCCCGGCGAGGTCGCCCACGGCCATCGTCACGAGGACATGTGGGAATACTTCTGCTGCGAGCAGGGGAGTGGCGAAATGGAAATCGACGGCCGGGTGGTCGCCTTAAGTCCCGGCGTCTTCGTCCTCACCCAGCCCAGGGAATGGCACGAGGTGCGTAATATTGGAGACACGCCACTGGTAATTACCGTCTTCGCCGTGGCAGATGCTCCGGCTGGCTGAGCGGCCTCCGTTAGACCGCCGCTCCAGCGGGCGCGTTCCCCATCATTTCTACAGAGCAACAATTTCTCTAATAAAACCGAATCCCCGGTTTGATAATGAGTGGGGTGATTTGCTTGATGAAATCCTGGATCATCTGATCGGTTTGGGCCTCGTTTTTTCCGAAGGACTGGAGATTGTCCGTCACGTTGGAAACCACTGTCACATAGGCCCACCGCTGGTTGTAGCCATAGAAAATACGGTCGCGCATGTCGATATACAGGCGCTCATAGTGCGAGGGAACCACCGTGTTGCGACCGATGAACCAGTAGTAGTTCAAATTGTAAATCGGGATGGGCTTGCCTTGGGCATCGTCGATCGTTTCCCCGTTCTGCTTGCGGGCATAGCGGAAGCTGTGCAGGCGGGTGACCTCCAGCACTCGTTTTCCCTGGTCCTCGACGGGAACCGCGCGTGGGGTGGAGTCGATGAGCGTCCACCCCTGGGCCGGCAGGCAGCGCTCGGGACGGTGAATGCTGGTCATCATATCCGCGCCAGAAAGCACGATCGAGACGTAGAGCTGGTTGCCGCGCCCGTCGGTATAGTTCTTGCGGGCAAATTCGGTGGTCGGCCCAAGGGCGCCTTTTTCTGCTTCGGTGACCGGTGCATCCTCGCCATACCAACTACCCACGAAATCTGGGAGCGCGAGCTTGATGCCCGCCGGTTCGTCATCCGGGAGATGGGGGAGCAGAAACACCGAGCCCAGCCCGACCAGCAAGACGATCTGCAAGATAAGAAGGTGCCTAGTAATCATAGCGCACGGGTTGCGATTTTGGGTCATGGGGCTTGCTTCCATTCACCGGAGTCGAGGCTGATGGGAGGTGCAGGTTTAACAATCGGGCAAAGCCCACCATGGCCCCCAGTGCACAGGGAAAGAAGACGAAGTCGGAATAGTCATGCACATATTCCGCCGGGGTATTTCCGAGGAAGCGGGCCACCATGATCACGCTGAAGATCCGGCAGATGTTCCCAATCACTGCAAAGACCAGGCTGGCGGCAAAGATCACGATCTTTTTCCAGAGTTCCCGCTGGAAGACGTGCACGTAAATACTGGTCAACATCGCCATCGCGAAGAGGGAACGAATGCCACTGCAGCCGCCGACGATGTCGAAATTAAACGTATTATCCGAGGCGGAAATCGTGGTCCCAATCGCCAGGATGTGCACACCGACCAGATTGGAAAGCAGGCCCACCGTGCCGGTGACGAGGAACTGGAGTTTGAAGGTGGCGTTCTCGATCCACCCGGCATTGATCATGAACAGGAGGAACGCACTGGGGAAAAGCAGCAGCTTCGCCATCGCCCGCCCCCAGAGATACCACGCCGTTCCCAGCACGAAGAACGGAAGCGCAAAGAGCGCCACCCGGGGTTGCACGAGGCGGACCGAAATCACGTAGATGAGAATGGCTGCCCCGAAAAGCCACATCCCTCTGGCTTCGCCTTTTTTGGGCACATCCCGCAGGCCCTTGCGATGATAATAGAGCAGGCCGGCAAAAATGGGAATTACCAGCCAGCCGTGCTGCATGTTGCCTTCGGCGTTCCAGGAACTCCGCGCCCAGTGAAAAACGGACTCCTGCCGGTTATAAAAGACTTCCAAAAAACAGTAGAAATAAACAAACGTCCCCAAAACGGTGGCCGACAGGATCGCCTGCAGCGGCTGCTCGCGAATCCACCGCCGCGCCGTCCCGATCATCTCATCCGGCGTGGGGGCCGGGCGGTCTGCGTCGGGAGTTGCGGTAAGGGCCGGGTCTTCGGTGTTTTCCATGGTCGGGGAAACAGGACATTATCCGTGGCGGGGCGCGGTGCAAATGAATTGCGGTTCCGCAAGGTTACAGGCGGGTGACTTATCGGGCCGGACGGGATTCGGCTTGCGTCGGTGAGGGGGCTTTTCAATAGTGCGCCAACCATGAGCCAAGGCACCGCTTCACCCGAGATCAAGAAAGTCAACGTCCTGGGCGTGGGCTTCAGCGTGCTGAACCTGCGCACCGCCGTGGCGGCGATTGCCGATGCGGTGGAGCATCGGCGCAAGGGGTATATCTGTGTCTCCGGCGTCCATGGGGTGAGCGAGGCCCAGGAGGACGAGGGCTTCAAGCGCATCCTTAATGGGGCATTTTTGAACACTCCCGATGGCATGCCTATGGTGTGGACGGGGAAATACTACGGCCACCGGGAAATGGATCGCGTCTATGGCCCGGACCTGATGCTGGACGTTTTCGCGTGGAGCCAGCAATCGCGGTGCCGCCATTTCTTTTATGGCGGGAAGGAAGGCGTGGCCGACGAACTGGCGGCGTGCATGCGGGAAAAGTTCCCCGGCGTCATCGTCTGCGGCACCTACTGCCCGCCGTTCCGCCCGCTCACCGGGCAGGAGGAAAAAGAGCTGGTCGAGACCATCGCCCGCTTGAAGCCGGATATTGTCTGGGTCGGTCTCAGCACGCCCAAGCAGGAGCGCTTCATGGCGGAATACCTGCCCAAACTCGATACCACCCTCATGTTTGGCATCGGCGCTGCCTTCGATTTCCATACTGGCAAAGTCCGCCAGGCTCCCCGCTGGGTGCAGCGCTCCGGGCTGGAATGGTTTTTCCGCCTCGTGTGCGAGCCCAAGCGGTTGTGGAAACGCTACCTCAAGAACAATCCGCTCTTCATCTGGCGCATGACCTTGCAGATCAGTGGCCTGCGTAAATACCCACTCGAAAGCTGAGTGGAATCTTTTTCGAGCCAGCTAAATACTCGAAATAAACGGAAGACCAAACTCAGCATTTTCTTCCTCGTTACGAGATGATTCTCGAGACTGTCTCGCAGTCTCGTGCCCGTTGCTTGATCGCTCGCTCCCAAGTTGCGCTTCGCTCCCTCCTCGCGGTGTCCCGGGTGGCCAATTCTCCAGACAAAAAAACCGCCGCAAGGTTTCCCCTGCGGCGGTGAATGTCTCCAATGGGATCTCAGGAAATGAGGTTACTGGGCCGGGCTGGCACTGGCCTCCGGACCGCCGGGGCCACCAGGACCGCCGGGTCCGCGACGCTGGCGCATCTTCTTCTGCATTTCCTCGTATTTCGTCTTTTGCTCCGGCGTGAGGATGGCTTCGATCTTCTGCACGGTGCTTTCGTGGATCGCCTTCATCTTCGCGCGCTTGTCTTCCTGGGCCGTCGTGCTGTCGTCGCGCAACGCCTTCATCTGCGTCATCTGGTCATCGAGGATCGGCTTGATCTTGGTCTTCTGGTCGTCGGTGAGGCTCAGTTCCTTCGCGAGCATGTCGATGTTCATGCCGCCGCGCATTCCACCACCACCGCGACGTCCGCCACCGCCGGGGCCACCCCATTTTCCACCACCCTGGTGATCACCGCCATCGGCTGGCGAAGCGGAAGGAGAGGCGGATGGGCTGCTGTCCTGCGCCATGGCGGAGCAACCGAGCCCGATCAGCGTCGCCAGGGTCAACGCTGTTAACGATTTGTTGAATGTCTGTTTCATAAGGATTTGTGTTCAGTGGGACTGGTGCAACTGATGTTTGTGGCACCGCAGTTCGTATTAAGACAAACGTCGCACCCGGCCAAAGGTTCCAAAATATCTGCACCGCGAGTCCCTGCCTCACGACTCCCCAGGCGGTTTTTCTCCGGCCTCCAATCGATGGAGAAACCACCGGGTTCCAGAGTAAATCGCCCCGTTTTTTTTAACGAAAAAAGAAATCTTAAAAAAGCTGCAAAAAATGTTTGCCGTCCGCGAAAAGAGACCTTACTTTGCGCGCCTCCTTCACGAGGAGCCTTAGCTCAATCGGTTAGAGCGCTGCCCTGTCACGGCAGAGGTTGCGGGTTCGAGCCCCGTAGGCTCCGCCACTCATTCGAGTGGCGTAAATAATTGGTTGTGAGTGATTTACAGCCTGACATGTGAATGTGGCTGATTCGCTGTATCTTAAAGTTCCTGACGAATTCCTGACAGGAATTTGGTATCGGTTCCCATGCTTTGGTTGTTGCCTATGGCAGCGAGATTGTGGCGATGGCGGGAAACTCATCCTCAGCACCTACAGTCATGTCCGCAACGCCCATGCTACAGCAATGGCGAAGTTGCTGACGTAAGCCTCTGTCACTTTCTCTGAGTTAATCGCCCCACAAAAAATGGGGGGAGTTGCCGAATTTTGACGTTCAACAACTCCCCTTTAATCGTCCCGTGAAGATTCACAGGCGCGTTCCAAACTTGGAGAGATTTGAAAGATCGTCAAATGCTTGGAAAAAATTCCCGCCACTTCGTTAAAATTTGTAATCCCGGACGACTCGGACGCCGTCTTGCTACCCACTGGAGAATTTGTGTAACGACATCTGAGAATCCGGTAAGTCACCTACCTCCCCTTCCCCATCGGCTCGAAATCATCCGTCCGAACCGCCCGGCAATTTGGGAAGTTGCAAAATTGCCACCAAAGAACTCCGAAGGTCGGACGGCACGGACGCAATAGATGAAGTTCTATTTTTCCTCGTCACATTCCAACCGGATGCATAACCTTGGCAATTCTGAATTCGATGGAAGGAAAAGATATCGTGAAGTTCGAAATTAAAGGAATCGTTGCCAACAAGGTCGGCTTTGCGTCCCACCAAAATGCTGTCCCCATCTTGCAGGCTTTGGAATTGCAGAACCTTGAAGCCAACGATGTGGAAAATGTCGTGCTGGAGTTATCAGCAGATCCACCGTTTCTGGAGCCCAAAGTATGGCGGATCGACTCCCTGCGTGGCCATTCGACGCTCGACATTTCAGATCGCGAAATAAAATTGCGCGGAGGCTTCTTGGCTGAGTTGGCTGAGAGTCTTATCGGAGACGTGATAATTCGAATCAGGAGGGAGAATGAGGAATTGGCGTCCAAGACGTTCCCAATTGAAGTTCTCGCGAAAAATCAATGGGGCGGTTGCGGATCGATGCCGGAGTTGCTGCCGGCGTTTAGCATGCCTAACGACCCCGCCGTCGATCGAATTTTGAAAGGTGCTGCCGATGTGCTTCGTCGTGCGGGTAAATCAGCGGCAATTGACGGCTACGAAAGCAAATCCCGGACGCGAACCTGGGAGTTGGTATCCGCAGTTTGGTCTTCAATTGCGGGACTCGGAATTAGCTACGCGCTTCCTCCTGCAAGTTTCGAGGAAAGCGGGCAAAAAATCCGCACTCCCGGAGCTATACTTGAGGGCAGGGTCGCGACTTGCCTTGATACTGCACTGCTGTTCGCTTCGGCGCTGGAGCAAGCCCGGCTCAATCCGCTGCTGGTTTTAACCAAAGGGCATGCCTTTGTCGGAGTGTGGTTGCAGCCTCAGGAATTTTCTCACCTCGTAGTTGATGAAGCTGTAGTTGTTCGAAAACGAGTGGAGTTGATGCAACTCGTTGTCTTCGAGACGACCTTGATCACTCATTCACCGGTACCTGCATTCAGCGTTGCCGTTGAGCAAGGCAAACGACAGCTTCTCGACGAGAACTTTGTAATGGCTGTGGACATTCGAAGAGCTCGCATGCAGAGAATCCGGCCTCTGGCTCTTTCGGTCACCAGCCTTTCGGACAATTTAGAGGGAGCGGCGAATCAAGCTTCTGATGCGCTGGAAGCTGCGCCAAATCTGCCAGCCTTCGATGTCGAGATCGAGCCGACACAAAGTGGCGCTGTGGACAAGATAACCCTGTGGCAGCGAAAACTCCTCGATCTTACCACGCGAAATCGTCTTCTCCATCTTCCCGAGACCAGTAAATGCGTCCCTCTGTTTTGCCCAGAGCCAGCACTGCTAGAAGATCGCCTCGCAGAAGGAAAGAAGATCATGATCGCGCCGATTCCTGAATTGGAAGCAGGCGGACGGGATGCTGCCCTGTACAATCAGCAAAATCGGGAAAATCTTTACGAAGAGTTCGCTCGTGATGCTTTAACCAAAAGCGAAGTGTTGTCTCCATTGTCCACGACGAAGCTGGAGACCGAGTTGATCGATCTCTATCGCAAAGCTCGCAGTGACCTCGATGAAGGTGGAGCGAATACGCTTTTTCTCGCCATCGGGTTTCTCAAGTGGAAGAAGGCTGCGGATGATCCAAAGATCTACCGGGCACCGCTGATTTTAATTCCGATAAAATTGGAACGAAGGAGCGCCCTTTCTGGGGTTAAAATGGCTGTTCACGAAGATGAGCCGCGCTTCAATCTTACCCTGTTGGAACTTTTGCGACAGGATTTTGAGCTCAGTATACCGGGGTTAGATGGCCCACTGCCCCTGGATGAGAGCGGAGTGGATATTCCGTTGATTCTCAACAGAGTGCGCCATGCGGTTAAAGACATCTCAGGATTCGAGGTAACCACAGACACTATTCTTGGGACCTTTTCCTTCGCGAAATATTTGATGTGGAAGGATCTCGTGGATCGGAAAGAGCAGTTGCTGCGAAGCCCAGTAGTTCGACTCTTGATCGAACGGGACGGCGAGGGGTTTTCAGCGGATAGTGATTTCCCGAGACCTGAGGAACTGGATCTTAAGATCGATCCGGTTCACCTATTTACTCCACTTCCGGCCGACTCCTCGCAATTGGCCGCGGTTGTAGCATCAGCAAATGGCTGCGATTTCGTTCTTGATGGGCCGCCCGGCACCGGCAAGTCGCAGACCATTGCCAACATGATCGCTCAAAATCTCGCACTCGGTCGGCGAGTCTTATTCGTCGCAGAAAAAATGGCGGCTCTCGACGTAGTCTATCGTCGATTGGAGGAAAAGGGGCTCGGAGAGTTTTGTTTGGAAATACACTCCAACAAGACGTCGAAAATAGAAGTCTTAAAGCAGCTGGAGAGAGCTTGGGATACGCGGGATACGATGTCTCAGGATGAATGGAACCGCGAGGCGACAGAGGTTTTGCGTCTTCGTAATCAGTTAAATGATGTTGTTCGATTGCTTCACATGCGCCATCCGAACGGGCTTACCTTACATCAAGCGATAGGCTTGGTGGTTCGCGATGGAGAGGGGGTTGGGGTTCGTCTTTCGTGGCCTAGGCCAACGGCACATGACGCACGGGAATTCACCATCTTGCGAGACGTGGCTCGCCGCTTGGACCTGAATCTTGGGTCAATTCTTGAAGTGCCTTCGGCATTCGGAATGATTAACCAGGGGGAGTGGAGTAACGGCTGGCAGGAATCGTTGGTTACTATCTCGGCAGAAATCCCCGGAAGGCTTAGCTCCTGGCATTCCGCAAAAGACGCATTCCTGTCTGCGGTGGGATTACCATTAGCCGCTCCTGATGATGAAACCGAGCGCTTGGTCAGCCTCGGCCGGGTTTTGCTGAAAACCCATGGCATCGATATGAGCTTCGCATTTACGGCAGACGTATCAGCCCGAGTTTCCGCTGCTCAAAATGCGCTTGATCTCCTACGACAATACAAGAGGAGTGAGAGCGAATTGTCGGTGGCATACGGTGCGGATGCGCTCCAGAAACTCAATTTGGATCAGCTAGAGACGAAGTGGGCTGATGCGAAGACAAAACTCTGGGTTCTGTCGTCGCTCGCGAAGAAGAAGCTGATTAAGTCCTTGATCGATGAATGTCGAACAAATGGCACTCCCGATCTCGAACGCGATTTGCCTGTCTTGCGTAAGATGCGCATTTTATTGGGGCAGATCGATGCGACAGCGGGGCAGATCAACAACGTACCAGGCTATTCCAGGCTTGCGAGTGACGAAGGGAAGATGGCGGCAGCTCTACAGACCGCGAAAGAGCTTCGTGAAGTCATGCTGCAATTGGCAACTTCCCCGGATCATCTTTCCGAGCTTCGGGGAGCGATTCGAAAGCTGGTTATTGAGGCGAACGATTTGTTGGGAACCGATGGTAAAATTGCCATTGCGCTTTCCAAATTGGAAGCACAGCAGATAGAGTATTCTGATCTCCTAAATCGAGCACGCGAGTCGTTTAATTTGGAAAGCGAATTTCCGATAGATTCCACCTCTCTCATGGAGACTGCGGCAGCGATTCAAGAAAACCGGGGACGACTAAAAGCCTGGTGTGACTGGTGTCGAACTCGTAATGAGGCAGCTCTCCTTGGCCTGTGGCCGCTGGTTCAATCGATCGAGAGCGGGGAAATCACGCAAGGTGGCATCTCGGCCAGTTTCGAAGTCGCTTATGCCCGCTGGTTTGCTGCCGAAGTCATCGATTCGGAACCGCAACTACGAAATTTCGTCTCGGCTGAGCACATGAGCGATATCGAAGCATTTCGACGATTGGACGACCGTTTGAGTAGGCTGTCGACGCGGTTTATTCGAGCCAAGCTTTGTGGTTTGATCCCGTCGAAAAACGAAGTGAGTCGAAAAGATGGATTTGGGGTACTGAAGCATGAATTGCAAAAGCAGCGGAGACACAAACCGTTGCGCCAAATGGCCGTAGAAATGGGTGATGCGCTGATGAAGTTAGCTCCGTGCATGCTGATGAGTCCGCTTTCGATTGCTCAATATTTACCAGCTGATCTTAAGCCCTTCGACTTGGTTATTTTTGACGAGGCTTCCCAGATTGCTCCATGGGATGCCATCGGCTCCATTGCGAGAGGCAATCAGGTTGTCATCGCGGGTGACCCTCGACAGATGCCGCCCACCAGCTTTTTTAACCGGGCGGCTTCCAATTCGGACGACGATGTCGAGGAAGATATGGAGAGCATCCTCGATGAGTGTCTAGGCGCGGGAGTTCCAAGGCATAGCCTCGACTGGCATTACCGCAGTCGCCACGAGAGTCTGATCGCCTTTTCCAATTACCGTTATTACGATGGGAAGTTGATCACCTTTCCCGCGGCTGTGACTCGTGCGAGTGCCGTGAGCTGGAAAAAAGTGGCCGGTGTGTATGCCAAAGGTATCAACCGGACCAATCAACTCGAAGCAGAAGCACTGGTGGCGGAGACCCTGAAGAGATTGCGAGACGCTAAGTTTGTCAGAGAGCGAAAAACCTTGGGAATCGTCACACTAAATGCCGAACAGCAGAAGCTGGTGGCAGACCTTCTGGACAAGGCCCGTCAACAGTTTCCGGAGCTTGAACCATTTTTTAGCGACGACCAGCCGGAGCCGGTTTTCGTGAAGAACTTGGAAACGGTTCAAGGGGACGAGCGAGATTTAATCATGATTGGGGTTGGCTACGGGCCGACTGAGGTTGGCGCAAATACGATGTCCATGAATTTCGGGCCTCTAAATCGTGATGGAGGTTGGCGGCGACTGAATGTCGCGATCACACGCGCGAGAGATGAGATGATGATCTTCACTTCGTTTGATCCTTCCATGATTGATTTAAATCGAACCAGTGCTCGTGCCGTCGCGGATTTGAAGCATTTCATCGAATTTGCCCACCGTGGTCCACAGGCGCTTAAGGAAGCGATTCACGGTTCGCAGGGAGGATATGAATCCCCATTCGAACAGGCGGTGGCAACCGAACTTATTCAGCGGGGTTGGCAGGTAGTTCCGCAAATTGGAGTCTCCAGGTTTCGCATTGATCTAGGAATCGTTCATCCAGATCGCCCAGGAGACTATTTGGTTGGAGTTGAGTGTGACGGAGCAATGTACCACAGCGCAGCAACCGCAAGAGACCGCGACAAGGTTCGTGCTGGCGTTCTTCACGGATTAGGGTGGAAGCTTCTTCGTGTTTGGTCAACGGAATGGTGGGTAGACAAGGTGGGCTCGACTCAGCGGCTCGACTCGCAAATTCGAGCTCTCCTCGAAGCCTCTCGTGAAGAGAATGCCAGCACCGAAAGCGATTTATATTCTGTCGTCGAAAGTGATCCGATTGCAGAAGCAGCCAGCCTTTGCCCTGAGCCTGTCCCAAAATCTATAAACGAGCCAGGCACCTCCGTATTCTACCAAATTACAGACTTTTCCACTTTTACCGGAAGCATCAATCCTGACCATTTTTATGAATCGAGTTACAATGAGGTGCTCCGTTCACTCGTGGATCACGTCTTAAAATCCGAGGCTCCGATCATCGATAGTTTATTGGTGCAGCGTATCGCTCGTGCGCATGGGTTTCAGCGGAGTGGCCGACTAATTAGAGAAAGGGTATTGGAGATCGTAGACGCCCATTTTCACCTCCGAGCAGATGCATTAGGAGGAAGCTTCGTGTGGAATAACGAAAGAATGTCATCCCAGTGGTCAACTTTCCGGCCACCTTCTTCGGAAGGTAGTATTCGCATGATTGAGGAGATAGCATCGGAGGAACTCGCTGCTGCCCTCCAATCACCGTTGACTGGAGGAGACACACAGGAGGTGGCCCGGATTTTTGGAATTCGCCGTGTATCCGCTCAAAGTAAAGAACGTTTGGAGGCGGCAACTACATACTTACCAATGAAAATAGCGACTAAATGAACGAAACACTTATTACTTGTCCTCCCTGCAAAGCTGAATTCCATCCGGCGGGAGAGGCGGTGTTGAGGAGCGGAACGCGATGGGTGAAAAAACCGCTGCTCAACTGAAGGTGGGGCCGGAAATTCCCAACAAATTGCGCGGAGCATCAAACTTTTCTGTCACTGGATCGAACAGCTTCAAAATTACTCCCGAAAACTCGTTTGAGTGGTGTTGATTGCAGCATGCTTTAAGAAGTTAGCGTTAAGTTACGATGGTACTCCGATGACGTTACAAAGGGAGTAGTAGTGATCTAAGTCCCGGAGTTTCAGTCCAGCGATCACCTTATTCACGCACAATTGCGCGGACGTGATGAAGTTCGGATGCTGCAATGCACGGTTCACACCTTGAAGATGGGATGCATCGTCCGCGAATTTTTGGATCTCACGTCGTTCCTCTGGAGTTGCAAATAAGAGGTCGAGTTTGTCCGACCATTTGGACACACAGGGCTTTCTAAATCCAAGATATGCTTCCAGGAATTTTCTCAGAAGGTTAGGTGCAGTGTATGCCTCATGTAACGAGGGTGCCTGGGCGTATGCGAATGCGTACAATTGCGCGAAGACGAAGTGATATTCCGACTTGTATTTGCGGAGCAAGGCAGGGAGGTCTTCCACCGCTGAAACCCACTGGGAGCCATCAAGTGTCCTGTTCACGAGGTAGGCGCAGGCATTGCGGTTGTTCGCGTAACGCGAGCGTGCCTCGAACCACTCATCTTTCATCAGGTTGAAAAGTTCGCTGTTATGCGTGGATACAAAGATTTGGCGACAAACCGAAAGGCGTTCGCAGATAAGAGCATAAACGGCATAGATGTGGTTTGAGTCCAGACTGGAAATGGGATCGTCAATGAAAACAATAGTGTCTGCCAAAGCCGCTCCGTTTGATTCGAGGCTGATGAGGAAATAGGCAAACGAAATGGCGGTCTTCTCACCATCACTGAGGTTTCCAGCTGGGAAGCCTTCCCGGCGGAACTCAAAAAGACCATCGCCAACAGCCGTGACATCGATGTTGTTCCCGGCCAAGAGGAAACGCAGGACATCGTTAAGTTTTGCCGCGCCGATGGATTGCTGACGCACTTGCAATTCGACAGCTGTGATTTGAGCAGCCATGCGGCTCAATATTTCCGTCACTTCCGTAACACGATGTCGCGCCTTGGCGACGCGGCCCTCCTTCCCAGTTAGGTCATTTTCACGGAATAACTGTGCGGCAAAATGCCGTTCTAGTGCAGCCCTCGCGTTTGCCTTTGATTCCGTCAGTTCGTTGGCAGCTTGATTGTGTCGTTGAATGAGCGCATTGACCTGCTCCAACAGCGTTTGTCCTTCCGCCGCACGCGGCAGTTCTTCCCTCCAATCAATTGCGGTTTCGATGCGTATTTGCTTCTGAGTCAATGCATCAACCATCCTCGCCTGCACCTGACCAACCCATTCCTTCCAATTCTCGATTTGGTTGCGCAAGCTTGCGAACTCAGCCTTGAGGTCGGGGGCGAAGTCACGTTCGTCCGGTAGGAGCACATTCAGCGAAAGGCTCTGACAACCTATAATCTTCGCGTTTAGGTCTCGGACGAGAGCCTCATACTCTTGAGAAAAGTGCCCTCTGAGCAGCTCCAGCCGCTTGTCGCTGATTGGTGAACCACAAAACTCGCATTCCCGCTTGTCTTGATGGAGTGCAATACCTGTACGAACCCAAGTTTCCAAATAGCGGTCAGAATTCAGACGCTCGATCGCACGGTTTGATGCAGTCTGCCCCAACAAAGCAGCAACGCTTGCTGAGAATGTAACTAAATCCGGCAGCGTTTCCGGAACTGTGTTTAAAACTGTCCAAGCACTGATGGTCCGCCAAATCTCAAACTTCGTGGTCACCTCGGCATCGAACAAATAGTAATCGGTGTAGTTTTGCCGCACCTCTTCGACTCGACTCATTAAGTCTGGACGCCGAAAATTACGGACTCCCAACAAACTCCCAGCAACGCTTGCCTTGTCTGTGCCTAGTTGGTCGATCTCACTTTGGGCATGTCTCGCTTGCTCTCGAAAGCTTGCCTCTAGCAAAGTCACCCGCTCCCGTCGGCGGTTCAATTGTTCTAAGCGTTGCCGCAATGCCACGTTCTGTGCGCCAAGGATAAATAGCGCTGGAGCGGTGTGTTCTTGAGCAAAGTTCGCGACGACGAAATCGCGGTTAAATACGCGGGTCTTGGGAGGAGGATTTGTTGCTAGTGACACGTGCGTTACCGCCGAACCGTCGCCAAGGACGAGTCGGAACGAAGAGGCCGACCAATTAGCGATGAGGTCAGGGTTTTCCAGAATCTGAAACAGTCGAGATAGCGTAGTCTTGCCTGAGTAGTTCCAGCCATAAATCAAATTACACTTCGCAAACGCAGGGAGACCATTACCTTGGAAGTTGCGATAAATCCCGAAATCACGAAGATGGTCAATTTGCTGGATCATAGTTCATTCGCCATTGCTAATGGATTTCCCCAATCATCAGATTGATAGGAGAGCATGCTAACAGTCGCAAGGAAGAAGCCAATCTCGAAAGCGAGATGGGCTGTTGGATGCTCGAGCGCGAGGCACGGGAAGCCTGTAAATTTAATGGCTTTCCGAACAGGCGGCTCTATCAACGACCACTTACGCGTGACTTCAAGTATTTTCAATTCCTCAAGGACTTGGTCAGCAGAAAATCATCTCTGACGACGAGGACGATCAGGAAAAATTGCGCCAGCGAAATAGATATGCTCAGTCACATAGTCTCAAAAGCCGTCCGCCGTGTCCGGGAATCACGCTAGAAATAAATTTACCACTCGTGACTCATGATATTGGACGGCACGGACGGATTTTGAGCCTGCTTGTATAGCGTGAAAACTTCATGGATTATTTGTATTTGAAATTGTGAATTTCTTCAGCTTATGAAGTGAAACACAAGCGTCCGCGACGTCCGAGTTTAAGCAAGAGAGGTGACAAATTTACCTACCAGCTAAAAGAAAAGTGCCCCACCTGAAGTGGAACACTCTTCTTTGTTCCTGAATCAATTCAGGCCGACATGTCGATCTAGGAGCCCATGAAGAGCCTCAGTGCGTTTGGGGAGTTCACCCAGACTTCCGTCCTTCAGCGCAGCTGTGAATGCGTTAAACAGGCTCCACAAGCTGCGTTGTTGGAATTCACGATGACCAGGCTCACGCCATTGATGGAGCACCGATGGAATGAGGCGATTGCTGCAAACGCCGACATCCACTGCGCGAATAACAAGGTCATGCGCGACATCATCCTTCACTCGCTTGTCCTTGTAGGCATCGAATCGCGTCTGCTGGTCATGCCATTTACTGATGAGCTCGGTGATGCCGGTGTGGACCAACGCAGGCAGGTCACGGTTGATGAACCGGGTGTGACGTCTGGCCAATTTCACCTCGCCGCTGAAGGAGAGGTTGTCGCAGACAAACACGGAAGCACCGGCAACGACGCCAGCGGGAAACGTCTTGTCGTGGGAATTCCTTAGTCCCAGCACCCAGCAATAATCCTCGGGATTTTCGCCGTTGCTGATTTCCATCAGACCGAAGTAACGATTTCCGTCATGACTCAAGCTGTGGGCAAAAGTCCCAACGGTGAATCGGTTGGCGGAGAGTGCTTTCTCCACCTGCTTAATGAGTTGGACATGCGGAATGGGTGTCCACGTTGATGTGGCCGGTGGCGTTTGCACCAGCTCCACTGCACGACGTTCAACGTGATTGGCTCCGCAGTGGAGCAATAGATTGGGGCGCTTTCGTTGCGCCGGTTGTTCGAGTATTTGGACCATAGGATTTATCCTTTCTGTTTTGTTTTGGGTTTTCCGGCTCGATGAACCGGTTGCGAAAAAGACGGATGATGCCTTTCTCCACGTCATAGACCGTGATGCGCACCAGGGACATGCGCCCGATGAAATCGAGCACCTTTCCACACTCCTGCTCATTGATGGCGAGCATGGTGGAATAGGCCAACTCAGCCACATCATTGACATGACCAACATCGGTGATGAGTTGATTGCTGAAATGCAGTTCGAGCAATTCCGTGGCTCGATCTTTGTCGGTCACCAAATCGCCCAGAACATGAACAACCGTGGCGATGATAGGGGTGTTACGAGACATACGCAGCCTCCTTTCCAAATGAATGAGGGACGGACACAGTTGCTGCATCCGTCCCTCGTGTTTCCGTCGCCGAATGTTTTACAGCGAAACGGTTTTCAGTTTTTCGAGCGTGGAGCGAACGCTCTGCACTTCCCGATCCGCTGATTTCCGCTCGCGCTGCACTTGCTTGAGCGTGTCGGTCAAATCATTGAGTCCGCGAATGGCATCCCGATAGGAGCCTTTGATGGATTCGATTTGGTCCAGTGCGGTTTCCAACGCTGGC
>Ga0157376_10000132_pt1 | contig 51733 bp, 44 predicted proteins | sample M45metaG_FD_121801 | JGI IMG/M metagenome (GOLD analysis project Ga0157376, IMG submission 121801) | Miscanthus rhizosphere microbial communities from Kellogg Biological Station, Michigan, USA - M4-5 metaG | ecosystem: Host-associated > Plants > Roots > Rhizosphere > Soil | place: USA: Michigan...
AAGATTACGAGCGAGCCGTGGTCGTCGAAGCGAAGGTCACAGAAAAACCCGGAAGACCACTCTTCGGAGTGAACGGAGAAGTACGCTCAAAAAGGATTTGACAGGGCCGACATTGTTAGAGATGTCCGGTAACGACTTACCGGGAGTTCGCCGAGGAAGTTCAAGATTTGTGAATGCGACACTACAAAGTGTTACGCAAACGAGTTTTCGGCCGAATTTGATTTGAGCTTCAACAGGCTCTCGCGTGGACGAGTTCTGAATTGCACTCTTACGGACCGCAATCTCAGCGTGTATAAAATTGAACAGTCAAACACTTCAGGAGTCGCTATGATGTCCCGCCAAATCTCAGTGGAAAAGAGCTCAACATGGGGCGTCTATCGCTCGGTTTTTTTTCAAAGACGAGACAGGTTCTCGGAAGATCCTTTTTTCCGCTCTTTGCAATCATAGTCATCGCCGGTGCGATGCTTTGGGGTCCGTGGGTGAGCCTGGCAGTCACGGTCATGGCGATCACGGCCGCATTGAGGCTAATCTGAGCGGAGAGGCGGGGCATTCACGGGAGGCGACTCGGCGGCGTATTCTTGCTCATCCTCAGGACTGGCACTGCGTCATTTTCCATTTTTTTTGCCTCGTGGCATACGCCTGCGCCTTCTGGCTCTACCAGCACCCTAAGCTGGTGGGCGTCACGGGCTGGTGGTCGCATATCGCCTTTGTGGCAGCTTCGGCTACGATGCTTGGCTGGATCTCCGGGATAGATGTCGGAGTCAACTTTCACAACCACTCCCATCGCCCAATCTTCATCTCGCCCTTCGTCAACCGCTGGTTCGGGCGGCTCTGGACATTTTCGGGCGCGTGGCCGTCGTTCCTTTGGGAGTACTGCCACGTAACCATTCACCATGCGAATCTGCTAACGACGGAGGATTGGACTTTACCCAAGAAGCGCTCCGACGGATCGTTTGAGAACTTTCAGCTGTACCTGTTCGCGCATTGGCCATGGCGCTTAACGGCGCATCTCTGGAGGGACCTGACTATGCGGCGAAGCCTACGTCGCAAATCGCTCCGAGAGCTGGCGATTTTCCTTGTGCTTTGGTCAATTCCTTTTTGGATCGATCCGATAATGGCTGTATGGCTCTGGGTGCTGCCACACTGGATCTGCAACGCTTTTGTGATGGGTGCGGGCATGTACGTCCAGCATTCGGGATGTGTCCAGAAGACTCTCGCCAAGCCAGTGAGTCACTCCACTGTATTCGTGTCGAACTTTTTCAATCTCACAATGTTCAACATCGGTTTTCACCTCGAGCACCACGAGCATCCCAGGGTTCATTGGTCAGAACTTCCTGAACTTCATATGCGCCTGAAGCAGGAAATGATCGATGGCGGAGCGCACGTGGTTCCGTACGGTAATTACCATGCAGCCTTCCTGCTTGCAGGCGACGATGAACGCAGAAAACGCTTCGCTGAGCAGGACACGGGGTACACAAGCTCTTGATTCCGGCGCGTCTGATTCATGGGGACATTACCCAAATGGTTGGAACAAGCCAGTGCAGACTGCTGCGCCTGCCGCCTCCTCAGGCCTGGTTATTTTGCGTTTGCCATTTTCGCTAGGCTAAGTCTTGATAAACGCTACTCGGACAAGTGGAACCCCTCGTGAAATGCCCCACGGCACTTGTCCGGCACGCATTATCGGAAAGTTCGGAACCATATCTTGGCAACATTTGGCAACAATTGACTCACAGAGCGGCTGGTAACACCTTGTTTTGGCGAGGCTTAGAAATTTGGAATACAATGCGATTCCCATCGCCCGCTCCAATTTCACTCTTATGAACATCCAAACCACAACACACCTCATGCACAACCTGCATCCCTAGCCTCCTTCCGCCTTGCCAAGGACGTCAGCAAATTAGCGAAATTCCTTAACGTGCTCTCCGCCCCATGGCAAAGGCTACTCGGGCTCCAATCGCGCCAGAATAAATCGGCCTTCGTTCGCTTGGCGGTGTGCTCAACATAGCTCTATCTCGAGTTTTTTATGGTTCGTTGTGATTCGAAGAACCATGGCCTATTCATAGCGGAGGGCCACGATGGGGTCGACGGCCAGCGCGCGGCGTGCGGGAACGTAACACGCAGCGAATGCGGCTAGAGCGAGCAGGCATGCGATTGCGACGTAAGTGACTGGATCGCTGGCGTCGACGCCGAATAAGAGACTGGTCATGGTGCGAGTGGCAAGGAAGGCTGCTGCTGCGCCGACGGCGAGTCCAATGCCGGCTAGGCGCATGCCTCCGCCGATGAAGAGGCGGAAGATATCGCTTTGCTGGGCGCCAAGCGCCGTACGGACACCAATTTCGTGGAAACGTTCGGTGACGGCGTAACTCATGACGCCGTAGATTCCGACGATAGAAAGCACGAGGGCCAGCGCCGCAAAGGCGCCGACGAGCCAAAGCGTGAGACGCCGTGCGGCGAGCGTTTCGGCGACGACTTGAGCCATTGGACGCATGTCGTGAACGGGGAGTTCGGCGTCCAGCTCTGCAACAATGCTTCGCACGGCAGAAAAGACCGCGGTCTGGTTGCCTTGGATGCGGATAGCGAGCCCTATGTAAGGCGAGGGAGATTGCGCGAACGGGAGATAACTCTCGAGCTGGGCAGGTTCGGAGAGACCATTGTGGAGAACGTTGCCCACGATTCCGACTACTTCGACTCGCTTGTCGCCAAGGATGGTGATGTGCCTGCCGAGCGGATCCTGACCCGGCCAGATCTCCTGAGCGAGTTTTTGATTGATGACGACAACAGGATTGGACTTGCTGGTGTCGGAGATGGCGAGTTCGCGTCCACGAAGCAGCGGAACGCCCATGGAATGAAAGTAGTTGGAATTGACAATGTGAACGCCGACGCGTGGACGCTGGGCGCGTTCAAAGGGAGCGTGCCCTTCGGCACCAGCGATTCCCGTAGTGGTGTCGTCACCTTCGAGAGGAAGGTCGTTGGAGATAGCGACGCCTTCCACGCCTGGCAGGGCGGCGATGCGAGGAAGAAGCTGATCGAGAAGCTGTGTGGAACGGCCGTTTTCGGAGTATTGGGCGCTGGTGAAGTTCATCCACATCGTAATCATGTGATCGGGGTCGAAACCGGGTTTTACGTGAAGGATCTGAACGAAGCTGCGGATGAGAAGACCGGAAGCGACAAGAAGGACGAGAGACAAAGCGACTTCAGCGATGACAAGAAGACTGCGGAGACGATTGTGAGCAACTCCGCTGGTGGAACTGCGGCTGCCTTCCTTGAGGAACTCTCCAAGGGATTGGCGGCCGGCCGCGAGAGCAGGCGCGAGACCGAAGAGGAGACCGGTCAGTAGAGACACCGCGAGCGTGAAGCCGAGAACCCGAAAGTCAATGGAGACTTCCTGAACGCGAGGCAGGTCGCTAGGGCTGGCGGCGACGAGGAAGTGGATGAGCACGGCGGCGAGGACAAGTCCGAGTACCCCGCCGGAAAGAGAGAGGAGCGCGCTTTCGGTGAGCAGCTGCGTGACGATACGGAAACGTCCAGCGCCCAGCGCGGCGCGGACGGCAATCTCGCGGCGGCGGCCGACGGATCGGGCGAGAAGGAGGTTGGCGACATTGGCGCAAGCGATCAGCAGTACGAGACCAACGACGCCCAGCAGGACAAAAAGCGTTTGACGCACAGGGCCGGTGAAAAGTTCGCTGAACGGAATGAGCTCGACCGTGTGTCCGGTGGCTTCGGTATGTTGCTGACGGATGCGATCCATGATGCCGGAAATGTCGGCCTGTGCCTGAGAGAGAGGAACACCAGGCTTGAGACGGCCGATGATGTTGAGGTAGTGATTTTCGCGATCCGTGCTGAGTTTGCGCTCCCAATCGGCCAAGGCACTGAAGATTTCGGGAACAACGTTGACGGGATTGACCCAGAGTTGAATGTCACGGCCGTAGCGGAAGCTGGCGGGAAGGACTCCGACGATTTGGACGGGTTGATTGTCGAGGTTGAGTGTTTTGCCGACGATGGCGCGGTCGCCGCCGAAATGACTCTGCCAGAAGCCGTAAGTGAGGACGGCGACGCGAGGGGCGCCGAAGGTTCCTTCCGGGGGGAGAAAGGCACGTCCGAGAATTGGTTGAACGCCGAGTAGGCTGAAAACCGGCGTCGAAGCGACCATTGCCGGGATGCGTTCGGCAGGGCCTGCGCCGGTGAGATTGAAGCTCAAGCGGTGAACGGCAGCGAGTTGAGAGAAGGAGCTGTTTTGCGATTGGAAATCGAGGAAGTCAGCGCCAGAAAAGGGGGCTTCGGTGAGATGGGGCTGCGACTCCCAGAACCAAACAAGCTCATTGGGCGTCGGATAGGGGAGGGGACGCACGAGGACGGCATTGACTACGCTGAAGATGGCGGTATTGGCGCCGATGCCGAGAGCCAGGGCGACCATCGCGACAAAAGTGAGGCCACGGCTGCGCAAAAGCATCCGCATCCCGAAGCGAACATCTTGAAGGAAGTGGCGCATGGTTGGACCTCCTGACAGACCGCAACCTGGAACTTTAGACGATAGCAACGCCTCACGGACAGGAGACGATGTAAGGTTTTTTGGACTGACGAAGGGGCGGGCCTATCGTGAAGTTCTGGTTGGGGGAGACTGAAAATGATTGCTCGCAGAAGCGCATTGCTATCGATGGTTTCGGCCTAAAACTTCCTTCCGAGATTTCTTTGCAACGAGAAGATCAACTTCGTCCGTTAGATTGACCTTTCGAGTTGGCATGGCGCGACTCCCCTGATGGCCAGCTCAAATATAAATCTGCCATGAGAGGCAAGGATTGCAGCTCCGCTAGTTAAAGTGGCTTTTAGCCCCCAATAAGAACGGTGGGGCACCCCGAAACGATAACCCCGCCATGGGCCGTTTGATCGCCTGACCGGGCCGCGGGCTTGCCGCCGATTCGCACTGTCACAGAACCCCGGGCGATGACGTCCGGCGGTCCTGCGCAGGAGCATAGATCGCCGGCACAAGCGGCAGGTTGGCCGCCGATGAGGACCGTGGGAACTCCCGGAGGAAGCACTGGTCCGCCGACGTGAGGCTGAGTTCCATTAAACGCCGGACATACGTGCATATCATTAATACGAGCGGCTGCAGGCACTAGAAATCTCCTGGGTTTAGGAAAAAAGCAACTTTCTCCAGGTCCAATTGTCGATGGCGTTGTCCGTAAGCGGATCGTTGGCTTTCGGAAGGCGTATTCCGGCCAACACCAGGTCACAGGTATCGGGACATGGCGGGCATTCGGTTTTTCCGCTGCATATATCCCCGCGAAGGGGAGGGAATTGCGGAAGCGTCCAGAGGACGACGATGCGATACCAGTCGCAGATTCGCGACGGTTTATAGTCAGGCTCCTCGCAAGCGCATCCTTTTGAAGGCGCGGGGACAGGATGGCTCGTTCGGGTGATCGGCCGTAACGCGATCCAGGCCATCGGTATGGGAACGGCGAGATTCGCGGGGGGTTGAAGGGGACGCGTCCAAAGCCAGTCGCGTAGATCCTCGTTGGCTGCGCTGGGGACCACCAGCTCGTCACCGCAAGGGCTGATTCCGTAACCGGGGCAGACGCGAATCAACCAAGGAAGTGCAGGGTCGGGAACGGCCACGACACGCAGCCCGCAGACTACGCCCCAGCCGTGCGCGAAACGCAGATGATGACGAACAAGCTGCAAGCAGTAGTCTTGTTCGAGGTTCAAGTCGCAGGCGGTGAATGGTTCGCCTTCTGCGAACGCGGGCCGTTGTAGTTCCCCGTGAGGACCTCGTGCGAAGTTGCGATCGGGCATTTTGGACTCTCTCTGGCCTTAACCGACGGCGATCGTTACCACCGCTTCGTTATTCGCAGCATTGGTTTCCGGTGAAGTCGTCGTTACGTGAGCGACGCTCTCAAAGGCGCGCGCCGCGACTTGTACAATCTGTACGCGGTAGGTGAACGATTGCGAACCTGGAGGCATCGTGCCCAAGGTTCGCTGGATCGTACTTCCGACTACGGTCCAACCCGGGTCCGGCACGAACGCAAAGCCGCCCGCACTCATCGCCGGTGAGGTTTTTACGGTCAGCAGGACGTTGTCGGCCGAGGACGGCCCCGAGTTTGTAACGGTGATTTTGAACTCGAATCCGTGTGCCACCGCACCGAGAGCTGAAGGAATCTCTACCCGCTCGCCGGCTTGTCGGATCGACAAATCCAGATTCACTGGATGAACGGGCGGCTGATCCGGTGGTTGATCTGGCGGTTGAACTGGTGGTTGATCCGGAGGCTCCTCCGGCTCGCCGCCGCAGCAGCATTTAATGAGTTGCTCTTGTATCAGGGCCATACTGAATACCACCCTTCTTACGGACGTATTGTTGATGTTGGGGTCGGCAATTTTAGTCGCAGGTATCGCGGGAAGCTTCACTTCCGCCAAGACCACCCACGGATCACCGGGACACACAGGGCAAGGCGTAATCAACTTGCCGTGGATGATTTCGCAGATGGAAGGCCCCTTCGGGGGGCGATGCGAAGGCGGCAACTCCGTCAAGCAGGTCACCTGGAAACTATCGCGAATGCGCGAATACTCGCATGGGTCGTCATCGCATCCGCATCCTGCCGGCATCGCTTTTACCGCCCTGGCCAGGCACTCCGCGTACTTGATGGCCACATAGACCTTCGCCCCGACTCCACCGGGCGCGGCGCGAAGCCGGCCCGGATCGCAAGGGTCGGTCATCGCATTGGGACCGCACTTGGCCAAGTCCAGCACGACCGGCTGCACCACATAGATTTCGTCGCCGTAAGGACCCAGAGCGTAGCCCCCGCCGATGCGAACCAGCCATGGTTTTTCTGCAGTGGGGGCGGCTTTGACCTCCAGTCCACAGACCACACCCCACCCGTGCAGATAGCGGTTGTGGCGCCGCAACTTTTGCAGCATATAGTCGCGCTCGGTGACCATGTCATCTACGGTGAGCAGCTGCCGCGCGAAGTAGTTCACACGTTCGAGCGTTATGATCTCAGGCTGCAGGCAATCGAGAACTTGAATGTCTTTCATCGGGCACCATCCTTTGCGGATCTGAAATAAATTTTCATGGTGTTTCTCACGCAAGCTTGCCTTTATGGAACGATGGAGGCGTGAAATGTGACTTTGAGCGCGCTGCCTGCGGCTTGCGCGTCGACAGTCTGCGTACCTGCCGCGCCGAGAGTCCATTGCGTCTGATACAGACCTCCGGCTTTTGCGACTGTCGGTGCGACGCTCCCTCCGCCCGAGCTGACATTGAAATTTACTGTGGCTCCGCTGACCGGATTTCCTACTCCGTCGGTAACTCGCACGACTAACGGCGTTGCTAAAGGCTTGCTGGCTTTTGCGGACTGAGCGTCGCCGGATTCATAGAGCAGCAGCACGGCTCCCGCCATTTGGCCGACTTGCTCGCTGAGGCAGATCAAGAGTTGGAACAGCAAGCGGTTGTTGTAGACGAGGGGCCGCACCGTGGTGTCGAGCGTATTCGCTGAAGCTGTGAACCGCGCGAGCGGAACGCAGGAATCGGCAGGAATCGCGGCGCCGGCCGTGCTTACGAGGGGAGCAAGCTTGGCTTGTAGGTCGGCGGGCGTCCAGGACGCTCCGGGGATGGGACAGCTCGGTGGACCAGTAGGCGGACCTGCCGTCGTGCGCACCAGAATTCTGAAGCCTTCTCTTACACGATCGGGAGCGCAATTTCCTGGATTGTCGCAATCGGCGACCAGCACGGGTGCAGGCGCGACTTTCGACTCGGCGTAGGACAAACAAATCGAAACTGTGGTTCCTGCGGCCACAGGACCGGTCGGGTTCCCTCGATTGTCGGTGAGCTGGGTGGGATCGACGTTTATCGCCGTGTCGACGATAATCTCGCGTCCCGCTCCGTCAATCGCTAGACCCGGTTGCAAAGTCAGCAGGCCCGAAGAGCCGGGATCGACGGCCAGATCGAGGCCGCACACTACGCCCGAACCGATCACCATTCGATTCAGCAGCCAGCGTTTGCGTATGAAGTAGCTTTGCTCGAGTTTCAGATTTTGCGTGTCGAGGAGCTTTCCGTAAAAAAAGTTGTTGCGCTCGAGTGTCGAGAACAGAACTTCAATGCCGTTGTTTGGGCTTGCCATTAGTTCTTCTCCTTGCAATCTCGCGATACTGTAGACAGCGCCACTCCGGCGAGGTGCTTTCCCGTCTGCGCTCCCGGCAGACCGTTGCCGACAATGGCGTCCATTCCGACTCTCGCTTGAGCTCCTACCCGCATGTAGGGCTCGATCACGCAGAGGCTGGCCACGGTATGCGCCGGCTTTTCCCGTTCGATAACGGCGCGGGCATCGGCCAATGCGCCCGGGCGAGTCAGCTCCGCGCACCAAATCTCTACGCAGAAGCGATGCGCGACATCGTCGAAGAGCGAAGCTCCGCCGTCGGATGCTGTGACTAAATTGGATTGATCGGTGATTGCGGTCGACCCCAGCACGGCACCTTGAAGGTCAGACGGCGCGAGCATGGTCGTAAACCCCAAGGTGGAGTTTTCTCCGAGCGTCCACAAAGTAGCCGCTTGCGCGGGTTCAGTGATATGTGCTTCGACGCCCGCATACATCTTGAGGTAGCGCCTCAAGCCGGCGATTGTTCCGCGGTGTCCGTACAACTCGAATGCTTCGGCCAGGAATTCGCGTTTTTCTGTTTCGCTCCAGCGCTCGTTCTGCTCAAACGCCAGCCAGGAGCTGAGCCATTCTAGCCAACTGGGAAACCCGCTGGACTCGGCCGCGAATGGATCAAACAATCGCGTAAGACGGCCGATTTCGTCATTCAATCCGCCCAAGTGGCTTTGATCGAGCGCAAGAAATCGTTCCAGGAAGTCGCGCGATGTATCGTCTTTGCGATAGAGCGCGGGCAAATGCTTCATCCACGTATCGCGCCCGTATTCCACTCGAATCTGTTTCAGTACCGGTGTCGATGCGCCATCGCTTCGCATCACGCCGCCGATCCAAAGACGCCGCCGCGGCTCGCCCCAGATGATTCCCTCGGCCAGATCGGCTTTGAGCGGCTGCCAGCCGGCAAACGGCGTGTCGCTTCCCAACGCCACCGCTGGCGCGGCTCCGTCGGTAGCGAATAAGTAGATCTGGAGATGCGATCCGCCCGGAAGTGGATCGGTTTCAGGTTCTAGGCGAAACCACGGAGTCTGACCTTCGAGCGCTTCGTAGGGTCCGCCAAGGAATGCGCCGCGGCCTTCAAAACCCGCGCCGAGCGGACTTAACTGCAAGCCGTCGGCTCCCGCGCTTAATTTATTCAAAGTGAATCCGGCCCACGTTCCGCCTTCGTTGGCGAAGAAGTATCCGGACTGTGCGATTGCTTTCACGGCTTATTCCTCGATGCCTGTCCAGACCACCGACCATCCGAGATCAAACAGAGCTTTCGGGCCTTGCAGGGGATCGCGCAGCACGGGAGGATTTACTGTCGCGTTAATCGCTGGAAACAAGACGCGCAGCGTGAACCCGTCCGGGGCCGCTTCGGCGACTTTAGGAAACCCGAGGGCAAGCATCGGGGGGAGGATGGTCATCACGTCGCCTTCGATTCGCGCGAAATATCTCGGCACGTTCCGAAAGCGAGCGCGCGACGTGTCGATGCGCGTAAATTGTCCGAGGATGGTTCCCGCTGGACTCCACGGTTGCCACGTGGTTTTTGCTGCTGCCGTTTGGCCCGCGAATATGTAAGGGAGTTGCGCCGGCCGCGCATAACGCCTTGCCGCCGGGGAGATAGGCGCCGCCAACACGCAGTTTCGAACGCGTGCGACGCCGAGAACGAGTGTCACGCCTTCGGTGATCGTTGCTGCTGTCGCCCATCCAATGGCCGGGTCGTTCGCGAGCCGGACCGTTCCCCCCGGCGCGCAAACGCCGTCACGTTTCTCGATGACCTGTTGTTCGGAGTCCGTGACGTAGCGCGCCGTCAGATAGAAGATGGCATCGGCGTTCCCGGCGCCCGCGACGGCCGGAATCGGCAGGGTGCGAGGCTCGGTCAGCACCAATTCCCGGCCCAAGCGATCGATCGCATAGCCGGGTTGAACCGCTACGGCGGTGGCGCCGCGCTCGCCCTTTACCTCGAGACCTATGCCGATGCCCCAGGCGTGCAGGCTTTGATTGTGCAGCCAGCGAAATTCGCGATGCGATTCGTCGAGCGCGGTCATGTCCCGGGCAAGCAACCGCTGGCCGGAAACGAACGTGATGCGCTCGATGTCGGGAATCTGAATGTTGTCGCTCATGAAGGCTCCTACAGAAACAAGATCTTCGGGTCCAACACGATTCCGCCGAGCGAGACCCAAATCTTCGGTCCCGGAACGGGTTCCGGCTCCGGCTCGACGCCCCACCACGACACCGTCCAGCCTTGCTTTTTTGCATCTTGGCCCTTGGGACCGAATCCATCGGGCAAAAAAGCTCGGAAAACTCGCAACGTAAAGCTCGCAGAATCGGGATTTAGAATCGTCCCGGTAGGATCGAGGATGACCGCGTCTTTATTGGGCAGCGAGAGTTCGGCGAAGTAGCACGGTGTGCGAACAAAGCCCACTGCCGACGTATCGACGAATGTTTCTACCCACTCTTCGGAAAATCCCCCGAGCTTGATATCGAACCATTCGGTTTGAAACGCGCGCGTGGTGCCCGATCCTATGCGGGGCCGCGTCATGGGATGCATGTAGCGCCGCACCGAAGTAACAAGCGCGCCTTGCGCAGCGCCCGCCGCAATATGTGCTCCCGCAAGAAGGACGTCGGTGCCCGGCTCTACTTCATCCAGCTCGAGCCACTTGAATATCGGACGCTCATTCGCGGGATCGAGCGGCGAGCCGGTGCATTCGTTTTTCCCCGCGCGACGCGAGCGATAGGCTTTGTCGCCCTGGTATCGAATCGCGAGCACCAAGGAAACCGGACCGGCCCGAGGCGGCAGGTCGGCCACGACGTTTTCGGATAACACCAGTTCGCGGCCCAGCTGGTCGATGGCATAACCGTTGTTGACGCCGATCGAGCGGCCGCCGATTGTCAGCCGCACTTCAAAGCCGTCGACGATGCCCCAATTTCCGAAAGCTGCTCCGTGAATGTAGCGATTGTGGATCCATCGCAAGCGCGTCTCACGAGCAACGGAATCGTTCATGTCGCGCGTAGCGAGCCGTTGTCCGTCACGCCAGGTGACGCGGTCGAGCGGGAATTCGCTTTCAGGAAGCATGATCCCTTCTAACGGACCTCCAGGTTGTGTTGACCCGGAGTGGGCAGCCAGGTAGCGCACAAGCGCAAATCGCCGCACTGTGGTTTGCCGGTTCCTGCGCGGATCGTAAGTCCCTCGACGTGATCGACGCCGGATACGCCGTCGATCAACTGAAGCATTTCGGTGCGGCAGATCGAACGTCCGAACGGCCAACCTAATTTATCGGGACCTCCTGCGCGCGGATCGAGGAACATGTCGATCGCCGCACGAACCGATTCGAGGACTCGTCGAGGACTGGCGCCTATGACCGTCGTGATGCGGCCTTCTATGGTAATCGTGACGTAGTGTGGCCCAACGACTTTGAGGCGAGTGCATACGATGCGCTTTCGGTCCAGGTGGCGGCCGACGGCTGCGAGCAACCCCGTTGTCGGTGCCGGATTGGGAACCGGTATATCCGGGATGACCAACACGGTTACCGTGCCGCTCGCGCGTAGACAAGGAAACGCCGGATCGAGATCGCGCCACGCATGGGCGCGAGCGATTTGTGTGCCGGGGGTGTCGAGCGCGATCCGTTCTATGTCGAGGAGATCGACTGCATTGCTGGGCGTGCGCGTCGCCCTCACTTTTGCGTGTTCGATCTGGTCGAGCGTCGACTGCCCCAGGGTCGCGGCAAGACGGGTGAGGTTTTCATGCGCATCGAGCGTTTCGACAGCTTCGCCAATCAATTGGCTGAGCGAACGATCGGGAGCGCCGCCCGAGGCTCCGAAAATGCACGCCGCGGTTTGCCGCACCGTAGACAGTTCGAGCGCTGTGAGTCCGGACAGACGCACTGCGTTCACCGGTCCAGCCGAAATTCGTACCATGGCTCCCGGCGCGCGATTGCCGTTTTCGGCATCGCTATGCGCTCCGCTCGCTAGAACAAGATGTCCGGGTAGAGCGGTTCGTCCGTGGTCGCCATCACCAAACCCGACGGTGCCCGAGCTCCGGTCGATCACGACGTTGCGGCTTCCTCCGCTTGAAGCGTCGAAGTCTTCTTCGCGCGTCCACTCCATCCAGGCGGCGCCATCATGCGTGAAAACTCGCAGTCCGCTGTCGACGGGCGCGCTAAATGAGCGAAAGGTTTGGTTCGGCTCTCCGGTTCCCACGCCCAACATGGTGAGGGCCAGCGTGATGCTGCCCGGAGTCGAGGGACCAGGCGCTGCATAAGCAAACAACGTGAACGCAGGCACGCCGGGCGTTCCCGGTGCTAGGAAGGACAGGGCGGTGATAGCGCCCGAAAGGTCGAGCGTAAATTGAATCGCAGCAGGTTGTCCCAAAGCGGGGACGGCGCCGGTCGGAGCAAGGCCAGCAGCGATTGGAAACGTGGTCCAAAACGGCACAGCTTGCCGGGCGTTGACGGCGTTTGCGCGAAGGGCGCGCAAAGTCACTGGCGCATCCCAACCGCCGCGATCCAGCAGGCACCGAATGTAGAACCGCGCAGTGATATCGCCGCCGATCTGGACCTTGGCTAAGGATGCGGGTGCGTTTACTTCGACAAGGCCATTCAAAGTCAGTGAGCGGGTGTCGTCGGTTACTTCGCCCGTAGCCGGCCGTTTCGGCAGCGAAACGTGTTTGAGCGTCTCCCAGGTTCCCGGTCCAGTCGAAGCTTGCCAGAGAAGACGAACAGAATGATGAGGAGGTGGCAATTCGAGCGGTAGTTTCGGCGGCAGGTTGGCGCAGGGAAAGTCGGGCTGAACGGGTGTGCAAGCTTCGCGTTGCGCTTTCGCTTCGCGCTCGATACGGTCCCGCTCGGCGAAATCATGACCGGGCCCTTCGAACCAAAAGCCCAGGTTTACGGGTGTTCCTGAAGGCAAATCGTCAAATCCAAAATATGCGGCGGCGCCCAAGCTAGCCGTAGGACCGAATAGATCGATGAGAAAGCCTTCGGTCAGGTATCCCGACAGATCGCGAATCACGCCGTCGCCAGAATCGAGTTGCAGAGCGGCCAATGTGATTTTTGAAAGAGTGACGTCGCGTAGCGTCGCAAAACGAGCGAATTTTCCGTCCTGGCGCGGAATGTCAAACTCCACCCCGCCAGGAACCGTGAATGGAGCGCCGGCAGGAATGGGAGCAAACGTCAGCGTGGTTCGGGCAGCCGAAGGGCCCGGGGCATGAATCCCGGCGAGCGCTAGAAACTTTCGCAGATGGCGAGGTGGAATGCGGTTGAGTCGATATACAGCCGATTCGGCCAGCCACGCAAACAATTCGATAAGGGTGATGCCAGGGTCATGGATATTGTGATCGCTCCACTGCGGAGCGTAGCGCGGGACCAGCGCGCGGCCTTCATCTACAAGATCCGCCCAGCGGCGATCGTCCAGGGATGGAAGCGGAAGCGGCATCGTTAGCGGACCCCCACCTTCATTTCAATCGCAAACTCACCAGCCACTACAATGCGATCCGAGGGAACGCGCACCCGGTCGCCGCACGGCACTTCTTCCACAAGAAGTTGCAAGCTACGCAGATAATCCACGCCTTCGACGGCTTCCAGTACCGCAGCGACATCGGACAAGAAAACATCGCGCCCGAAGGGCCAGCCCCGGCCTTCGGGTCCGCCGGTCAGCGGGTGGAGAAAGCGCGTGAGCGCTTCGAGCACCGCACTCTTCACCACACCGGCTTGCTCGGGATCGCGCGGCGTTACGCTTGCCGTCGCGCCCACCGGGAAATATGTCGGGCCAATCACGGTAATTCTGGCCGGAGCAAGCGAAGCGGGCGCGCGCAAGGCGAGATAGGCAGCGACCATTTGGCGCAATTCGAAGGAAGGCTTGGGCCTCGCTTCCAGGCTCCGCGGAACGATGATCACGGTGACCCAGCCTGGTGCCGGACGCAGATTCGCACTGGTCGCGCCGAGCGCTCGTGCGGCTGCGACACCGGGAGAAGCCTCTCTTGCGAGCGCTTCATAGTCCCGCGCCGAGAGTGACCTCCCCCGGTGACGAGTGACTTCCGGGCCCCGCCAATTCACCGCCGGGAGAGTCTCGCCGTCGGCTCCGCCTTCGGCAGCGCGAGGATTGAAAACCGCTTGCGCCGGAGCCCCGCTTAACATTTGGTTGACCGCCCCGGCCCCGACATTCGCGCCTGTTCCTCCGCCGGACTGGTAGCGTCGCGCGCGAACATTTCCATTGCCGACTGGGAGCAGCATTCCGTTGCGGCCGTCGCCGAACAGGATTCGCCCGCGTGCGCGTTCCAGCACATAATGGCGATCTTCGGGTGTCGACGAATAGAAATGCGGCCGGCCTCGCCACCGGACCCACACTTCGCGCAGGTTGCCCGTTCTCGGGTCGGCTACGGTGCGGAGATCGTCGTCGGTAAAACCGCGCGAGAGCAGTTCGTCGCGAAAAATCGGATACTCAACGGCAGCGCGAGCGCCTTCCAGTTCCCGGATTTCGATTTCTTCGCCCGGCAGCACGGGAAATTTGTGAAAGAAAAATGTCTGCGTCAGTCTGCCGTCGCCGCCTCCAAGTGTTTCGCCGGTGATGGTTTCGCGTTGCGAAGCCCAAGTAGCGTTGAGATAAATTCCTTTAACCGATGTGAACGCCGGCTCTGCCGGGTCCTGCATGCGAACTCTCAGCCAATCCCGGGAAGTTCCGAACCGGGGAAGCGCCGCGTCTGCAATGGTGCCGCGCGTGTAGTCCGCGCTCGCCGGACCCTCGAGCACGATGCTGGCGCCGTCGATTGCGAGAATGCGCGCCACCTCGGATACTTTGTCCTTGCGCAGGACCACCGCATCTCCGGGTTCAAAGACCGCGGCGGCAAGCGGACCCGGCGTGACGATCGTCGAATCGCTCATCGCTTCGATCGCCGCTTCGCGGCGCGCTCCCACCTGCGGAGCGAGGAACTCGACCATACCGGGCCGGCGCAATCCCCCGGTTCCGTCCTCGGCAGCTACAGGACTCCATTCGCTGCCCGACCATGCTTCCCACACCAGTCGGACGGCCGGTTCATCGGACTCTTCGACATCGAAGTACAGGCTCACTAAATCGTTCGGAAGCGGTTGGTCGAAACCCACATATAAGGTCGGCGTCACATCCGGCGTGGGCCGGAACGGAGCGAAAAATCCGCCCGCGCGGACGGCATCGCGGCTGCGATGCTCCCATTGAAAGTCGTTTAAAGTCAGGCACCGCTCCGGGTCTTTCCAAGCAGAATGAAAACTGTAGCCGAGGACCAGGTTGCGCAAGGCGGGTGGGCGAGGCTTAATCAGCGGGAAGAAGTTGACCTGCTGCGTTTCGCTGTCCAGCCAACTAATCATCTGGAGCTTGTTGTAGCTGCCGCTTGCCAGACGAGCCCGCACCACGCGGATTTTTTCGCCTTCCATCTCAAATGGCTGCAAGTCCTCAGGAACGGTGAACTGCATCGTGCCCGAGCTCATCAAGTTGTTCACCGCCGCGGCCGAAGGCGCAACGAGCGTCTTCCACGCTGTGCCGTCGAAGTATTCCCAAACGAGTCGCGGCGGCGGGAGTTGCGGCGGCGGCGAACCGAGCGCCGCGCCCGCAGGAACCGGACCGATCTTGCCAAGTGCTGTAAGCGCGTCTCTGGCTGCCGCAATGGCATCGACGATTTTCTTGCGCGAGTCTTCGATCTTGTTGCGAGTGTCGGCAAGATCTCCAAACAGTGTCGGCGGAGACCCGGCGAAAAGCTGGTTGACGTCCAGCGCAACGAGGGCCGCCAGTTTCCGGAGCGCTTCGACCACGGGAGGAACATTTTGGGTGTCCTTCGGGTCGGTAAGTCCGTTCTTTGCATTTTGCAAGTTGTTGATTGCGGTGTTGAATGCCGGGGTATTAAAGAAATCAAACGGCTTTAACGCGAAGGCCGCTTCTATAGCCGTTTCCGCCGATTGTTTCGCCGCCGCCAGAAGTTGATTGCGAGCATTGGTGATGTCGATTTCGTACTTGGAGCCGAACGTGTCTGACTCCTCCTCCGGTGTTACCACGCGCGTGATCGAAAGATCCACGAGCGCTCCCGCCTTGCTCAACGCTTCTTCACTCTCGAAGTAAAAAACACTGTCCTGATCCGGTGATTTCGTCAGCGGATAAAAGATCTTCGTGAGGTCGACTTTCGTGATGCCCGCCCACGCGCTGTCGAGTGCGATCCCCGCCGGTTGGCCATCCGGACCCGTGGTCAAGGGGCGCTCGACTTCGACGCGCAGACGCAGGCGGTCGACAAGGGGAAGCACCCTCGAAGGGTCCGGAGGGAGCGGCTTCGCTAAACGAGCGCGAATCCAATGATTCTGAATGTTGAGAATGTTGCGACGCAGTGAGTCCCCGCATACAGCGCGCAACGTCACGACTCCGCTGCGCATCAACCCCGCGGTGCCGTCGGTGCTGCTGGCGCCGAAAGGCTGCCAGGTCTGGCCGTCCCAGTGTTCCCAAACGATCACGACCGGCGTGTTGCCGCCGGTTGATAATTCAAACTCGACCTGGACGGTCGTCTTTCCCATAAACGCTAGCAGCGTGTCGTGCGCTAGATAAAATTCGTGCGGGATGGCCGCAGGCCGGTGAAACAGGACGTACGTTCTAGAGCCGGCAAGGTCGGTTGAATGGTCGAGATACCCATCGCGATCTGGCCATACGGAAAAGCAATCGGTGAGCTTGGCGGCGGCAAGCGCAATCGCGTGTTCGGTCTCGAATACGAGGGGGGCACCGGTGTCTACGCTTTTCGCGCCCGCTCGGATACCGGCTTCCAGGCGCGTATCGCGAGCCAGCGGCAGCGGCGTAAACACCAGCGGAACGCGCGCCGGCAACGGCGGCAGCAGGCTGATACCCAGCATGTCGAGGAAACCCAGCTTGTTTTTGTCCGGCGCCTGGTTCAGCCGCTCGATCACGACGTCGGCGTAGCGAGCAAGCACTCGCAGGATTGCGTCGGCGGGCCCCGGTCCGAGCGGTGCGAGCTCGGGAGTATAAGCGGGGACGCGCGCGGCGAGCGCTTGATACACGCTTTCCGCGTCGCGCGAATCTAGGGTGGGAGTCGCCGGATCTTTCACAACCGCTCTCCTTCGGCTAGATAGAACGGATAGACCAGGTTGTAGAAAACGTTGGTGGCCCGGATGCGATAGCGAATTTCAATATCCAGCCGGCCGCGCGGCGGATCGGCGGTGACTTCTACAGTGACTTGATCGATTCTCGGCTCCCAGGCGATCAATGCGGTCTCAACGGTTTGCCGTACCAGCGCCATTAAAGTCGCCGTGATCGGCTCGAACACCAACGCGTCGAGTCCGGCCCCGAAATCGGGCCGCATCACGCGCTCGCCTGGCGCGGTTCCCAGGATGATGCGAATCGCTTCACGCACGTCTTCTTCGTAGGCGGAAAGCGCGACGGTGCCGCCGTCGGCCGAACGCGGCGGAAAAGCCCACCCGGTGCCAAGAAACGCTTTCGCTTGATCGGAAGCGGCCATAGTTCCTCAGGAATTGATCCTTACCATCGGCGCCGTGATGCTGATCTCTCCCGCCGCCGCTAAGCTGAGTTTCCCGCCAGCCGTGATCGATACGCTTCCTCCAGCCGTGATGCTTAACGTTTTGGCCGCGACGATATCGATTCCCTTGGGCGTGATGGTGATCAAGTTGTCGCCCACAATGATTTGCGCGCTCACGGGCGACAGAATGTTGACTCCCGTCGGCGCCAGCGTCAGAGCTTGTCCGGAGTTGGTAAGAAGCTGAATGATTCCCGGGATATCGAAAATGTTGATCTGGTTGCCGACCTGCGTGCGAATGGTGCGCATTTGCGGCACCGGCGAAGGGAAGGGCGGCGGTGCCATGGCGTTCCACAAACTACCTATGACGTAAGGCACGTTAGTGTCGCCTTGTTCAAAGGCGACCAAGACTTCGTCGCCAAGATTGGGAATGAAATACATGCCCGCCGCGATTCCCGCCATGGGCGTTGCGACACGCGCCCACGGCTGCAAGTCCAGATCGTCGATGAAGGGCAACTGCACCTGAACGCGGCCGAGCATCATGGGATCGAGCGGATTGATCACTTTGCCGGTGACCACGCCATAAAACCGTTTTGGATGTTCTTCGTCATCGTCGGGAGCGGTCAACCAGTCAATGGAAGCCTGGATCATGGAATGATCTCCTTCTGAACCTTGAAGTGGGTCTTATAGCCGGCGCTGTCGAGGGTATGCGTCGCACTGGTCACGCGATACAAGCCGCTGAAGTCCTGTCCCAACCCCTCCAGCCGGACGACGGCGCCTGCGCGGATATTCGGATCGCCCACCGCGGTGCCCGATCCCGTCAAGCGATTGTTGATGGTGTTGCGCAACTGGCGCGCGAGAAACATCGCGGAATTGGCAATATCGGCCGGGCTGCCGATCGGATGGTTGATGAGCGACGTGATCGGTCCGATCAAGGTCTTAAGTGACGCCGCCGCGGCTCCGGGAACGACTTGAATGGAAATACTCTCGCGATCGAAATCCCAGGCAATGGCGACCATGAAGCTCAAGGGGATTTCACGCAGCGTGAACTTCGCTCCGACACCCACGACACTGCCGATCGTGCTGACCCGCGGCGAGAATTCGAGGAGCGATTCACCCCACATAAGCGTGAGTCGCGGCGAGTATTCTTTGATAAATCGCGACAGGTAGAGGACGTCGCCCTCCACCCAGAAATCCGCGTCGTAGGCTTGCGCGATCTCCTGCAAGAGTTGAAGAGCCGTCTGACCTTTCTGCTTGCGGCCGGTCCCGTTGAAAATAAAGTTGACGACGGCGATGGCTGTCGAAGCAGCGGCAATCGTCGGATCGATCAGCGGAAGAAGCAAATTTTCGGCCCCGAGAATGGCCGCGATGATGGCGTCGGGCAACGGTCCGAAGCCGCGTCCATAGCTACCTTGCGCCAATCGATGCAGGTAGTCATGCGCGACGAGAGTCATCGTCGGAACGCCGCCGGCCGGGAAGCCCGCTTCGACGCCCGTGATCTCGCCCTTAAATACCTGTTGCATTTGCTGGTCGGCGTACCCTAGCGATAGCGTCAGCCGGTTATCGATGTCGAACAATCCGTCGTTACCGAGGCTAGGTCCTTTGATCGGGCCGATCTTGACTCCTGTTGGAAACGGGCGGAATCCCAGACCTTTGATGTGATCTTGAAGCCACCGCAGATTCGCGTTGGCCAAGCCGATCTCGACGCGGTCGGCGGCATTCTGGCCATCCTCATAGGTGAGACTGGTGATCGAAGCGCGCAGCGGGCCGGGAATCTCCGAGCCATTGATCTCGACGCGATAGTCAGGAACATAGCGGAGCGAGCTCATTGCACGACCTCGCCGGTTTCCGGGTCCTGATAGGGCAGCTGCGGGATCAGCAACTGCGTTCCCTCGGTCAGTACGTTCACGTCTTCCAGCTGGTTTTGGATCGCGATGGGCCGCCACAGCGCCGGGTTCTTATAAACACGCGCAGCAATCGCCGCTAGGCTTTCGCCCTGTCCGACAACGTGGAGCTTCGTGTAGTCCGCTGTTTGGCGCTTCACTTCGCGACGTTCGCCGTCGCCATTGCTGAAGCCGTGGAAGGTGGTCTGCAATCGCGCGCGAACCGGTGTTCCGTTGGGTAAGAACATGACGAACTTCTGCGTCATTCGCGCCAGCACGCAGGTAAAGGCAAGCGAACCCCAGGCAAAAATCGCGACCGGAGGCGCGTGCGTATCGGAGTCGATATCCATGAGACTTGAGACTTTGCGGACGTGATTGCGAACATCTTCGCCCGCAACGTTGAGCGTGCGCCCGTTGGAAACGTTCTTCTCGTAAGTGTCGAGGAACAGCTCCATTTCGAGCGACGTCGTGTTGCCGTTGACAAACTGCAAGATCGGCGAGCTCAGTCCCGGAACTGCAGCTTGCGCGTAGTTGATCTCGCGCGACAGCGTATAGTCTTCCGGGTTAAACATCACAGCGATCGCTTCGCCCGTAATGGTATTCGTGATGGAAGCTTTTTCGAGGCCCATTAGCGCCGTCCCCTCCGTTCTCGCTGCGCGGCCACGCGGCGGTCAATGGTCCGAAGAACTTGCTCCGTGACGCGATCAACTTCCTGTGCGGGCAGGGCCACAGGCTCATTGCGCCGCGCGGGCCACTCCACGCGGTGCTTCTTTGCAAATACTTCGCTATCTCTAGCAACAATTTCCTGGGCGGGAGGCGTTGCCTGCCGCGCGGCGGGCTGCTGGAATACCCGCGCGACGGGCGGCGCGATTTTGCCGCGCGAAGGCGCGCTCAATTCCGCGCTTGAAGCCAGCTCAGAGGGCGGCGCCGTTTGCCAGACGGTTTCCTGCCGTTGTGTGCGCAAGATCAACGGAGCCGCCAGCGGTCCCACGACCTGTTCCGGCGCGGGTCCTACGGAATCCGGGCCTGCAAACACCAGTTGCAATCTCATTTGCGGCGCGAATTCCATTTGCTGAAGCGCATAAATGTTCTGTTCCGGCGCGGCTTTCTTTTTAAAGACTCGCTCAGCCGGACCTGCCGAAGCGAACCAATGCTTGTAGCGACCCAGTACCGCCAGCGCAAATCCGTGATGCCGCGCGGGCGCATCCACCGTGCGCATACCCATTTCCGGACTCGAAACCGCTATGGATGTTCGGTTCATGCCTGGTTGATTCCTTGATTGATTGCCGAAATCTCGGCTACCCACAACCTTCGTTCCTGGTGCTCCAGATTCATCACTTCCGCATGCGGCCAGTGGAAGTGATAGGCGACGAAGGCTACCTCCTCGCGGAGCTGCTTGAGGGGGTAGCCTAGAATCCCCCCGCCGAAAGAGCCGCTCCCTCCACTGCGAACTCGCGCCGGCAATCCGGACAAATCACGTGCTTGCTGTTTTCCTGCAGGGAATTGACTTCGTTGTAAAGCTTTTGCAAATAAGCGAGGTCGGTTGCGTATAACTCTTCGATGGCTTTGGGCGTCACCTGCGGCAAGCTTCCCAAACGGGTGATGACGCGCGACAGCAAGATGATCACGAGATAAGCGCTGTTTTTCATGACTCGCGGATCGCGCAGCGGCAGAATTTCGTCGGCGGCCGTAGCCCTTCGCATCACGCCTTCGCGATGTAAGGAGCCTTCGGAGTCCAAGTAACCGCAAGGCAGTGTGAATTCGAATTCGGTGCGAAGCATCGTAACCTCCCTCTAACCCCGAGCGACGCCTTCATGGGCCAGTTCCAAAGTTTCAATAGCCACGTCATTGCCTTCGGCTGTGAAGTTCGGCCCGTCCCATTTGCTGGGCCAAGCGCGAATGAAATTCCATCGCGCCAGTTCACGGCCGCTGCGGTCCAAAAGAACAATGGAGCCGTTTTTTCGCTCGATCGCACCGTCGACAATGCGCCGATGCCAGTTGTAGAGATCCACGTCGTCGGTCATGCCCCACTTCAAAACGATGTTGCTGAATTTGGTGAGGCCGGGAATCTTGCGCGTCGTGGTATTCTCGCCGCCCTCGCGATGTTCGATGACATCCACGGTCGAGTCGAACCCGCTGCACTCCTGGAACGCGGCTCGGCGAATCCCGTCAATCTCGACGAGAAAATTAAAATTTATGTATGGATCGGGAACAATGCCTGTCGCCATTGCCTTTCTCCTTTCTCCTCAACCTTCCACAACTTCTGAACCGCCCTGCCAGATGCCGATGCGCACGATGATGAACTCGGCCGGGTACGTAGGCCGCACTCCGATTTCGATGTACAACCGTCCGAGCGCTTGTGTGCTGGCGGGATTCAACACTTCATCGATGCGCACGTAAAACGCGTCTTCTGCCTTCTCACCGAACAGCGCGCCGTCCCGCCACACGCGGGTCAGAAATTCGGTGATCGTTCGTTTGAGCTTTTTCCAAAGAGGTGTGCCATTCGGTTCAAAAATGGCCCAGTGGATGCCTTCTTCGATGGATTCTTCGAGATAGAGGAATAAGCGACGCACATTGATGTACTGCCAGTTCCTGTCGGTCGCCGTGGTGCGCGCGCCCCAGACCAGCGGCTGCGCGGATGTCGGAAATTGGCGAAGGATATCAATCCCCAGCAGGTTGAGCGGTCCCTGTTGGATGTCGCTTAATCTCCGATCGAGTCCCAAAGCGCCGCGAATGTTGGTATTCGCAGGGGCTTTGTGCACGCCGCGCGACTGATCGGTGCGCGCATAAATGCCGGCGAGATGGCCGGAAGGAGGAATCGAGTCGTTTTTCTTCGTCAAAATGTTCGGCACGATGATCCACGGAAAATAGAGGGCCACATATCCACGCTCGGACCGGACGTTTGAAAATTGAAGCGTGAGGTTTGTGAAACCGCTGGTAGAGTCTTGCACTCCGTCTAAAATTCCGAAGCGGTCAGCCATGATTTCGCAATGGTCGCGGACGGCTTGCTGAGCAATCGTCCCCGTCGCGCCGGGAATCGCGACCAGCGAAATCTCATCGATCGGCTTGAGCAGATCCAGATAGGAGTTTGGGTTGGCCTGCACGTCCGCCCAGGCCAGAGCGCGATTGTCGTCGACGCCGCCGGCGAGGTTGTAGACCGCCGCCACGGGACGGAAGTCGTCGACCGCAGGCGGCGGAAGAGCCTCGGTCAGGGCAATCAACTTACTCTCGACCGCGGTGCCCCAATAGTTGGGATGCATCGGGTTCATGGCGAGCAATTTGAAGGCTTCGCTTGCGCCGCTGCTTGCATCCGAGATGGCCAAATCGAACTCGAGCGTTGCGATGGTCGGAAGCGAAGCGGAATTCGATGTGTCGTAGTCGTTCCCCAGTCCGTTGACCAGGGTGAGGGTATCTCCACCCGACGATTCCACCGTTGCAAAGTCTGTCTTAGGCCCTTGCGTGATCTTGATCGAGCTACCTTGCGGGAGCGCTTGGCCTAGCGCAATTTTCGGATCCACGGCCACGCGGAAGGTCTTGCGCCCCTTGACCATCTCTTCGATAAAAGCAGTGCCCGCATTGAAATTTGCCGCGCCGGGAACAGGAGCCGAGAGAACTAGCGTGTCGGGTCCTTGAACCGCTTTGACTACGGCCGAAGCATTGTTCGCGGCCTTTCGCAAGTGAATCCGATCGTTTACCGCGAACCCGGAATTGCTTCCCAATACCAGCGTGTCTCGCGCCGGGTTCAAACTCACGATGTTGCTCGAGGCAAAAAGAGGTGTGAGCGTGGTTCCCGGGAGCCCTGCGGCCGCAAGCATCGTGGCGAGGACGCTTGAGTCGGTCGATTGCACAGAAATGTTGTCTCCGGCAGGACCTTCAACGAGTGCTGTCGCGACGAGCACGGGCGGCGGACTCCCTCCTCCGGTGCGGCTATCGAGCCCGATTGTGGATTGCTTGCCGGTGCCTGCGCGCGTGACATAGCAGCTTCTTCCGCCGTTGAGAAAGAAGCCGTACACGGCGGCGGCAAGAAATCCCACAGGAGGTGTGGCTATGAATCCTCCGAAGATCTCAACGTACGCATCCCAGCTCTGGATCAGCGTGGGCAGTTTGATGGGTCCCTTCGCCGCTACACCCGTGAAAGACGCGACGCTCGTGCTGACGCCTTCAATGGGAGCTCCTGGCGCAAACTCTTCGATATATACACCTGGATAATCGACCTGTGTTGCCATGCGTGACTCCTTTCTTCGTCAAACAAACCGTAAGTCGTACTCTCCTGTGGGCGAAGGAACCACAATCGCCCTGGGCGGCTGCACCGGAAGTGCTCCCGACCGCCACCGGAGCTGATACTTTCCCGGCCGCAATCCAGCAAACTGAAATTGCCCCTGGCTGTTGGTCGTGGCGGCTTGCAAGGGCTGGCCGGTTGGATCTTCCAAACGAACCCAAGCGCCGGGCACCACGATCTCGGGCGGAAATCGCGCATCGAGCACGCGCCCGCCGATCTCCATCAAGACGTCTGCGCTTGCCGGCTCGCCGGTTTGCTGATACTGCGCGATTCGCGTGGTCACCGGAGGTCCGGCAAATTCCTTGATCAACAACACCGGCACCGTGACAATCGCATACACCGCGGGCTTCCAGGGATGAACAGCTCCCGCCATCGTTCCCCAGAATTCCGCATACTTCGCGAAACCGTCGACGGGTAAAACCGTTGTTGGAAGATCGATGTCTTCGAGCACTACTGGAAACCCGGGAGGAAACGCGCCGTTAAAGATTCGCCGCGGCGAAAGCGGGTCCTGCCGCATCAAAACCGCCGCAGCGTTATAGAGCAAGCGGTGCTCTTCGACGGTGGGCTCAAGTTGCGGGCTCGCGCCGCTCCACGCGGTAACCAGATAGTGGCAATCGATACGCCGTGGGGCCGGAGTGTCGGTCGCCAATCCCATGTCGATTTCGCGCACACGCTCATTGGTGCGGAGACGGCGGTTCTCACGCAGCTCAATCAAATACACATTCAGAGCGAGATTGTTCAAAGTGACCAAAGCAGCGCGCCAATCCTGATCCGGCGGTTGAAACCCGATCTGCTGCGGGGTCGCAAGGCCTGGAACGGTAGTAAAGATTTGGCGGAACATCGCGTCTATCTGGTCCAGCACGTAATCACCTAGTTGCCCAATTCCAGGCGTCCGTCAAGCTCTTCTTCGCCGCCGACCCGGCGCCTTTGATCTTGTCCTTCGCCGCGGCAAGGTCTTTGCCTGCGAACTCTGCGAATTCGGGCAAGTCTTTGTTGACGAACTGATAGGCCTCGTCTCCCAGAAAATTGCCGGCTTTCTCCAAAGTTTTGTTGTTGATCTTCGAAGCAGCTTTGTTAAAAACCTCCAGCGAATCCTTGCCCGAAGCCAGGTCCGGAATGATGTCGGCCCACAAGGCGTAGCCTTGCAACGGCGTACCGGCTTTACCGGACTGCATCTCTTCCACCTGGTTCTTGAGGGCTTTGTCGTTGCCGGTGGCGAGATTGTAAGTGCCTCGCACAAATTGTTTGGCCGCGTTCCCGCCGAAGGTTGACGGTGTCACGTCTGCCAGCATGCCGCTGCCTTCTTTGACTTCTCGCGGAGCGTCCGACAACTGAACGCCTAAATTGATCAAGTTGATTGCGGCATCGGGTCCGCCGCCGATTCCGGTCAACCCCACCGCAGTCTGCGCGGTGTTGCCGAGCACAGCCTCGGGCACTTTCTGGCCGTCTTTGATGTCGCTGACCGTGCCATAAATTCCTAAACCCACGGCAACCGCAGGAGCCGCAAATTTGCCGAACTTACCGGGCTTTCCGCCACCGGGAACTTTTCCCGGGAAGTGAGGTGTGCCGCCCGGAATATGCGGCGCTCCACCGGGAACAAACGGAACGTGGATGTCGCCGGGAAGATGAGGCGCGGCGCCTTTCCCTTTGACCTGCACCTTGCCGGCAGGCGTGTGGACGTCGGTTTTTGGAGCCGGCGGCGTCGGTTTCGCTGCAGGCGTTGGGTGCGGATCGGCCGGCTTGGCCACGTGAGGCTCGCCGCCTGGAGACTGAGGAACTGCTTTTGGTTCTCCGGTTGGAGCCTGCGGCTTCGCCGCGGGCTCACCACCGGAAGCAGGCGATTGGTGCGCAGGCGCGGGTTTGGCCGTATGCGGAGCGTCCGGCGTTTGCGGTGTCGGCGCGGGCGCGGATTTTACAGGTTCGATCGGCGCGGAGGGCTTTTGAGGCTGTGGGACCTTGGGTCCTTTCGAACTCGCGGCTCGAGGCCCGCGCTGCGATGCTGGCTTGGCAGGTTTCTTCGGAGTCTTTGAGCCGCCTCCTCTTTTGCCGCCACCAGATTTTTTCGCGCGCGATTTCGATCCCCCGGAGCCGCCCTTTTTCCCGCCTGTACTTTTGGGTGCGGCAGCTTTCTTTGCCGGAGCTTTCGGTTTCTTCGCATTTGGTTTGGACCGGGCGTTCTTTTTGCCCACGCTCTTTTTGCCGAAAGCCGCATTCTTCTTATTGTGGAGCGTACCTTTCTTAGCTGTCCCGCCTTCACTACCTTGCGTGTAATAAATATTGTCAGGGTCCAACGCTCGTTCTGGATGATCAACCCTGAAAGCCGGATTAGGATGAAGCGGGTCTCCAACGATGGGCTCAAGGTGTTCCAGTTGGACGTTCGGGTCGTGAGACGCGCCCCTCTTCCTGAGTCGATCGAGCTGTTCCGGGGTGTAATCGAAAGAGGGCTTCGCGCCTTTAGCGCCACCTTCCGCGCGGTAGAACGCCTTTCGACTTCGGTTGCGCATCCGTTTCGCGAAGTCGATCCGATCTTCTGGGCTTAGAGACGCCAAATGTTCCAGGTACTTAGCGTGCGCTTCTTCGAAGGTCTTGAACTCAGTGCCGAATTCTCGCCCCAACACCCCTCGGACAGACTCCTTGAAGTTGCCGAGCTGTGGGCCCTCGGAAACAAAGTTAAACGGACTTTGCCCTGGCATGACCTTCCCAGGTTCTGGCGGCCTTGGTATCGGAGGTAGTGGCTTCACCTTGGATACCAGTGCCACGCCCGGGGTGCTGGCCCCTTCCACCCCGCCCGGAGCGAGACCGCTCGAGGCCCGGGTGGCCGAACGTTCCATCGCGGCGCGATGTGTACCTTCCAAACTCTTTCCGCCTCGCGACTGCTGCACCACGTGTGCCAACTCATGCGCCAGCAGCTTCTTGCCCCTTTGGGTGTCCGGCGAATACTCAGCACGATTGAATACGATGTCGCGGCCGACGGTATACGCGCGCGCTTCGATGCCCTCGGCTGAATCCTGCGCTTGCGAATCCGTATGCACGCGGACGTCGGCGAAGTTCGCTCCGAGTCTCGATTCCATGGCGGCGCGAACCGCAGGAGGTAACGGTTGGCCCGCGCTCCGAGGAAACACTTGATTTGAAACGGAACGGCGGCGTCCGGCCGGTTGAGCGCGCATACGCTCGGCGGTGTGCACCTGGTGCTTCGCGCCTTTGGCCGCAGATCGGCTCATGCCACCCTCCCCGGTAGAAGACCGAACAACTCGTCGTCGGCGAGAGGTTTCCCGAGCTTCTGATGTTCGCGCTGCGTCGCATGCAGCAAATGGTCCATTCCTACGGGGCCGCCGCTTGCGGCGGCTTCAAAGGCTGCGGCCAGGGCGATATTGCGAATGTTTCCGCCGGTCAATTTGAAGTGCGTAGCGAGATAAGTGAAGTCTATATTGCTATGGAGCGGCGTTTCTTTGGGCCACACGCCCTGCCAAATGAGCCTGCGGCTTTCGATATCAGGGAAGGGAAATGTGATGCTGAACGCCAACCGGCGCACGAACGCTTCGTCCATGTTCTGGCGGAGATTCGTTGCCAGAATCGCGATGCCGTCGTATTCCTCCATCTTTTGCAGCAAATAGGAGATCTCGAGATTGGCGTAGCGATCGTGCGAATCTCGTACTTCGCTGCGCTTGCCGAAAAGCGCGTCGGCTTCGTCGAAGAATAGAATCGCGCTAGACCGCGCCGCGGCTTGGAAAATCCGGTCGAGATTCTTTTCGGTCTCGCCGATGTACTTACTAACGACGCCTGCCAGATCGATCTTGTAGAGGTTAAGCTCTAGCTCTGAGGCGACCACCTCGGCCGCCATCGTCTTGCCCGTTCCTGAGCCTCCAGAGAAAAGCGCATTTGCACCTTTGCCACCTGATAAACGCCGGTCGAAGCCCCAATCCGCCAAGACGCGATGACGGCAGGACACGCGACGGCACAATTCGCGGAGCTGCGTTACTGCGTCGGGCGGCAGCACGATATGGTCCCAGGTATAGGCAGGGTCCACCTTGCGAGCGAGCGTCGATAGTTCGTGTCCCGCTTGCGCGCGCGCCGCGGCGAACAAATCGTTGCGTGTGACGTCGCGAGATTCCCAGAGCGCTTGATTCGCCGCCGTTGCGACGGCATCGCGGACTTGTGCCCGGGCCAACTTAAAACTCGATGCGAGAAAATCCAGCACCGCTCCGGGTTGAGGAGCTTTGCAGGCCCCGATCGCGCGTCGCCATTCTTCCCGCCGCTCGTCCCATCCGCCACTTTCTAGCCGCACGCTCAGCACACCTTGAGGAGCATCCGCGTGGGGACTCCATGGAGACGAACCCGCCAGCAGGATCACTCCTTTTGCACGATGCAAAGTGCCGAGCAACGCGGAGTAATGCGGGCGATCGCGCAGCGCGTCCAACCCGCTCAGATAGCGGATAGAGTCGCGAAGTGCCGATTCGCGCATGAACACGCGCAGCGCTTCTGCAAACTCGTCGAGGTCGTCGGGAACTTGCGACAGGTCTGCGGCCAGAAGGGGTGCTCCCAATTCCGAAGCCAACGCCTCCGCCAGTTGCCCTTTGCCCGCCCCCGGCGGACCTACCAAATAAATAGTCAGCGGTCTGCGCTTTCGGCTTGCGCGGCGCAGTAATTGCGCCAGTCCCAGCGTGTCGCAGGCTTCTTCCTTGGTCTGATTCCCGGTCGGAAACACGATTCGAGCGAAAGATGCGATCCGTGCGTCCAGCGCATCGTTTCCAAGCAGATACGCCAAAAACACCGGCTCAACTTCGACGCTTTTGTTCAAAAGCGCATCCGAACCAGGATAGGTCCGCAAGATCGAATGCCGAAGGAGCGGGGCGTTCGCGTGGAAATTCGCGCGAAACTCAAATTTTTCTTTCGTGCTGGAACAAAGCAATCGGAGAATAAGATCCACGGACGGCCGCGGTCTGGATGCGTCGTTTTGCAGGAACGCGAAGATCGCCTCGTACGCGGGACTCAGTTCGGGGGCTAGTGCAATGAGCACGGTGTCTATCTCGTGCTGCGTCAGGCGGTACTTGGTGCGCAACTGTTGTAGGCGGCCAGAGGTTTCGTTCACGTCGTAGCCCGCATAAGACGCGGCCAAACCCGCCAGCGTCTGGATCTGCCGTGCAGTAAGGTAGGAACCCCGTTTGCCATCATAGATCGGCGGCGCATCGGCCGCCGCTCGCGCGAACGCACTCAATCGCGCGTCCAAACGGCGCAGGGATTGTTCCAGCCCCTTGGCCGTCAGCATACTGGCCCCTCGCCGTGCGATCCGGGCAGCGAAATCGGCCCAAACTGTTGTTCATAGTTGCGCAGCGCGGTGCTCAATACTTCATGCAACGCCAGCGCGTAGGCCGGGCTGGTAATAATTCGCGTGTGCGGTGTCTGCTGTATTTGATCCGGGAAACACTGTCCGCAGTCGAGCAAGAACTCGAATGCGTTGTAACCGACATTGAAGGAATTGGCGTAGCGGCCCGACGGCGCCGTCGAAAGTTGGTCCGGCTGTTCGCCGCGTTCCATTCCTGCCTCCCCCGTAGGAGTAATGAGAAACTCGTGTTCGAAGCAAAACTACTGAAGCACGAATGTGGCCGGGGCGCGAAAATTTGCAGTAATCGGCAGAAAGGTGATGTTTCTTGGCGGTTTTCAGTTAGAGGTCGACAGTGAATGTAACGAAAAGGTGTAACAGGACACGGCTCAGGAATGTCACATCGCTTGAGCGGCGTGACGCTGTATTGCGAGCTCATCCCTGCGGTTACCGGCGAGCTCGTATTTCGCCATCTTCCGGTAGAGGGTCATGCGGGACCACTGTAAACGCTCGGCGGCGAGGCTCTTGTTCCAGCGGGTGGCCGTAAGCGCGTCCAACAACCGGTCTCGCTCGGTGTCTTCTGTTTGCGCGAGAGCCGGCCACAAAATCCGAAAGTGGGCTGGCAGGTCTTGTTCGGTAAAAAGGTCAGCGGAGGAATTCACAAAGGTTCCTTCTACAAGATTGCGAAGTTCCCGGACATTGCCCGGCCATTCATACGCGCATAGGCAGTTAACGACATTGCGGGCGAATCCTCGAACGTTTCTGCCGAATCGCACGTTAAAGTCATTCACAAAATGTTGTATCAAGGTTTCGATATCCGACTGCCGTTCGCGTAGAGCGGGCAGTCGAATACAAGCCACACTAAGCCGATAATATAAATCGTGTCTAAATTTCCCTTGGTCTACGAGTGACTTTAAGTCCTGATGCGTAGCCGAAACGAGGCGGAAGTCGAGCGAAATCTTCTTCCGGCCGCCCAGCCGGAAGATCTGACGGCTCTCGATCGCGCGCAACACTTTGGCTTGGGCGAAAGCGCTCATATCTCCGATCTCATCGAAAAATACGGTTCCGCCTGCAGCGCTTTCGAGTGTTCCTGATGCGGATGCGTTTGCTCCCGTGAAGGCACCGCGCTCGTACCCGAACAACTCGCTTTCTATCAATCCCTCCGGTAGAGCCGCACAGTTAATGCAAACGAAGGGGCGGTCGGCACGCGCGCTTTCGCGATGAATAAGTTCGGCAATCAATTCTTTGCCGGTGCCTGTCTCTCCGGTGATGAGAACGTTACAGTCTGTAACTGCCGCGCGTTCGGCTGCTTCCCGCACCCGCAACATCGAGGGACTATTTCCAACGAAACGCGAATCGCCTGTTTTCTTTGGACTTGCCATGGATATGGGACACAACTGCCGGCGATGAGTTTCCCGGGGCGGGGCAGGAAAGGCTCGTATACTACAGCGTTTGTAGTCGCAATTAAAGTCAATTCCTTACCAATACGAAGGTAGCTACCGATTTGTGGAAAGAAACCCATTCTTGTTCGGCTTCATTCATCGGGGACAGTTCGGTACGATTCCGTGCAAGACCCAATGCCACCCGTATTCTCGGCGCAAAAAAGATGCCACAAAAGTCCGCACGGATCCGGAAACCATGGCTCAGGTTCCAACTCCCAACTTCCTTCCCACTAGCACGGGGCAATCGACGGCCGTTCTTGTTGGTTGTGAACGGGCACAATAACGCGAATGTCGGCAGCTTCGACAGTGATTGCTAAGCATCAAATCGTTGCCTTAGCTCTGCGGAGAGTACCAGACAGACGGTTTCACGAGTGCCAAAGAACCCTCTGGCGCTCGCTACTCGGTCATAGCACCAGTCAAGAACCACTTGCGGAATCACATCAATAATCATGGCCACAATTAGCCACAATCCTCCCAACCTGCGAAGTATGTGGAGCACAGCTAAAGAACGGGTCAGCAATTTCTCATCTTCTGTCAGTACAACAAGGCTGCCGGTTAGCGACGAGCGCCTTTCGCCGCGCACGCGCGATGAAAAAAGTCTTCCTTGAAGCGGTGAAAGCCGGAAGGTTTTGCTGCTGGAATCCTCGGCGAGCACGAACCGCACCCATCCATGGCATAGGGCGCAGTTTCCATCATAGAAGACCCATTCGGAACGCATCGCCGCCCTTTGCGGCAGCCATGCAGGCTCGAAAATGAAGAAGTGGAACAAAAGCATGCCGCCAGTCAGGTCGGCGAAACTCACAAGCGATACCAGTCCGATATGTAGTCCCACCATTGCTGTCCAAATCCATAGCCTCGCTTTGCGGAATAGCGCCAATGGCGCGAACGACAATTCGAGCAGCAAGGTAGCCCAAGTCAAAACTCGCAGGCATACCGGCGGGATTCCCAGTAGCAGCTCTCTAAGGGCAGTGGGCCGCGCCAGAGGGCTTTGCAACACTCGGGCTAGTGCGCTTCCATCAAGCCAGGAAGGACTCACGAGCTTGGTATAGCCGCTGTACGAGTAGCCTACGGCCATCAACATCCATGCCAGGCAAAAGGCGACTTGCGGCATGTACCAATTCCCAGCAGGGTCGTCGCGCTTGCGCGCCGTCCAACTCCCAAACGGTGCCTTTGGAAGTGCCGTGTGTAAGAGAAGCAGCCATCCGATGAATGGAAGAGCGGGATTGGAAATTAACGGATTGCGTCCGAGCAGACATGCCCACAAATACCAGAGGATGAACGCAGCAGTTCTGTCCCATAAACCCGCGGCCAAAAGCACCGACAAAACTGAGCCCAGGATCAGCAGAGCGGCGACAAATCCTGGCTGATCGCAGATCGCGAGCACATTCGGGAATACATGGGTGAGTGGGCTAGCGGATGCGTTCGCTAAAGCGCCTCGATTCGAAAAGAGCTCCGCTCCCCACGGTAGTAGCGCCAAGAAATGCTGAAGCAGATAGCAGCCGAAGAAGATTCGAAAAACACTGTATTGCCCGCCGCTCCATCCATTTTTCATGAACAATGTGGCCTCAGGACCACTGGCAAGTCAGTCGTAACAGCTTGGGGGCGTGTTTGTAGACGAATGCGCAGAGATTCAGTTGCCGCGTCCGGAGGGATGCCTAGCTCCCGGAGCAAGGGTGCTTCGCCGCACAGCGCGTAGCTGGAGACGGCATGAAAAAGAGGGAAGGTACGGGGATCGCTTTCGAGCACCGGCCCATACGCCAACACTGCACCGTAAACGTTACGTCGGTTATAAGGACCGCGCAGATGTGCGTACCGTTGTGGTGTGATTTCGACGGAATGGTATGCGCCTGTTGCGTCGCTCCACTCAACAAAGAAGCGCGTCGAAAATGTTTCCAGTCCCCTCACCGCAGAAAAAACTTTTGGCGCCGGCGATGCCGCAGTGGCAGCTGCGATCGCTTTGAGAGTTGGAGAAGCAAAGATGTCGCCCGCCATTTGCGCGAATCCCAAGAGCGCCAGCACACCGATGGCGATAGTTCGGCCGGTCGCTTCGAATTGCCCTCTAGGATTCACCTGTCAACCTTCAAGGCGTCGGCCTGATGAATGTCGATTCCACGAAGCATTTCGGCGACTCGGAATTCACGCTCCCCCCCGAAGCCGCACCGTCCATCCCATTCGCGGGGATTTCGGTACGTACCAAAGAGCATGTCCCACATGGGAAGATCGGAATAGTTGAAGGCGTGAACACCTTCCTGATGGTGTATGCAGTGGCTCTCAGGTCGCTGAAAGATGTATCCGAGCCAATGAGGAGTTTTTACATTCCAGTGATAGACGAGTTCGGCTAAGCCGCTGAGCATGACGGCGCCTGCAGCCGCCACCGGTTCAACGCCTACACCGAGGTACAAAAGAACGCTCATGATCAGGCTATCGAGCAGAATTTCAAATGGATGCTTGTAAAAGCTGGTGATGACTTCCAGGCGTTGCGGACTATGGTGAATTTGATGTACCCACCGCCAAAGGAGTGGCGAAGCGTGGCGCCAGCGGTGCCACCAGTAAAAGACAAAAGTAGTCGCGAAATATCCGAGCAAGGCTTCACCGTAAGTGCCCAGCCGCGCCGAAGAAAAGAAGCGATGCCGCACCAGCCAGCCGTCCCACGCGACGCCGGCAAACCACACAGAAAAAACTTGAAAGGAGTTAAAGAGTACCGCGCGCAGCCACCAACCCCGCACGGCGGGCCAATTTCGGCCGGGGCGCGAGTATTCGTACAGAATCATCGCGATCCCCACGGTGGAGACGATCAGCAGAATAAACATCTTTGCGCTTCCCTACAGCAGGATACTTGCGGCACTGACTTTGTCCTGTCGTGTGTCACGACGGCTCACAGGGTAATGGCGGGCTCAGCACACGGCTACCGACCGGGTGACAGTTCCTCGACTGTCACAACTGACGAGCATGCGTTGCGGCTCCGAGCGCTTCCGGGTTAGGCTTCTGTCCCCGGGAATACAGCCAGCATGCAGATCAACATCGACAAGCGGAGCGAAGTGCCAGTGCGAGACCAGCTGCGCCAACAGATCATTTTCTTGATTGGCACGGGGCAGCTATCAATCGGGATGGAATTACCAAGCGTCCGCCAACTGGCGCGACAACTGAAGTTGCACCACAACACCATCAGTCACTCTTACTCGCAATTAACCCGTGATGGATGGCTGGCGAAGAAACCCGGTAGCCGTCTCGTCGTCGGTCAGGTCACAAAATCGCGAATCGAGGATTTCACCGGTCTCGATGATCTGATCGACAAGGGGATTCGCCTCGCCCGCAGCCGTGGCTATTCTCTCCAGCAACTCGCTGCGCACGTCCGGGCGCGCCTGTTGACCGGGCCTTCGGACCATCTGCTGCTTGTAGTTCCTGAAAGAGATCTGGCAGAGCTGATTAGGGCGGAAATCGCCGCGGCCGTCGGCCTCGAGCCTGACGCGTGTTCGGTATCGCTGTTGCAACAGAACCCAAGCATTGCGATCGGCGCGATACTGATCGTTCCGAGCTATTTTGCGGCTAAGGTACAGCCGGCCGTGCCGGCGGACCGAATTGTCATACCGATCTCTTACTCGCCGGCAGATGAGCACCTTGCGGCTATTCGCAAACTCTCGCGCCCGTCTGTTATTGGAGTGGTTTCTGTGAGCGCACTATTCCTGGAGACCGCAAACGGTTTATTGGCGCCCGCCATTGGCAGACGGCATTCATTTCGCGAGTTCCTGTTGCAGAAACCGGCCCACAATACGGGTCAATTGACAGTCGCCGATTACATCCCTAATGAACAGTCGCTAGAACTCTCAGATACATGGAGACTACCGGATGAACGATTCAGCGATACATTTCGCCTTTCGCAGATTCGTCGGAGTCCCGCTCGCGAGGCGTCATCCTCGGGGGATTTGAAGAGTTTTGACCTTCTTCTCTGCGATTCGGTAGCCTACGCTGCTGTAAGGCATCGCAAGAGTGTCAAGTACCGCCTTCTTTCCGAAGAGTCGCTGGCGGAAATCGAAAACATTGCCAACGCCGTGCTGCGGCAGCCCAAATCATCAAAGTGATACCAACCGGAACGACTGGCGTAACACCCCCTTCACCGGTTGATTGATTTACTTGCTTAGAAGGGCATAAACGCGTACATTCTTTACCTTACGCCCGCCGACTGCTTTTCTCCCTTGCTTATCCCCCAGGTCGTACGGAGGCCATTATGTCTTGTCAACTATGCAAGTCGAGCCATGAGGCAGAACTCGCTACGGAGATGGTCATCCATTTCTCCGGCCTGAAAAATCTGGACAAACCCGGGGTCTGGGTATTCTCGAAGCTTATGGTCTGCTTGGATTGCGGCGGCTCCCACTTACAGATTCCTGAGAGGGAATTGGCGGCGGTAGCGAAAAACACTCTGGCAAATACATGCTCTACGTTGGAGTAGAGTGCAGGTCGCTTTCGCCCACTAGTGGGGGCGCTTGAGGTGGTTGACTCAAGTTGTTAAGTATCTGCATGTCGATTGAAAAACGTCATTCTCGATAGAACCGCTCCCACAGCAGCGACGAGCTCGGTTCCTGCCTTGTTTCTTACAACGTAGCCGGGCGCGCCCAGGCTAAGAGCGACTTGCACCAGGTCGGAAGACGATTCTTAAATCAAGGAGATGATTTTAGAGCCGGGACACGTTTGCGGTTGGTCGAATCCATTCGATCGGCGGCTATTATAGGGCAATTGTTTTCGCAGATTCTGTTGGCCCATATGAAGGAGTCGTCCAGCATTAGTCCGCAATAATGCTCTCACGATATAGCCGGTGAACCAGAACGTACGTACAGAGATCTCGGCTTCCTTCAAGGCTTGCGGGGTAGTTTTTTCCCTTGGCAATCTCCACTTCCACCTGACACAGCAGCGTCACGATTGCGCCGGCTTGTATCTCTTCCTCGGCATGTCCAGCCTTTTGCAGGGAGTGCTTCTCTCACTCCCGCTGGGCGGAGTGGGACAAATCAATCGCGAGCGGCGTCGTCGTTGCGCAATTTTTCAATGATTTGCGCGGTGCCTCGATCGAATAACAGGTACTCCCCGGGAGCGTTGGCACTCAATTCTTGTAAGCGGAGTTTTGCAGCTTTTAAATCCTCTCCGGCCTCAAGCCAGATGAATTTGCCATCTTTATTTCTTCGGAAGAGATCCAGCGAAGGTCGCATGAATTCTCCTTTTTCTAGGTCTGCGGCAAATCAAAACGTCTGATGCTGTGAGGGCTTTCTGAGAAGCACATAGACTAAACCACTGGTTCTGCTGTCCGTGACTGGCAGAATTGACAGCCACACTTTGATTTTGTTTTGAGGGCGATCAAGCGTTTTCTGCAATGGCTGGAATCATCTCGAATTCTCGTGAGAGCCGACGAAAGTCGGCCACATCGCCGAAATCGTATCCGCCGCCGACAGACTTTCAACTATTTCCAAGGAAACCGCCGGAAGTTTAACCAACCCTGCCGCTCATTGCTCTTGAGCAGCGACAGCGCCCGTCTGGTCATAGATCCTTTATGGTGATTCCCAAGATAGTTTTTTCTTGTGGGAAGGGAATTGTACGGGAGAGCAAGGATGTCAAAAAGACGGGGAATCTGGGCCGTCAGGTGGCCGTTCTCGGCGGCACTTGGCTGGTGGAAAAGGACTGCCGGCAGATATTGGCGGTTTGCAGCGTCAACTATGGACCGTCGGCAAGAAAATCAACTCGACATTGCGCAAACCACTGACCATAGCCAGCTGTTTCAGCTTGATATTGCTTCAGCGCACGTAGAACTCAAGGAATTCGCCAAAATATTGAATATTGGCGACCGCATTCGGGTATTTTGCGACGATGGAGTGGTTGTGGCGGAGAAGATTTCTCAGACGCAATTCAAGGTACTTTATTCTGCAACCATGTCGGAACAAGTCCATTGATTATGGCTTGTCTTGACCGTGTGCGTTGGAAAGATGGCAACGAAGAAAAGCCCGATAAAACTGAACTGGAATCCCTGCGGTAGCTTCCACAATATCGTCTGTGCCCAGTGATTTCTACGCGCAACCACGCCTTTTGCCGAATGAACTAGCCAATTTAACCCTCCCATCGCAACGGAAAAGATTCGCGTACGACTGCCTAATAACGCTGTCTTGTGCCCATCTGACCTGAAATACGCCAACATCGCACTTTTCCGCGCTTCAACCCTAGAGCGAACCGGAGCACGCGGCGCTTTGACGTCGATCGGATCGAAAACGTGGCTTGGTCGTCGAAAATGGGTTTCAAACGACCGCGGGATGGTGGGAGGGTAGCGGCGGAGTACTTTGAAGAGTATGCGAAAGACTTTGCGGATCTTACGTCGGTGCGGTCGGAAAAAAAGGAGAAGCAGCCGGGCGCAACTGAGCTGCTCACCACGCTCGACAAGGGTCTTCGAAAAACAAATGGTCTCTAGAACCGAAACGTTAATCCGGCGGTACCGTCGAATTCCTTTAGAAAAACGCTGTCCCCTTTGGTCCAACAACCGAACCAGAACGGATCGCACCAGATGCCAGTGGTAATTGTATTGATATAGGTAGGCGACCACTTCGCCTGAAGACGCACGCCAAGGTGCTGGCTGAGATTATATTTTACGCCGCCACCAAATACCCAGGCAAAGCGGGTAATGCTATTGACGTGACTTCGGTCGGGAGCGAGATTGGTAGCTCCGGCGCCAAAGAGTACGAATGGCCGCAGCCGGCTTTCGCGGTTCTTGAAGTGCAGAATGAAGTCTCCTAGGTATTGGTTGGTGTTGAGGTTGAACAGCTTTAAGTCGGTGCCTCCGCTAGTGGGCTGGGCCAAGGTGCCGGCCTGGTTGCGGTTCCACATGAATTCGACGCCGGCGTGCGTGCCGATCAAGTAGCCCACGCTAACCCCGTAGCTCAAACCGTTTTGCACTTCGAGGCGGTTGTAGACGGGCGTAGAGAGATCCAGTCCACCGTTGATTTGTCCGCCGATAAAGGGCGTCACTTCGATGCCCTTTTGCGACCACGCCGTCGGCGGGACGACAACGATCCAAGCAATTGCTGTCCATAAGAGATTCCTTTTCATTTTCGGCCCGCACTCTTTTTCGGAGCACAGACGGTAGCTCTGCGCGCGATTCTAAGAGTACTGTAAGTTGTAACAGGTCCACTCAGTCGGCTCAGGTCATCGACAATAGAGTTTCGTGGCCCGAAAAGTTTAGTTTGTTTGAGCGACGCCATCTCGCGGTCCTGATATCCGAGACTCATCTCACGGAATGATCCTTGCTTTCGGAAATATTGTCGGAGCGTTCTTCCGACGTGTGTCCCTGTCAAGAGTGACAGTGTCGACCATAGGAGTAAGCCAGCATCCTAAAGGAACAAGCCACGCCTTGATCGTTGGTTCGCGGTTCGGCGTGTCGGGTGCGGTCTGTTCCGCGCGAACGCCAGTGAATGGCTTGAGGGCATTACGTAGCTGGATCGGTTGACAGATTTCGCCCATTTTGGAATGGAGGACAAATGATGAAGAAATGTGCCGTAGCGGCTCTGGCGCTGGGCGGGTTTCTTTTCAACGGAGAGGCGCTGTTCGCTCGCCAAGATCCAGCCCAAACCACGCAAACAGTCGCAGCTCACAATGGCGCATCATCCATCGATCAACAGATCGCGATGCTGCGATCAGATTTGCGGTCAAACCGAAAACAAATTGTTGCCGCCAATATGAAATTGACCGACACGGAAGCGGAAAAGTTCTGGCCGACCTACAACCAATACGTGGACGAGTTGGTCAAAATTAATGACGTGAAGTATGCTCTGATTAAAGAGTATCTGCAAAGTACGAACATGACGGAGGAACAAGCCGATAGCCTCTCGAGAAGGTGGCTCACCGTCGACGAATCCGTCGTCCAACTCCGACTCAAATACATCCCCATCTTTCGCAAGGCGCTATCAGCTAAAGGCACTGCGATGTTCTTTCAGATCGACCGGCGCGTTCAAATGATGATTGATCTGCAATTGGCCAGCTCTCTTCCGCTGGTTGAACCTTAGCTGCCGCCGAGCACCGAAGGAGGGCCAGGAACGATCTTGGAAGGCTCTGGCTCTTTCTCTTTGCAGATGGATTCGTTTGGGCGATCGTGACTCCGCTTTCAGCTTCCAATTAGCACAAGCAGGGTGGTTGTAGAGTTCCGGACTTGGTTCCGAGACTCGTGGCCCATCGTTTTTCTGGTTGTGATTTCAGCGAATCATCACGCGGCTCAGATCCCCTGGTGATCGCCTTCAAAGCTCTCACACCATGTGGAAACGGGCGAAACTCAATATTGTCTCGTTCTAAGTTCAGCCCAACATGGAACCCGCCGGCAGGTTTGCCACCGGACAACGCGCTTTTCTTAACACGCGTTCGGAGGTGCTCCCCCGCAGGCCGTCGAGAAATCCGTCAGGACCGTCGGTCGTCATGATGATCAGATCCGCGCGAAGCTCCGCGGCAGTTCGCAAGATAGTGTCGGTCGGCTCACCGGCCTTGGCCACCCTGTTCCAGGTCCAGTCGGTGTCCGTGGGTAGCTGTATCGAGGGCATTTCCGCAGCGGATCCCACGTGGAGCAAGGTGACTGCGCCAACAGGCAAGTGGAGGTTGCGGATCAAACGCGCGGCGGCTTCTACACTTGGCTGCGGTCGGGGTTTGATCGTGACCGGAATGAGAATGTTCCGGAGTGAAAGGGAGCCGTCCTTTCGTGAGACGAAACCCTCCACCCCATGTGGGGTGAAAAGTGTCATTTGCCCGGCCCTGCGCGCGATCGGCTTACCCACAGATTTCCTCAGCCAGCGCATGCGTCCCTCATGTTGGTGAACCGCTAACACAATCAGATCCGCAGGATTTTCTCCCAAAAAGACGAGACAGGCCTTCACCGGATCTTTGCTCAACCTGAGAAATTTGGCGACCTTGATACCAAACCGGCCGACCACGCTCTTAGGACTGCCTTTAGGGATGAGCCCCCAGCGCTCAAGCGTTTCGCGGACGCCGGGGAAGTCCTGCCATTCGGCGCTCCGACGCGGCTCGACATGGAGCATGGTAAGTTTGGTTCTGGCCGCCAGTGCGATCTTCAGGGCGTGCACGAAAGCGACTTCGCTGGCCGCGGAAAAATCTGATGGATGAAAAATCGATTCGAGCTTGACTCCATCGAGTGGCTTGGTCTGAGTCATAATTTACCCTGGTTTTCGTTTCAGTCTGATTGAGCTCGGTGAGAGTGCTTCATATGGGACCATGCAACCAACCAATCCGACATGCCGAGTGAGTCGGCTTGCCGGACATGTGCCGTTTCGAGAGATCCAGTAGTGCGGTTTGCCAGTTATCCCTAACGATGCCGGCGGTTGCAAGGACTTGTTTCACGTTCTCTACTCGGATCAAAGGCAATCGCAGAGGGTAGAAAACACACAAACTAGGTTCGCTCGGCGTGCGGCGGAACTGTCAAAAGCAACAGATTTGCCGCAGCTCAACGTCTTGGTCCGATGCAGGGTCTTTTTAAGACGGTCCGGAACCGAATAGTTTCGGCCTCGCTTTTGAACGGTGTGCCAACCTTGGCGGCAGGTGCTTTCTTTTTTGGCAGATCGGTGTCGATGACGCAGGTTGACTCAAGATAGAGATCCTATCTGTCATTCCTGACAGGTCCCGCCGATTTTGCTCTCCGCTTTAATCGACATCACCCTGCCGAGCGAACATCGGATGGGCGAGTTTCCGAGATTCAGATCGAATTGGCCGGGCCCATGGAAATCATCAAATTCAGATCGCAACTTGTGGCGGTGCGAGAGCCAGTGAGGGTATATCTGCGACTAGCGCAGAACACGCTCATGAGACTGGGAGGGAGTGTAGCCGACAGGCCGCGAGCATTACAGAAGGCACTTCGCGCAAGAGAGAATGAATTGCAAAAGTTGTTCACGAGCTCCCTCGATGCAATGGCTGTAGCGAAAGCCAAACTCATCAAATTCAGATCGCAATTTGTGGCCTCCCTGGAACCAGTGAGGGCAAATTTGCGACTAGCACAGAAGTCGCTCATGAGGCTGGGAAGGAGTGTAGTCTATGGGCCGCGAGCATTACAGAAGGCACTTTGCGCAAAAGAGAATGAATTACGGAAGTTGTTAGCAAGGTCGCTCGATGCAATTGTTGTAACCGATCTCGCCGGTCGATTCATTGGCGCAAACTCGGAAGCCCTGGATTTATTCGGAGTCTCGGACACGAACATGAAGAAGTTCACAATTAACGTCTTTCTGTCGCATGATCAGACTCCATACTTCGCCGGACATAGTTCGGCTTTCATGAGACGCGAGAAAAGGCACGGTGAATGCAAGGTTAGGCGGCTCGATGGAAGCTTGCGAGTCGCGGAATACTCTTTCGTCGCACACTTTCTGCCTAATCGGCATGTCTGCAGATTCACTAACGTTAGAACAGCCCAGGTGAAATGTGTTGCAACATACGCCTCGGGGCAAGGCAATGACGCAAAATCGTCCAGGCAGCGTTTGGAGTCCCGCAGCAGAAAGATTTGAAAAAGTAGGCACTACGCTGACCAGACCCGCATTCGTTCTGCACAGTGACCGAAACTTTCTGGATGTGGTCCAAGGCCTGCGGCTGAAAGAGCCTTCATTGACTTGAGACCTGTAATATTTGACAGTGGGGTCCGGTCGCCTTTTCTTACATCCTTCCCAGACTGCAAAGTGTTTTTTCGGAATCTTTAGGGAGGATTTCATGCGATTGGTCGTTTTCTGCCTTTTCGCGTCAACCATCTTCCCGTCAGTAAACCGCGCACAAGTGCCGGTGTTCAAGATTACCCCGGGTGATAGCTCGATAAAGTTCTTCGTGAAGGCATCGGTGGCGCTAGAGGGCAACTTCAAGAAGTGGGACGCCGCCCTCACATTTACCTCTCCTGATGTCTCGACAGGTGTTCTCGAAATCAACATTCAGGCCGACACCGTGAATACTGGAAGTGGCATCAAGGATAGCAAGCTAAAGAGCGAAAAGTTCTTCAACGTCAAGGAGTATCCGGTGATCTCATTTCTCTCAAAGAAGATTGTACAGACTGGTCCCGACGCATTTGAAGTGCAAGGCGACTTTACCATACGCGGAGTTAGTAAACGTGAGACGCTGGTGCTAACCGTCCTCGGCGCTGCGGACGAGATTAACGGGACAATGGCCTTCGACCGCAGGGATTATGGAATGGACAGCGGTATTCCCTTCATCAAGATTGCGGACCGCATTGAGGTGATTGTCAACCTTAAAGCGCAGCGCATCAGCGGACCTCCAGTTGCTCTCAAGCCACAAGCGGCCGGCACTATGATCCAGGAACGCCGAGATGCCGCTGTGGGTACGCATTAGAAGGGCCCGCATGGAACCACCCATCCCGCCTATCCTTTTTGCTCTGCTCCTGCTCATCGGCATGCTGCTTATGCTGGAAGTCGGCCGCCGTTTTGGCGTCAGACGCCGCCCGAAAGAGTCGGAAGGCGAGCGAGGTGGGCTTGGCGCCATCGAGGGCGCGGTTTTCGCCCTGTTCGGCCTGATGGTAGCATTCACTTTTTCTGGAGCGGCAACCCGCTTTAACGAAAAACGCATGTTGGTCGCGGAGGAAGTCAATTGCATCGAAACCGCCTATTTGCGGGTGCATTTGCTATCCCCCCAGGCACAGCCTGCAATTCAGGAATTGTTTCGCCGCTATGTGGATTCGCGGCTGGAGACGTATCGCAAGCTCCCGAATATGCGCGCGGCCGAAATAGAAATGGCCAATACCAAGAAAATCCAGGAAAAGGTCTGGAACGTGGCGGCAGCGGCCACTCGGCTCCCCGATTCTCATCCCTCTTCTGGTCTGTTGCTGCTCCCCGCGCTAAACAACATGATTGACATTGCTACCACCCGCACCATGGCACTGCAAATTCACCCGCCGAGGATCATCTATGTTTTGTTGTTCGGACTTGGGCTTATCTGTTCCTTGTTGGCTGGTTTTCGAATGTCGAGCGGCCAATACCGGAGTTGGCTCCATATCCTAGGCTTCACAGTCCTCACCGTCATCATCGTTTACGTCATGCTTGACGTCGAGTACCCACGGGCGGGCTTGATTCGCCTCCAATCAACGGATCAATTGCTGGTAAATCTACGCGAAAGTATAAAGTGATGGATGATTGGCGCTATGACGAAGCGTCGAGAGGAAACCCGCTCAGCTGTGGCACCGGCGATCATCGGGCGTGGCGCCGGCTCCGCTTGTTCCGCAACTTGTCGGCTGCTGCTGGTTTTGAAAGTCTCCGAGCTACGGGCCTGTTACTTCTGCCAGTGTGAGCCATAGACCCCAAGAAACAGCATGTCTGGCGTGTGCACCAGCCGACTTGGATGCGGGAACAAGAGAGTATGGGCTATTGACACGACGAAGGCCATTTCATCGCATCACGACAAGCGCTCTCATCTGGGAATTTCTTGGACGGCTTTTTGCCTGTGTCGTCACCACCGCACTGTTGCTCATCCCCTTTGCACCGTCTAGCCGCGGAAGTCAGGCCCAGACTCTTCCCGCGCAATCCACACCTTCGAACAACGCGAAGCAGTCACCGGCCGGAGACACACAGGCAACTCGTCCGGCTCAAGTCCCAGACCAAACTATTCCACTGCCTCTAATTGCTGAGCGGGCGGAGCAGTTGGATCGCCTTCTGGAAGAAATCAACAATCAACTGATACCCAAATTTGTTTTAGCGGAGTCAGGAAGGAAAGCGGCAGCACAGGCAGCTGAAATGCGTCGGCGAAGTTTGCAAACCCGGGAACTTCTGGCCGGCGACCCCACATCGCTCGATTTGGAGGACGAGCAGCGCTACTGGCGCTCTCGGGGCCTCGAGTATACCGAGGAACGAAAGCTTCTAACGCTGCGTGCAGGGAAGCTGCAAGAGCAGATCCAGACTTTGGAAGACCAACAACGAGAATGGGCGGCCACTTGGCTCCAGTTTCTTAAGACCCCCGGGATAGAAACCACCGTAGAACATATGAAGCAGCAATTGGACAAGATTCAGGCCGCAAAATCGCAACTGCAGGAGCAGCTAAACGTCGTAGTCAGCATGCAAAATCAGGTGTCCCAGCAAGACCAGCAGGTTTCCGACATATTGCTGCGCTTGCGCCAGGCGCGAGAGCACGAACGCGGTCATCTGTTCGAGATGGATGGCCGTCCACTGTGGGAAGCGCACGATTCGCAATCAATTGAACAAGACATCGGATCGGCGTTCCGCAAGTCCGTTATCCGGTCCTTTACCGGCGCCAAGGAGTTTGTGGGTTCGCACACACCTACGACGCTTGCTCTCGTGATGTTCTACCTTTTGTCGCTGCTCGGGGTTTTCAGCCTTCGGCGTTTCGTTTTGCGCGGCGGGCATCCCGGAGTTCCAGCCGAGACCCTGCAAGTATTCGCGCGCCCGTATTCGGTAGCGCTTTCAGTAGTGCTTCTAACTGCTCCAATCGGGGCGGGCCAACAGTTCGCTTTGGCACCCATCGCTGTCGCCTTCATCTTTTACCTGCTTTATGTGGTTCCTGTTTTGAGGTTGCCAACGCCGCTGATCGAATCCAGGCTGCAAATTTTTCTTTATGTTCTGGCCGTATTCTACGCGCTTTGTGGCATTTACCTGCTCGTACAGCTTCCGAAGTTTTTCAGGCGCGAGGTATATGCCCTGTTAATTTTTGCAGCTTTGGTCAGTTTTGGCTGGCTCGTGCGCAAAGCAAGGATAAATCCAATACTGAAGCAGAATCGAAAGACGCGAGCTCTTTCGATCGGGATCTACGCAGGCGTCGTCATACTGGGCGGGTCTCTGTTGGCAAACGTCGTCGGATTTGTTTCGCTGTCGCATGTCCTGGGGCTGAGTGTTTTAGTTGGAACCTTCGTGGCTGCGGCGTTTTTTTCCGTCGTCCGTGTCTTGAGGTTGATTCTTAGTACCGTCCTGCACACTGATTGGGCGCGCTCTCTGCTTGAGCTGCGGACGGATGCTGTAGAACGCTGGGGCTGCCGCGCTTTGAGTCTTGCGGCTTTCTTGCTTTGGCTGAAAGCCATGCTGAGATTGCTGGCCGTTTATGAAGGAGTGGTGGGCGCGCTATCCAAACTAATCCATCACCCCATCGGCTTTGGTGGCATGTATTTCACTTTTAGCGGCGCGCTTACCGTCGTTATTGTCTTGCTGCTTGGCTACGCTTTCGCTAATGGGCTTACATTTTTCTTGAAAAAGATTGTACTTCCAAAGTTGACCTTGAATCGCGGCGTGCCTTACGCAATTTCGACGGTGACGTATTACTTCCTCCTGCTGCTGGTTGCGGCGGCCGCCCTATCCTCGGCCGGCGTTGAGATGAACAAGTTTACGGTGTTGACTGGTGCCCTGGGCGTGGGCCTTGGCTTCGGCCTGCAGAATATCGTGAACAATTTTGTTGCCGGATTAATCTTGCTTTTCGAGCGTCCGATCCACGTCGGAGATACGGTGGACGTCGGCGGACTGGTGGGCATGGTACGGCGAATCGGAGCACGATCCAGCACAATTGTAACTTTCCAGGGTGCGGAAGTGATCGTGCCTAACAACAACCTGATCTCGAACCAAGTCATTAATTGGACTCTGTCTTCACAGTGGCGGCGCGTTGACATACCTGTAGGAGTCGCTTACGGCACCGATCCCGAACGGGTGATAAAGCTGCTGGTGGGAGTAGCGGAATCACATCCGCGAGTCCTGCTCGCGCGCCCTCCCCTGGCTTTCTTTTTAGGGTTTGGCGAAAGTGCGCTGAAGTTTGAGCTGCGCTTCTGGGCTGCTCAGCAGGATACCTGGTTTCAGCTGCAAAGCGATGTGACTGTCGCTGTGGCCAAGGCGTTACAAGAAGCCGGTATCGAAATTCCATTCCCTCAGCGAGATCTCCACATTCGCAGCATCGACCCGGTTAGAAATGTAGTAAGCAGCGGTGAAGATCTAAAATCGGCTTTGCTTGGGGATCGGAAGAGTGGGACGAATTAGCGGACGACGAGATTGCCGCTTTCGGATTGCCTGTCTGGCAGTTTTGACAGTTTTGTCAGCTGAGCGCCAGATGTAACTTCCGCCCGAGAGTCCGGAACAGGATTCGGAAAGTCTGCGAATGCCTTCCAATGCAAGGTTCTGTAGTTACAGCGGTTAGGAGGATCACAGCAATCTCAATACATTCTCGAGACGTCCAAATGAAATCGATCTATGAGCCGAAACCGCTCATGGAGCTCGATAAAAAGTTGCCCGGATCGGATCGACGCGACAAACGAGAATTCCGACTCTCTTCAGAATGACTTTCGGACCTAAGTAACGGGAGATCAGGCATGAGTGGCACCAAAAGCACCAAAGATGTGCGAGTGGACCGGTTTTTTACAGGAGCGGAAGCTCGATTCGATCGATGGCGCTCCTTGGTGCAGGCCGCGCGAAGTTGGGAAGGCGCCGGCAGTCAGCAAAGTCCCGATAAAGAAGCGTGCCAGGCGGGCGTATCGGCGTCGTTTCAAGAGTTACGTCAATGGGAGGATTTTTTCGCGTACCCGGGTCACGCGCTGCTGAAAACGCTAGGCGAACGTATCGACGCGGGTGATGCGACGGGGACCCTCCGTCTGGCACAAACCCTTAGCGCAGCACTTCTTACGCATTCCTACCGCACGAATCGCTCCGACTGGGAAGGTGAGGAGCAGTCCCCGATTGGTTTGTCAGAAAGGGTGCCCGGGGCCAGCGAAGAGACTGCAGCGTATCGCCCTTACTTCGAAGTGTTGGTCGTGAGTCCTGCTCGTCCGGCAGCATGGTCGGACCTGGCACAAGAGCTTCGCAAGTTGCGCAGACCACAAGACAAGTTCATCTACGAGCCGGTATTTGTCGGTAGTTTTGAGGATGCCGTGCTCGGAACAATCTTGAACGGCAGCATCAATGCGGTGATTATTTACGAGGGCATTCCCTTCGCCTCGTCGCACCACAGTCCAGTCTTGCGCGAGTTTTTGACCTCACACTTCGCCGCGAGTGGGATCGATCCGAATTCAGGGCAATACAGCCTAGCGCTTGCACAGGGGTTGAAGCAGCTCCGCCCGGAGCTTGACATCTACTACTTGAGTGATCGGCAGTCGGAGAAGGTGGCCGGCGACACGAACGCTGCCTGCGTCCGGCGCGTTTTCTATCAAGTTGAAGAGCCTCTCGAGTTGCATCTTAGCATCCTTGACGGCATCGCCGACCGGTACGAGACTCCTTACTTCGATAACTTGCAGAAATACGCTCAACGGCCCATAGGGACCTTCCACGCGCTGCCCGTTGCAAGAGGGAAATCCATCTTCAAATCAAACTGGATTCGAGACATGGGGCAGTTTTATGGACTCAACCTCTTCCTTGCGGAGTCCTCGGCCACCACAGGAGGTCTCGACAGTCTGCTGGAGCCGACGGGGAACATAAAGGTGGCCCAGCAGAAGGCCGCCCGAGCATTTGGTGCAGATCATGTTTTCTTCGTGACCAACGGCACTTCAACTTCGAACAAGATGGTCGAACAGGCACTATTGGCTCCGGGGGACATCGTCCTGGTCGACCGTAATTGCCATAAGTCACATCACTATGGTGCCGTACTTTCCGGTGCACTTCCTTTGTACGTAGAAGCTTTCCCTCTTACGCAATATTCCATGTACGGTGCGGTTCCGCTGCGGACAATCAAGAAGGCTCTGCTCGATTTGAAGGCGGAAGGGAAGTTGGATCGGGCGAGGCTTTTGGTTCTCACGAATTGCACTTTTGACGGCCATATCTACAACGTCGAGCGGGTAATGGAAGAATGCTTGGCGATCAAGCCGGACCTCATTTTCTTGTGGGACGAAGCGTGGTTTGGATTTGCAAGATGGAGCCCGTTCTACCGCCGCCGCACCGCGATGGGTGCGGCGGCAATTCTGGAAAGCAAGTTCAAAGATCCTGCCTACGGTGCAGCGTATAAGGAGCAGGAAAAGAAGTTCGGAGCCGACCTCAATCCCGCCGACAAGACTCTTCTTGAGACTCGTCTACTCGCTGATCCCGACAAAGTTCGCTTGCGGGTCTACCAAACAAATTCGACGCACAAATCTATGTCTTGCTTGCGCCAAGGTTCAATGGTGCTTGTGAAAGACCCGGATTTTCACACCGTCGAAGAACAGTTCCATGAGGCGGTATTTACTCATGCGTCCACCTCACCCAATCTTCAAATCATCGCTTCTTTGGACGTTGCCAGGCGGCAGATGGAGCTGGAAGGCTACGAACTAGTGAACCGCGCCATCCAGTTGGCGTTGGATGTGCGTCGGGAAGTGAACTCTCATCCGCTAATCTCGAAATACTTCCGAGTGCTCGGAGCGGACGAGATGATTCCCGCCGAATTCCGGAACTCAGGATTTGTAGATTATCTGACTCCCGAAACAAACTGGGCAACGGCAGTAAAGGCATTGCGAGAAGACGAATTTGCCCTCGACGCAACAAGACTCACCCTCGTGTGTGGCTCGGCCGGTTTTGACGGCACGCAATTCAAGAATCTGCTCGCGGCGGAGTACGACATTCAGCTTAACAAGACATCGCGTAACAGCGTGCTACTGCAAACCAATATCAATAACACTCGCAGCGACATCGCCCAGCTCATTAAGGTTCTGGTTGGGATCTCTCAAACGATCGAGAAGAAGCTTGCCGACGGCGGAGCAAAGGCGAAGGAAGCATTCGCGGCGCGGGTGAAGTCTTTGATGACCGATGTACCTAACCTTCCTAACTTTAGCGCCTTTTACAGCCGCTTCCGTGAAGATCCCTCAAGCCTAACCAGTGAAGGTGACATGCGTTCGGCGTTCTTCGGAGCGTATCGCGAGGATCAATGCGAACACTTGAAGCTCTCTAGTCCGGCGATTGACAAGCGACTGAAGGAGGGGCCGGAACTCGTCTCAGCAAATTTTGTAATTCCTTATCCCCCTGGTTTCCCGATTATGGTTCCAGGACAGGTCATCAACGCGGAAACCATTGAATTCATGCGCAAACTCGACGTGAAGGAGATCCACGGTTTCAGCGCGTCATTGGGGTTAAAGTTGCTGAATCCTGCGGCAATGCAATCACCGAAGGCGACAAGCAAGGGTGCCACGCCGCCCTCCGGAAACGTCAAGCGGAAATCGGCGCGATCAGCGGCTGCTGACTAGCAGCACGCGTGGCCGAAGAGTGTCTTAGTTTGTCTACTGATTGATTGGCGAGCCTGCAACGATTAGCAGGCCCGGCAAGGAACCTAGTCCTTGAATAAGGCTAGTCAACAAGGAGCAAGACTATGGGAATATTTTCATGGTTCGCTGCGACCCTTCGGCAGTATCCGGAAATCGCGATATTCCTCACTCTCGCATTGGGATACTATTTTGGAAAATTTACATTCAAGGGAATCGGCCTAGGCTCGGTCACCGCCACGCTGTTGGCGGGCGTCGTGATCGGACAGCTCGGAATCGCCATCTCGCAACCCCTGAAGGCGACCGTCTTCCTCATGTTTCTGTTTGCTGTTGGCTACGCGGTTGGGCCTCAGTTCGTCCGCGGCGTCGCCAAGGATGGGGTGCCTCAAGCGATCTTTGCGGCGGTCCAATGCGTGTTGTGCCTGGCTGCCACGGTGGTGATCGTCAAAATAGCTGGCTACAACCTCGGTTACGCGGCAGGACTTTACTCAGGATCGCAAACTATTTCCGCCGCTATGGGCCTGTCCACCGACGCCATTGGCCGGTTAGGTCTCGCTGCCGACGAAACCAAGAGGCTACTCGACTCGATGCCGGTTGCCTACGCGGTGACCTACATGTTCGGCACCATGGGATCAGCAATCGTGATCGCCTTGATCGGTCCGACGCTGCTCAGGATCAATTTACCGGCCGCTTGCAAAGACTACGAGGAGAAGAGCGGAGGCAAGAAGGAACTTGGCGGCGCCGGCACGGCCTGGCACCGTTGGGAATTGCGTGCATTCCGTGTTCAGCCGGGCGCCAGGGTCATCGGCCTCCGTGCCATCGAGGCTGAGGCGCTGGTCCCCCAAGCACGGGTTTTTGTCCAGCGCCTACGCCGTAACGGAGTCATTGAGGAAGCGACCGCGGAGACGGTGCTGCGCGAGGGCGATGTGGTGGCGGTCGCGGGCGGGCGCGAAGCGCTCGTGAATATTATTGGCGAACGCGCAAAAGCGGTGGCGGCCGCGGGTTCCCGCGAGGTGCTCGCGAACGTTGCTGCTGGAGTCGCGATGGAGGTTGATGACCCGGAATTGTTGAGCGTCCCGGTGGAAGGTGTCGACGTTTATGTCACCAACAAGGAGGTAGACGGGAAGACTCTTACTGAACTGGCAGCCATGCCCGGCTCCCGCGGCGTCTTTCTGCGGAAGATCACGCGAGGCGCAGTCGCTACTTCGATTCCCATCCTGCCGGATACAAAAATCTATCGCGGCGACATCCTTACGATAGTCGGACGGACCCAGGACACGAGTTCCGCCATCAAGATGCTTGGCGTGCCGGATCGTCCCACCGACGTCGCTGACGTCGCCTTCATCGGTGCTGGAATCACGGTGGGCGCCCTTATCGGCGCATTGGTTTGGAAGGTCGCCGGTGTGCCACTAACGCTCTCAACGGCGGGCGGGGCGTTGATCTCGGGACTGATTTGCGGGTGGGTGCGTTCTGTGCATCCCAAGTTCGGGCGCATCCCCACATCGACCGTCTGGTTCATGAACTCTGTTGGCCTCAATATCTTCATCGCCGTCGTCGGTATCTCAGCCGGTCCCGGCTTCGTCAATGGCTTGCGGACGCAAGGGATTGGCCTATTCCTGTGGGGAGCTGTGGCCACGACGGTGCCCCTCATTCTCGGTATGTTCATCGGCAAGTATATCTTCCGCTTCCATGACGCGCTTCTCCTCGGAATCGTTTCGGGAGCGCGCACCACGACAGCTTCTCTCGGTTTAGTCTGCGACTTGGGCAAGAGCCAGGTACCCGCTTTGGGCTATACCGTTACCTATGCTGTTGGTAACACTCTGCTCACGATTTGGGGCATGGTCGCCATCATATTGCTGACATGACTTTTTCTGAAAGGCGGAAAAAATGGACCTAGTGAAGCTACGCAAATTCGAAACGTTGGGACCCTTCGAAATCAAGGACGAGTTGATCAGCCTTGCTAAGAAGACCTCCCGAACCACACAGTCGTCATTTCTTAATGCTGGCCGGGGCAACCCTAACTGGATCGCCACTACTCCGCGCGAAGGCTTTTTCTTGCTCGGACAGTTCGCGGTCAGCGAAAGCAAGCGAGTGATGGAACATCCCGCCGGGGTGGGCGGCATGCCGCAGCCTCAAGGGATCGCGAGCCGTCTCGAGGTGTGGCTGACGAAGCATGCCGACATGCCCGGTGCATCGTTTCTATCGACGATGGTTCCGTTTGCCATCAAGACGTTTGGATTTGAGCCGGACGCCTTTGTCCACGAGCTCGTGGACTCGATTATTGGCGACAATTATCCGGTCCCCGACCGCATGCTGGTTCATAACGAGCGAGTCGTGCACGAGTACCTGATGTGGGCCATGTGCGGGAAACCGCGGCCGGCTGGCAAGTTCGACCTCTATGCGGTCGAGGGTGGCACGGCCGCGATGTGCTACATCTTCAAATCGCTCAAAGCCAATCGTCTCTTGCGTGCCGGAGACACGATCGCACTAGGCACACCTATCTTTACGCCCTATCTCGAGCTGCCGCATCTTGAAGACTATGGTCTCAAGTTCGTCACCATCCAAGCCCCGCAGGAGAACCGCTTTCAATTCACAGACGCAGAGCTCAAAAAGCTTGAGGATCCCCAAGTCAAAGCGTTCTTCCTCGTCAATCCCGGGAATCCAACGGGAGTCGCAATCAGCCGAGAAGTAATCGGAAAGATCGCAAATTTGGTGAAGACCAAGCGTCCCGACCTGATGCTCTTGACCGATGACGTTTATGGAACCTTCGTGCAAGACTTCCGGTCCCTGCTCGGAGAAGTGCCGCAGAACACCATCGGTGTTTACTCGTATTCGAAATACGTGGGCTGCACCGGATGGCGCCTGGGCGTTATCGCAGTGCATGAGGATAATATTTTCGACAAGATGATCGCGAAGCTGCCGGATGCCGATCTGAAAGCGCTCGACAAACGGTATGGCACGCTGGTCCTCGAGCCCCGCAAGATCAAGTTCATCGACCGCATCGTGGCCGACAGCCGGGACGTGGCGCTCAACCACACCGCCGGCCTTGCGCTGCCC
>Ga0157376_10000133_pt1 | contig 51459 bp, 50 predicted proteins | sample M45metaG_FD_121801 | JGI IMG/M metagenome (GOLD analysis project Ga0157376, IMG submission 121801) | Miscanthus rhizosphere microbial communities from Kellogg Biological Station, Michigan, USA - M4-5 metaG | ecosystem: Host-associated > Plants > Roots > Rhizosphere > Soil | place: USA: Michigan...
GAAGAGATCGCCGGCAGACTCATCAACGACCTGAAAACAACCGGACTGGGTTATCATTTTCCCCTCCTTTTTGGAGAAGATACCAACAGGATCTGGAGTCTTCGTAAAGCAGGACTGGGCCTGTTGGGCAATATGCCGGGTGACTCCAAGCCCGTGCCCGTTGTAGAAGATACCGCCGTCGATGTGCAGGATCTTCCAAACTATATTGGTGAATTCAATGAGATCCTGAAGAAATACGGCCTCCACTCCGTTCATTACGCCCATGCCGGATCCGGTGAGATCCACCTTCGTCCCATCCTTAACCTGAAAACCAGGGAAGGCAATGAAATGTTCCGGACCATCGCCTCGGAAATTGCCATGCTGGTAAAGAAGTATAATGGTTCCCTGAGTGGCGAACATGGTGACGGAAGGCTGAGAGGTGAATTTATCCGGCAGATGGTCGGAGACCGCAACTATGAATTGTTCAGACAGATTAAAACCTGCTGGGATCCCAGGAACATCTTTAATCCGGATAAGATCGTCGACACGCCGCCTATGAATACCATGCTGCGTTATTCACCGGGACAACAGACTCCACATTTCAAAACCAATTTCCGTTTTTATAACCAGACCGTTTTGCAACACGCTGAACAATGCAACGGATCGGGTGACTGCCGGAAGACACAACTTTCGGGCGGTACCATGTGCCCTTCCTACATGGCCACAAAAAATGAAAAGGACACAACAAGGGCCAGAGCTAATATCCTGCGTGAATTCCTGACGCATTCCGAAAAACTCAACCGGTTTGATCACCAGGAAATTTATGAGGTCATGGACCTCTGCCTGAGCTGCAAGGGATGTAAATCTGAATGTCCCTCAAATGTGGACGTCGCCAAACTGAAGGCTGAATTTCTGCAGCAATACCATGATATCCATGGTGTACCCTTCCGTTCGAAACTGATCGCCCGGTTCACCAGTATGGCAAAGCTGGGCTCCGTCGCGCCCGGCCTCTATAATTTTTTTGTTTCGAATCCGCTGACCGGCAGACTGATCAAGGCTGTTTCAGGTTTTGCTCCCCGCCGATCCATGCCGAAGCTTTCTTCCACAACACTGAGGGCATGGTGGAAATCAAGGAAAAAATCAGCCACCGGCACCGCGAATAAGGGGAGAGTTTATATCTTCTGCGATGAATTTACCAATTACAACGATGCAGAAATCGGGAAGAAAGCCGTTAAGCTGCTTGAAAAGCTGGGATATGAAGTCGTCATTCCGGAACATCTCGAGAGCGGCCGTACCTGGCTGTCCAAGGGACTGGTGAGAGATGCAAAAAAAATCATCAATGCAAATATCCGCCTCCTGAAAGAACTTATCACAGCTGACACTCCGCTGCTGGGTATCGAACCGAGCGCCATTCTCACTTTCCGCGACGAATATGTGGATCTCACCGATGAGGAACTCTTTACCGACGCACAAAAGCTCTCGAAAAATGTTTTCCTTGTCGATGAATTTCTGGCCGCGGAGATCAAAGCCGGCCGGATAGAAAAATCTCTTTTCACGCAGGACGAAAAACGAATAAAGCTTCATGGGCACTGTCAGCAAAAAGCCCTGTCCTCCGTTTCACATTCCGCATCCATGCTTTCCTTCCCCGAAAATTACAAGGTGGATCTGATCCCTTCCGGATGCTGTGGAATGGCGGGCTCTTTCGGATTTGAAAAAGAACATTATGATTTATCCATGAAAATCGGCGAACTGGTCCTGCTTCCCACCGTACGCAGCCAGCCTGAATCGGTAATCATTGCGGCATCCGGTACCAGCTGTCGCCACCAGATTCATGACGGATGCGGCAGGACGGCATTGCATCCTGTGGAAATTCTCTACGACGCACTGCTCGAGAAATAATGGATAGAATTCAAAGGGAATACTCAGCGTTCAGGAATGCGGATTTCGAAACTTGCGCCTGATCCCTGTATGCCCCTGGCCTCAATCGTGCCCCCATGATTTTTTACAATCTTTTTACAAATGGCCAGCCCGATACCGGTCCCCGTATAGGAACGGCCGGTGTCCAGCCTGCGGAACAACTCAAAAATCCTGTCGGCCTGATCCTGTGAAAACCCGATACCGTTATCTTCTATCAGGATCCTGTAATACACACCTTCCTTTGCCATTTCGCGTGAACAACGAAACCGGATCAAGGGCACAATGTCCGTTCGGCTGTATTTAATGGCATTCGAAACCAGGTTAGAAAAAAGCTGGACAAACTGCAGTCGCGCGACTTTCAACACGGGCAACTTCTCCCTTTCGATGATAAACCCTTTTTCTTCCAGCTGGTCTGAATAATCACTAAGTACTTCATCGAGCACGACATTAAGATCTGCCCTTTCCATTGGAACCTGCTGCATGTCAGCCTGGGAATACTGAAGTATGCCCTGAATCAGTTTTTGCATGCGGACACAGGATTTTTCAATTCTTGCCAGTGCATCCTTAACGCCTTCACTTATTTCTTCCGTTTCTTCGATCTTATTTGTCCAAATCCTGATCTTCCGGATGGGCTCCTGCAGATCATGGCTCGCGATATATCCGAATGATTCCAGTTCCTTGTTTTTTTGTTCGAGCTCCTGGTTTTTTAATTCCAGGTTGGCCGTATACAGCTTCATGTTGTCTTCCGCCAGTTTTCGTTCCGTCAGGTCCCTGGTTACCTTGGTAAAACCAATGACTCCGCCGTTGCGGTCATGTAAAGCCGTGATCACCACGCTGCCCCAGAAACGGGTATTGTCTTTTCTCAGTCTCCAGCCTTCATGGCTGGCTTTTCCTTTGGCAACGGCCTCGCCGATCAGCCTTTCCGGCAGATTGGTTTCCCTGTCCTGCAAGGGATAGAAAATCCTGAAATGTTTTCCGACAATTTCTTCCGCCTTGTACCCCTTTATGCTTTCTGCGCCGCTGTTCCAGTTCTCGACGATCCCTTCCGGCGATAGCAGAAGGATGGCATAGTCCTTCACTTCATCAATCATCTTATAATAGCGGTCCTCCTGCTGACGGATCGCCTCCTCCGTCCGGTGCAGGCTGCTGGTTGAATTGATAACTTCCGTGATGTCAATGGAAACATTGATCACACTCTCAATGCCGTTTTCTGCATTGCGTTCGAAGGGTGTGCCGAATGTGTGAAACCAGCGATATTGTCCGTTGGCATGTTTTGTACGGTGCCTGAATTCACGGATCTCATCTTTTGACCTGAGACCTTCCTTTCCGTTTGTATTTTCGATGGCAAGATGGTTTTCCGCCAGAATGCGGGGCAGGTCGTCGGGATGCATGATTTCCATAAAAAACTGTATCCCTTTTTGGTATACCATTTCCGGTGAATAACCAAGCAGGCTCTGTACCGCATTGTTTACAAAAAGGAATTCCCCTGTGTGCACATTATATACGGATACGATCGAAGGGATCAGTTCAGTTACCTTCTGAATGAAATTTTCATTTTCACGGTGTTTTCGTTCTATCTTCTTCTGAATCGTGACATCCTGCAGGGTACCGTAAAATTTCTCGGGATGACCTTCCTGGTCAAAAGCAACATTTCCCCTGGCGTGCAGGTATTTTTCTTTGCCGTTCTTTAAAATGATGCGGTAAAAAAAATCATGGGGCTGCCCCGTCTCCCGCGATATTTTCATCTGTTCCTGCACATAGGCATCATCGTCGGGATGATTGAAGGACCGCAGGTCGTAATCCAACAGCTTTTGCGGCTCCATTTCATAGATCTTAAACAGCTCGCTCGACCATTCTATGGCATGTGTCTTAAGATCCATGGACCAGTTCCCGATATGCGCAATTTCCTGGGCCTGTTCATACAACTCCGACTGAATGGTCAGGAGGGTCCTGAACGCCAGGGTTTCAGAAATGGCCGTATAAAGCGTCAGCTCCTCCATGATTTGCAGGGCCAGCTTAATGTCCGCAGTATAAAATGGTAACAAATCCCTGAAAACCTTGATCCTGATAAAACTGATCAGCGAAATGTCCTCAGGAGAAATCTGGTTCCTCGATAACTCAGGTAACCGCCCTGCCATCCAGTCCCCGACGGATTTTCGGATAGAATCTGCCGCCCTGTTCTCTGCAAAAGCCGTCAGAAGCTCCTGCATGTTTTTCCTGCCTATCTCCTGCACCCGTTCGGCCGGTACATCGGTAAAATAACGCAGGACCGGAACTTTCAATTCAATGGAGAGGCGCCTCTGCGCAGTGATCATTTCCTCGAGTTTATGGTCCAGGAGAAAACGGGCATATTTGTCCAGCACGGAAAAATGGAGTTTCCCGCCGATCAGTTCTTCAAGGCCTGACGGAAATTCCCTTTGATAAGAATTTAAAAAACCGGGACTGGGCATATTCACAATGTTGAATGGATGAAGCAGTTATAAAAATAATGAATCGAAGCGGAACGGGCCGGTTGTCTGTGGCGTTCTGTACAGACCGGGAAAATCATACCAACACGCGTTGATGGGAGGGAAGGATCACCTAAATCCCCGTATCCTGGCAATTAAAAAACCGGATCACGGCGATTTTGAATAAATTAGTGGACATTCCAATCTTAAAAACACCACCATGAACACCCGTCGTGAATTTTTACATAAACTCAGTGGTTCTGCCCTTGGATTTGCCCTTGTGCCCGGGCAGCTGGCGGCCTCCTGTACCACGCCTGTCACAGACGGACAGGAAGGAAAAGTGCTTAATGTGGCTATCCTGGGGCTCGGCGGATATGCTTCCCGCGTCGCCGACGCCATGCAAAACTGCAAACGGGCGAAGCTGACCGGCCTCATCAGTGGTACGCCGTCCAAGATTGAGAGCTGGAGCAAAAAATATAATGTTCCTCAAAAGAACTGTTATAACTATCAGAACTATGACGCCATTAAAGACAATCCGGATATTGATGCGGTATATGTGATTACACCCAATGCGCTGCATTCGGAAGAAGTTATCCGGGTTGCAAAGGCTGGCAAGCACGCCATTTCCGAAAAGCCGATGGCGGCTACTGTAAAACAGGGAGAGGAAATGATAGACGCCTGTAAAAAAGCCAATGTCAGGCTGCTGGTAGGTTACCGGATGCATTTCGAACCTCATGTACTGGAAATCGTGCGCATGCGGAAAGCGGGCGAATTTGGCAAGATCACCTATTTCCAGGGCCTGTCCGGATTCATTATAGGAAATCCGAATCAGTGGAGATTAGACCCTAAACTCTCCGGGGGAGGTGCTTTGATGGATATCGGCATCTATTCCGTAAACGGCTCCAGGTATATGGTCGGAGAAGATCCGGTCTGGGTAAATGCCGTGGAAACAAAGAACGATCCTGCGAAATTTAAACCGGGTATAGATGAAACGATTCAGTTTCAGCTGGGTTTTCCCTCGGGTGTCGTCGCCAGCTGCCTGTCTACCTATTCGATGAACTGGCTCGACCGGTTTTTCCTGGACGGCATAAACGGCTTTGCTGAGATGAATCCTGCAACAGGTTATGGTCCCACCGAAGCGTCTACGCATAAGGGAATTCTTAATCAGCCACACACAGTTCACCAGACAGTACAAATGGATGAAATGGCAGCGATTATTTTAGATGGAAAACAACCCATTATCCCGGTAGATGGCGAAGAAGGGCTGAAAGACCTTAAGATTATTGAAGCTATTTATCAGTCGGCACGGGAAGGCAAAACGGTCAATATCAAACTGTAAAAACAAATATTTTCTCCATCCGGTAACGGCACGCTTCCACGGTAATCAGTTCTTCATAAACCAGGCGGCGGTGGACTTTATCCCCTCTTCATAAGAAGTCGGCCTGAAGTCAAATGCTTTTTCGAATTTGGAAGAATCAAAATGATAGGGATACTGGTATTGATAAAGCATTTCTCCAAATTCACCCATTTCCGGAACAAATAATCCGATTAATCTGATCATCCAGGTGGGTAAGACCTGCACTCCGGGCGGCGCCTGCATATAACGTGAAACCTTCTCAACGAACTCTTTTGCCGTCGGCGCCGGCGTGGCTGTGGGCAGATGCCAGACCTGCCCATATGCCGAATCCCTGCCTGCGAGATGAAAAAGAGCCCGGGCAGCATCCGGTGTGTAAGTATAGGAATGCGGAAGGCCGCCATCGCACAGACATTGCGCTTTGTTCTTTTTTTTCATTCTTTCAAACACGAGCTGCCCTGTTACACTGTTGACTTTGGTTCCCGGCCCATAAAAATCCGCCGAACGCGCGATCATAGCCTTCAGTCCGCCACTATTTATTTCATCCATCAGCATGCGCGCTATTTCGGCCCGCACCTGTCCCTTTCTGCTGGACGGATGTAAGGGGGTTTCTTCTGTCATCAGACCGTCCACTTTTCCATACATGTATACGTTATCAAAAAAAACCAGCTTCGCCCCCGCTGCCTTACAGGCATCGATCGTGTGGCGCATGACCAGGGGCCAGTCTTTTTTCCATACCTTATAACGGTAACGCATACCCGCCAGAAGAAAAACCACTGAAGAACCTTTTACCGCCTCGAATACCTGGTCCCTGTTCAGCAGATCCGCGGCAAAAATTTCCCCGCCATAAATGGATGCCGGGTTTCTGGATACCAGGCGAAAAGGAATCTGGTGATGTTGCAGGACCGGTGCAAGCTCTCGTCCAATCGTTCCGTTACCTCCGAGCAGTGTATACAATTCCATGAGACTTTATTAAGGCCCGCAAATTACAGCACATTAAAGAGCAAATGCTCAAAGCGGATCATAAATCCGTTAGGCGTCGTTCTCTGCATTGTACTGTATAATTGAAATTTGTACCCGATATCCACCCTGGTCTGGCTGTTGAAAATGAACTGCACTGCCGATGCAAGGTCCAGATAACTCCCGCCTGAATGAACAAGATCCTGACCGAGCAGTTCTACCATCAGGTTGAGATTCGTCTGCCTGTAGTTCTCATAATTGCGCGGAAAGATCAGTCTCCCGGTGGAAAGGGTATAGTTGACTGCCTGGTCGGCCTGACCTGGCGGGATCTTATTTTCTGCGCCGTTATTATAGTCGCGGTTATAACTTACTGAAGCAGAGATTGCCTGCTTATGCAAAAGCTGGGTGCCTACAATACCCAGTGCCCATCCGGTATTGAACCGGCTCAGGTCGATCTCTTCCTGAGTGATCGCTGAGTTATTCAGGCTTAACCTGCCAAAAGCAGCGAGCCGGAAATGACGATTGACCTGATCGGATGAATAAAACCGGTATTTCAGATAGGTTCCCCCGCCCACCGCATGAAAATGACCGTTCTGATTTGAAAAAAATCCATCTGCATGGATCATAAGTTTCCTTCCCGCACCCACCATGACCTCAGGAATAAACTGATAGTTTATGGTGTGGGTCTGGTTATCAGGCATCAGCCAGTTGCTGGCCCGGAGGCCAACAGACTTCGCCGGCATATTGCTTGCCGGCTCCGTGTACACGAAAAGTTCCTGGGCCCGGGTGAGGGAAAGAAAGCAGATCAGCATCCCCGTCAGGGAGATGCGCGATAGGATATGTCTCATGATCAGGAAGCCAACAGGGTGACATGATATACCTTATCACCGCCGGAAGCCTTGTCTTCAGCGGCTACTGCAGGGTATTTCTTGCGGTCTTTTTCCAGCAGGAATTCCTTGTCGATGAGCAGCAGGCTTTTTTCACCATCCAGCGATTGCGGATGAATGCCCACAAACCAGAAGGTCTGGTCGTTGATCCGCAGCGTACTGTCGTTGCGAACCTCCTGATGATCAAACTTAGTTTTCAGTTCCAGCCTTACAACAGAAAATCCTGCATCTTCCACCGCTTTGCGCAAGGCGGAAATAGAAATCTGATCCGGATTTTTGAACTGAATATGATAAGTTGAATGTGCGATATCCTCTTTTACGGCGGATACTTCGGGAATTTTTTTCAGTGACTTATATATTGCCCTGCTGCACATGCTGCAGGTGAGTCCTCCTGCCTGCAGAGAAACAGACTGGACCTGGGCTGAAGAGCTGTTTTGAATGAAAAGCAGCCCTGCAAAAAGATATATAAATAAAGATTTCATGCCTTACAAAGATATCCTAAACCGGCGAAAAAGGAAAGCTGCTGAAATATTTCCCCATAGCCGCCCCTTCCTCCTGCCTGTCCCCGGATTCCTTAGGAAACGGCCCTTTATGACCGAAGTCCCTGGCGAAGTTTTTGAACAGATCATCTGGGAAAATGAAAATGTGCGACGGCAGGAACTTCAGTTTAGATCAACCTTAAAAAAAAAATTATGAAAAAAAGATTCTCTTTCCGGTTGCTGTTTCTCAGTTTCGTCCTCCTGATGGTAAATCTGGGTTGCAAGACCTCATCAAATCTCCTGAGTGAAGGTTCATCCCTTCTCTCCAGCCTCAGCAGCAACCCCAGCCTGTCCACCGTTACCAGCCTGTTAAAAACGCCAGGTCTGAACAGCCTCCTGGGTAGTGCCCTTAAAGAACCATTTACCTTTCTCGCACCCACCAACGATGCATTCAACTCCCTCGGGGCAGGCACGCTCGACAGCCTGAAAAATCCGTCCAACGTTTCTCGTATTGCTGACCTTCTCAAAAACAGCATCATTCCCGGGAAGAAACTCAGTCCGGCCGAAGTTCAAAGCGGGGGACAGACCACGGCAAATGGCAAACCGCTTACCCTGGGCGGGGCGAACCTAGGCAGCGAGATCGGTAACGATAAATTTAACATCATCCCGATCGACAGGATCCTGCAATAGCGCGTTCCCGCGACATAGTACAAAATGTTAAAGCCCCTCCAGGGGGCTTTTTTTTGGCTGATGATGTAGAAAAGCAGTAGCGGATCATTCGGTATCCCATATTATCTTTACGCGGTTCACCATCTGGATATCAAATGCCAAACCGACGAGTTGCCATACAACAGTTATTGCTGATCTGGGCCGGCGTAAGTTTTCTACCCTCCTGTCTGCACGATGAAAAGAAAACCAGTATTCCCTTTCATTCCATCGGGATCACGCCCGACGACGAGCAAATGCTGGCCGACCTGGCTGAAACCATTCTTCCGAAAACGGACACACCCGGAGCAAAGGATCTTTCCGCCCATCTTTTTGCACTTAAAATGGTGGATGACTGCTTTACCAAATCAAACCAGAAGAAATTTATCGCCGGAATGAAGGACTTCGAAGCCTGGGTTCAAAAAAAAACCGGCAAGTCGTTTTCGTCGCTCACTGTTGCAGAACGGCAGGCCCTGATCACACCACTGGATGGAGGAGCCTACGATGCAGACGGAATGGACTTCTTTTACAATTCGGTAAAACATCTTACAATCCAGGCTTATACTACGGGAGAATATTTCATGACCAAAATCCGCGGATACAAAATGATCCCGGGCACATTCCAGGGCTGCATACCCCTGAAAACCGCTTAAACTGAATTTTAATGGGTGATCAGAAAGATAAAAGAACCTTTGATGCGATTGTAATCGGTTCGGGTATGAGCGGGGGCTGGGCTGCCAAGGAACTTTGTGAAAAAGGACTCAAAACCCTGGTACTTGAAAGGGGACGCGATGTGGTACATTCAAAAGATTATACGACGACCAATATGCTTCCCTGGGAATTTGAACACCGGGGTCAGATTCCCGAAGAAATCCAGGAAGCCAACCCTGTGGTCAGCCGTTGTTATGCTTTCAGGGAAGACGCCATGCAGTTCTTTGTAAAGGACAATGACCATCCTTATGTGCAGGACAAACCATTCGACTGGATACGGGGCTACCAGGTGGGTGGCAAGTCCCTGCTCTGGGCAAGGCAGACCCAGCGCTGGAGCGATTTCGATTTTGAAGGTCCTGCACGTGACGGTTATGCCGTCGACTGGCCGATCCGCTACAAAGACATCGCTCCCTGGTACAGCTATGTCGAAAAATTTGCGGGGATTTCCGGAAACAGGGACGGGCTGGATACACTCCCCGACGGTGAATTTCTGCCGCCGCTCGAGCTCAGTTGTGTCGAAAATTATTTCAAGGATTTTGTACGGAAGAATTACAGCGACCGGCATGTGATCTATGCCCGTTGCGCACACCTGACGCAGCCCAACCAGATCCATCTTGACCAGGGAAGGGCGCAGTGCCAGAACCGCAATCTCTGCCAGAGGGGTTGTCCCTTTGGAGGCTATTTTGCAGCCAACTCCACCACCATACCCTGGGCGCTGAAAACAGGCAATATGAAGCTCCGGCCTTTTTCCGTGGTGCATTCCATTCTCTTTGATGAAAAGAAAAATAAGGCCGTCGGCGTGAGGGTGGTGGACGCTCATTCCAAACAGGTCGTTGACTACTTTGCGAGGATTATTTTCGTCAATGCGGCAGCAGTCAACACCAACCTGATTCTGCTGAATTCAAAATCAAACCGTTTTCCCAATGGCCTCGGGAATGATTCCGGACTGCTGGGAAAATATTTTGCTTTTCACAATTACCGTGCGCGCATCTCGGCGGAATATGAAGGATTTTTGGATACCACCACGGCAGGTGGCAGGCCTACCAGCGCTTACATCCCGCGATTCAGGAATGTGCATAAGCAGGAAACCGATTTTTTGCGTGGATATGCGGCAGGCTTTTCAGCCGGGCGCTATCCCGGCAACAGCTCAGAAGGAATTGGTACAGAACTTAAGAACAACCTTGCAAAAAAAGAATATGGTCCCTGGCGTTTAGGCTCCCATATGATGGGAGAAACCATTCCAAAAGAATCTAACTTTTTAAGTCTTCATCCCACGCAAACCGACGAATGGAGTGTACCCGTACTAAGGTTTTCAGTTGACTATGATGACAATGATGAGAAAATGGTAAAGGACTTCATTGAGCAGTTTACCGAAATGTATACAAAGGCAGGTTTTACCAATATCAAATCAAATGACAGCAAACAGGCACCCGGACTGGATATTCACGAGATGGGCGGTGTACGGATGGGACATGATCCGAAAACTTCCTTGTTGAATCAATGGAACCAGTTGCACGCATGCAAGAATGTTTTTGTTACCGATGGCGCCTGCATGACTTCAACATCTACTCAGAATCCTTCGCTGACCTATATGGCACTCACGGCCAGAGCATGCGATCATGCTGTAGAGCAGATGAAAAAGAATGAGATTTAACCGATAAACCGGAATGGCCACACTGATATTGAGTACTCTTTGAGGGATTTTGTTCATCTTCGCTGATATATCCCTCTATATGTCAAAACGGAATGTACTCTTTTTTTGCCTTTTCCTCAGCACCATTTTTAGCTCCTGCAGCAGCTCCTCCATGCGCATCATGGCTACCTGGGTCAACCCAAAAGATCCGCCAGTACCACAGCCAGGCAAACACAAGATTTTTATTTTCTGCATGACGCAGAACTATGATGTACAGGTAAATATTGAAAATGACCTTGCCGCCGCCGCCGAGGCAAAGGGAATCAAAACGGTAAAATGCGTGGATGCGTTCGGGCCGATCCTGACCGTAGACAAACTGCCAAAAACAGATGTATTACTGAAAGCTATCCGGGATCTGGGTTGCGACGGGATTTTTACCGTTGCCCTGGTGGATCAGCAGTCTACTACGCACTACGTGGAAACGAGCTCCGCGGGAGTTTTTGTGCCATATGCGGGTTACGGATATTACTATTCCGGCTACTACGCTTACAGCCCCAATTTTTATTCTTCCGGATATTATGATACCGAAAAAACCTATTTCATTGAAAGCAATCTCTTTAATGCCATCACGGAAAAGTTGCTGATCTCCATGCAGTCCAAAGTGGTAAACCCGCCGGATGTGGTAAAGGCTAGCAAACAATACACGAAGATGCTGGTAACCGAACTACAGGCACATGGATTTATGAAAGATTAGTGCCTGTAACCATCGGAATACGGATATCCAGCCTGCAGCCAACACCGGGCTGTGTTTCAAAATCCACCTTCCCATTGAAGGATTCCACGCGGTTGACGATGTTTACAATGCCCACCCCGTTTTTCTTAATGCCCAGTTCAAATCCGATTCCGTTATCGTGAATGGAAACGTAGATCTGACCCTGTGCCGAATGCATTTTGATATTAACCCGCGATGCTGAGGCATGTTTGTATACATTATTCAGCTGTTCCTGTATGATACGATAGATATTGAGCTTGATGTCGTCGGAAATCTCGGATTGTTCCGTCAGCTGATAGTCCAGATTAATCTTGAAACCGATGCCCTCTTCCATAATACGGACCAGTGAGAGAATCTGCTCTCTTAGGTCAAATCCCCTAAGCGGTGTTACATGCTTCTTGCTCAGCAGGCGTATTTCGAAGATGGAGGCATCGATCAGCCGTATGGATTTGTCGACAAATCCCTTTTTACCCGCGGCGGTGAGTTTTGCCGTGCTCAGGCACATCCGGGCACTGGCCAGGAGCTGATTCACATTGTCGTGTAATTCGCGGCCGATGTTATTCCTCTCTCTTTCCTGGGCGATGATGACAGACTGTGTAATTTTTTTCTGCTCCTGTATCTTCTGATCCAGTCTCTCTTTTTCCAGTTCCCGCTGCAGCTTTCTCACTTCGGTAACATCTCGCACGATGCCCATGATCTGGTCCTCACCAAATTTTTTCAGGTTCGCTTCCGTTTCGATGACGGCACCATCCTTAGTGACCATTAACCGATCGCTGAACATATGCTTTCCCTTTTGCAGCAGATCGTTCCGAAGCGGTCTTTCCTTAAGCTGGTAGGGACAGACCAGGGACCTGATATTCATTTTGAGAAGTTCCTTTCTGGTATATCCGAACAGACGGCAAAAACTACCGTTCGCATCAGTGAAATTGCCCTGAAAATCGGTGACAAGTATGGGATCTGAAGCCTGTTCGAACAGGGAGCGGTATTTCATCTGGTTCTCCGCAGTCTGCCGTTGTGCCGCCTCCCGGGCGGTAACATCGATCCCCGTGCCGATCAGACAAAGTTTTCCTTCATAGATCACAGGGCATCCGTTCAGGTAATAGGTATGCCGTTTCCCGTCCTTTACGATAACCTCTACTTCAAATTCATGGTAGCCTTCTTCGTATATTTTACGGGTGTTTTCTATCACCGTTTCATGCAGGGAGGCATCAAAAAACTGCAGGGGGTGAATTTTGGCAATTTCTTCCTTTGTATATCCGGAAACAAGCTCGAAATTCCGGTTCCATCTCAAATAATGTCCCTCCTGGTCATGCAGGTAAAAGATTCCTGGAATACAGTTTAAGATCAGGTCCGACAACTCACTTTCCCTGATTTCCCTACCCTCCATGTTGACGATGGAAATCCCGGGCAGGCCGGAAATGTAGGGTGCAAGGTTATCAAATCCACTCTTGGTCATGGTCTGTTCAAAATTTTAAGCTATGGAAACCGGTAATTAATTGTTAACTGCTTGTGAATAAGGACTGCAAAGTTACACCCCGAAAACTTAACAATTTGATAAAGTACAACTGTATTTAACGTATAAAATATTGATTAACATCAATTTGTATTGAAAAAATCATAAAATATGTATAAAATACATCTTAAAGTGTTTGCAGAAAGATCACGAAAACATGTGTTCACTTATTGGTTTTTTCAGATTGAATTTAATAAATAAAATATTAACGAAGTACAATCGTCCTATCCAATATGCAAGGTGCGGACCCGATACCGGTTTTTATGGGTGAAATCAGGGCAAATAGTATCACCGAGGTCGTAAAGGACTACAGCAGGCGTCTAACGGGTTTTATCCGGAAAAGGGTCAAAAACGAGGCCGATGCCGAAGATATTTTACAGGATGTTTTTTACCAGTTGCTGGGCAACAAGGAGCCGATCGACCATATGGCTTCCTGGCTCTTTACTGTCGCGCGCAACAAGATCATCGACCGCAGCAGAAAAAAGCAGCCTGTTTTAGCTGATGACCTGTTCACCGGAGAGGAAGAAGACCTCAATAACTGGATGATGATGCTCGCAGATGATTCGGCCAATCCGGAAACAGTTTACCTCAGAAAACTATTCGGCGAAACCCTCCGCGACGCGCTGGACGAATTGCCGGAAGAACAGAAACAGGCTTTTGTTCTGCATGAACTGGAAGGCATTCCTTTCAGCATGATCGCAGAGAAAACCGGCACACCGGTCAATACGCTGATCTCCAGGAAGCATTATGCCATTCTTTACCTCCGCGAAAGACTGCTCCACCTTTATGAAGCATTAAAAAACTTTTAAAATAAAAAAAATGATACACCAAAGATTCCCCCGGTTTATACTCTTCCTTCTTTTTTTATTTGCCTTTATCGTTCCGCTCGGATTCGTGATCATGGCATTATGGAATAATATCCTGGTCGACCTGCTGCATTTGCCGCTGATCAATTTCTGGCAGGCACTTGGACTCTTTGCCCTGTCAAGGATTCTGTTCGGTGGCTTTCCCGGAAAATCATGGGGCCGTCATCGCGGCCAGCGCAGGGATCTGGAAGAAATGAGGAGCAAATGGTTTAACATGTCTCCGGAAGAAAAAAAACAGTTCAAGCAGAACCTGAGAGACAGGTTTGGAAGAGGTCCTGCTACGGCCAGTCCCGAACCTCCGGTAACTGAATAAGCTGCTTTTCACTACGCCCATTAGCGCCTATCTTCGGGTAGCCGGCTCCATGCCGGCGCCCGTTCAGATGAGAATCAACCACAAAATTATCCGGATCCTCCCCCTTTTTGGCAGATCATTCAGGGAGTTTAAAAAAAATGATCCGCTCAGGATGGCCGGCGCGACTTCTTTCTTTGCGACTTTTGCGCTCCCGGCCGTTCTCATCATTCTGATCCAGACCTTCGGGCTCTTTGTGACACCGCGTTTTATGTCACGGCAATTGTTCAACAACCTCGGGGATGTGCTGGGTACGCATACCGCCGTCGAGCTGCGGAAAACCCTGCTGAACGTAAGGCATCTTATCCGGACCTGGTACGAAGGACTCTTTGGCTTTTTGTTCCTCATCTTTGTAGCAACCACCCTTCTCAAAGTTGTGAAGGATTCGCTGAACCAGCTTTGGGATATACGCCTCCTTCCCAGCACGGGTTTGGGCTTCAACCTGCTGAACAGGGTAAAGTCCCTTGCCGTGATTTTATTTGCCGGCCTGCTTTTTCTTTTTGTGCTGCTTGCCGAAGGGGCGCTGGATATCCTCTACCATACACCGGAGGACCGGGCCCTCGGACATGGAATTTTGGCTAAAGCATTCATCCGGCAATTGATATCCCTGCTCCTGGTGAGCGCCTGGTTTTTCATGCTGCTCAAATTTCTGCCGGATGCGAAACCCAGGTGGAGAACCGTACTGGCGGGCGCCGTGTTTACGGGCCTCCTGTTTACATTGGGTAAACTCCTGCTGAGCTGGCTGCTCTCCTATAGCAATATGCAAACGATCTACGGAGCTTCCACCTCTTCCGTCCTGCTGCTTTTGTTTGTATTCTATTCCTCCTTTATATTCTACTTCGGCGCGTGTTTCACCAAGATCTGGGCTGCATTCTACAATGATCCGATACAGCCGGGTCCCCATGCGGAGAAATATCAATGGTCACGCGTAAGAGGATAGAAGAACAGTCCAGGGAACAGCAAAATCCGCAAAGAGGGCTTCATAAAAAAAATGCGGAGCCAACCGGCCCCGCATAGAAAATAATTTAAACGTCACATTATTTATTCCACACAGCCCATCCCGCAGTCCAGTCATTGGACGCATCCATAGCTCCTATGAAAGTGACTTTTTCAAAGAAGTCACCCGCAAGATTCCCCCGTGTAAACTTAGCAGGAGTGGTCAGCGCAGGTGACCCCGCCAGTGGTTTCACATCCGGGTGCGCATCGTTGAAAGGATCGGTCAGCTGGATATTCGAAGCATTAGCATAATAGGTGCTGGAATCAGTAGTCTGCGTGATGGCAGCCAGTTGCGCAGAATCAAGAACCTTGGGTGTGCCTACCAGCTTATCTACCTGGTAAGGTTTACCGTAAGCATTGAGGAAGCTGTTGAAAAAGCTGCTGCTAACCGCTTTATAATAAGAAGCAGTGGAATCATCGTCGATATCGAGCCCTACCCTCTGTCCGCCGATCACGATTGAATTGGCCAGCGTGAAGTGGCAACCTCTTCTCCAGCGCATACCGTAACCATAGTCCACACTTGTGCCGGGCGCACCGTTCGGTCCGACGGCCGTGAAATTAGACAGCGTGGGCGCCGTGATGGGTGCACGTGTCCAGAGAAATCCGTTAGCCGGGTTCACATTGTCCACTTCAAAATTATTGGAAAGGTCGCCCGTGGTTCCCTTGTTGTCGGTAAAGGACGGGTCCTTGATAGAGATAGCGAACTGGATATTCCCGCGATAACCGTCATCCATGTCGAAGTCGTCGTCCGCGGAATTGTAAGCGATCAGATGTTTGCAGTTTACGGTGCCGCCAAAGAATTCGAACGCATCATCCAAACCCCTTACCACTTCCACATAGTCAATCGTGGTTCCGGATCCGACAGTATACAAAGAAAGTCCGTTTACTTCGTCGCCCGGATTGACCGCCTTACCCGCATATTCTATACGCACATATTTCAGGGTTCCGGAACTGTGCGCGTCATTTGTCCCGCCAAATGCACTATAAGCCGGGTCTACCCCGCCTTCCAGTACGGCATGGTTTGCGTTTCCTTTCGCCTGACCGACCAGGATCACACCGCCGAGGTCACCGGGATTCGGTGTTGTTTCTCCCGAAGTGAATACGATGGGATCAGAAGCTGTCCCCGTCGCGTCAATGGTGGCATCTCTATAAATCACCAGCACACCGGCTGAGTCTTTCTTTGAAATAATTTTTGTTCCTGCATCAATGGTCAGCTTGGCGCCATCGGTTACATAAATATATCCCCTCAGAACATAAGTCTTTGTTTTAACCCAGTGCTGATCGGTCTTGATGACTCCGCGTACATTGATCGTGGTCGCCGTATCCGTGGGAGGAGGCGGCGGAGGTGGCGGTGTCTGCTGGTTGTCGCTCTTGCTGCAGGAGGCGGCAATCAGCACGGCTAGGGTTAAAATACTGACAGAAAGTTTATTCATATTTTTTTATTTACGGGGCGAAAGTATACCGGCTGTATTAGCGAATTGTTACCGAAGTTTTATGTAAGGGTTAATTGTCGGTTAGTTGAGATCATAGCGGAAGGCAAGGAAAAATGTAGTTCCATAGCGATACGTATTAACAACCCTGTCCTGCGAGGGATCATATTTCAGGTTGGTTGGATCGGATTGAAATTTGATATACCACCTGTATTGTTCTGCAAGGATGTCACTTATCGTGAGCTTTATCTCAAGGCGGCTATGCATAAATCTTTTGCTGACCTGAAAGTCAAGCACATTTCTTGGAGCTTCGAAAATATTTCTTCCATTCCCTCCCACGGCGCGGAATTTAAGCCTTGAACCAATAATATTATAAAGCACATTAAAAGAGAGGCTGTTGTCGTCGGTACTGTAATTCAATCCTCCGTTGATGAGATAAGGTGACTGGCCCTGCATCGGGGTATTAAATGAAAGCGTGTCGAATCGCACGGATCCTTTCATAAAAGCCGCGTTGGCATAAAATGTCAGGTTGCTGAAAAAATTCCCTTTTATAAATCCTAGATTCTTACGCAATTCCACTTCCGCTCCATAGACATTGGAATTTTTGGCGTTGGCAAAACTCAGTGTGGAGTTACCGAGGTTGGTCTGTTCTATCGGCTGATCGAAATATTTATAGAACAGGCTGGCGGATATGATCTCACCCGCCGCAGGGAAAAATTCATACCTGAAATCGCCGTTTGTATTCTTGCTCCTGGTAAGCGTGTCATTGCCTACGATGTTGAAATCATTCTCATAATCGTACTGGCGATAAGTAGCCAGTTCACGGAATTCAGGACGGTTCACGCTTTGGGAAAAGCCCAGCCGGAGATTAGCACGCGGTGTAAGAGAATAAGTCAGCAGGGCCGAGGGCAGAAAGTCGAGATTGCTGCGGTTCAGGTCAGGTTTGCCGGGTGACTCCAGTTTTTGTTCGTAGTTCTCCGCGCGAAGTCCCCAGGTGAGTCTGACCTTGTCACTGAATTTATTGTCCAGCATTACATAGCCCGCATTGAGCAGGGCCGTTCCGGAATAACTGGCCGAATTGGTTCCGATATTGGCCACCACCATTTTGTATTGGTCAATTACGGGTGGGGTGAAGATGGTATTGAAATTAATCTCCTTGGTATAAGGGACATGAATGGTTCCAAATCCGGCATCCAGGGAAGCATAGCCGAGCGCGTCCACTTCCAGGGCGCGGTTGCGATAAAAATTCGCGGTACCAAATTTCAGCCTTTGCTGCCGGCCATTCCAGTTAAAGATTTTGGTGGCATTGATGTTGGCGCCATAGATATATTCCGTGAGATAGGAATATACACGACCTGCATTATGAATATCGGGTGAGTTCTGATTGGAAAGGCTCAGGTAATAATCGTTGCTGTTAGGATCCGTGTGAAAGGTCAGAATGGTCTGGTCGGGCTGCCAGCGCCACGCGGCACCGAAGGAACCGCTCCAGTCGACCGTCCAGCTTTTATTCAGGCTGTGCAAACCTTCCAGCACCGCATTACCGATTCCATTGCCCGTAGCTTCATTATTTTCTCCCTGATAACTAAAGGGGCTGTTGGGATTCACCATATTCTCACCATTGCGCAGGGAGAGGGTCTTGATGAAATCATTATTATAGAGCATCTTCAGCGAGATCTTGCTCCTGTTATACGAATAGGTAAGGTTGAGCAGCCCCGATGTGACCGTCCGCATATCATAGCTGGTGGTATTATAATCGTATTCTTCCAGGTCATAGGAACTGTATTCAGCGCGGGTACGATCTATCACGCGCCGCATATTGGTATACCCCAGAGAAAAAACATAGCCCAATTTGTTCTTACCCAACAGTACCGTATTGCCACCGGAATAGGAAATATTGAAATTCGGCTGGCTTGGACAGGCTTTTGTGAAAGCATAGTTGTTGGGAAACTGTTTGGTTATTTCCAGCTTCTGTCCATCGGTTAGATTGATAAATTCCGCACCGCGGTTGTTGTAGTATCCGCCGGGCATCAGCCTGGAATTATCGAAATATCCTATTGCCGTAAGCTTGCCCGCGGGTTCCTGTCGGTTGAAAGGCCTGAACGTCGTAAGGTCGTTATACCCAAGGGTCACCGTTACCTGTCCGAAATATTTCGATGGATAGTCCTTTGTAGTCACCTTAACCGCGCCACCGGCAAAATCGCCGGGAAGATCCGGTGTGGGTTGTTTGTAAATGGTAACATTATCGACCAGGGAAGCAGGAATGATATCGAAAGAAAAAGCTTTTTTATCCGGTTCAGTGCTTGGCAATACGGAATTGTTAAGAAGTTGCGTATTGTATCTTTCATTCATACCCCGGATAATCACGAATTTATTATCCTGCACGGAGGTTCCGCTGACCCGCTTCAGGACTTCGCCCGTATTCCTGTCAGGGGAACGCTGAATGGATTCTGCCGAGATTCCGTCTGAGATGGCGGCACTGTTTTTCTGCAGGGCATAAAGACCGGAAATGGAATTCCTCCGGCCTCCGCCCGTGACAACCACACTGGTAAGCGTTTTGGAAGAATGTTCGAGTGATACATTATATACTTCTCCCTTTCCGGATGCGGGTATGCTTAACGTCTTCGGATCATATCCGACATTGGTTACTAGAAGCTGATAAGCTTTTCCTTTTTCCAGGCCGATAAAAAAGTTGCCTTCCACGTCCGTTTTTACTCCGGAATTCAGACCTTCCACCAATACGGAGGCGCCCACCAGGGCTGCACCCGATGTGGCGTCAGTTACTTTACCGGAAACTTTGAAACGGGACTGAGCCAGAGAACAGAAAAATCCCAGACAGAGAGATAGGGCGAGCAGGGTGGTTTTCACTACTTATGAGTTATTTTCAGCGCGAAAGTAGAAAGCCCTGCGTGTGGCCGGCCCTAAATCGGATTATGTTATTGTAACGGGATTATTATCAAATTGTAAATCAAATGTGAACAGGACGGTCCCGTTATGGAAGAAAAACTGCCCAATGCCTTAGATTCGTATTAAATTGAAACAACCATATGAAACTGATCCGATGGAGAAGTGAAAAGGAAATTTTACCCGGCATAGTGCTCGATGATCACTATTATGATCTTTCCGCATTTGGAGAGGATTTTAATGAAAAATTTTTCGAAACCGATGGGCTTGAAAGGCTGAAGGAATACGTGAAAAAGAATCCTTTCAAACTGAAAAAACTGCAGGGCACGGTAAAGCTTGACAGTCCCGTTGCCAGACCTTCCAAAATTGTATGCATCGGTCTCAACTACACCGACCATTCCCGTGAAACAGGTGCCAAACTTCCTTCCGAGCCGGTGATTTTTCTCAAATCAACTACTGCGCTCTGCGGACCTGACGATCCGATCATCATTCCCCGCGATTCCAAAAAAACGGACTGGGAAGTAGAGCTTGCTTTCGTGATAGGTAAGAAAGCGAGTTATGTGGACGAGTCTGACGCCGGAAAGTATGTGGCCGGCTACTGTCTGCACAACGACGTCAGCGAACGCGAATTTCAGATAGAAAGGAATGGCACCTGGGACAAGGGAAAGGGATGTGATCATTTCGCCCCGCTTGGTCCCTTCCTTGCTACTCCGGACGAAGTCAAAGATGTAAACAGCCTTCGCCTCTGGCTTAAGCTCAACGGAAAGATCATGCAGGACAGCAACACAGCAAATCTGGTATTCAAGATACCGTTTCTGATCTCCTATACCAGCCAGTTCATGACCCTGTTGCCGGGTGATATCATTTCCACTGGTACACCCGCCGGTGTGGGGCTCGGCATGAACCCGCCTCTTTACCTCAAACCCGGCGATGAAGTGGAACTGGGAATCGATGGCCTGGGTGTCGCCAGACAGCAGGTTATCTCCTGGAAAAGACCCTGATCAGACAACTGCACGCCAGGGTTAAGGAATCTGTTCACCACTTACATGGTTATACCGGCTGCTTACACATTCCGGAATTTCGCCGTCCGGCGATAGCCTAATTTTATTCTGCATTCGGGTGGCCGTATAATCGCCATTTACCATTAAACCTTGACCATGAAATTGCAGGAAAGCATGACCGGCTTTTATTATGTCGGAACCAAACGGGCGAACATCACTAAACTGGTAAACATATACAAGCGGGGTTATGCTTCCTGCAATTTAAATCGTGCGATGGATGAACTGATGAATCGTGAACACAGTATCCCGGAAGTCATCTTCTGTGAATCCGGTTTCGGATTTACAGCCATAAAAAACTGTGCGGAACGTTTGTCGCGGGATGAACGCTTGCAACGGGTGCCTTTTATCATCGATGCGGAGACGGTGAGCGCTGTGGAGAACTACCACTTCCAGCAAAACCGCACCCTGGATGATATGATCAATCTGAAAGCCTGGGATGAAAAAGACCTGAACATGAAAATCCGCGATTTGCAGAAACTGAAGAGCCGTGTGGAAGAAGAAAAAGTGGAAATCCCCGCAACGCCGCCAGTGAAAAAAAGAGCGGCCGCAGTCACGGGCGTTCACCGCATTCTCCATCTGCTGGCCGGATTTCTATAGCTCCCACTTCGCAACCGGTGACTGTCTGCTTGAGAAACGGAGAATTAATGAGTATCTTGGATAAAACGATTCTGTTCATGGCGCCAGTTAAACCGGAAATGCATTTTCGGCGGAAAAAGATATTAATAACCCCTCACCCCAACCACCTCCGTGCCCTTTTTTTCTTTTTTTCCTTATTCTTCTCATTTTCAGCATCTGCCCAGTCTACCTTAGACAGCCTGATCGACTGGGTAAATACCCATCCCCACAATGATTCGATCAGGGTGCACAAGCTTCATCGCATCAGCTATATGCTCAGCGAAACCGATGTCAGCAGGGCTTTTGAATATTATAAGAAAGTAGAAGCCATCAGTGATTCGATGAACTTCACTTTTGGAAAGGCCATCGCCCAAGTCAACCTGGGTATCCTGCTCACTTCATCAGGCAATTTCGAATCCAGCACGAATGCGTATTTCAAAGCCATCGACCTGGCCAAAGCCTGCAATGCGAACCGCGTGGAGGCCGTGTGTCTGAACAATATCGGGGAGAACTTTGCCTCACAAAAAGATTTTGACAAATGCCGCCGCTATGCGCTCATGGCCCTCGACATTAACCGGAGACTTAAAGCCGCCCGGGGCGTCGCCATTAATTACGAACTGATCGCGCGGTGTGATTTTGAACAGCGTGACTACACCGATTCCCGGAAAAATCTTGATATAGGCATGACCTGGGCACGGCAGGCCAATGAGAACTATATATATTCCCAGTTCTATCTCGGCTATGGGAAGCTGATGGCCGTGGAAAATCAGACGGATTCCGCGAAATACTTTTTCGATAAAGCCATCGCCTCGGCACGGGAAACGGGTGATTTACGCAACGAGTTCCAGGTATTCCTTGCCGAAGCCCAGTACCTGAAACATATCCCGGCAAAAAATAGAATTTCGCTCTTGCAACAGGCCATGCTGCTGGCCCGGCAGACCCATTATATGGAAGGACAGGCCAGGAGCGCGGAGCAGCTTTCAGCGGCTTACGATGCGATAAACAACAAGGATTCTTCCCTCTTCTACTACCGCGTATTCAGGCGGGTATCCGATTCTCTCTTCTCTGAGAATAACCAGTGGAACATGATCGTAAAGGAATCCGAATGGACTAACCGTCAGAAGGAACTGGAAAACCGCAACCTGAAACAGATCACCGCCGCCCAGGAAAAACAACTCGCCTTCAAGAATATACTCCTTGTAGTGGGTACCCTTGGTTTCGGACTTGTGCTCATTGTTGCCTTTCTCCTGTTTAAATCCTACCGGTCAAAAAAGAGTAAAGACGAATTCCAGTACAAGCAAAAGATTGCTGAAACGGAAATGCAGGCACTGCAGGCCCAGATGAATCCTCATTTCTTTTTTAACAGCCTCAACAGTATTGAGAATTTCATCATGCAAAATGAAAAAAAGCTGGCCTCGGATTACCTGAATAAATTTGCGCGCTTTATCCGTAGTATTCTGGACAGCAGCAACAACGACCTGATCGAACTCAATAAGGACCTTGAATCCCTGCAGCTGTATATTGATCTGGAACAGCTTCGCTTCAACCACAAATTCAGGTATTTCTGCCAGGTTGATCCGCCCCTGCAGGACGGCGAATTCCATGTGCCCGCCCTGCTTGTGCAGCCCTTCCTTGAAAATGCCATCAACCATGGTATCGGTCCCAGTGACCGCAAGGACCTTAAGATCTGCCTGAAGGTTAAATTAAAGGACAACTATATTCACTATATCATCGAAGACAACGGTATTGGAAGGGAGCAGTCAGGGATTTACAAGCAGATCAACAAACCTTATCATAAGAGTATCGGGATGAAACTGACCCAGGACAGGATCAATATTTTCAATCAGGAAAACGGCACGACCTCGAATCTGAAGATTTTGGATCTTTATGATGAAAACCAGAAACCCGCGGGTACCCGGATAGAATTCTATATCAAAGCAGTCACGCATGCAGTCGCTGAAAGCCATACTGGTAGATGATGAACTGAGCAGTTTGCAGAACCTGCAGTTTAAGATTAAAGAATACTGCCCTTCGGTAAAAGTGGTGGCTCAGACCCAGCATCCGGAAGAAGCAGTGAAGCTGGTTCAGCTGTATAAACCGGATGTGCTTTTCCTGGACATTGAAATGCCGCGTATGAGCGGGTTTAAACTGCTCGAGCAGATACCGGAAGTTGATTTTGAGATCATCTTTATCACAGCGTACAATCATTATGCAATCAACGCCATCCGCATCAGCGCATTCGACTACCTCGTGAAGCCGGTAGCCATCGAGGAATTACAGCAAACGGTGGAGAGACTGGCGAATTTTTCCGTAAAAAAGACAAAGGAAAGAGCCGAAGTACTTCAAAAAAATCTGGCCAATCCCAGGAGCCAGGATGACCAGATCACCATACCCACCAACGATGGATTGGAATTCATACAAATCAGTCAGATCATTCGTATTGAATCGAGCTCCAACTATTCCCGGCTGGTCCTCCAGTCAGGGAGGCAAATGCTTGTCACCCGTCAGCTGAAGGATTTCGAGGAGATTTTGCAGGATTACCGTTTTTACCGTGTGCACCATTCCCACCTGATAAACCTTCAGTATATCACCCGTTATATCCGCGGTGACGGCGGGCAGATTACGATGAAAAACGGCGACACCATTGATGTGTCACGAAGAAAAAAGGAACTCTTCCTGAAATTAATCGGCGGATAAAAGATGGCCTCTTTCGAGGCCATTTCATGCATAAGCAATATGAAGAGTTTTCAGCGAAGGTTATTTGCTGAAGTTGTGTTGTCATTGAGATAGGCGATCAGGTGCATCAGGTCTTTTTCCTCCAGGGATTTCTCGCCCGCACCATTGAGATAGTCTGAAACCTTATCACTGTCAGGATTGAACAGAAATGCTTTTTCCAGCGCCGCCTTTTTCAGGCTGTGCACGACCCGGTATTCTTTATTGGGAAAAAATATAAAATACTCGGTTGCATCCATGTATTTGTCCGTTACCGTAAGTCCCGATGACGTGTACATTCCGTTATACACACCCTTTACCAGTTTGGTATGAACCACCTTGAACAGCGAATATTTGCTGCTTTCATTCACCATCACCTGGAACAGATCTTTGTCGTTGATATATGAAATGTGTTTGAACACATATCCCGTGTCGCGCAGGTAAAAGAGGATCGCCTTAAATTCCCGGCGGTCGATCTCATAGATGGATCTGAAGTCTGACGTAATCAGCAGCTTGTGTTCTATCTTATCGAAATTGAAATAGTAATTGTCCCCGTTGACGACGGAATTGTCTGCCAGAAGCAGTTTTCCTTTCACCCAATATTCAAAATACAGGTTCTTTCCATTGATGGAGGATTCATTTACGAAACGATAGGGAGTAATAATATGCGTAAGGTCGGTATTGCTGCTGTTTTGAGAGAGCAGAGCAAACGGCAGGAGCAGGCAAAGCAGTGTATTGGTTAAGTTCTTTCTCATCACGCCCGAATTGAGGGAGGGATTCACAATCAATTTACGCAAAACCGTAAACATGAAAAAGAATTTTATTTGAACGATATCCTTGTGAAGATTATCGGAAATCCTGCATTTTAACCACAATATCTATTCCATTATACGTGAAAATGAAGGAGAGCGTTCCCGGGAACACCTATTATTTTACAAACGACCGTTTCCGCATTACAGACTGCTGAATAAGCTGTGCTGGTGGCAAACAGGATGGCATCCCTTTTCCATCGGTTCATCAAAAGTCCTGCATGCCTTCTACCGTAATACGATGGTTTCAATATGATCCGGAGAAAAAAAGGCTTGAAGTCGGCTTCCAGACCGGAGCAGTGTATGCCTATCTTGATCTCCCGCCGGATGTTTTCGAAAAAATGAAGTCTGCCCGGTCGAGGGGAAAATTTCTAAATGAGGAAATCAAAGGAAAGTATCCTTTTGAAAAAACGAAGGACCCTTCGCAAACATAGTCCGTCTGCATTGGTAAAAATCCTTTCATAAACGTAAAAAAAACGGGGCTGAACATCATTCAGCCCCCTCGAGCGGCTATCCTTTTACTATAATCTATCTTCCGTAAGGAAATTAAACACTGCTAAAGGAATCACCGTTCTCACCTTCAATAGTTCCAAAACAATGCCAGGTCTGCTGATGCTGTAAGGGAAAGCAAAAATGGAAATATTTCCATAATGTGCGGACGGGCGTGCACCTAATTCCCCGCAACCAGGCCTTGTTATCTGGCTTCCGGAGGAATCCGGTAACCCTGTCTCGCGATGAGCTTCCAGTCGCCGCCCTGCTTTTGCCATATCCAGAGTGCCCAGAGATCTACCTTCCCCGCCACATGATTGTTATTGGTATCCGCGGTCAGGTGGTTTCTGACCATGGCGATATTTCCGCTGAAGCCAATGGTTTGATTTGCAAAGTTCAGGGTGGTGAATATGGTTTTCCCCGTTATGTATTCATCAACAAACTCTTTCTGATTTTCCACCAACCCGACAGAATGCCCGTAGGTCAGTTCTTTGGCGGTAAGCCTGTATAAAGTATTTGTATCGGCAGACAGCATGGCCTGCCTGAGCTTTTCCATGGTTTCACTGACTGCTTTTTCATCAGACAACTGGGCGAACAGGTGGGAAGTGAGAAAACAAGCACAGAGGATGAAGGCAAAAAGCTTGTACATTGATCTGAATTTAATCGGTTCCTTCTAAAAGTACGACACTGGCCGGTCAGAGTGATCAAAAGGACGCTTTATTCGCTCACCCAGTGGCAACAGACCAACATTTAAATGGCAACAGACCATCACGATATTTTACTTTTTGACGGGATTTGTAATCTGTGCAATGGATTTGTTCAATTTATTATCCGCCGGGATCCGGCAGCCAGATTCAAATTCGCATCTCTTCAATCGGAAGCCGGCCAGGCGGCTCTCGGACGGCTTGGTATGCCCCGGGAGGTGTTTAATTCCCTGATCCTCATTCAGGATGCTGTGGGTTACACTAAATCCACGGCTGTTTTGAAAACAATGAGAGATCTTAGCGGGGCCTGGAAAATCCTGTATGTTCTGATGATCATTCCCAGACCCGTCCGTGACTTTTTCTATGATCTGGTCGCAAGATCCAGGTACCGCATGTTCGGTAAACGCGATGCCTGTATGATCCCCACTCCGGAGTTGGAGGCACGCTTCTTATAGGAATTTAGAATCCCCGGCCGAACTGGGATGAAGAACTCCCTGGTGGTCGTTCCTCCTGTTTACCCCGGAAACTCAAACCGCCCTTACCTTTATAAAAATAACATTCGATGAAAGCATTCCTCGGTATGGGGCTGTTGGGCTCCAATTTTGTCAAAGCCATGATCAAAAAAGGAGATTCCGTACAGGTATGGAACCGGACTTTTGAAAGAGCAAAAGAACTGGAGAAATATGGAGCCCGGTCATTCGAAAATGTGGCAGATGCTGTTCGCGGTGCAGAAACCGTACATATTACCCTGAAGGATGATGAGTCCGTAAACCAGGTCCTGGCCAGTGCACAGCCCGGGCTCACACCGGGTGCCGTCATCATCGATCATACCACGACTTCAGCTCCCGGCGCCGTCGAAAGGACCGAATACTGGAAAAAACAGGGTTTCGCCTATCAGCATGCACCGGTATTCATGGGTCCGTCGAATGCTTTGGAAAGCACCGGCTATATGCTCGTTTCCGGCGATCAGACACTGATCGGTAAACTGGAAGCCCAATTGTCAGCCATGACCGGGAAGCTGATGAATTTTGGACCGGAGGCCGGCAGGGCAGCTGCCCTGAAACTGACCGGTAATTGTTTCCTCGTGGGTTTCACGGCCGCCCTGGGAGATGCACTCACGCTGGCGGGCTCGGTCGGCGTGCCCGTTTCTGATCTTGAAACCCTGTTTGCAACCTGGAATCCGGCGGCGTCACTCACTGCGAGAATAAATCGAATTACGCAGGAAGACCTTACAAAACCCAGCTGGGAACTGAACATGGCAAGAAAAGACACCCAGCTGTTTTTAAATGCAGCGGAAAAAGCCAAACGAAACCTCGCCGTGATCCCGGCAGTGGCTGAAAGAATGGACGAATGGATTAAAAAAGGGCATGGCAGCGAAGACTGGATGCGGATCGTCCAGAACTAATCGCGGTAAATCTTATTATGAAATTGAAGGGAATTCTTTCCATTGGTTTGTTTATCGCTGTCCTGAGTCTGCTACCCGTATTTGTTTTCTGGAGCCGGGGGAAGCTTATGTCAGGAGCCCATACCTGGCGGGCATTTGTCTATCCGATTGTATCTCTCTGCGTATTCCTTCCTTTACTGGCAGGATGGTATGCATGGCTGAAAGAACAGCATTACGTCAGCAACCGGGTTGAAGTTTCTATTTTATTCTTACTCGGCATATTGTGCCTGAATGTTTCCGGTCTGATTTCCCTGCGGGGAACACTGGATGTCCATCTGCATGATACATGGTATGTTATTTCGTGGCTGCAGGTTATCATCCTGGTTTCCGTATTCCTGATTCCGTTCTCCATTGTTTATTTTTTCTTTCCGCTGGTTTTCGGAAGGGACCTGAATCTTCTTCTCTCCCGCTTTCACTTCTGGGTTACATATCTCTGCCTCTGTTTCCTGTTGGGGCTGAGTTCCAGTGGCCTGCTGACGGCAGAAACCCGACGGTTTACAGGATTTGACAACGACACTGTCCGCCGCTATGAACAAAGCGGTGTCACGATTGCGTTTGTTTTCATCCTGACTGCACAACTGGTTTTTATCATCAATATTTTTCTTTCGTTTTTTTCGGCTTCTAAAAGCGAATCCGAAATAAAACAGATTAAATATTGAATTAACTTTAGTATCAGGCCATCCTGCACGAAAGAGATTCTGCTATTCACTCATCAGACACGTCTAAATTGCTGTATGAAAAACGGGGACCGCAACCTGGAAAGTGTTTATTCTGCCATATTTGAACCTGACTTGTTAAAGGAAGTCGCTGAAAAATCCATGGTGATCAATGCTAGTGCCGGGCAAACCCTCATTACCATGGGAAAACCGATCAGAATGGTTCCGATGGTGCTTGACGGAACGCTCAAAGTCAGCCGCGAAAATGAAGAGGGTCAGGAGCTCTTGCTCTACTACGTAAGATCGGGTGAAGGATGTGCGATGACCTTCTCCTGTGGGATGATGTCTAAAGTGAGCCAGGTTAAGGGTACGGCAGAAGATGACCTTGTTATGTTGTGCGTGCCTGTCCAGGTAATGGAAGAATGGATGGTAAAATACCCCAGCTGGAAGAAATTTGTGATGGCCACCATAGTTGACGAATTCATCGACGTAATCAAAAGCGTGGATGAAGTGACGTTTAAAAAAATGGATGAACGTCTGATTACCTACCTCAAAGAAAAATCAAAGATTTCGGGATCCTCACTTGTAAACCTCTCCCACCAGCAGATAGCGGATGAAATGGGGACCAACCGTGTGGTCATTTCCCGTCTGCTGAAAAAACTGGAAAACGAAAAGAAGCTCCTGCTTTTCCGGAACCAGATCAGGCTGATGAAGGAATTGTAACCATTGTTACAAAGCAGGGTAACAATGTTACCTTTTTTTGCCTTAGCCCCTCTGCATATTTGTGGTGTGATCAATTTTAAAACAATTAAAAATTAATGTCATGCCTAAGTATGTAATCGAAAGAGAATTCCCCGGCGCAGGAAATCTGAGCGGCGAACAGCTTAAAGCCATTTCACAGGCTTCCTGCGGTGTGCTGGGTAAAATGGGTTCGCAAATCCAGTGGGTACATAGTTATGTTACAGGCGACAAGATCTATTGTCTTTATGTATCACCCAACGAAGCCATGATTCGTGAACATGGAAAGCTCGGCGGCTTCCCGGTTAACTCAGTCAGTGAAGTCAACGCCACCATTGATCCGGTGACGGCGGAGTAAATCCCTGCGTGAGTCTCTCTCCTTGCTGACAGACGGCTAACTTTGAGCATTTTTACGAAGTTATCCATTATGAAAGTAAAGAAGATCCTGGTTCGCTCCCTGCTGATGGCGCTGTTCCTGGCATTGGCGGTTCTCGTCTTTTATTGCTGGACTTCCTTTCCTATTATTTCCGGTTACGGTTCAAAGATTCTGTGCTCTGCCGTATTTACTGCCGGAAGAAACGAACAGCAGGTCCGGCAGCAGGACCTGGGTAACTATATGATGAAGCTGGCGAATTTTAAGGTGGATTACACTGACTCATCCGTTACAGGATCTGTCTTTGGATTCGCCAAAAGAAAAGCCATCTATCGCAGTGGACTGGGATGCACCCTGGTAAGCGGCCTCAGTGAATCTGAGATCAGGTCGCAACACATGATACTTGCACGGCAACCCTCACGGCACACAGATACCATTCCTTGGCCAATGGGCGATAAACTCAGCGGATCTTTTCCATCCGGGGTGGATAGTTCGAAGCTAAAGGCTGCTGTCGGACATGTATTTTTGGAAAAAGATACTATCCTTCCCGTCCGCACCCGCGCTGTGGTTGTTTTGTATAACGGACAATTGATCTGTGAGCGTTACGCATCCGGATTCAGTGCAACTACAAAACTTGCAGGATGGTCTATGACTAAAACCGTAACCGGCGCGCTGACGGGGCTGCTGGCAACGCAGGGTAAAATCTTCCCGGATAAGCCCGCACCGGTTCCCGAATGGGCTGCACCCAATGACCCCAGACATGACATCACCCTGACGGATCTCCTTCACCAGCGCAGCGGTCTGAAATTCGACGAAGTATACTCCAGGTTAAGCGACGCCACGCGGATGCTGTTTGAAAAAGCAGATATGGGCGCTTATACAGCTTCACGCCCTTTGAAAGAGCAACCCGGCGCCGTGTTTTATTATTCCAGCGGCAATAGCAATATTATTTCCCGCGCTATTCGCCAGTCCCTTGGTGATGCTGCCTATTATCGGTTTCCCTATGAACAGTTGTTCTTTAAACTGGGCATGTACAGTGCGGTGCTCGAACCCGATGCCTCCGGAACTTTTGTAGGATCTTCCTATATGTATGCCACGGCCCGTGACTGGGCGAGGTTTGGCCTCCTCTATTTGAACGACGGATTTTATAATGGAGAACAGATCTTACCTGCTGAATGGATCGCAAAGAGTATAAAGCCCGCAACGGCGGATAGTCAGGGTTATGGATTTCAGATCTGGCTGAACTGCGGAACGGATACCACGATCCGCAGATTTCCTTCCGCACCGGCTGATATGTATTATGCCGACGGCTTTGAGAGCCAGCTCATTTTTATCATTCCGTCTAAAAAACTGGTAATCGTGCGGCTGGGCCTGACCCAGCATAATAACTTCAACGGAGACGATTTCTTAAGAGAAATTCTGTCTGCCTTTCCCTGAAGAATGCCTGAGCAGTTTTCCGGTACAACTGGCACGATATTTTAAGCAGACATTGTAGCAGTTTGCTGCAGGAGGTGTTCTGAAAAGATCTGAGATCATACTCCCAATACCTGATCTGGATAATGCCAGCGAAGGAAAGCATGAACTGCGGAGACTCCGGCAAGCCCGGAGTCTTTTTTTTAGCTGCAATTCAAACTGACATGCTGGGAAATATTCCTCATCCGGAGATAAAAAAATAACCGGCCCTTTCATACGATGATGAAACGGCCGGCCTGTTTTCAATGGGCCAGTATTACTGGTGTAAGGTGATGTCCGGCAGTTTCGTCTCCTGGCCGTCCTGGACATTGATATTCGAAAGGGTTGTATCCTTATAGGGAGACGTTGCCCTGAACAAAACTGAATAAGTTCCGGCTGTCAATCCACGAACCTCGAATTCTCCTTCCCGTTCAGGCAGTGCATTCGCGGTGTCAGTGCTGTTATAAATCAATACACTGGCCTTTGCTTCCGAAGGCAGCACTTTCCCTTCAATTCCTCCCGAATGACTGTGGCAATAGGTTTTGATCCTTGGTCTCAGGCAAAACTGGCCGTCTTCAAATACAATGGAACGGGCCACATTAAAATCCACGTGTATGGCGAATTGTCCGCCGCCAAGACTGTCAATCGAAGTAGACCGGATATTGGCATACACATAGGGACTGCCGCTGCAGATCGGCAGGGGAAAACTATGGGTGCTGTCTGTGGAGACGCTGTTATCCGTTCCCAGGGTTATCCTGATTTTCGTGATCTTACCCTTGTGGGAAAAACTATTGGCAATTAGGGTGTCTGCACCATTTTTCAATTTCAGAAGGTCATATTTGCCCGGCGCGATGGCCAGCGTATCCCATTTTCCAAAATGATCGCCATGATGCCCGTTGTCATCACCCTCGTGATGATCATTTTCGCCTTCGTGATGGTCTTCATCACCCTCGTGATCATCATCATAATATCTGTCGTCATGATGGCCTCCTGAAGTATCTACTTTTACTTCCACATAACGGATGTCCACAATTACACTGGCCAGATTGGGAAGAGGGTCATCATTCAGGGAAACTGTCACTTTCTGCATGCCTTCCGGTACGGTTACGGATCCGTTACTACTTTCCTTATTGCAGGCGCTGAAGAATGCGAGAACGATAAGAGAAAGGCATACCAGTCCCATCCCAATTTTTCCATTGATTTTCATAGCTGTTTGTTTAATAGATGATAAAAGAAAAAGCGGGTAGAGTTCAACCCATGGAGAATTTACTATTTAGATGAACAGCTTACCGGATAGATGAACAGTACCGGCGACACGGTTATTACGCAAGAAATATACCATTGGTTACCGCGGCATCCATGTTAAAGGATGTTTTAACATTTCATCATGCAGCATAATTGTCTGCATATATTTTTTAGCTGAAGACTAACGGTCATGCACAGTAAAAATACGGCCAGGCCTGTGCCAATGATCAACGATATTTTTTCCGGTCTGGCGCGGTATTTTGCTGAAAGCGGGAATCGGGAGGAATATACGCGGGGAAACTTCCTGTTTCGATGCCGATACTTCCCGAAATGGAGAAGGTTCTGTCGTCATTGACATACATGAGTCCTCCATATACTCCAGAAAAAACACCGAAGCCGGTAGTGTTCAGGAAAGCAGGACTATTCAGGTATTTGTCTGATTGCACAAAAGAATTTCTGAAAGTATAATAGGTTGGGGCGACAGTCACTCCCGTGAAGGCATAGAGATTTTTATTGACCCGGTAGTTCATTTGCATTCCCAGCGGTACAGATACCGAAGTGCTTCCATAAGGATATCCGTATCCGGCTGAAAAGCCGGCATACTTACTAAAAGACCAACGGCTGTTTATATGGCTTGTATCTCCGGGTAACGGCTGGTTATTGAAAACATTTCCCGGCAACGGGTAAAGAACACTTACTCCCGGCTGCGCCTGAACCGCCAGTGTCAGGAAAAATAAAGAAGTAAAAATCAGGTACAGGCGCCTCATCATGATGTTATGTCCGGATGTGGACCTAAAATTAAGTGATCTGCGGGATTAATTTGTTAAACGATCGAAAACGTCTGTTGATCGTCTTTACAATGGCCACGATCCCGGCAGACAACGGTTTGACTCAGGCGATGACTTGTCGCTGACAGCTTATAGCAGGATTTTCTGTGAGAAGGACAGTCTGTCATCAACGTACAGAGAGACCACCAGCACCTGGTGATTCACCCTCGAAGATGAAGGGAGATCGACAGTATTGACTCCTTTATTAAACTGAACATCCTTCAGGGCCAATACCTGGCCGACTGTATTATAAATAATCAGTTTACCATGGATGTTTTTATCAGTCATACAGGCGAGCGAGACTTTCCTGTCGCCACTACCCTGAGTGAGATAGAATCGGGTGCTGGCTGCTGAATTAATATCAATAATATTGGAATAAAGAATTAATCCACTGGAGGTTGTGCTTTTTATCCGGTAGAAATTATCTCCGGCGTATGGATTATTATCTGTATATCCGAAATGATTGTTGGTATTTTTCGGGTGAGAAACGGTGGCGATGGTTTCAAATCCTGAACTCGCCGATGACTTCTGCACTTCATAATAAAGCGCATTATTTTCTGCGATATCCTGCCAGTTTAACTGAACAGATTCATTCAGCCATCCTCCGCGCAGGTTAAGATATTTTGAAGCCAGGGTTCCAAAGTCCCAGAAACTTACCGATTTCAATGCCGTATCCTTACAGCCATTCCGTTTTTCTGTTACAATCAGCTGATATGTTCCCCAGGTTGTATCATTGGTCGGATTCTGAATGGCAGAACTAAATCCACCGGGACCGCTCCAATTCCAAAGAAGGCCCTGGGAACCGCCGAAAGGTGTCATGTAGTTGCTTGCTGCGGGGTCGCCACCATACAGTTGCAGATACGAAAAATTGGAACCTAGTCCTACCATGGCAGAGGCCACCGGCGGAAAGGTATCAATCGGAATAACCACCGTATCCATGCGGGTAACCGGACATCCGGGAGCCGGATTGGCAGAAACAATATAGGTGCCGGGCTTGTTCAGGCTGATCTGCGAACTATCACTGTTTGCGCTGGTGATACTTCCGTTGGCAGTCTGCCAGCTGTATATTCCGATGGTCGAAACATTGGTGATCTGAATATTTCCACTCGTGTGGTTGCATCGCAAGGTATCAGGCTTCAATAAAAAGTCCATTACAGGTTCACGAAGGAATTGCAAAGGTTCAACAAAATCCTGCATGTTGGACACAAAAGAATTGGATGACCTGGATTTAAAGAATATGTCGGAGAAGAGGGATTGACACGGATTTAATCCCAGCGAGGTATACAATGCCGGGTCCAATCCGATTCGCGTCAGATTCAGGCCCACTTCGATCAGCTGCAGTGTTTGATAGTCAGTACCCCAGTTTTTGGTAGTCTGTTCGGTTCCCCAGGGTGTTGAGTAAGTTGTGTCCTGAGTAGGAACAGCTGAAAAATTGGCTATCCCTGATCCAAAAGCCGTTCCACCTGTCTTTGATACAATAGATGCGTATCCATAGGCCGGGGTAGCTCCGTCGAAATTCGCTCCAAAATTAAAATAGGATGGTGTTGTCGTTGTGAATGTTGTGGAACTTACCCAAATGCGTAAATCCACTACAGGCGCAGAACCGGGCGTATAGTTTACAGCCACGATCATATCTCCGGTCTGAATAATATTTCCACTGGCGTCAAATTTCCATTCCGTATGACCCGCCTCTGTCCCCGCTGTGCTAAAAACGCCCGTCGGTGAATTATAACTAAGGTCCTTTTTATATAACTCAATGTCAAAGTATCTGGAGCCTGAAGTACCCACAGTCGAAACGCCGGTAAAAAACCAAAGCGAGTCATGAACATCAGTCCCATCCCGCCGCATATGTGCATAAACGTCTAATAAGTCATTTTTATCAGGAATATTTGACTTGCCTCCGGACCAGTTTGTAGGATTATCGCCGTTCTTTGCAGCAATAGTGAAAACAGTCGAATCAAAAAGGGGACTGGTCGCAATAAAGTCCCTTCCATATACCGCATCCAGCCATAATTTTCCATTCATTTTAGAATAAAGGGGGACGGACATTCTTTTGTTGAATGCCAGGTTTAGTCCCGACTGAAGCTGGCTTAAATAAAAAGCCGCATTGGACGTATCGATTACATTATAGGAGCCGGGAAATGCAGAAAACCAGTCGTCACTTAATATGAACCCTGATGAATTGCCATACTTGACGTAATTATTCCTGGTATCTCCGTCAATACCAAAATAGGCGTCTGTCCCGCCGTTTGTCAACTGGGCAAACAGTGAAAGGGGAAAAAAACCTGCAATAAAAAGTAATAGTGTAAACAGGTGTTTCATGTACGGATACCAGTTAGCTTTTCAAGGTTCGGATTCTAAATTTCCTTGACAAAATAGAAAGATCTTTAAGACATATCAATAGTAAATCTGCGATGAAAAATACGATGGCCTTTTATAACTGACTCATTGTTAACTTCTACAATATAAATTTTAGAGAATTTTTTCAGGGCCGGCCCAGCCCGCATAAAAAAACCCGTCTGTAACAGACGGGTCGTAACTTCTATACTTATTCATCGAAGCATATTTCACCTGCCTTTGTCATCATGATCTTTTTTGTAATGGCCATAGGCATGACCTTTTCCGTGGCCGTTCCCCGGGCCGTCAACAGCATATTCCTCATGTTTATTTCCATGTCCACGCAACGGAGGCTGATGATCATAGTAAGACCGGTAGCGTACATAACGCGGTCTGTATACGTCATGATGCAAATAAGGCCTGGGTTCATTGATGACGACCTTATAACCGCGATAGAGATCATAATGCCGGCATCTTTCAGGAAGTACCGCAGCAAATACCCACTTTCCGCCGCTTAGATAAATAAATTGATGCCTGGGAACATAATAATAGGTCTCAATATCAGGCATATAATAGTAGTTGACCTGGTCGTAACCGGCCGGACCCCAGTTTGGCTGGGCATCCACATTTACTCCGATATTCACGCTGACCTGCGTCTGACCAAAACCCGTTAAAAAAAATCCGGATAAAAAAATTAAGGATAGTGTTATGTTTTTCATGTGTACGATTTGTTTATTTATTTGCCAAAGAGAATGCCAGATTATCTTCAAAATGTCACGAGATCAAAAAAATTTCTTCCCGGATTGGGAAACCCTGCCGAACAGGATTTAGCTGTGCAAACACAGCAACATTAAAAAACGGATTGATCTATCCAATCCTGAATGAAACACCAAGGGTCCAGTAGAAAGTGTTGCTAATGCTTTCGTTAACTGTCTGGCTGGAAGACGTTCCATTGGACTGCCTGGTCTGTACGTCCACCTGCGCCGGGTTGACAGGAATGGCATATACAGGCGTAAAATTTATCACCAGCTTTTTGAAAGTATAGCTCATCGGAACACTGGCCTCATAGTCTAATATTTTAAAAGTGGACGGATCCACCAGATTGCCGGTAACTGAAGATGAGCCGTTCTGCCGGTCTTTTTTCCGGTTGGAATAGCCTTTATTCTTATAGTAATTATCATAATAATGTTGTGTACCCGCATTCATGGAAACCGTGGGCGTCATTTCCAGTTTATTTCCAAAACAGTTAAATCCGTGCTCCAGGCTGACGTTGCCTAGATAATCTGTCCGCGTTCCGAAATCGAAGTTCAGACTGAAACCGGGCTTTATAAATCCAAAGTCAAAGGAATTTTGCAGTCCCATGCTGGCCATAATTTCTGAAGATACATTGGTGCTTTCGCTGTTGTATACAAACTTTGACAGAGTGAGTTGTCCTTCATAGTTCTCCTTACTAATAACATAACCGCCTTCGAGGGTAATGAGGTCAATCTGACTCGATACGTCATTCTTCAGATAGTTGACATAAGCAGAAAAATACAGCCCTGATTTTAAATGATAGCTGACGGCGGGGATGTAGTACGGCAAAATGGACGAATCCTTCCTTCCCAGGTAAACAGCATCGCTTTGAAAACCCAGACTGGCTTCCAGATAGCTTTTTTTCTTTTCAGCAGGTTCCGGTTTTTCAACCTTAAGCGAGTCGTAGGTTACAATTACACCAGGTGGCTTTTTCAGATGTGCCGAATCCCGCTGGGATTGAGCATGAAGAGAAGCTGCAGAAAAACCTGCAAAACAAATTAGGAAGGACCGTTTCAGGGTAGCTTTCATTAGTTATGGATTTGTCTCTGGTCCTCATTACACTTGTCAGGGTACACTCCGCTAACAGGATCAGACACGGAATTTATAACGTATTCTTGCCGGATAAATTTTGAGAGTCTTTAAGGCCTGAAAATTGCGGTTATCCTTTCAGGTGATAATAAGCTGTTCAATTTGCCGTTATGTGGCTTGTGTTTGCTTCCTAAAGTCTGCAATATGAATCTATTAGATAAGGAAACAATTGAATTTGTCATCAGCCATTTTAATCGTTCTTCCTTTTCACTTAATACTGCATTTTTTATTTGTCATAGTAATCTCCTGAAAGGTGGCGTCTTTGCCGTGCTGGTCTGGTATCTGTGGTTTAAGGAAGGCCGGGATTTACCCGGGAACCGGGTTCAGCTGCTGTCAACGCTTATTTCGATGTTTTTTGTAATTGCCGTCAGCCTGACGCTGGCTGCCTTCCTTCCCTTCAGACCACGTCCTTTTTTGAATCCTGAATTTAATTTTTCGACGATGAATGCGGTGAACGCCTATCTCGGTAAACTAAGTTCCATACCAAGTGATCACGCAGCATTTTTTATTTCCCTGGCAACGGGTTTTCTTTTTATATCAAGGAAAATTGGCCTGATAACCTTACTTTATACAGCCGTATTTATTCTCTTCCCAAGACTATATCTCGGCTATCACTATCCGACAGATTTACTTTTAGGTGCTTTTATCGGTGCTATCATAACCATTTATTTTAACCGTTCGGAAGCCATAAAAAATTTAATTTTAAAAAGAATCATTCCCTTTACTGCCTCTTATCCCTGGTATTTTTATTCGATACTTTTTTTGCTGACTTATGAAATCACCGAGCTTTTTACAGGAAGCAGGGAAATACTTGTTTTTCTTCGGGGACTTTCCGGTACGGGAAGTCATCCTTAGCCGGGCATCAGTCCGTTGATCGGTCCGGCAACCCAAGACCTTCCTTACCATTAAATTCCCGGTTATGACACCGAAGCCGCCTAATTATTTAGTAAGGAAATAAAATTCTTTATTGATAATCAATTATTTACGTTAGACAGTATTTTCTGCATCGTAAAAATACTTATGAAGTTTTCGCACTGGGTATTATCTTCCTGCCTATACGGCACAGCGTCCGTGACGATGGAGATATCTCCGGTTAAAATTCAACAAGGCGCTGTATAAGTTGCTCCAAGATCCTGCTGAAAATATTTACCCCGACCAACAAAACCTTATCCCCGAAAAAAGGAGCACCAGATCCTTATTCACTCTGATCCGTAATCCTATTTCAAAATCCACAGGTTTTCCGGTATGCTTGCCCTTTAGTTTCGGCATCAGATGAAGTCGCCCGGGCAAGTCAGCGAAAAAACTATACAGCGTCCTTCTCCGGAGAGGCGTTGAAAGAAAAAAATAAACAACACAAAGGGTAAAAAAACAAATCAAAATAAAGAGTATGAAAACGATAATCCGCCTTCTGAACCCAGGCTCTGGCAAACTTCTCTTAGCACTTACCTGTTTAATTCTGGCTGGCATTTCCTGTTCCAAAGATAAAAGTGCAAATCCGCCGGAACCTCCCCCTAACACGAAATCCGTCAGTCTGTTTACAACTCAAATACCATCGGGCGTGACCGGGAATGACAGTCTGGGCGGAATAGAACTGGGAGTTAAATTCAGGACAACCGTCGCGGGTAAGATCACAGGAATAAAATTTTACAAAACATCCGGCAATACAGGTACGCATACTGGACAACTTTATTCTTCTACCGGATCATTGCTGGCTTCCCAGCAGTTTACCAGTGAAACAGACAGCGGATGGCAGACGGCTATGTTCACAACTCCTGTTGACATCACGGCAAACACCACTTATATCGCAGCCTATCACAGCAGCCTTGGCAATTATGTGTCTACACCCCTTGGATTGCAGACTGCCATAACCAACGACCCACTGACGGCACTGGCCGACAGTACGGATGGAATTAATGGTTTATATAAGTATACCAACGATCCTGCCCTTCCTGACACCGGTTACCAGTCCAGCAACTACTGGGTCGATGTTATCGAGAAGATAAACCTTTAGAATACATAATTTCTTTTTGTTCTCAGGTGACTGATTCAAAAACGGGTGCGGTGCATCCGTTTTTATTTTTCAGATGCTTGCCTGCCATTCCCATCGGATCAGGCATCGGAACTTCCTACACCAGATGGAAGAATCGGCTTTTCATTCAGATTTTCTTCAGAAGAAGAATTGACTCAACTTTGTATTGGTAATTTCTCCTCCACATATTTACCAACTGAAAACAATTTAAAATTTTTAAGATGAAAGAGTTCATGTTGTTAATCCATAATGAGGGTGATGGCAAGGCAACGCTTTCGCCTGAAGAACAGAAGAAATTTTTAAAAGCCTGCGAAGCCTACATTGAAGACCTGCAGAAAAACGGAAATCTAAAAAAAGCCCAGCCCCTTGCCAGGGAAGGAAAGAGAATCTCGGGATCCCCGGGCCAATTCAAAGACAGGCCGTACAATGAAGGCGGGGATATCATTGTCGGATATTATCATATTGTTGCCGGAACCCTCGACGAAGCGGTTTCAATTGCACAACGTAATCCTGAGTTTGCCTTTGTCAACGGAGCAAGCATTGAGGTAAGGCCGGTTAAGATGGTTGAAAAAACCACCGGCTTTGTTTATCCGGGAGGTAACTGAATTCTATTCTAAAACCAGCCAAACTGGTAGATAAAGGTCAGGGCGGTAAAATTCTGTCCAGACAGCGTAGCCACGCCCGTATTAATCATAAATTTTATAGAATGATGGTTATTGATAATGGGCATGGAAAAGGTGATTCCCAGACGCCAGTTGCGGTCGATATCCGATTGCTCAACATCATCGATATAGGTTCTTCCCCCGGTGGCAAAACCTCCATTTAAGGCAATATATTTTCCGTGTTTGAAGGTATAGTCGACATGGGCCTGAAAAGCTATCAAAGCATTTTCTGACAGGGTATGTGAGTTCAGGAACCGGGAATTTTCTGTAAACATCCACACGCCGCTATAAAATTCATAAAATAGTCTTCCCTGCCGGTGGGAGAATCCGATCTCAGGCTTGAAGCCCCAGCGGTTTGATCCGAGATTAATCAGTTTTGAAGGCATGTATTGACCCATCGGAACAGATATCACGAGACTAGCTCCCAACACGGTGTGCTCCTGGAATCTTTGAAAGTCCTTTGGTGAAAGAGCGGGTGAGCCGAGCAGGTTAATACCAAATTTTATCCGGCCGTCGTAGAATCCGGTACGGGATCCGCTTGTATCCATCCCGTGAAATTTAGCCGTACCATCCAGAAAACCGAAAGGCGCCATTGCAGAAACGCGGGCGAGTTTATTGAATAATTTGAAAGTCTGCACATAGGCCAGGTTAAAGACCTTGTTTTTCATGTTAAGGTCCTGCACCGGAGAGCTGCCCTCCGTTATCACATTGCCGGAGGAATAAGTGAAAGACAAAGCCAACACGTGTAATCCGACAGGCACCACGGCATAGCTGCGGGGTTCCATTTCCTGCGCAATGGCGGAAACGGAGCACAGTATCATAATGGCCAATATGAATAGTCTCTTAATAGTGAGGATTATTTGGTGTGGCTGAAAACAAAATCTTCCGTATTAAACCGGATAGTTCCCCCGGAATGAAAGGTAACCTGTTTTAGTCCGGTTAAGCATTTCATTTCATATTTAACGGTAAACCGCAAAGCCACTATAGAATTTCTACAAACCAATGCATCACCAAATCGGCCGACTGATCTACTCTTACCTTTTCGGGTCCTCGTCGCACGCTCCGTCTCCTCTTATCAATTCGAAAGAGTATATAAAGCCAATGGCCTCCTCTCTGTTGTAAAAATCATAACCCACAATGTGCCTTATACCACAACCAGTAATTTTTATGGGAGTTTAACGGGAGTATACAGGTTTTCATGTAGGAAGAGAATATACAGACTTAATATTACGGACCGCACTACAAATACTCCGGTGGCATATTCTTTGAAATCAATTACCGGCAGGAATAGATGAGGGTAGATCAACCGGCTGGCTCTTCAAGACTATAAGATTAAGATAACCTGATCGATCCGTACAACGGAAATAATATAATCATCTACATTTTGTGGGCAGGTATATGAAAACGATCTTGATAGTCGACGACGAAAGAGACCTGTGTGAGGTCCTGAAAAAAGCTTTCCGGAAGGAAGACTATGATGTCGATTGCGCCTTCTCTTTAGCTGAGGCCGATCAAAAAATGAAGAAACATCCCCGGATTGTAATCCTGGACAATCAACTTCCGGACGGCACGGGCATAGACTACCTGAGTACGCACGCTCCTATTTTTCTGGATATCGTTGTGCTAATGATCTCTGCGGACACCGAACCGCAGACTATTAAGAGGGCCAAAAAAGCCGGCGTGCAGGAGTTTCTTCCAAAGCCATTCACCCTGCAGCGGATAAAAGAACTTCTTCGGAAGGTAGCCTAGCATCTTTACCTATATATTATTATGGAATAATCAAAGGTTTAACGGCATCCGGAATGTGAATTTTGTCTCCTGCTCATCCGAGCTGACGGACAGTTCAGCATGATGCACACGCGCGATTTCCGAAGCGATGAATAAGCCCAGGCCCAGGCCCTGCCGGCTTGCACGGCCCCCCTCCCTGGTAAAGGGAAGAAATAGCTTTTCAATGGATGACGATGGAATCGGTATGCCCTGATTAATTACAGAGAGTTCAAAAAACCCATTTTTTGAAGACGCCCGAACCACCACCGGCTTGTCGGGTGTACCGTGGGTTAATGCATTGGCCAGCAAATTGGAAAGTAGTTGTGCAAGTCTGTGGGCATCACAATGGACAGGCTCATGAATTTCAATCTCGGAAAGAATCACCCTGTCAGGCCAGGAGATGGCGATCTCGTCTATTCCATGTTGCAAAACCATATCAATTTCTGTTGGCTTCAGGTCGACTACCAACCCACTGCCCATCCTGGCACGGGCGAAATCCATGATATTGTTGATAAGTTCGGCCATTCTGGAAGCGCTTCGCTGAATAATAGCGATCATTGGCTGATGGGGTTCGATGTCGTCTTCTTCGGACAATAACGATGCTGCCGTCATAATCGATGACAATGGATTGCGCAGATCGTGCCCCAGTACAGCAATGAATTGTTCGCGCACCAGCGCTATTTCGCGCTCTTCAAGCAACTTTTGTTCGGCATGGTATTTATCTTCTTTCAGGTTCTGTTCATATGTTCTGCGATCGGATGCTTTGAAAACCGTAAAACAGATGAACTGAGTGTTTCCCTCATCATCGCGTTTTTCGTAAGCATTCGCCAGGATCTGCATTCGCTTTCCATCCCGGCAGAAAAGTTCAAGTGCCACTTCATCAAAGTATCTTTGCATGCGCAGCAGGGGCCACAAATGCGTTTCAAAGTATATCTTACCCCCTACCGTCAAAAGATCGGAAAAGCGAAGTCCGGTCAGATCATCAGAAGCACTTCCCATCCAATCGGCCAGACAGGGATTGACCTGTATGATTTTACCGTCCTGCCCCGTCGTTAAAAAACCCACGAGCGGATGCCCGAACAGTTCTTTTGACAATTCTATGGATTTGAATGAATCGGACCCCATCAGGCCAAAAAGGTTTTAATGGCTTCAATTGTTTCGTCGGGCGCGCTGAGGTTTGGACAATGTCCTGTCGCTTTCATGTAGACGATTTTGCTGCCTGCTATCTGCTCGTGTACGTACTCTCCCACACTGCGCGGAGCAATAACATCTTCGCTGCACTGCAGAATTAAGGTCGGAATATGGATGGTGGGAAGGGCCTCCCTGGCATCGGACAAAAAAGTAGTACGGGCAAACTGCCTGGCAATTTCCGGGTCTGTACGACAGAAACTGTTTCCCAGCTCCCCGGCGAGTTCTTTCCTCCCGGGATTGCCCATAATGACAGGAGCCATGGCCATGGACCATCCCAGGTGATTATTTTCCAGTGCTTCCAATAACTCATCAATCTGGACATGGGTAAATCCTCCCTGGTAATCGCCTTCGTTAATGTAATAAGGCGATGGTCCTACCAGCACAAGTTTACTGAAAAGGTCAGGTGCCTTATTTGCCGCTATGATTCCCATCATGGCCGCCACGGAGTGACCAACGAAAATAATGTCCGATAAGCCCAGGTCCCGGGAAATTTCAATGATATCATCCGCATACCCGTCGAGGCTGGCATATTTTTCCGATTCATAAGCTGTCAGGTCTGACCGGCCTGCACCTACATGGTCGAAAAGAACGACCTGATAGTCCTGTTCGAAGGCAGGCGCAACGAACCGCCACATGTTCTGGTCACAACCAAATCCATGGGCAAATAGCACAGGCTGCTTACCTTTTCCGCTCATTACCACGTGGTTCCGGACTTTGATATTCATACTTGCATGAAGATACGATATATTACAAGTGAGGATTCACCAACCGTGTCAAAGCGTGAACCGTCGGAGGCCGACTATTCTTCGTATGCATCTTTATTATGGAACCTGATATTTAAGTTGAGAAGCTGTGTAAATATTTCTACAGCTTCTTCAGGATTTTGAATCGCCATAATTCCTTATAATTCGTCTTTAATTAAATACTTTTAAATGATAATCAATGTACATGAGTGAGGATAAATCCGACTACTTTCCGAAATCAAAAACCGGTGTGGATGGTTTGGACGAAATAACCGGAGGTGGATTTCCCAAGGGCCGTCCGACCCTTATCTGCGGGAGCGCCGGATGCGGAAAGACCCTGATGGGGTTGCAGTTTCTGGTTAAAGGAATCACAGAATATGATGAGCCGGGGGTATTTATGAGTTTTGAAGAAACTGCCAAAGACCTTACCCAGAACGTCCGTTCCCTGGGATATGATTTGGACAAACTGGTCAAAACGAATAAACTGAAGATTGACCATATCCAGATTGAAAAAAATGAAATTGAAGAAACAGGTGAGTATGACCTGGAAGGTCTGTTTATCAGGTTGAATTATGCGATAGATGCCATCGGTGCAAAACGAGTGGTGCTGGACACCATCGAATCTCTTTTTGGTGGACTGGACAACGCTACCATTCTCCGTTCTGAACTGAGAAGACTCTTTCAATGGTTAAAAAATAAAGGGGTCACCGCTATCATCACCGGCGAACGGGGCGAGAGTTCCTTAACCCGCCAGGGATTGGAAGAATACGTATCTGACTGCGTCATCCTGCTCGACTTCCGGGTAATTGATCAGATTGCCACGCGAAGACTGCGAATCGTTAAATACAGGGGATCAACGCATGGCACCAATGAATACCCTTTTCTGATAGATGAGGCCGGAATTTCTGTTCTGCCGATCACTTCACTCAAACTGGAGCATAAAACATCCTCCGACGTCCTTTCTTACGGACACGAGGGCCTCAATAAATTATTTGGCAAAGGTGGATTTTTCAGGGGAACGAGTACACTGATTACGGGCACAGCCGGCACATTGAAAACTACACTGGCTGCCTATTTCGCTCTAAGCAGCTGTCAGAGAAAGGAACCCACGTTATTCTTTTCTTTTGAAGAATCGCCCGATCAGTTGATAAGAAATATGTCGTCCATCGGTGTCGATCTGAACCCTTTTATCAAATCCAAATTGCTTTTTATCCATGCTTCCCGGCCTTCTTTACAGGGTCTCGAATTGCATCTGCTCGTATTGCATAAACTCATCAAGGAACTAAAACCCAAAACCGTCATAGTTGACCCCATCAGCAGCCTGGTAACCGTCGGGACTTCAAGTGAAGTCCGGGCGATGCTGGTTCGCCTGATGGATATGCTGAAATCAAATAAGATTAATGCCCTTTTTACTTCCCTGACCCATCAAAAATCGAATGAATACGGAGATCTGACCGTAGATGCCGTTTCCTCCCTGGCCGATACCTGGATCCAGGTTTCCAACGACGAGAAAAATGACGTCCGTAAGCGTATTCTGAGCATCGTGAAATCCCGGGGCATGGGACATTCAAATCAGGCATGGAAATTTATTATCCAGGATAAAGGGATTAAATTGACAAGATCTAAAGAAAAGGCTTAAAGTGGCAAAACAAATATGGGAGCTCAGGTTATACATCGCGGGACAGACGCCAAAATCTGTCCTTGCATTGAAAAACATAACCAAATATTGCAGGGAACACCTGGAAGGCCGGTATACCATTGAGATTGTGGATTTACTGGCCAACCCGAGACTGGCGGAAGGAGATCAGATTTTTGCGATCCCGACGCTGGTACGAAAATTTCCTGAACCCCTGCGCAAGATCATCGGCGATCTCTCCAATGAGGAAAAAGTACTTGTCGGGCTTAATATCAAGCCCGCCGGATTGAAAAAAGTGTAGTTATGAAGGAAAAAATCCCGCCGATCATCATTGCAGAGAATAAGCTTGTCCTGCATTTATATGTATCTGGTATGTCGCCAAAGTCCATGGAAGCCATTGAAAATATTAAAAAGTTGTGCGGCGATCTTATGGAGGATTCGTTTCAACTTGAGATCATAGACCTCTACAAACATCCTGAGCTCGCATCCGAGCAGCAAATTATATTTAGTCCATCCCTTGTAAAACGTCAGCCACTCCCTAAAAAAATTCTAATCGGGACCTTTTCTGACCAGGAAAAAGTGGTCAGGGGTTTAGGAATTTCGATCAAAGCATAGTGAATGAAAACGGAAACTATTGATGAACTTTTATCGAAAATTGAGAGTCTTGAAAGCCGGCTCGCCGATTCCGAGCAGCTTATAGATGCCATTAAGGCGGGAGAAGTGGATGCCTTTGCGGTGAATGAGAACAATCAGCCCGAAATATATACTCTTCAAAGTGGTGACTATGCTTACCGCCTGCTGATCGAGGAAATTGGTGAGGGTGCTGTCAATACTACGGAAGACGGCCTTATCGTATATACCAATGCTTCTTTTATAGATTTACTGGGTTTACCTTATGAAGCCATTATCGGAAAATTTATACACGAATTTATTGAGGAGGAATCCAGGGAGAAGTTTAAGCAGCTTTTCAACAATTCCCTGTCTGGCAGAAGTAAAGGAGAAATTACGCTTAAGGCCGGCAAAAAAATGATTCCGGTATATATCTCACTCACTTCTTTAAAACCAAAGCTGGCGACCATCGGTATTATCATCACTGATCAGTCCATAAAAAAAAGCAACGAGAGTACGATCCTGCAATATCAGAAAGAACTGGAACTGAAAAATATCGAGCTGGCCCAGAATAACGTGGAGTTAACCTCTTTCACATTTATTGCGTCCCATGACCTCCAGGAACCGCTTCGGAAAATTCAGACATTTTGCAATCTCATATTAAATGAGATGAATGAGGGTCTGCCTCCTTCAGCCCAGGATCATTTCCAGCGCATCCTGAAAGCATCCAACCGGATGCAAACCCTGATCAGTTCGCTTCTTAACTATTCCCGTATGAATTCCAGGGATCTGGTATTTGAACCGGCTGACCTGAACGAAATCCTGGATGATGTGATTAACAGCAACGACGAACTGATAAAAGAAACAGACGCTGACATTCAGTATGGAAAACTGCCCTCCCTTCCCTGCATGCCTTTGCAAATCCAACAGCTTTTCACCAACCTGATCATAAATTCCATAAAATACAAAAGGCAAAGCAATCCTCCTGTTATACAAATCACTTCACAACTGCTAAAAGCCGGGGAGCCCGATTCCGCTGGCCGTGCTGTCGATAAGGACTATTGGAAGATCACTTTTACGGATAATGGAATCGGGTTTGAACAGCAGTATGCCGATAAAATATTTGATTTGTTTCAACGCCTGCACTCCCGGTTCGACTACGAAGGCACCGGTATCGGGCTATCCATCTGTAAAAAAATTGTCCAGAATCATAAAGGCTTTATACTTGCCATGGGCCGCCCCAGGATAGGCGCCAGTTTCGAAATCTATCTACCTTTAAACCAATGATCATGCAAGCTCACATTCTCCTTATTGATGACGATGAGGATGATCAGTTTATTTTTAAGAAGGCGCTTGGCGAAGTGGCTCCCGGTTATATATGCCGGGTATCAAACAGTGGTCCTGAAGGCCTCTATGAATTAAAAACCAGTGTATCAAATCCGGAGATCATTTTCCTGGATCTCAATATGCCGCTGATGAATGGGTTTGAGTTCCTGGCTATCTTAAAAAATGACGCAAAATTTTCCGGCATACCGGTTATTATATTTTCCACTTCAGACAGCCCTGCAGATAAAAAACGCGCCAGGGAGATGGGCGCAATCAATTTCATTACAAAGACATGCGAGATCCGCGAGCTGAAGCGGGATTTGGCTTTACTGATAAATCCGAAACTTTACACTGTCTGATGCATTTAGGGTGCTACCCCATTTTTCCCTGAACAACATCTTTTCTTTTTAACCATCGGTCGAGGGGCGGAGTTTGAAAAACCGAATTGCCTTTTTTATCTGCAAGGCCGGTAAAATGGGCTATCTTTTTGCTTAGTTTGCTGACTGCGGAGCCCGGTGGCCGATGTGATTTTTGAAACTTCGCCTGGAAACTGCTGATCGCTTTGTTAATCCAGTAGAGCTCGTCTTTCGGCATACGCATTTGCCTGAATAAAACCATCAACCGGTTAAAAGCTCTTTCATCGGAAGGGAACGCCAGAGCGATCTGTTTATATTCTTTGATCGCCGCGTTCCTGTCCTTTGATTCCAATTGCCGGGCTTCTGTCAGCCACTGAATCAAAGGCAATTCCTTTTTAACCGGCTTATTGTGAATGGCCTTCATGCGTCGTATATTTAGACAGGATCTGCCTTACCCTTTTTTCCAGTTCTTCCGGACAATTCAAATTGAAGAGGACGTGGGGAGGATCTGTTTCCAGGTGATAACACTTTCCTGAGTCCGGCCATTGGTGTTCCAAAGACTGTAGTTCCGATTTGATCTGATCTATAACCTCTGCTGAAATTGTCATGGGTGCAAAAGTTTTTTACCAGTTATTCGTGACGTTTCCTACCCCTTCTTTACCTTTCTTTAATACGTCTTTGGTACTGTCAACCAGATCATCGACACCGTCTTTCGCTTTATCCTTCAAATCATCCAGGCGATCTTTGATCTTTTTCCATGTTTCCGACCCGCTAGCGGGAGCAATCAATAATCCGATAGCGACTCCGGTCACGATAAGCCAAAATGCTTTTTTCATTTGTTTTTCTTTTTACAATGCAAATCCTGAGCCTTCCGCCAGTGCAATTGCCTATACACAACGAATAAAAAGCAGGGCTATTCAGCAAGATGGTTGATATCTACGAACAACAAATTTGGTGAAAAAGCTCCCCAACCCTGTCGGGGACAGTTACTCGCACTCATAGGCAAAAACCCTTGCAGGTAAGTGAATACCGCGTCCATAAAGTTATGTCTGCCCTGGTTCAGCAATTTTTTTAGGACGTTTATCCATACGATCTTCAATAGGGCTTTCGTGCAAATAATTCCAATGAACAGCAGTAAGAAAATTAACAAACGCAAAACATGGCCTTACTTATTATTTTTGGTATTGGGTCTGCTTGCGCCAGTGCTTTATTATCAGTTTTGGTACCATTCAAAACGGGTTGATAATAATATCTACACACTTTATAAGATTCTAAACCACCATGGTTCGGATGTCTGGACAGTGAAATTCAGTCCCGATGGAAATTTTCTCGCAAGCGGCAGCGTGGACAGCACGGTCAGGATATGGGATATCAAAAATGAAAAGGCCGCGCTCACGATCAGTCAGCCGCAGGGGATAACCCACCTGGACATTAGTCCGCGGGGTGACCGGCTGGTTACCACGTCCTATGATTCGAAAGTCAGACTATGGAATTTGCCCCAGGGCGATTTGGTTAAAGAATTGACCGGACATTCAGGAACCGTATGGTCTGTCAATTTTAGTCCCGATGGAAAAACACTGGCAAGTTGTAGTGAAGATTCAACTATAAAGTTGTGGAATGCAGAGACCGGGGATTTGTTAATGACATTTCGAGGTCACACAAGAAATGTCTGGGATCTGAAATTCAGTCCGGACGGAAATAAAATTGCCAGTGGAAGTTTTGACAAAACGATTAAGATATGGAACGCAAAAGACGGTGCCCTGCTAAAGACACTTACCGCACATACGGAGGCGGTTGTGGCACTGGCATTCAGCCGCGATGGAAAAAAACTGGTCAGTACAAGCGATGACAAGACCATTAAACTCTGGGACACTCAATCATGGAACCTGATCTACTCTCTGGAGGTTCCCGAACATAGTCAGGCAGCAGATTTCAGTCCTGATGGCAAATTCCTGTTAACGGGAGGCCGGGATAAACCAATGTTCGGAGAATTTTTACAAAATATATTTGGAAACTCAGAACACAACAAAGGTGTTTCGATGCGCTTGTGGGATGTCCGGACCGGTCAGCTGCTTCAAACTTTTTCAAAACACAGCAATGATGTAAACGATGTCTGTTTTAGCCCGGACGGCAGATGGTTCGCGAGTGCAAGTTCAGACAGAACAGTGGAACTTTGGAAACTGCCGGATCCGTAAAACATAATCTGTAAGACCGTTGAGTTCCTTACCTTTTGATGTGTCAGCGTATCAGACGGCTTCAGGATTTTTATCAGTCTGAACCGAAAATGACGTACTTGTCAGAACGAATGATAACATACCGTCACCTTGCTGGCGGGTACCATCAGTCCCCGTAGTAAATAATTTAAATCTATATTTCTTCAACAATCTGATCGAGCTGAAATTCTGTTCCGAACAAAATGCCAGAATCGATTTTAAATGCATTTGTTCAAAACCAAATCTGACTATTCGCGGAAGGACTTCGCTCATGATTCCCCGGCCCCTGAAATCCGCCAGCAATTCATATCCGATTTCTGCGGTTTCGCCAGCAGGATCAAAATTCCAGCAGCCGATTGTACCGATCAGGTCAGAAGTATCTTCAAAACAAATAACCCAATAGATGCATTCGTTTCGTCCGATGCCGCTTTTTATGCGGTCTATAAATGCGAGTGCATCCTCAATTCCCTTTGAAAGCTCCCGGCCGATCAAGGCACTGGTAACCTCGTCCGCGCGCAGTTCATGTATGAGAGGAGCATCGGCTACATCTAATTCTCTCAATACAAGTTGCCTGGTAGTGAGCCGGGGAAAGGGCGAAAAATCAGCGATCATATATTAATGGCATAAAAGGTGGACGGCAGTCGTTGTCTAATTAAAATAACAGTTACTTCCCTGAAGACTAAGTTACCAATTTACAGTCCGATTTTAAGGACATAAATAATTTGTTGGCTGCATAATTCCAGGCAATCCGATCATATCCCGCGGGTTTAATACATTATTTGAAGATCTCTACTTTATTCACTTTGACCTTTAGCACAATTTCATCTGACGCGGCAGTAAGTGCTTCACCGTTCATCTTATACTTATTACCTGCAAGCCCTTTAATTTTTAATGTGTATGTCCAATCAGCAGCCTCTGATGTGAGCGAATAGGCAGTAACCCTGCCATTCTTTTTTATGGCAAGTGAAATTGCATTAGTGCCAACCGGCAGATTATAAACAGTGACTTCATTCCAATCTGTTGGAAGATGAGGCGAAATCATCATGGATTTTTTGTATGCATCCGGATGGATGCCAAACACATAGGTTATCAATGGTGTAGCCAGCCCATAGATTGTCCAGGCCTGAACAGGACAACCATAATCAGGCATCATTTCGGAGATAGAACCTGGCAGCGCCCTGTTGAATGTCTGAACGATTTTATCTACATACCACATTGCTTCATCTGTCCGGCCGTATGCACATTCTGCCATTGCCTGCACGCTGGTTGATATGGTCATCATATAACGCCGTTCAACGGCTGAAAGATAAGGTCCGTATTCACCGCAATCCTCGTTGCGCACCTTATTCAGAACACGAATCGCCTTTTCCCGCGGTGCAATCTGTGTTTCTACCGGAGTGCTGATTACCCAGTTCTTATTGGTGAACCAGCCCTTTTCGGTTCCCGGGGGAAGCGCAGAAAATTCGCCGGCAAGTCTCTCATAGTACTTCTGATTTTCCAGCATGTGAGCTGAATCATTTGTATTTGACAACCCCGACTGCAGTTGTTCAACAGCTCCCTTTAACACAGAAAGAGCCTGTTCCTTTGTTCCATAAAAATCGCAATAGCTTCCTTCGGCATCGTCCCAAAACCGGGTATTGATTTTCTCTTTAAGAATGACCGCTTTTTGTGCATACTCGCGC
>Ga0157376_10000136_pt1 | contig 50249 bp, 39 predicted proteins | sample M45metaG_FD_121801 | JGI IMG/M metagenome (GOLD analysis project Ga0157376, IMG submission 121801) | Miscanthus rhizosphere microbial communities from Kellogg Biological Station, Michigan, USA - M4-5 metaG | ecosystem: Host-associated > Plants > Roots > Rhizosphere > Soil | place: USA: Michigan...
GCATCATTGACAAGGCTTTCACCTTCCAGGATGACGGAAACCCGTTTTGGTATTTTCAAATCTTTTAAAACTGAAGAGGCGGCAATGGCATCGGGCGGAGAGATAATTCCGCCTAACAGGAAACCATAAGCGATGGGAAATTCCGGAATGAGCCAGTGTGCAACCACGGCCACGGTGGCCGAAGTAAAAATCACCAGGCCGAATCCCAATAGTCCAATGGGCCTTTTGTATTTCCAGAAATCATTCCAGGAGGTATTCCAGGCCGCAGCATAAAGCAAGGGCGGAAGGAAGATCAGGAAAACGAAATCCGGCTCGACCCGAATTTCCGGTAAACCAGGTATCAGGCTTATTGCCAGGCCCGCGATTACCAGGAAGATCGGGTATGAAATCTTAATCTTTGAACTCAAGATGGCCAGCATGCTGATCGTGAATAGCAGGGAGAGTACTAACAAAAGGTGATTTTGAATCATGGCCGTGGGAAATCTGTATTGTAATATACCTAAATACCCCTTTTTTAGACATTTTGTTATACCCTCAATCTCAATGCAATAACGCTTGCCCTAATATTTCGTTTGTGCCTAATCGTTAATACTCAAGGCCTAAAACGCAAGTCCTTGAAGGATTTTCAATTCTTTAAAAAAGCGCCATGATTCTCAGTACATAAGGATTTGGCGACTATCAGTTATCCACAAACGCTATGAGCTTAGGCTGCAGGATGGTATATTTACATTGTTATTCGAAAGAATATATGCAGTGTACCGGACATGAAAAGCCTACTGTCCGAACCCCCGGAATAACGCACTGTATCTCCCCCAACATTCCTGTGTATAAACGTTGATATCCTATGCTTAATCTACTAAGCATAATCCAAACCCTCAGGGTCGGCATTGTTTTACTCAAAACAAAAAACAATGTTGATTTCACAACTGTCGAAAGCATTTATTGCTGCCCCCTTGCTGTTGATTACGGTTAGGGCGGGTAGCCAGCAGGACCTGGACTATGCCAGCGTTTACAGCGAGGAATCATTGGTTACAGCCAGTGATGCCAGTGTCGCTCACAAAATGGTTCTCAATAAGCATGTAGCCTCTTACGTTAAGAATTACATCAAAAAGAACAGTGATAATTTGGAAGAGATCAAAAAGAAAAGTGATTCTCCTTTCAAAGTCATGGACGACGTATTTACCAGCTATGGATTGCCCGTGGAATTAAAATACCTCGCGGTGATTGAATCTGAGCTGAACCCCCGGGCGGTTTCTCCCGTGGGTGCCGTGGGAACCTGGCAGTTGATGCCTGAAACTGCCCATATCCTGGGTTTGAAAATTTCACGTAAAAACGATGAGCGTACACATCTTCGCAAGAGTACCGTGGCGGCGGCAAAATACCTGCGCGATCTTTATGCCGAATTCGGCGACTGGTTGTTGGTGATGGCCGCATACAATGGTGGTCCTGCCCCCGTGTATGCCGCAATCAAAAAATCTGGTAGCAGGAACTTTTATAACCTGCAGTATTTTCTGCCTGCAGAAAGCCGCGAGCACGTAAAGAAATACATCGCCACGCATTACTATTTTGAAGGAAAGGCAGGTGTGACGACGTTAACGAAGATTGAAAATTATCATTACGCAAAAGCGGTTGCAGCTTTGGAAAAGGCAGGTGCCGTTACAAAATTGTAAGGTTCATAATGTCGTGTTAGTTGATAAAGTTTGTTTGAAAACTGGGCTGTCCCGTATAGGCGGGGCAGCTTTTTGTCTTTTGGGAGTTTGTGATACCGGGCGATATCGTTATTTTCGAGCAACCTCGTGAATTGCACCCTTTCTATTCATTGAAAATAACCCCATTCACGATGTGTCTCCGGTTCTGTCGCGCGTATTTTATGATTGGCCTGATCTTTATGGTCGCCTGCAAACAGGAACCCGAGAAGCTTTTTACTGCACTCGACAAGGACCGTACCGGCATCAATTTCCGAAATGTTTTATTCGAAGACGGTCCGCTGAATATTGCCAACTACATTTATTTCTACAACGGCGGTGGTGTTGCCGTGGGCGACATCAATAATGACGGCCTGCCCGATATTCTCTTCACCGGGAATATGGTGCGCAACCGGCTCTTTCTGAATAAAGGTGATTTTCATTTTGAAGACATCACCGAAAAATCCGGCGTTGCAGAAAAACAGGGCTGGTGCATGGGCGCTACCATGGCCGACGTGAATGGAGACGGCAGGCTCGATATCTACATCTGCAGAAGTGCGGACGCCAATCCCGAAAGACGAAAAAATCTGCTTTTCATTAACAACGGAGACCTCACCTTCACGGAACGTGCAGAAGAATTTGGACTCGCCGACCAGGGCTTCTCCACGCAGGCCGCATTCTTTGATTACGACAAGGACGGCGACCTGGACTGCTTCATCATCAATCACTCCGTGCCCAAATACACCGCAGGAATACAGGACAATGTGGCGCTTCGGCAGGAATACAATCCGGATTATGCCAGTAAACTTTACCGTAATGACAATGGACATTTTTCTGATATCAGCCGACAGGCCGGAATCAGCTCAAACGTGTTCACATTCGGGCTCGGTTTGGCCATTTCGGATTTGAACGGAGACGGCTGGCCTGATGTATATGTCTCCAACGATTTTAATGAGCCGGATTATCTCTTCATCAACAACCGAAATGGAGGATTCACAGAATCGCTTTCTAAGGCTATGAATGAAGTATCGATGTATTCAATGGGCTCCGATGCGGCGGATTTCAACAATGACGGGCTTGTGGACATCGCGACACTCGACATGTTGGCTGAGGATAACAAGACCCAGAAAATGCACGCCGGGGCTGACAATTTTGAAAAATTCCAGATCCTTTTCAACAAGGGATTCTATTACCAGTACAGTCGCAACATGCTGCAGAAAAATAATGGCGACGGTACATTCAGTGAAATCGGACAAATTGCCAACATGTCGAACACCGACTGGAGTTGGACGCCGCTGTTTTGCGATTTTGACAATGACGGACAAAAAGACCTGTTCGTTACCAACGGGTACGTGAAGGATTATTCCGACATGGACTTTATGAAGTATTCCGTCGATCGCATGTTCAGGTCACAACAAGGTGAAGCAACTGATGCAGTTTCCCAATACATTAAAAAAATGCCCAACCATGAAAGTGAGAAGTACATGCTTCGCAATGATGGCAACGGCAGCTTTTCGAAGGTCACCACCGAATGGGGATTGGAAAAGCCGGGCGTGTCTGCCGGCGCCGTGTATGCTGATCTTGACAATGACGGCGACATGGACATTGTGGTGAGCAATACGAACGATTTTGCCTCGATTTATCGAAACAACTCAGAAAAACTGCTAAAGAATAATTTCCTGAAAGTAGAATTGAAAGGACCCGCAGGCAATCCCAGCGCAATTGGGTCAAAGATCATGGCCTATACCGGTAACCAGATTATTTTCCAGGAACAGATGCCCGTTCGCGGCTACCAGTCGTCAGTAGACCCCATCATTAATTTGGGACTGGGTAGGGTTCAATCGGTGGATTCACTGATCGTAATTTGGCCGAATGATTTTGCAACGAAGTTGAATCATGTGAAGTCGGGGCAAACTCTAAGACTGAATATAGCTGACGCAACATTGAAATGGGATTATCATACGGGGAGTGAGGCAAAATATTTTACCAATCTGTCTGCTCCTGCCTTCACCCATCACGAAAATATTTTCAATGATTTCAATGTGCAGCCCCTGCTGCCGCATTTTCTTTCCAGGCAGGGTCCCTGCCTTGCTGTTGGTGACGTGAATGGAGATGGGATCACGGATGTTTTTGTGGGTGGTGCAAAAGGGCAATCTGGCAGGATTATCCTGAGGGATTCCAAAGACAATTTTAAGATCACAAATTTGCCGGCACTCACCATTGATTCGGCTTACGAGGACGTTTGTGCCGAATTCTTTGACGCAGACGGTGATCATGATCTGGACCTGGTTGTAGCTAGCGGTGGGTACGAATTTGCAGAGAATGATCCTCTTTTGCAAAGCAGACTGTACATCAATGATGGGAGGGGAAATTTCTCAAGACTGAAGGATGCATTTCCAATTGAAGCCTTTAGCGCATCCTGCGTGCGGGCGGCCGATGCAGATGGCGATGGCGACCTGGATTTGTTTTTGGGAGGAAGGGTAATTCCGGGCAAATATCCGTTGGGGCCTGGTGGCAGATTGTTGATCAATGAGGGTAAGGGTCACTTCAGGTATGACGAGCATTTTTCGGCACTGTTGAAAGATGCAATGATCACAGATGCTGCGTGGGTGGATTTGAATAAGGATGGTCATCCCGAATTGATTACTGTTGGAGAATGGCAGCCCATCAGGGTATTTGCCAGGAGTGGAGATACATATTCCGATGTGTCTAAAACCTATATCAACTTCGCTTCAGGCGGTTGGTGGAATAGAATTTTTGTGGATGATTTGAATGGTGATGGCCTGCCCGACCTGGTTTTGGGCAACCAGGGTTTGAACGGTCAATTCAAGCCTACCGTGAAAGAGCCATTGAGCATGTATTTTAAAGACTTCGATGGAAATGGGTCCATCGATCCCATTTTCTGCTATTATATTCAGGGGGTTTCATATCCTGCTTATTCGAGAGACGACCTGGCGGAGCAATTACCCATCATCAAGAAAAAATTCCTGGAATATCATAGCTACGCGGACGCGACCATCAACGGAATTTTTTCTGCGGATGAGTTGAAGAATGCAACGATGCTAAAAGCCGAATTGTTAAGTTCTGTTGTGCTGATCGGCAAGCCGGATGGCGCATTTGAAAAAATTGATTTACCTGCAGAAGCACAGTATGCTCCGGTATTTGCGATTCAGTCCATGGATGCCAATCAGGACGGGAAGAAGGATCTGTTGCTGGCTGGAAACAATTCCTGGACAAGGATGAAATTCGGCAAATACGACGCGAGTTTTGGGACGCTCTTACTCGGCGATGGGAAGGGAAGCTTTAAAGCGGTTCCACAATATCAAACGGGACTTAGTTTGCGTGGAGATATTCGTTCGGTGGTATCGCTTTCAGGAAATGGTAAGACCTGTTATTTATTTGGTTGCAATGATGGACCGTTGAAGATGGTTGCTTTAAACGTTGTTCGTTGACCGTTGTTCGTTGACCGTTACAACGAACAACGATCCACCGTCCACTGTCCACCGTCTACTATCCACCAGTCTTCATCATCCTCATCACACTCTCCTTATAACTGATTCCAATCGGGATTGAGCTTTTCTTCAGTTCAATCGTATTCCCATAAATGCTTTTGATATGGTCGATGGCAACGATGTAGGATTTATGAACGCGCATAAATTGATGGGAAGGCAGAATTTTTTCCATCTCGTTCATCGTTTGGTGCGTGACCAGGGTATAGTCGGGGCTATGAATTCTCAAATAATCCTTCATGCCTTCCACAAAAATGATTTCAGAAAAGTTCACCTTGAAGAACTTGCTGCCCGACTTGATGAAGATATGGTCGGGGTCTTTGGCCAATTCTCGAACGGGCTGCGAATACAGCCTGCCATTCGCGATCTTATTGACGGCTTTCGTGAATCTTTCGAGGCTGATTGGTTTTAGCAGGTAGTCGATCACGTTATACTCATAGCTTTCCAGTGCGTATTCGGGATAGGCGGTGGTGAGCACCACCAGGGGCGGATTGCTGAGCGATTTCAGAAAACTCATCCCGCTCATAGCTGGGAGCCGGATGTCGAGAAACATAAGATCTACTTCCAGGGTTTGGAGCGCGATGTCTGCTTCCTGGGCGTTTCGAAAAACGCCAACCAGTTCAAGATCCCTGAAATTTTCGAGATGACTCTGGATCACATCCTGGGCCAGTTCTTCATCTTCTACAATAATGCATTTGATCAAGCGGCGCGTGATTTGATGATGAGGGAAACGGTAAATGAATTCTTATTCAGGATGACGTCCAGGGTATAGTTGTCAGGATAGAGCATTTCCAATCTTTCGCGTGCATTGTGTAGTCGAAGTGCACTCTTCCGGTTTTCTTCTTTATCGGTTTGAATAATGTCGAGCGCATAGGCCTGCGGGTAAAGCATATCCAACAAGCTACGGCTTGTCGTGAGGCCTTTGCCATTGATACGTTTGGCCTGGGTCTCGAGGTCAGCATTGCTGTTGTTGATTACGTTGAGCACGATCTGTTTTTCTTCTGCACGAAGCGTAATATAGATGAAGGGATCCGTTGATCCATCATCCAAGGCGTGTTTAAAACCATTTTCGATGAAAGAGATGAACAGGAAGGGTTCGATCATGATGTCGTGCGTCTGCCCTTCCACCGAAAACCTCACATCTGCCTTGTAGCGGATCTTTTCAATTTCGATATAGTTCCTGATGAATTCAATCTCTTTATCGAGTGGAACCTTTTCTTCATTGCATTCATAGATCAGGTAGCGCATGATGTCGGCGAGTTTCACCACCACTTCCGGTGCCTTGTCGGATTTTTGGAGACTTAAAGAATAAATGCTGTTCATCGCGTTGAAGAGGAAATGCGGATTCAATTGCGCGCGCAGGTAGCGAAGTTTGAGAAAGGTGTTGTCACGCTGTGCATCCCCAAGCTGATCGCGTTCGTCCATCGCCTTCCTGATATAGAATATGGCAAGCGCCATGGACATGTTGACGAGTATCCAAATGCTTTCCCTTGCAATCGTTTGAGAATCGTAAGTGAAATAAGCCTGTTGCAAAGGGGTGAGCTCAAATTTCAGCACGAGTGAATAAATCGCGAACAGCAAGAGGTGAAGGATTAGGAAAGAAAGAATGCTCAATACAAGACAAAACCAATACCTGCGGCGCAACAACAATTCGGGCCCCAGGATTTTTGCAAACATGAAATAGACAGGAACCATGACCAGGTTGACGAAAATCAAAACCGGCCAGATCTTCCATTCGTTGGAAAAAATTGTAATTGCATTGATCAGGGGGTTGATCATTCCCAGCCAGGACCAATATCCCAACTCGAGTTTGTAGGGCGGCTTGATGATCCGGTCATTATCGTATTCCATATTGGTTGGTTGAAAAGCTTACCTAAAGCTACAAACTACCATGGCCTATTGTAATAATTTCGACCAACTATCCTGCCTGTTAGATGAAATTGAATATGGTTGGTCAGGATGACCTTGTGGCTTCCGTATGACGGAAAATATCAGGTTGGTCCACTACAGTTAACTTGAAAATATCCTTCCGTGCATAGTGACCAACAACATCAAAGTCAAGTTTTGATTTCGCTAATACCTTAAAATCAAGCTCTGCTGTGAGTAGACATTCCTCGTTCCAAACGGGGCCCGCCAAAATTTCGCCGGTAGGCGCAATAATGACCGAACCTCCCGCACTCATGATTTCGGGTTCACCTTGAATGGATTCCTGGTGACGCTGCGGGTAATCCTGCTTTCTCACAAATTGATTGGCGCCCATAACAAAGCACCTGCCTTCCAGGGCGATGTGCTGCATAGCGCTTTGCCAGGCTGGCCTCGCATCCGCTGTGGGTGCAAGGTAGATTTCAACTCCCTTCATGTACATCGACATCCGGGCCATCGGCATATAATTTTCCCAACAAATCAAACCTCCTATTTTTCCAATGTTTGTATCAAAACTTACCAGGGATTCTCCACTACTTTCCCCCCAAATGTAACGTTCCAGGGCCGTGGGTTTGATCTTGCGGTGTTTACCCATGATGTTGCCTTGCGGATCAAAATAAACAAGGGTGCAATAAAGTGATCCTCCAATATTTTCTTTTTCAGTGATGCCCAATCCAACAAACATTCCCGCCGTTTTGATCGCCTGCTTTAAAGGGTCCAGCTGTGAAGTGGACAGATCAACACTATGCTCCCAATAGTCCAGCCAGGTCTTCCGACTCAATTCAGTCCGCTTCCCGATTACGGCGTCAAAATTCAAGCCCCTGGGATAGCAGGGGATAAAGGATTCCGGGAAAAGCAGGAGTTGAACGCCTTGCGATGAAGCGCGCTCAATCCACTCAACGATTTTGGCGACAGTGGCTTCAACATTGAATAAGACCGGCGTTGCCTGAACAACGCCCACTTTTACAATCCGATGGTTCATAAAATCATTTCCGATGCTTCAAATCACTTTAATAATCCTGGCCGTGGGCCTCACTAAATTTAGGTCTTAATATGCAATAAAAACAGTCATAGATCATCCTCTGCACATACTCAACAAATTGTTTCAAACTAAAATGGTTATATTATCAACCACTTTGACCATCAAACGACCCACCTTTCTTGCAATCCTATTTTCCATATCGGTACAGGATATTGATCCTTTTATTTTTCCTGACTTTTATTACCTACCTCGACCGCATAACGATTTCGCTGGTTGGTGTGCGGATAAAGGAAGCATTCCACCTCAGTAACGAGCAGTTTGGTTGGGTAGTAGGCGCATTTGCGCTGGCTTATGCCATTTTTGAAATTCCTTCCGGGATGTTGGGAGACCGGTTGGGTCAGCGTAAAGTATTGGTCAGGATCGTGCTTTGGTGGTCCTTCTTCACAGCGCTTACGGGGTTGACGTTTGGATTCTATTCTTTAATCCTCACCCGCTTTCTTTTTGGAATGGGAGAAGCAGGCGCATATCCCAATGGAACAGCCGTCGTTTGCAGATGGTTTCCCAGGCTGGAAACTTCACGAGCCATGTCCTTACTGTTTGTTGGGCAAACTGCAGGGGCGGCAATTGCCCCTTTGCTGGTGGTGCCTATAGCGATATCCTTCGGGTGGCGGGCGCCATTTTTCATAAATGGATTAATTGGCTTGATTTGGGTGTTTGTTTGCATCAGGTGGTTCCATGACGAACCTTCGTCGATGAGAAATATTTCAAAGGAAGAAGTAAGATTGATCGAGGATAATCGCAGATTCATTCGCCACAACACAAAATTTCCCTGGAATAAGGTCGCGAGAAGGAAATGGATCTGGGCGATGATTTTTGCGTTTTTCACTTCTCAATGGGCACTCTATTTCTTTGTGGCATGGATGCCGGTTTACCTTCAACAAGGCAGGCATTTTTCTGAAAATGCGATGAAAGGATTCGTGTCTGCCCTGTTTCTTCTGGGCATTGCAGGAGCACTATGTTCCGGATGGATGGGAGATTGGCTGGTTAGGAAAAAAGGTTTGGTGTTCAGCAGGCGGTTGATTGGGACAATTGGTTTAGCTGGCATGAGCACCATCTTCTTAATCGCTGCTACCACGAACAGTGCACAGATTTCAGCTTACAGCCTGGTATTAGGGGGCTTCTTTATCGTCGGTTTCGGAAACGTCGCTTTCTCGGCATGCGCAGACGTGGCCGGAGAGCATACAGGAACAATGGCTGGTATCATGAATTTCGCAGGCCAGATCGGTGCATTCATATTGTCCATCAGTTTTGGAAGCATTGTTGACAGGCTAAAAAGTTTCAATTCCCCACTTCTGCTCATTTCGGTGATGTTAGGTTTGGGAGCTGTTTGCTGGCTTTTCATTCGACCAGATCAAAAGCTTGAACACGGTTGAATAGCCCCAATTCTGCCATATATTATTGATAATCAATGAACAGACTTATACTCCATTAACAAAATTTTCCCTGTTTCTACTTTTTTGTATAAATCAATTCGTAACTTTGCAGGATGCAAACAGATTTGAAGACCAAAAATATGGAACCCGACGATAGTCTGAGCACGATTGAAAGAACCGTTTCAACCGATTACAAGTACGGCTTCGTAACCGAGATTGAAGCCGACGAGGCGCCGATGGGTTTGAATGAAGACATCATTCGATTTATTTCTCATAAGAAAAATGAACCCGAATGGATGCTGGAATGGCGACTGAAAGCCTTTCGCCAGTGGTCGCAAATGGCCGGTCACGAGCCGAAATGGGCCAACATTAAATTCCCTCCAATCAATTTTCAGGATATCATCTATTACTCCGCCCCCAAACAAAAAATATCGCCTAAGAGCCTGGACGAAATCGATCCGGAATTGCGGAGGACATTTGAAAAGCTGGGTATTTCTTTCGACGAGCAAAAAAGATTGAGCGGCATTGCCGTAGATGCCGTGATTGATAGTGTATCTATCGGTACCACGTTTAAGGCACAGCTGGCTGAGTTGGGTGTGATCTTCTGCTCCATGAGCGAGGCCATCCAGGAGCATCCTGAACTGGTGAAGAAATATCTCGGTTCCGTGGTGCCCATGACAGATAATTTTTATGCGGCATTAAACTCGGCTGTTTTCACCGACGGTTCATTCTGTTTCATTCCTAAAGGCATTAGATGCCCAATGGAACTTTCCACCTATTTCCGCATCAACGCGGAAAATACAGGTCAGTTTGAACGCACGCTGATCGTGGCCGAAGACTCAAGCTATGTTAGCTACCTCGAAGGATGTACTGCTCCGATGCGCGATGAAAACCAGTTGCACGCCGCCGTGGTCGAGCTGGTTGCACTGGATCATGCCGAGATAAAATATTCCACCGTGCAGAACTGGTATCCGGGTGACAAGGAGGGTAAAGGCGGTATTTACAATTTTGTAACGAAGCGGGGTATCTGTAAAGGAGAATATTCAAAGATTTCGTGGACGCAGGTTGAGACCGGTTCTTCCATTACCTGGAAATACCCCAGCGTAATACTAAAAGGCGATCATTCCGTAGGCGAGTTTTATTCCGTTGCAGTTACCAATAACCGTCAGCAGGCTGATACCGGCACGAAGATGCAGCACCTTGGTAAAAGCACCAGGAGCCGAATCGTATCGAAAGGGATCTCCGCGGGCTTCAGCAATAACAGTTATCGTGGACTGGTTCACGTGGGTAAGAACGCGGCTAACGCCAGGAATTTTTCGCAGTGCGATTCACTCCTGTTGGGAGACAAATGCGGAGCACACACTTTCCCTTACATCGAAGTCAAGAACAACAGTTCCATCGTTGAACACGAGGCTACGACTTCCAAGATTGGCGAAGACCAGATCTTTTATTGCAATCAGCGGGGCATTAATACGGAAACCGCCGTTGCATTGATCATAAACGGATTTGCAAAGGAAGTGATGAACCAACTACCCATGGAGTTTGCAGTGGAAGCACAAAAATTGCTTGCGATCAGTCTGGAAGGTAGTGTAGGCTAAACTTCAGAACCATTTTATCAAACATTGAAATAAGACAATCGAAATATTATGTTGAAGATTCAGAATTTGCACGCAGGGATTGAAGAAAAGAAAATCCTGAAAGGTATTGATCTCGAAATCAAAGCAGGCGAAGTGCACGCCATCATGGGTCCGAATGGCTCTGGTAAGAGTACGTTGGCCTCGGTGCTGGCGGGACGGGCCGACTATGAAGTGACTGAGGGTAGTGCTGAATTCCTGGGCAGGGATCTGTTAGACCTTGCACCGGAAGAAAGAGCCGCAGAAGGTCTATTTCTTGCATTTCAATACCCGGTTGAAATTCCGGGATTGACCACCACCAATTTTATCAAGACAGCCGTGAATGAAATTCGGAAGTACAAAGGCCAGGATCCTTTGGATGCCGTTGCATTTTTGAAAATGATGAAGGAGAAAATGGCACTGATGAATATTGACCAGTCGCTCCTAAGCCGCTCACTCAACGAAGGGTTTTCCGGCGGTGAGAAAAAGCGAAACGAAATTTTCCAGATGGCCATGCTGCAACCGAAATTGGCCATTCTTGATGAGACCGACTCCGGACTTGACATCGACGCGATTCGTATCGTTGCGAATGGGGTTAACAAATTGCGCGGCAAGGATAATTCTGTACTCGTTGTTACGCACTATCAACGTTTGTTGGATTATATCGTTCCCGATTTTGTGCATGTATTGTACAACGGACGCATTGTGAAGTCAGGCACTAAGGAGCTGGCGTTCGAATTGGAAGAAAGGGGATATGATTTTATTAAGAACGAAGTAAAAGTTGAAGAAGAGGTTTAAGCCTTTTCAGAAATGAAGCATACATGAACACGAAGAGTTATATCAAAGTAAGATACGAACAACTGAAGGGCGAACAACATTCACCGGCCCTTGATACCATCCGTGAGTCAGGCTTTTCGGCGTTCAGCCAGATGGGCATTCCCACCGTAAAGCACGAGGAGTGGAAATATACCAGGATCAGTCCATTGTTCGACAAGGATTTCCTTTTCGGCAATGCGATTCCCCACGGAATTTCCGTCGACGATTTCAAATCACTTCGACTGGCTGGTGCCGATAACGCAAATGAACTGGTATTTGTGAACGGCATTTTTACGCCTGAACATTCCGTGGTGAGATCTGGAGAATTGGTGGTATTGCCGTTGGAAAAGGCTGCAGAAAATGAATACGCGGATGTGGTGAAGGCCAACCTCGGCCATAGTTCACGCTATTTGAAAGATGGCCTCAACGCCATGAATACTGCATTGCTTGAGGGCGGCATCTTTATCCATGTCCCGAAAGGAAAAATTGCATCCCATCCTGTTTACATCTACAATATCGCTGATGCCCGTGCCTCTAACGTGGTGGCCCAACCGCGGAGCCTCATCCATGTTGGAGAACACGCACAAATCCAGTTGGTGGAAACCTATACCACATTGGGACTGGGCGAAACGCTCACCAACCAGGTCATGGAAGTGGTGGTAGAGAAGGATGCGATGGTAGAATATTACAAGATACAAAACGACAGCAGCCAGGCGAACCAGGTGAGTACAACGCATTTCCGCCAGGTTGGCAAGAGCTACGTGCATACCGTGGTGATTTCACTCGATGGAGGCATTATTCGCAACAACCTGAATATTGTGATGGAAGCCGAGTATTGCGAGTCGCACTTGTATGGACTATATTTTCTTTCAGGCCAAACGCACGTGGATAATCATACCGTTGTAGACAATGTGAAACCTCACTGCCTTAGCAATGAATTGTACAAGGGAATACTTGACGGACAATCTGCTGGCGTGTTCAACGGGAAAATTTTTGTTCAGCCACAGGCTCAGAAAATAAATGCATACCAGTCGAACAAGAATGTGTTGCTGTCGAACACAGCAAGTGTGAATACCAAACCACAATTGGAAATTTTTGCCGACGATGTAAAATGTTCTCACGGTTGCACCGTTGGCCGCCTGAACGAGGAAGGATTGTTCTACCTGCGCTCGCGCGGCATCACAGAGAAAAGAGCCAAGTCATTATTGGTGCACGCTTTTGCAGTGGACATTCTTGAATATATCAAACCACAGCCGATCAGGGATCTTGTGGACCGGCTGATTTCAGAACGATTAGAATTTTAAACGATGATCAGTCAGCTCAATACGATAGATGAAAAACTGGATGTGTGGGCGCTTCGCCAGCAGTTCCCGGTATTGGCCCGCGAAGTGAAGGGGCATCCGTTGGTTTATCTCGACAATGCCGCCACTTCACAAAAGCCGCAGCTTGTAATTGACGCACTCGTTGACTATTATTCAAATTTCAATGCAAACATCCATCGCGGCATTCACACGCTGGCTGAGGAAGCCACGCAGGCCTTTGAGGCCACTCGCGATGCGGTGAAGCAATATATCGGCGCCGGGCATCGTGAAGAGATCGTTTTCACGAGAGGCACTACCGAAAGCGTCAACCTGGTGGCCTATACCTGGGGCCGTCAGAATTTGAAGGAAGGCGACGAGGTAATCATTTCAACCATGGAGCACCACTCGAATATTGTTCCATGGCAAATCATCTGTGAAGAAAGGAAGGCCAGGCTCAAAGTCATTCCCATTACGGATGAGGGAGAGCTGGTCCTTGAGGAATATAAAAAGCTCCTGTCTTCCAAAACAAAACTGGTTTCGATTGTGCACGCGTCGAATTCACTGGGCACGATCAATCCGGTGAAGACCATTATTGAATGGGCACACGCCGCAGGAGCGTTGGTGATGATTGATGGCGCACAGTCTTCGGTTCACCTGGATATTAATGTGCAGGATCTGGACTGCGATTTCTTTGCGTTGTCTTCTCACAAAATGTACGGCCCAACCGGCGTGGGCGTATTGTATGGAAAGAAGAAATGGCTGGAATCCATGCCGCCCTTCCAGGGTGGGGGTGAAATGATCAAGGAAGTGTATTTCGATAAAACCACGTATAACGACCTGCCCTATAAATATGAAGCGGGTACTCCTAATATTGCCGACACCGTAGCGTTCAAATCTGCGATTGATTTTGTGAATCGCTGGGGAAAGGCAAGGATCAGGAAACACGAAGAAGACTTGCTGAAATATGCAACAGAATCCTTAACGGAAATAAAGGGTCTGAAAATTATTGGCCAGGCGAGGAATAAAGTGAGTGTGGTTTCATTTTTTGTGGAAGGCACACATCCGCAGGATATTGGAATTCTCCTGGACAACCGCGGTATTGCGGTGAGAACAGGTCACCACTGTACCCAGCCCCTGATGGACAGGCTCTGCCTGCCAGGCACTGTTCGAGCCTCATTCGCAGCTTACAACACGCGCGAAGAGATTGATGCTTTGGTGGCGGGTTTGGGCAAGGCCATAAAAATGTTGAGCTAACCGATGGAAGCCATCAAATCAATATCAGAAGCGGAGCAGGAAATCATCGATGAATTTTCATTGTTCGATACCTGGGATGAGAAATATGAATACATCATCGACCTTGGAAAAAAGCTCCCTGTGCTGGACGAAAAATACAAGAGGGATGAGAACAAAGTGAGGGGATGTCAGTCAACGGTATACCTGGTAGCGGATTATCGCGACGGCAGGATTTTTTTCAAGGCCGACAGCGATGCGGTTATTGTTAAGGGCCTGATCAGTATGCTCATCCGGGTTTTGTCGGGGCATACACCTGACGAGATTTCGGAAACGAAACTGGATTTTATCAGGGAGATCGGCATGATGTCACACCTGGCACAGACCCGCTCGAATGGACTCTTGTCGATGATCAAGCAGATGAAAAATTACGCGTTGGCGTATAAAATTAAGTCACAACAATGATGATCATTATGGATGCAGAGGAACTGAAAAATAAAGTGATTGAAAAATTGCAGACCATCTTCGATCCTGAGATACCGGTGAATATTTATGAATTGGGACTGATTTACGAAGTGGAGGTTTTACCGGTGAACAATGTGCAGGTGGTGATGACGCTGACGGCGCCGAGTTGCCCGGCTGCGCAATCACTCCCGATTGAAGTAGATCAGAAGTTGCACGAGATTGAAGGCGTGAATGACGTGCATGTAGCTGTTACCTGGAATCCACCCTGGAACAAGAGCATGATGTCGGAAGCCGCCCAACTTGAATTAGGAATGTTATAATCATTAAAATAAGTGTTCTATGGCACAAATAAGCTTTAACAGTTTGATGAACGACAATACGCCCACCTATTCGCCTGCGGTTGCGCAACCCTTTCGGGACGACCTGACAGGCGCGGGTTTTAGAGAATTGCTGACGCCGGAAGACGTGGATGCAGTGCTGGGCGCAAAGGATGACAAGACCGTATTGGTGATGCTGAACTCCGTTTGCGGATGTGCTGCAAGGAGTGCCAGGCCGGGAGCCATCCTTTCGATGTTGAATGAACGAGTACCCGATGTTTACACAACTGTGTTCGCAGGTATGGAGAAAATGGCCGTGAACAGGTTGCGCGAGGAATGGATGCCAGGATTGACGCCCTCTTCTCCGAATATCATGTTGTTCAGAAACGGGCAGCTGGTATTTATTCTGCAGCGTTACCAGATTGAAGGGCGTTCTGCGAACGAAATTGCGCGCGATTTGGCAGATGCGTTTGATAAAGAATGTTCAAAAGAGAATACGGCCGAAGAACAGGATAAGATCAAAAATTATTTGTCTCAACGTTACCAGGTGAAAATTGAGTCGCTGAACCTCTAATTCTATTTTATGAAGATTACCGCACAGGAAGAATATGGTTTAAGAATTCTAATCCGCATTGCGGCGTGTAAGGACGCGGAAGGCATGAGCATTCCGCAGCTGAGTGAGGCGGAAGGCCTGAGCAGTCACTACATTGCCAAGCTCACGCGTATTTTGCGTATGGAGGGTTTTATCAAAAGCACCCCCGGCAACAGGGGTGGTTATGCATTGGTGAAGCCGGCCAGCGAAATTGTGATCAACAAGGTCTTGAAAGCGCTGGGCGGACCATTATTCGACGCTGATTTCTGCGGTATGCACGCGGGGACATTGAGGTTATGTACGAATTCAGTTGATTGCTCTTCGCGATCACTATGGAAGATGGTTCAGTTCACCATTGATCAGTTGCTGGATAAAGTGACTTTACAAGACCTGGCGAATCCCGAAAATGAATCGGGTAGGATCCTGAACAAGATATTGATTGAGTCGGCGACTGAAAATGTTGTCTGAAATCAGATTTTGAAAATGATTAGTTATGGCAGGGAATTTTCCTGCCATTTTTTTGCCTGTTAATCAGGGAGCCTCCTGCTGCAGACAGTTCATCTTTAAAGACTACCTTTAGTACCCTACCTGGATTACTACCGTTTTATCCAAATCGTTAATCATGAAAATCGCTTATATCGGAACCTATCCCCCGAGGGAATGCGGCATTGGGACCTTCACGCAGGATCTTGTTGCCGCGATGACAACAACGGCAGTAGGAGAGAATGATTCGAACGAAAGTTTGGTCATTGCCATGGATGACCAGGAGGAATCATATGATTACCCTAAAGAAGTGCAATTCTGCATTGGCCAGGAACAACAGGGCGATTATATAGAGGCTGCGAGATTTATCAACCTGAGTGGCGCCGATATCTGCTTGCTCCAGCATGAATTTGGCATTTTTGGCGGCCAAAGCGGGGTGTATATTCTTCCTCTGCTTCACCGGCTTGAAATTCCATTAGTCGTTACGCTTCACACAGTGTTGAAATCACCATCTTATAATGAAAAAGCAATTCTCACGGAGATTTGTAAAATGGCCAGCAGGATTGTTGTCATGACCCATAAAGCAGTTGAATTTTTGACCAGCGTGTATGGAATCGATTTGGAAAAGATTGAATTGATTGAACATGGGGTGCCCAATTTGAGATTCAGTCATGAGATGGCGAAAAAAGAATTCAAACTGGAGTCGAAAAAAGTGCTGCTCACTTTTGGGTTCATCAGCAGAAATAAGGGCATTGAAACGGTGATTAAGGCGTTGCCGGCCGTGGTGGCGAAACACCCCAATACGATTTATATCATTTTAGGTAAAACGCATCCGGCAGTGTTGAGACACTCTGGGGAAGAATACCGCATTTTCCTTTTACGTCTTGCCAAGAGTCTTCATCTCGAAAATCATGTTCTTTTTTTAAATGAATTCATCGTCCTCAAGGAATTGTTCAAGTACCTGTACGCCTCAGACATCTACATTACACCTTATCTGAATGAAGCGCAGATTACCAGCGGTACTTTATCATTTGCAATTGGCGCGGGATCAGCCGTCATTTCAACCCCCTATTGGCATGCAGCCGAACTGCTTGCGGATGGCCGCGGAAAGTTGTTCGATTTTAATGATTCAACTGAATTGTCGTCCATCCTTTTGGATCTGCTGGATCATCCAGACAAGCTGCTGGAACTGCGTAATAATGCTTACGCCTATGGTAAAGAAATTACCTGGCCCAAGATTGGAATTAAATACAACAACCTTGTTGCCGCCGAATTGCAACTACAAGCAAATCACCCTTCCAGGAAAGACACCATTCTCGACCCCCTGATATTGCCCCCGTTTTCACTGGATCATATCAAACGCATGACGGATGATACAGGCATCATTCAGCATGCTAAGTTTGGAATTCCGAATTTGAAGGAAGGATACTGTTTGGATGACAATGCCCGCGCATTGTTAATGGTCTTGATGGCTTACAAGCAAAAGAAACTTCCGCTTGCACTTGAATTGTCGCCCATTTACCTCAGCTATATTCATTACATGCAGAATGATGACGGAACATTTCGGAACCTGTTAAGTTTTAGCCGAAATTTTTTAGATGAAAAGGGGTCGGAAGATTCATTCGGCCGGGCCATTTGGTCGCTCGGCTATTTGTTGGGGAACGCGCCCAATGATGCTTATTACCAGTCGGGAAAAGAGATCTTTTTTGAGGCTGCACCGAATTTTGAAAAATTGAATTCCATCAGGAGCATTGCGAATACGATGATTGGCGCCAGTTATTATTTGCGAAGCAGTCCTCACGATGAGGAGATGACTGAGCGGTTACGATCGATGGCGAATAAATTGGTGAGCGCTTATCAACGTAACAGCGCGGGCGATTGGCATTGGTTTGAAGAATTGCTGGCCTACGACAACGCCATTTTGCCACTGGCACTTTTGCACGCCGCAAGTATATTGAATGATAAAACCATCTCCGATGTAGCCATGGAGACCATGAAATTTCTTTCAGATATTACACTCAAAGACGGCTACCTCTCTGTGGTTGGCAATAAAGAATGGTTTATTAAGAATGGGTCATATTCCACCTTTGCCCAACAGCCTTTAGATGCCATGGCGATGGTGCTGTTGTTTCACGAGGCATTTCATTTTACGAAGGATAAATCCTATCTCTCCAAGCTTTATACTTCTTTCATGTGGTTCCTGGGTGACAACGATTTAAGGATGAGTCTTTATGATTTTGAAACCAAGGGCTGCTGTGATGGCCTGGAAAGTGATGGAGTCAATCGCAACCAGGGGGCTGAAAGTACACTTGCTTACCTCATCGCCCACTTAACTGTGCTGAAGGCTTTTGAAGATTCCTATAAAACAGAAAATTGAGAAATGAAAGTGGCGATTCTTTCATCGATTGCCTGGCGTACGCCTCCCAGGCAATATGGTCCCTGGGAACAGGTGGCATCCAATCTTTGCGAGAGTTTGGTTGCTAGGGGAATCGATACAACACTTTTTGCCACTGCTGATTCTATTACCAGTGCTCGCCTTTCCTGGAGCATCACGAAACCCTATGGTGATGACCCCGATGCCGATGCCAAAGTGAATGAATGCCTGCATATCAGTCATCTTTTCGAAAGCGCACATGAATTCGATATCATTCACAATCATTTTGATTTTTTACCGCTGACTTACTCCAGGCTCATCGATACACCGATGGTGACTACCATTCATGGTTTTTCTTCACCACGCATTGTTCCCGTTTATAAGAAATACAATGCCGGTACCCACTATGTTTCCATCAGCAATGCAAACCGGCATCCGGATCTTGAATATATAGCAACAGTATATAACGGCATCAAACTGGAGGACTTTCTTTTTGTTGATCACGCCAATGAATACCTGCTTTTCTTTGGCCGCATCCACCCAGAAAAAGGCGTCTTTGAGGCCATTGAGGTCGCAAATGCGTGCAAGAAGAAACTGATCATCGCCGGTCTTATCCAGGATAATGAATATTTCATGACTCAAATTCAACCCCGGATTGACAATAAAGAGGTCGTTTATGTTGGAAATTGCGGACCACAGGAGAGAAATGAGCTCATGGGTGGTGCACTGGCTTTACTTCACCTTATTTCTTTCGAAGAACCCTTCGGATTAAGCGTGGTTGAAGCCATGTGTTGTGGTACCCCCGTCATTGCCTTCAACCGTGGCTCCATGCCTGAATTAATAATTGACGGAAAGACCGGCTTCCTCGTAAAAACAATTGAACAGGCCGTTCGTGCGGTAAAACAACTGCAAAGCATTTCAAGAGCTGATTGCCGTGATGCTGTTGTATCGAAGTTTTCAATGGAAAAGATGACAGAAGATTATCTCCGAATCTATGAACAGATCCTCTTCGGCTAAACTAGTCATTCTTGCCCGACTTTTTTAGCTCGGCCAGCAGTTCATCCAGGTCGACGGTGGCGTAGGTAGAAGCGTAGTCGGACATTGCATAAGGCAAAATCAGGCTTCCATTATGTATCATGGCACCACAAGAGTATACAACGTTGGGAACATAACCTTCCCTTTCTTTTTCATTTGGTGAAAGCAGCGGCGTGCTTAACCGGCCGATTTCCTTTTCGGGGTTTTCAAGATCCAATAAAGAAACGCCAAGTACATATTCCCTGACCGGACCCACGCCATGTGTTATGACCAGCCACCCTTCCGGCGTTTCAATGGGCGAACCACAATTTCCCATTTGCAAGAGTTCCCAGGGATATTTAGGCGTTTGTAAAAGTGTGGCCTGCCGCCACACATTGATATTTTCAGAAAAGGATATATAGTTGTTGATGCCATCAATCCTGCAAAGCATTGCAAATTTTCCTTTGATTTTCCTGGGAAATAGTGCCATGCCTTTGTTCTGGGCCACTTCACCATGTATGGGCATTACTTTGAAATGATAGAAATCCTTTGTTAGCAATAGCTTTGGCAGAATCGTGATCCCGTCGTAAGCCGTATAGGTGGCATAATAGGTAACTTCTCCATCATCGCCGGTGAATTTTACGAACCGGGCATCTTCTATTCCCTTCATTTCGGTATCAGCAATGGGAAAAATCACGCGCTCGGAAATTGCGGTATCAACTGAAAAATCCATTTCATAGTGTGAGGAAGCCAGCCACATAATCTCATTCAACAACACCAGGCTTTCCGGGTCGTTGTGAACTACAATGATGGTTTCATCCACATATCTTTTCAATTCTTCGTATGTAAAAGTATCCGTCAGCTTTTTCATGATGATCGGATAGGCTAAACTGCTGCAGTCTCGCATTTCCTGCAATTTTCGCTGGAAAGAATCCTTGTGATAGGTATGATTCTTCACTTGTTCCGGCGATTCGAGCATTTTGCCGGGAGGTTCAATGGCAATCTTATTGTTCTTATTGATGATGCCTGATCTGAAAATGATCGATGAGATATGACCCTCGCCCGTGGCCCTGAAACTCAGGATTACCCTTTTTTCCCCGGTTGACAATTCAGATTGGTCGGGATCTTCTACAATAGAAGGATTGAAGAAAGCAGCTGCTTCGATGGAATACTCCATGGTAAAATAGGCTCCCATTAGCACCCTTTGGGTGGTTGTTAGCGTGCCTGGATCAATTTTGAGTTTGTCAAACAGCGGGGATAAGCGGCCGAAATGTTTTTCAAATATCCTGGAGATGCTACGGTGCCTTTTTGAAAAATCCCTTAAAACCTGGGTTAAAATTTCCTGCTGCTGTCGGATGGTGAGCGCCAGGATTTTTGAAATCAATTCAAGGCTTCGCTCTTCAGTGGTAAAAAGGAACCGGGCGATTACCCGGCTTGAATCCGGCTCAAATAGAACATCCTTTCTGATCACATTAACTGCCATGCGTAATATTATAGGGTGAAGGGTCCAGGATCTTTCGAGCCAGCGCTTCTTATTTAAAGCGAAACGGCAACAATTTAGTTTTTATTGTCGAGACTCCAACGAAGGATTGCCGATTGGGGCCAGTTTGTATGCGAATAGGCCTATTCTGTTCTTAAAGATTTAACCGGGTTGGCATTCGCGGCTTTTACCGCCTGGAAGCTGATGGTGAGCAGGGCGATCACCAGGGATGCCATTCCTGCAATCACAAATACCGTCCAATGGATGGGCTCCCGGTATGCAAAATTTTGCAACCAATCGTTCATTGCCCACCAGGCCAGAGGAGTGGCAATAACAAATGCGAATAGTATAAGTATAAGAAAATCTCTCGATAATAGCTTATACAGAGACGCCGTTGTGGCGCCAAGCACTTTTCTTATTCCAATTTCGCGTGTCCGCTGTTCAGCCGTGAACATAACCAACCCGAGAAGGCCAAGACAGGAAATGAAGATGGCAAGGAACGCAAAATATCCTGATAATTTTTGCACCACCTGTTCGCTCTGGTAAAGAAATGAATATTCTTCATCTGCGAACTGGTGACTGAACGGGAATTCCGGATTCAAATTCTTGTGTAATTTTTCCAGGCCTGCAATTGCAGAACTGGTTTTTGCAGGTTCAACCCTTATCAATGCCACCCCATCCATCTCTCCTTTGGAAAGCCTTATCACCAAAGGTTCTATGGGCACGTGCAGTGAATTAAAATGGAAATCACGTACAACTCCAATGATCGTTCCCTTTATGGCCCAAAATTTCAATGGTTTGCCAATGGGGTCCTGGTAGCCAATTTTGGCTAGCGCAGTTTCATTCACGAGAAAGTTGTTGGAATCTGCCATTTCTGTTGAGAAATCGCGGCCCTTGATTATTTCAGACTGCATTGTTTTTATGAAATCATAGCCAACCGATGCCTGGATGAAATTCGGCTTGCTATTTGGAGATTTGCCTTCCCAAAACACACTGCTGGTGTTGTCATCAAGCTCTACGGGTCTTTTAGAAATTTGACTGATTGATTGTATTCCGGGAATTTTGAGAGCTTCAATCTTGAAAAGATCGAATTGATTCTTCAAGTTGCCGGCAATCGGAATATAGATCAGGTTGTTTTTATGATACCCCAAGTTCTTATTTTGAATAAAATTCAATTGTTTACTAATGATCAGCATGCCAGAAATGAAAATGATGGAAAGTGCAAACTGAAATATTACCAAACCCCTCCGAAACCAGCTCGCGGAGGGTCTCATCTTGAGTGTATTTTTCAATACGGCTATGGGTTTGAAGGACGACAGCAGTAATGCTGGATAACTTCCGGCTACCAAGCCTGTAAACACAGTAATGGATAGAATAGAAAGCCAAAATCGGATGTCGGCATAGGGCGTGATGATCGATTTTCCTGTTAACTGGTTGAATGCCGGTAAGAGAATGATCATTAACAACACCGAAATAAAAACCGCAATGCCAGTATATAGCAACGCTTCGCCCATAAATTGAAATACCAGGGATCTCCTGATGGCGCCAATGGCTTTTCGCACACCAATTTCTTTTGCCCTCTTTAGAGATCGTGCTGTACTCAGATTCATAAAGTTGATACAGGCAATCAGCAAGATGAAAATGGCCACAAGACTGAATAATCTAACATATTCAATCCGGCCTCCGGAGATTTCACCGTCTTTGAAATTTGAATAAAGATATTTTTCGTCATAGCGTTGTAATCCCAATTCTACCCTGTCTGAAGGCGTGTACTGAGGATTGTATTTCTTGATGAGTTCCCGGATTTCCGCATCAACTTTTTTGGGATTAGCGGAAGGTCTCAACTTAACAAATGTGGGGCCTCCGCTGCTGCTCCAATCTTTTAGCCAGGTTTTCCGCTCCAGGAAAAAATGCCAGTTGATGAGGAAGTCAAAATGTTCGGATGCGTTTCCCTGTATGTCTGCAAATATGGCTGATACCTTGAGGTCCTTGTAATTTTCAAATCGGACGGTTTGGTTCATCGCAGCTTCTGTACTTCCGAAGAGAGCGATGGCCATTTTTTGAGAGATAGAAATAGACTCGGGACTTTTTAGCGCGGTTTGTGGAGATCCGCCGAGGAGTGGATAGGAAAGAATCTTGAAAAAGTCTTCGCCGGCAAAATTCCCTTCGTATTTAATTCTTTTTTCGCCTGCGGCAAAAGTGAAGTAATGATTGTAGGCGTATCCGGTGGCGAGCTCCACTTCAGGAATGACCCGTTTTAGCTCATCAGCAAGAAGTCCGGGTGTGTTATGGCCTCCGATAATTTTATTATCGGCATATTCGCGGGTAACTACCGTGTATAGGCGCGCCCCGTCTTTGAAAGATGCATCCACCGAATATTCATCCTGCACCCAAAGAAAAATGAATAGGCTACAGGTCAGTCCCAGGGCAAGGCCCGCGATGTTGATGGAAGAAAAAGCCTTGTTTTTCCAAAGATTTCTAAAGGCAATTTTCAGATAGTTTTTCAGCATGGCAGTGATGGTTGGGATTCTCGCCACCAAGAAAGTGCCAGATATGCAAAAGTTTAGGTCTTAGCTGTTTACGCAAATAATTCTTCTGGATTTGTTCAATTATGGAACAAACATTGTCCGGATATGGAAGTTTGGTTTACCGGTTAACCAATTGATCAGTTAACCGGTTAACCAGTAAAACTAATCAACTAATAAAGGGGTCAACGGATCAACCCCTCTTTAAAAGCTTGCACCTACGGCATTGCCCGTAATCGGCTTCTGATTAAAATCATTCAGCCCGGAGTCGATATTGAATAGTGCCTTTAAATCTACACCATTGTACAGAAAAGCAGGATTGTCGAGCACTTTGTAGTTCGAAAATGAATTGAGTTCATTGGCATCCTGGATGGTCGCACCGCCGGGATTTGTAAAGCGGGGTTCTATTTGGTAACCTGCAACCTGGTTGTTCAAGGTTTCCTTCTGGGTGGCATTCGCCCATTGACTGAAATTCTTAATGCCACTAACATTGAATCCGGTTGTAGTACTCCACCAATCGTTACCGTAAAAAGAACTGGTGTTATAGGGCCCTACAAGGAGTAAATCTTTTGCCACAAAAATATTGTTGCAGAAATAAAATTCTGAAAGTGCGCTTTCATCTGCAAAATTGATTGCCGCACCTTTCGTATTGTAGATAACGTTGTTGTAAAAATAGCAGCGTGAAAACTGTTTCGGATCATTGGTGCCATTCCAAATGAATGCGCCCGCTTTTGCAGTAGACACCAGGCCGTCATTCTCACTGATATTGTAGCGGAAAACATTGTTCGACCATTCGCCGGCATCCTCATATTGAAATAGGCCGAATGCAGCTCCGTAGTTTTCATAGGAAAGGCAATACTGCACAAATGAATTTGTGACGCCACCATCAAGGTCAAAACCGCCGCCATCTTCGGCACCCGGTGAGGTTTTATTTCTGAAAGAAATGCAATGTTGAATCACGACACTATCAGCCCTGCAAGCCCAAATACCAACAGGACCATTCCCAACTCTCGGCATGTCCCAGCCATTGTTTGTGGCTACACAATATTCTACGGTTACCCTTCGGCACAAAACGACAAGTATACCATTTCCACTTTGATCATACAGTTCCGTAGGGTCTCCGGGATTGTTTTCTGCCCGACAGTTGCCAAGGTAAATTTGATAGCAATCCTGCTTGTCTTTTTCACCGGATACATAGATGCCTGCAAATCCATTGTCATGTGCAAAAATGTTCGTCGCTCTCACATAAGAGGAATTGTTGACGAATAGTCCTGCCTTTTGGTAACCCTCAATATCCAGGCTATCCAGTTCAATATTGTGACTTTGCAGGATGTTTACGCCGGGTGTTGTATTGCCATTTTTTCTGCCACTTCCGGTAAAGAGAAGTTTTTCGATGCGAATATTCTGGCTGTTCAACAACCTGAGTCCCTCGCCGTTCGCGGAACTGATCTGCGCTTTGCCATTACCGTAAGAAGAAATAAGGATGGGGGCTATATCGCTTCCGCGGTCGCTGGAATCCAGCTTCAGGGTTCCGGTAAATGTTTCACCGGATTTAAAAAATATTTTGTCGCCGGGCTTTAAGGTTTCCTGGTTTAATCTCTCAATCGTTCGCCAGGGATCGGAGGCTGTGCCTTTACCCGCGTCGTTGCCAGCCTGGCTCAAAAAATAGCCTTTAACTTCTTCTATGATTGGAGGGGGTGGGGGAGGCGGAGCCGGTATGGCAGTATCCTTTTTACAAGAATAGGAAAATAGCATAGCAAGGGCCAGAAAAAGGGTAGAGTTCCTTCTCATAAGAATATTGGATTGAATGTCTTCTCACCGATACGAATACGCATGTGGCGGAAAGCATTTCTATAACGAATCGAGGCATTTGATTATGATATACCTGTGGATAAAATATCCATTCGGAGCAGGGAAATTTAATTTGGGGATTACTAAAATATTTAGTATTCTTGCCAAGGAAATTAGTCTCTTTCAGGATGGGATATGTAAATACAGAAAGGGCGGATATCCTTGCAAGGCTCCAGAAAGAAATTCTGCCCTTGCAAGGATATAAACCGATGCCTGGCGGCAACCGGACGAATATAGATTTGGGTGCTGCGAATGCTGCCTTCCCAAATGCCTGTTTTCCACTTGGCGCCGTCCACGAATTTCAAAGCCAGTCGCCAGAACAAACCGCGGCCTCTGCTGGTTTTGTTGCCGCAATGATTTCACACCTTGCAAAAAAGGGCGAAGCCATTTTTTGGATCAGCAGGGTGAGACGAATTTTTCCTCCCGCATTGAGGTCTTTTGGAATTGAGCCTGACCGTGTCATTTTCATAAATGCGGGGAACGATAACGACCTGCTTTGGGTGATGGAAGAAGGTTTAAAATGTAAGGGACTTGCGGCAGTAGTGGGTGAAATTGCGGAGATTTCTTTCACCGCTTCGCGCAGGCTTCAACTGGCTGTTGAGCAAAGTCGCGTCACAGGATTTTTGATTCGTCAACACCATCGTTTGATCAAACCGATCGCTTCGGTTTGTCGCTGGAGGATCTCTCATTTACCCTCGGAATTCGAAGATGGAATGCCCGGTGTTGGCTTTCCCAGATGGAATGTGGCTTTGGAAAAGGTGAGGAATGGCAAACCGGGCGAATGGCAGATGGAATGGTCGGAAGGCAGGTTTAACCTCATGGATATGCCTGTTCCTGCTATAGAAAGAGAACTGAATATAAAAGTGGGATAATGCCAAAACGATTTGTTGCGATATGGTTTCTTTCTTTAAAGACGGATTGGTTTTTACTTCGCAATCCAGGATTAAAAGATAAAGCCTTTGTTCTTGCAGCACACGATCATGGTAGGATGGTTATCACGGCTGCGAATTCCATTGCCCGTTCGCAGGGTATTGATAAGGGAATGGTACTTGCAGATGCAAGGGCCATTCTTCCCTCACTTGAATATTTTGATGATCAGCCTCAAAAATTTTCACGGCTGCTGGAATCCATCGGTGCCTGGTGCATACGGTATACTCCAATGGTTGCACTGGATATGCCCGACGGGTTAATTCTCGATTCAACGGGATGTGCCCATCTGTGGGGAAATGAGGCAGCCTACCTGGATGCCATTGCCAATCGATTCAATCAATTCGGGTATCATGTTCGTTTATGCATGGCCGATACCATCGGTGCAGCCTGGGCCCTTGTTCATTTTGGTGAAAACAAAACTATTGTTCAACCGCATGAGCAACTGAAAGCACTCATGAACCTGTCTCCATCAGCGCTACGCATTGATCCGGAAATTTTGGAAAGACTGCACAAGCTTGGGTTAAGAAAAATCAGCCATATTGTAGCAATGCCCAGGTCTGCCTTGCGCAGGCGGTTTGGAACGGGCTTCATTCGTCAACTTGATTTTGCTTTGGGAAATGAAAATGAGCCAATCCTTCCTATCCTTCCTCCTGTGCCTTTCCAGGAGCGATTGTCCAGCCTGGACCCGATCCTGACGCTTACCGGAATTGAAATTGCCTTGCAAACGCTTTTGGATAATCTTTGTTTGCGTCTTTATCAATGCGGCAAGGGACTTCGGTTCGCAAGTTTTACCTGCTTTCGCGTGGATGGCAAAGTTGTAAAAATTGATATCGGTACCAATCGCGCTTCTCATCAAAGCAAACATCTCTTCAAATTATTCGAACTCAAACTGAATTCAATCGAACCGGGGTTGGGAATCGAATTGTTTCAGCTCGACGGCAGTAGGGTGGAGGAGATCAATCCCGTTCAGGAAAAGATCTGGGAAACGACCGGGGGACTTGACGATGACGGCGTATTTGAACTGATTGACCGGGTTACGAATAAAATGGGTGCTAATTGTATCCAGCGTTTTGGTCCGGATGAACATTACTGGCCAGAGCGTTCTTTCAAACCCATGGACTCTTTGCAGGAAAAAATAGTTTCAAGTTGGAAATCGGACAGGCCGAGGCCGGTTCATCTTTTGGCAAGACCAGAGCCCATACAGGTGATGGCACCCATTCCTGATTATCCGCCCATGCTCTTCAGGTATAAGAACAAACTACATAAAATCAAAAAGGCGGATGGTCCGGAGCGAATCGAAAGAGAGTGGTGGATAGAGGAGGGCGACCACCGGGACTACTACCAGGTGGAAGATGAAGATGGAATCAGGTACTGGTTGTTCAGATCGGGACATTATTCGGATAAGAATTACCAATGGTTTATTCATGGGTTTTTTGCGTGAAATGAATGCACGATGAGTTTTGTTGAATTACAAGTGACGACAAATTTTAGTTTTCTCCGGGGCGGTTCACACCCTGAAGAACTGGTTGACCAGGCATCTGAATTTGGTTACGGAGAGATTGCCATTACGGATAGAAACAGCCTTGCCGGGATTGTGCGCGCGCATGTAGCTGCAAAGAACAGGGGGATGCGGATCATTCCCGGTTGCAGGCTTGATCTTTCGGAGGGACCTTCACTCATGGCCTACCCAACAAACAAAGAAGGATATGCGCTTCTATCGGCCCTCCTTACGATTGGAAATTTGAGAACAGAGAAAGGGAAATGCCTGCTTGATAAAGAGGATGTTTATCAACATCGTGCCGGCCTGATTTTTATTGCCGTGCCGCCTGCGGTTCTCAATGCTGAATTCCAGTTTGAAGAAGCATTTCATGAAAACCTGGATGAATACAGGCAAGCTTTGGGAAAAAATCTTTACCTCGCTTCATTCCGGTCCTACCAGGGAGACGATGCAAAACAAATGCACCGGCTTTCGCAAATTTCCAGGAGATTGGATATTCCCCTTGTGGCGACCAATGATGTGCACTACCATCATCCTTCGCGCCGGCAATTGCAGGACGTGCTCACCTGCATTCGTGAAAAATGCACCATCAACAACGCAGGATACCTGCTGCACCAGAATGCAGAGAGACATTTAAAACCGAAGGAAGAAATGTTGCGATTGTTCAGGCAATATCCGGATGCCATCAGGCGAACCCAGGAAATTGCTGAAGCCTGCAGGTTTTCGCTGGATGAATTGAAATATGAATATCCAAAAGAAATTACGAGCGAAGGCAGGACGCCGCAGGAAGAGCTTACCCATTTGACCTGGATTGGTGCAAAGGAACATTTCGGCGAAAATATTCCTGGAAAAACAGTGGCTGCCATCAAATATGAACTGGCCTTCATTGAGGAAATGAATTATGCCGCTTACTTTCTGACCGTTTATGATATCGTGAGATTCGCGAGGGAAAAGAAAATTCTCTGCCAGGGTCGCGGTTCTGCAGCCAATTCAACGGTGTGTTATTGTTTGGGAATAACAGCAGTGAATCCGAACAAATTCGATTTGTTGTTTGAAAGATTTATTTCTTCCGCACGCAATGAACCCCCGGACATTGACGTGGACTTCGAACACGAGCGAAGAGAGGAAGTGATTCAATATGTATACCAGAAATATGGCCGGCACCGGGCGGCGATTGTAGCAACGGTCACCCAGGAGAGGTCCAGGGGATCCATCCGGGACGTGGGGAAGGCCATGGGTCTTTCGGTAGATACGATCAATCGACTTTCAAGTTCTGTATGGGAATTTACCACAGACTGGTTTGAAGGTGATGGTCCGAAGGAACAGGGATTGGATCCCAATGACTCTCACCTGATGAAGGTGTTAAAGCTCACGCAGCAGTTGATTGGGTTCCCACGACAATTGGGACAACACACGGGCGGTTTCGTGATTACGGAGGGAAAGTTGACCGATCTCTGTCCCTTGATAAACGCACGCATGGAAGACCGGACAAATATTGAGTGGAACAAGGATGATATTGATGCAATGGGATTTTTAAAAATCGATGTGCTGGCGCTGGGTATGCTGACCTGCATTCGCAAGGCATTTGAAATTGTGAAACTGAGTTATGGATTAGAATTTACGCTCACCAATATTCCGCAAGATGATCCGGCCGTATATGATATGATTTGCAAGGCAGATACGGTTGGCGTGTTTCAGATTGAGAGCAGGGCACAGATGGCCATGCTTCCCAGGTTGAAACCACGGAGTTTTTATGATTTGGTGATTGAGGTGGCCATTGTAAGGCCGGGTCCAATCCAGGGTGACATGGTACATCCATATTTGAAACGCCGAAATGGTGAAGAGCCTATTGAATATCCTTCGAAAGATCTGGAAGAAATTTTGGGCAAAACGCTGGGTGTGCCATTGTTCCAGGAACAGGCCATGAAAATTGCCATAATAGCAGCCGGCTTTACACCATCGGAAGCAGATGAATTGAGGAGGTCCATGGCAACATTCAAGGTGCAGGGCCTTGTAACCAAGTTTGAAAAGAAGTTGATTGAAGGCATGATGGAACGAGGATATAAGCGTGAGTATGCACAGCGGGTGTTCCGGCAATTGGAAGGATTTGGCAGTTATGGGTTTCCGGAAAGTCATGCCGCGAGCTTTGCATTGCTTGTTTATATTTCAGCCTGGTTGAAATGCCACTATCCCGACGTATTTGCATGTGCCTTGTTGAACAGCATGCCGATGGGATTCTATCAGCCTGCTCAAATCATCATTGATGCGAGGAAACATGGTGTGGAGGTTCGTGCGATTGACGTGAATTATTCTTATTGGGACAATGGGCTGGAAGAAAAGAGCGGCCGTTATTGTGCGCTGCGCCTGGGTTTCAGGCAGGTAAGGGGAATGCGAGAGGAGGATATCAATGTATTCCTTTCAAAAAGGGATAAACATTTTACTGGCATCAATGAACTTCGTGATCTTGGTTTGTCGCAATCAGCCTTGGAAAAACTGGCGGATGCTGATGCTTTCAGGTCGATGGGTCTGGATCGAAGGCTGGCCTTGTGGGAAATCTCCACTCAAAATGACAGGCCGGTAGCGTTGTTTGAAGGTCAGCCTGCGCATCATCCCGAAGAAAAAAATATTTCATTGCCTGGTATGCGCTTATCCGAGCACGTGGTGCAGGATTATGCATCCACTTCTTTGTCCATCAAGGCCCATCCCGTCAGTTTCGTGCGTGAAAAATTGGAGCAGCTTCGAATTCTGCCCACGAAGGAACTCGCGAATTTAAAGGATGGTGATCCCGTGAAGGTGGCGGGGCTGGTATTGGTTCGGCAGCGACCGGGCACTGCAGGTGGCATTTGCTTTATTACAATCGAGGATGAAACCGGTTGTTCGAATCTGGTGGTGTTTCAGAATTTGTTTGATCAATTCCGGAAAGAAATTTTGCAATCCAGATTATTAATGGTTGAGGGCAAATTGCAAAAGGAGGGAGAAGTCATACACGTGATTGTGAAAGCATGTCATAATTTGACGGGTTTGCTGGCTTCGCTTACCGCTTCGCAAGAGGAAGATTTGCCATTACTCACGCTGGCCAGGGCGGATGAAAAGTCGGCACCGCCTGTTCCCGATTCAGAACGAAGGAAGAAACTGCGTGCCGGTGAGCAAATCAGGATGTTTCCGGAGGGAAGGAATTTCAGGTGATCAGTACTTAGAAATTAACGACTGCAACTATGTTTTTGCAATTCTACTATCTCTTTTGTTAGCTTATCATCTTTTGACAACTTGAGCGCATGTGAAACGTCTAAACATGCGTTTTTCTTTTGCTTCAGGGCAATGTAAATTTCGCCTCGATTTTTATAAGCGTATGCATTCGAATCGTTAAGGCTTAAGGACTTGTTGACGTCATTAAGTGCATTTTCGGGTTTGTCCAGATTTAGGAAAGTTTCAGCTCTGTTATTATATGCAAAAGCAAAATTTGAATCCAGATCAATAGCCTTGTTAAGGTCATTCAACGCTTCACTGTATAATCGAACCTTATTTCTTTCGAGCCCCCGATTGTTATACCAGATCTTATTTTCAGGGTCAGACTTCAGGAGATCGTTGAGTACTGTAATTAAAGAATCGTGTAATTGCATTTTCTCAAAAAGCACATATTTCCTTGAGCGAACCATATCCTCAGGACAATTGTAGGCCTTTGCAAATCTGCAGAGTGACAAGGCTGAATCATATTTGCCCTGAGATTCCAAGAGATAGCTCAATCCATAATAAGCCTCTCCAAATTCAGAATCAAAATCCAGCGACCTTTGAAAATCCTTGAAAGCGCTGTCATACAATTCGATTTTCACATAAGCCATTCCCCTGATAAAGTATGTTCGTTTATTTGGTGCTATTCTTATCACTGTGGCCAGCTCGCGAAAGCCTTTACCTGTCTTGCCGACCCATATCAAGGCTCTGGCCCGATTTACTCTCGCAAGTATATTCGTCGAATCGATTCTAAGAATCTGGCTGTAATAGTCAATCGCCCCTCTTAAGTCTTGCACAGAGTCGCTTTTCTCAGCCAGTCTTTTTAATTTCTCTATTTTGGCCTCTTTATCTGATTGATCAATCGATCCACAACCAATTATGCTAAGCAATAGTATTGCATAAAACATTCGGAGCATGAGTCTGAGGCTGAAAAATGAGGGTTTAATTTTCACGATTGTTCCTTTTATTCTTTTTCTCTCCCTTCCCGTTTATTTTTTCAATGGTTGACATAGGCACCACTGCCAATTGATCTTTCTGGCAGTCCCAAATACTCAGATAATTTTTGGAAACCACATTGTGTCGTTTCCATTTGGCGAATTTTTCATATAGCATCAGTGTGCAGATATCGGTCGCAGTGATGAACTCCCCCGTCTCCGGCAAATGCGTGTGGATGGTTCCTTCAACTTCTTTTCCGTTCTGCTCCTTTTCGCCATAGTAAATAGGAATGAGATTTTTATGAAGTTGTTTCTTTGAAATAAGCGCATTGTTGTTGTCGAAGGTGAGCAGGTAATCGTTTCCGAAAATAACAACCCCGTTATTTTTCGGCCCTGTTAAGACATAGACTTTTCTTTCCGTTTCAGAAATCAGGGGAATCAAATTGAGGCTGGTATTGTTGTACGTTTTAAATAAGGAAGTATCTGTACTTATTTCTTTTAAAGTTACTTCTCTCAGGACGTGGATCTCTGCCTCAAGAGGGTTAAGGGGCCTTTCTGTCAAATTAATCTTTGCTGAATTCGTATTATAGGTACTGTCGAAAATCACTTCTCCGATAATGACAGGGTGGTCTCCCTTCGAATAAAATACACAGGTGGAATAACCATTTTGCGTGTAAGAGAAATAGCCCTGGATTTTCGCCTTGTCTTTATAATTTTCAAGAAAGAGATCGGTACCATACCAGGATGCCATTTCTGACCTGTATAAGCGTTTTCCTTCCTCCACAATGGGCAGCGTCAGATCTGCCGGCGTTTGTGCCATGCTGATGACCGCAGTTTCGACAAGAAATATGACAAACAGATATTTTCTCATTGTCGTTCTAAGGTGACTGAAGCTGTGGCAATTTGGTGGTCATTGATAAAATAGCCACCATAATTCAAAACGGTGTCCTGAACGATGTGTGATGTGATGGTCAGAATATTGCCGTCAATGGCAAATCTTCCGCCCGAAGCAGAAGCGCCTGTAGAGGTTTGGGCTCCTACGGCAAAGCTATTGGTAAACGCAATCGAGTCTTCCCCGATTATGCGATAGGTGCCGCTGCTGTTTGTAGGCGGGATGTTTACATAAAGGGGTGTTGAAGTGCTGTCAAAGAACACGCCATTCATATACTCGTACAACGTTGCTGCTGTGGATATATCATAAGAAACGCCATTTGACGCCATGGTGTTCGATGTAAAGGAAACAGACCCGGCATTGTTCGTACTGGTATAATCTGCCTTCGTAACCGACATCATATCATCTGTGCCGTCATTGTACTGGGCGGTGGACTCTGTTTGCGCATGAAGGGAAATAAATTTCCAGTTTCCTGTCAACGAGCCGGAGGGCTGATCATCTTTCTTGCAGGAATAACAGCATAGGATAGTTGAAGCAGCAATAATCGAAAAGAATTTTTTAAGCATTTTACACTTTTTGGGTGTTCGAATGTAAGCATTCAACGAAATGAGAAGATGTTTATGATTCGTTTTTTTAAGAAAGTTCAAATCAAATGCTGTCCGGGGAATAAAGCTAGCTGTAAAGAATAGCCTGAAATTGTCTGAGCCGGGTATCCACGACTTTAGAGAATCCGGATCTTCGATTACGCGTGTACGAAAGTTGATACTGAAACTCAGTTTCACTATGCATTGTAAAAACATTTTATGTGCTTTGGCGTCAGGTCGTCAGCTTCTTGCCTTTGACCTAAGTGGTGGAATTAAGTGGCTTTCGGGATCCGGTGGCCCTTCCCGGACTTCTCCGTTGTTAAATAATCATACGATCTACACCAACGGAAGTGATCAGAAATTGTATGCTTTCTCCAGTATCGATGGTTCATTGAAATGGACGCGAGATAATTTTAATCCATATCCTGTGGTTTGCAACAATGAAATTTTTCTTCCTGATTTTTATGGTCGCTTGAATTGCATTGATGCGGCGACCGGCAATTCAAAATGGATGATCAACGGGCTTGCTGCTTTTGCGCACCCTTATTGCGTGGTGGATTCGAAGGGCCAGGCGCATCATATTGCGGAGTCGGGTGGGGAGGAATAGAGGATGGCAAAAATGGAAACGGCGTGCGAGCGCCAAAGCCATACTTTTTGCGCGTAAAAAAACCCCACAATTGGATAGCCGCTGACAATCCAATTGTGGGGGCTAATGGCTTTTTTTGATGTTATTCTTTCTCAAAAGTCAGGCGATTTAGCGCGCGCCTAATTTCCACGACGATGTCATGTTCAAGTCTCTCCCTGGGATATGGGCATGCATAGTCCTGTTAATCTCATGACTTTCAGAAAAATTTCACCGTCCCCGCTCTTCAGTTAAAAGCTTCTAATGTTTAATTTTATAAACTACCGGAACAGTAATCTTTGATTTAACTGGTACACCATTTTGCTTGGCCGGCATCCATCTTGGAGAGCCCATCAGGATAGTTTTTGTTTCTTCTTCCAAACCACTTCCCACGTGCTTGGCGGGGAATTGAACATCCTTTACGTAGCCTAAACTGTCCAGGTACACATCAGCATACACGGTGCCCTCAACATGATATGTCAGAGCGTCTTCCGGGTATACCAGGTTTTTTTTGATGAACGCTTTCAAAGCAGCGTCGCCTCCGGGGAACTTAGGATTCTCAGAAGGTATAAAATAAACAAGCTCCGTGGTATGAATTACGCGTTCGGGGGCTGGAGTGGCCTTTGTGGCAACTGGCTGTTCTAAAGCTTCATGGCTGGGGATGGGCTCTTCACTATACATGATCACTTCTTCTTTACCCTGTTTTTTGGGTGCGGGGGCCGCAGTCTTTTTAGATTTTTTTTGCGCTGCCAAATATTCCTTGGTAACCGCCGCGCTATCGATAACAGGAGCTGGTGTCTCAACCGGCGCCGGAGCTACGGCAGCTACCGTATCTTTTGCTACGGCTTTTGCCGTGTCTGCATCTGTGGCTTTGGTTTCAGTACTGTTGTTACAAGCAGATGCGAAAACAAGTAATCCACATGAAATCATTAAAAATTTTGTTTTCATTTTTTTTGGTTTAATAGTGATGGTTTTTATTGTTGGTTTTTTACAGCGCAATGAATGCGTTAAAGCTCTTATCAAACGGGTAAATTAGGATCGGTTGCAACCAGAATGGGCAACCTTCAAAACGCTAGTACGGAGAATTTGAGGTATACGGAATATAGATATTTGGCCTTCCTTAGACTACAATACCTAAGTCAATTTCTTTAGCTTTCTAAGTGGAGCACTTTAAGGATTGATCCTGTCAGATTAGATAGATTTCCAGGGAATGGTATCTAAATATAAAGACATTTAATTATTAAACCAATTGTTAATTGTTTGTATCCAGCCTAAAATCTGGTCCCGGGAATAATTCTGGCTGTCACACTGAAATTCAAATCGTTGTTGGCTGCAGGGCGGACAAAGTTGCTGTCGGCCCTGAATAGTAGTTGAGGTGCATTATTGGTATTGTATGATCGCCGAAGTGGAATACGGAGGATAGATTGATAATGGCAAGAAACGGGTTTTATTCCCAATCAGGATTCCGCAATTTTGAAATAAAATTTCCAAGATGCATAAAGTTGTGAATCCATCGATTCTCTATTTGGGCACACCCGTTGTACTGATCAGCACTGTCAATGAAAACGGAAGTTTTAATCTTGCCCCGATTTCCTCTGTTTTCTGGTTGGGTTATCGCTGCATAATAGGGATAGCCGCGAGTTCAAAATCAACGGAAAATATTTTAAGAAGTCGGGAATGTGTTTTAAACATGCCATCAGAAGACATGGCCTCTTCGGTTGACAGGCTTGCGCTAACAACAGGCAGCCATCCTGTGCCGGAGGGCAAAATGCTAAAGGGATATCGCTATGAACCCAATAAATTTCAACAGGCTGGTTTAACCCCAGTGCCTTCTCAAATCGTCGGAGCTCCCCGTGTTGCTGAATGTCCGGTTCAACTTGAAGCAGCTTTCGTGAACATCCACCCCCTTGCAATGGAAACCGGCATTGGAAATATTCGCACGGTAACAATGGAATTAAAAATTTTGCGCGTTCATATGGACAGTCAAATTTTGATGAACGACAAACCGGATCATGTTGATCCGGATAAATGGCGTCCGTTAATCATGAGCTTTCAGAAATTCTATGGCTTAGGTGCTCAGGTTGGCCAATCCACGTTAGCGCAAGTTCCGGAATCCCTGTATCGGACAGTGGATACTGAGATGGCGGGTGAGAGGAAGATTGCGTGAGAATGAAAACAGGGAATTGCAGGGGTTGCCAATTCGCATTAGATGCAATAAATTGTTACAATATCAGGATATTAATTCCGTTTTTAATCCAACCCTTCTCTAATCCTAATATTGAGCATGCCGGCCACTTCAAAAAAGAATTTCCTTATTCTTTGTTTTTTGGTTTTGAGCGTTTTACAGTCTTTGGCTCAGGCGCCTGCCATAACTTCTTTTTCACCTACTTCCGGACCTGTTGGAACAAGTGTTAATATAACCGGTATTAATTTCAGTGCTATTTCGGGAAATAATACTGTTTATTTTGGCGCGGTAAAAGCTACAGTAACGGCTGCAACAAATACTACGCTCACCGTTACGGTACCCGCAGGCTCTACTTATCAACCCTTCACGGTTACTACCAATCATTTAACCGCGTGGTCTCCGCGGCCTTTCGTCACAACTTTTTCCGGAGGAGGTTCTCCGTTCACTCCAGGTTCATTTGCGTTTGAAACAGATATTACAACAAATCTCCATCCCTATGCTGCCGCTATTATCGATTTGGATGGTGATGGAATTCCCGATCTGGCCACCCCTAATAATGCCAATTCACCTTCTTCCCTTATTTCTGTAGTTAGAAATACAAGCAGTGGAGGCGTAATGTCTTTTGATCCTAAATTGGATTTTCCGGCGCCTCCCGGTTCTTTGCCTAACAGCATGGCAGCGGCAGATATAGATGGGGACGGGTTGCCTGACCTGGTCGTAACAAACAATGTGAGCAATACGGTATCTGTTTACAGAAATACCAGTACGCCAGGCACGATTTCATTGGCGGCACGCGTGGAATTTGCGACAGGCGAGGCCCCTTGGACAGTGGCCGTTGGCGATTTGGATGGCGATGGAAAGCCCGATTTGGCTGTAACTAATTTTATGTCCAATACGGTATCTGTCTTAAGGAATATGGGAACAACCGGAACCATTGCCTTTGCTGCGAAATCTGATTTGGTTTCCGGCTTGTCTCCAAACACCGTTGCGATTGGTGACCTGGATGGAGATGGTAAGCCTGATTTGGCCGTCACAAATGCATTATCGTCTACTGTTTCCTTATTTAAAAATCAAAGCAGTAGCGGAGCAATCGTTTTTGCCCCGAAAACCGATATTGCTACAGGCACAGACGAACCAGGTGCTATTGCTATTGGCGATTTGGATGGTGACGACAAGCCCGATCTCACCATGACCAATTATAATTTTAATCTAACTACAGCAGCCGCGGTGTCAATGTCGGTTTGGAAAAATACGGGAAGCCCTGGAAGTTTATCTTTTTCTTCAAAGATTAACTATGGATCCGGGGATGTACACAATGTTTCATTGGGTGATTTGAACGGAGATGGTAAGCTTGAAGTAATCGTTGCTAATTCAATTAGCGGCGTTTTTGTTTATCAAAATATAAGCACACCGGGAAATATTGTCCTAGCTAACCCGATGACTTATTATGCGAATTCCGCTTACAGTTTTGGCATGAGCGATCTCGATGGAGATAATATGCCTGATTTGGCAGTGGCTAATTTTACCTCCGAAACGGTATCCATCCTGAAAAACAAAGTGACCTACCCGGCAATTGTTTCTTTCTCGCCGACGAGCGCTCTTACAGGCACAACTGTTACGATCAATGGGGCCAACTTTACAGGAGCTACCGCAGTCAACTTTGGCGGGATACCAGCAACTTCATTTGTAGTGGTGTCATCCACTTCAATAACGGCCGTAGTTGGTGCTGGGGCTTCCGGGGACGTGTCTGTTACCACTCCGAAAGGCATCGCCACGGTTGCAGGTTTTACATATTTAGTGCCTCCTGCAGTAACTTCATTCGCACCCGATTCGGGAGGCACAGGAGCCGCAATTGCCATAAAGGGTGCCAATCTAACTGGTGCTTCGGCTGTAAATTTTGGTGGAGTACCAGTTAGCTCGTTTATTGTAACGTCAGACACCACCATCACGGCAATAGTTGGCGCAGGGGCCTCAGGCAATGTAGGGGTCACCACTGCCGGTGGACAAAGTGTTTTACCTGGCTTTCATTATACCGGGCCTTCCATTTCTTCGGTTACCCCCTCCTCCGGCACTTCAGGTAATATTATAAACATCACCGGAAATAATTTCACCGGCGCCACCGCTGTAAGTTTTGGCGGTGTAGCGGCAGCTTCGTTTACTGTTCAGTCTCCTACAACGATCACAGCGATCCTTGCCACTGGAGCACCTGGCGATGTAAGTGTAACAACAAGCAATGGTGTAGCCATACTGCCAGGATTTGCGTATACCGGACCGATGATTTCTTCGTTTGCGCCCGTTGCAGGAAATACAGGAACCGTGATTACGATAAGGGGACTAAATTTTACAGGAACTACATCGGTGCGTTTTGGCGGAATCCCGGCGGCTTCATTTTCTCTTATTTCACCAACTGTTATTACCGCCGTGGTTGGTTCTGGTACGTCGGGTATGATTGAGATTGCAACACCGATTGGCACTGTTTATCTTGATGGTTTTACATTCAGTACAACGCTGCCAATTATTGCAGCTGTTAACCCATCGGTTGGAAAGGTCGGCGACGTAATAACGATCACCGGTTCTAATTTCAGTAGTACGGCATCTGATAATATTGTTTATTTCGGTGCGGTAAGAGCGACTGTTTCTGCTGCAACTGCTACTTCTCTTACCGTTGCAGTACCTGCTGGAGCTACTTATTCACCTGTAAGTGTAACAACCAATAACCTGACTGCCTATGACTCGCGACCATTCATGCCCACTTTTGCAGGTGGGGGAGCCGGGTTTACACCGGATGCATTTTCCGCCAGGCTGGATTTCAGTACATCAGATCGTGATCAGGCAGTTGCCCTGAGCGACGTTGATGGTGATGGAAAGCCAGATATCATTACTGCAAATCTTAACGGATGGGTTTCGGTATTTCCAAACAATGGCAATAATGGGAGAATATCTTTTGCACCGAAAACAGATTACATCACCGGTTCAACACAGACCAACAGTATTACGGTCGGGGATTTGGACGGAGATGGGAAACCCGAGCTTATTGCTGAAGGTACCAACCCCGATAATGTTTCCATATTCCTCAATAAAAGCATACCGGGAAATATTTCTTTTGATGTCCCTACAACATTAGCTGTAGGACATGGTCCCTGGAATGCTTCAATAGGCGATTTAGATGGTGATGGGAAACCTGATTTAGTTGTTGCGGATATTTACTCCAACTTTTTGACCATATTCAGAAATACAAGTACGCCAGGCAATCTATCATTTGGGCCTGGAATTGATTTTATGACCGGTCAATATCCGGCGCAAGTTGCGATCATTGATCTTGACGGAGATGGCAAGAGAGATCTGGTGGTAGCCAATACGGGTTCGTCATCAACGCCCAGTAATACCATTTCAGTTCTGAAGAACACTACGATCGGATCAAATATTTCCTTTGAAAATAAAATGGATTTCCAGGCGGGAATTAATCCACGCGTTGTTGCCGCGGGTGATTTAGATGGTGATGGCAAGCCTGATTTAGCGGTTGCCAACCGTGGCAACAGTTACGTAACTGTTTTTAGGAATACCGGCACAGCGGGCACTATTTCATTTGCATCCAAAGTTGAATATGCTACCGGAATAACGCCAGCTGATGTCGCAGTGGGAGACTTAGATGGAGATGGTAAACCAGACCTGGCTGTTGCTAATGCTTATTCCGGCAGCATTTCTGTTTATAAAAATGTAAGTGCCCCAGGCATCGTTTCATTTGATACAAACATTGACTATGGTAACACCCTGTATGGCCCCTCAGGTATTGCCATAGGTGATTTGGATGGAGATGGCAAACCTGACTTGACTGCAACGAATAGTGGTGCCGGTTATATTTCAGTACTGAAAAATAAAGTCAATGATCCATCCCCGATAATCAGTGCCGGTGGCGATACCATTTTTTGTTCAGGGAGTTTTGTTGTGTTAAACTCATCGACAACTGCCAATCAATGGTACAAAGATGGAGTTCGCATGAATGGAGCTACCGATATTATGTTGCAGGTCACGACGAGCGGAACCTATACCGCTACGGCATTGGTTGGCGGCGTTGAATCTGCGCCTTCGAATGCAATTACTGTTAAAGTAAATACTACTCCTTCCAAACCTGTCATTGCATCGGATGCGATTAAAGGCTTAGTGTCTTCCTCGTCTACGGGCAATCTATGGTATGATAACAATTTTAATGCGATACCGGGAGCCAATGGTCAAAACTACAAGCCGACCATCGACGGCGGTTATTATTTAAAAGTGAGTCAGAACGGGTGCAGTAGCGCTTTTTCCGATAGGTATGACTATGTTAGTATCATTGACCTGGGAGGTGTCGGTACCCTCCGGGTAGCGCCAAATCCAATCGGGAACTTTATGGTATTAACCTTGAATTATCCGGGTGTAAATAGTTTTCGAGCTGAACTGTCAGATATGAATGGCAGGGTGCAGCTAACTTACGGCAGCCTTCACAGCGGCGAAAGACTCAACACCTCAGGCCTCGCTGCCGGGATATATTTCCTGAAAGTCTACACAAACGATGGCAAAATAAATGTGACAACGACTGTCGTTAAGTTATAGCGTGTAAATCGTCAGCAAACAAGTTCAAAGTCTATTTTTCAATTGAACTTGAAATGTTTATTCTTCGCAGCCACGATTTTACTTCGTCTCGCACCTGTTTATCTTTCTCACCTTCTATAACAAATAGAACTCCGTCTTTTTCGATTCCACCTTTCGTAGAATAACCCTCCAAAACCAGACTATTAGGACACATTTGCTTCACCGTCTGAAATCCACTCCCCACGCCATAACCTGCGTTAGTGTTAAATGGGACAACTATTTTACCACCCAGATCATACTTGTGCAAAAAACTTTTCATGGGCGGCGGCATTTTCATATCCCAGGTCGGGAAGCCAATGAATACAATATTGTATTGCCCGATGCTGTCAATGGTGGTTTTTAGAGGCGGTAAATAACCAGTTTCATTTTCATGCACTACCTGATCCACAGTTTGACGATAATTTTCGGGGTAAGGAGTCGCGAGTTCGAGCGGAACCAGTTTGCCGCCCGTTTGTTGTTGGATGATCTCTGCTACTGCCTTTGTATTTTTTGTTCGTGAGAGATAGACGATGAGCACTTTTTTAACACCTAGGTTATTATTGGCGTCAGATGGGACATTACCTGGGGATTGTTGTGCGTGTGTATGATTTGACATCAGGAAGCTCATCGCCAAAGACATTGCCAAACTAAGAATCGGCATTTTTTTCATGCAGCACTATTATTTTTTGTTTGAAGCACGAACTTTCTTAACCTCTGATATTGTGATAGCGCTTGCTTTGTTCCCGAAGCTATTTCGAACATAGGTGAGCACTGCTGCAATCTCGTTATCTTTTAAATTTTCGTGTGAAGGCATCTCATTTGAATAAATATCCCCATTTACGGTTATTTCCCCCTTCATTCCATTTAGTAAGATTTTAATGATCCGGGCTTTATTGCCAAGTATATAGTCAGTCTTTATCAGCGTTGGAATCATGTTTTGTGCGCCAGCACCGTCAACCTGGTGACAGGTCATACAATGTTGGGCATATATCGTTTTACCTAATGCCATCATGGAAGGAGTTCCTGCACTTTTTTGTGCATGTGCATGTATTGTGAAAAAGCAAAATGCAGCTATACTAAGCGCTCTTTTTTCGTTTATCAAATGCCGGAATTTTACTGGCGATTAAGCTTGGTTCCTGTTAATTATGGTTTCTTGTAAGAAATTCGATATATAACTCCGGCAACATCATCAGAAACAAGCATCGACCCATCAGCAATTACAAGTACGTCAACAGGTCGGCCCCAAGCTTTTTGACTGGCTTCATCCAGCCATCCGCTTGCAAACGTTTCATATCCTGAGGCCTTGTTATTTTTCATTCTCACAAGGCTGATTCTGTAACCAATCTTTTTGCTACGGTTCCAGGAGCCGTGCTCCGCGATAAAAATCTGGTCTTTGTATTCGGTCGGGAACATGCCTCCTGTATAAAATTTAAGACCAAGCGGAGCTACATGAGGCCCAAGGTTCTGGGCCGGCGGTGTAAATTCTGAAGCCTCGTGATTGCCGCCAAATTCGGGGTCTTTAATGGTGCCACTGTGAAAATAGGGATAGCCAAAATTCATCCCGGCTCTTGGTGCAGTATTCAATTCACAGAACGGAACATCATCACCCATCATATCCCTGCCATTGTCTGTAAACCACATTTCCTTGGTTGTCGGACTCCAGGTAATGCCGACAGTATTGCGAACTCCACTTGCGAACTTCTCAATCCCCGTTCCGTCATCATTCATTCTGAAAATAGCTGCATGTCTTTCGTCTGGCATACCAATATTGAATGGAGCACCTACGGGTACATATAATTTGCCGTCAGGCCCGAACGCAATATATTTCCACCCGTGTGCCCATTCTGTCGGGAATTGATCATAAATGACAACACCTTTGCCTGGATTGGAGAGGTTTTTTTCTATCTCCGAAAATTTCGTGATTTTACTTATTTCAGCAACATACAAATTGCCATCTTTTATCGCTACGCCATTGGGGTTGTTCATTCCCGACGCGATCTCCCACTTCTTATCTGCTTTGTAATCACCATCAGTATCCTTTACGGCATAGACTTTACCTGCTCGTTGGGTGCCGATAAAAAGTGTTCCCGACGGACTCATGACCATGGAACGGGCGCCTTCAACTTCAGCATATACACTGATTGAAAAGCCATCAGGCATCTTAATTCTATCCAACGGCAAGACTGCATGTGCCTGGACATTCATTTTTGCGGCAGGCCTGATTTTGGTGGCACTAACGAATAAAAAAAGACTCGTTACCCCTGCGGCAAAAGAAATAATTGATAGCTTATTCATAGTCATAAATGATGAATGGGTTTGAAGCGATTGATGAATGTCTATTAATGGTTGGCATTTGAGATCAAAACTATTTCACCTGGTAAGCGATAATGCGATTTGTGCTAAATGAGGGGGCATAGAGGGTTTTCGTTTTACCATCGTATCCGATGTCGTTTGACATGATTCTATTGGCCCGGGTATCCATTAAAACCTGTTTTGTTCCATTCGCATTAACGTAATACAAAATACCCTGGTAGTTACTGAGCAAGAATTCGTTTTCGGCAATCATTACAATTCCGTCCAGTCCATTTTCGAAACCGTCCGCGATTTTTGTGATGTTTTTATCGGCGCTTACTTTCAAAAAAGTAGAGGACCCCACAACATATAAGTCAGTACCCACAGTCAGCAATCCATTTGCGCCGGGGATATTTTCAAGGAAAAGAACAGGTTTGTCGCCTTCAATTCGATATACTTTGCCTGTTCGAGTATCGCTTACATAAACAACACCCTTAGCATCCACCGCCAGATCATTTAACATGACAGCACCCTCAATCGGAATTCGTTTTATGATGGTGGCCTTGGCTATATCGATCACAGCGACAGCGGCTGTTTCCGCGGTATAAAACGATCCGTTAAATATTGCAGAACCTTTGTTTGAGTTTAAGCCGGTCACCCAGTCGCTTTTAATTATTTTTCCATCGAGATCCATTCGTACAATTGCACCTGCGCCCATGCTGGACACATAGAGTGACTTTGACTTAGGGTCGAACAAGGCCGATTCCGGTCCTTTCAAGGTAAGCGAATCAGACTCCCACAATTTCACCAGGCTATGCTGCGCGAATGACCATGAGGATGTAAGTGTTACGATTGATATGAGCAGTATTTTTTTCATGGCAATTCTATTTAGGTTTTTGTTTTATTGTTTGGGTGGCGCTTCAACGTTAGAGAAGTTCAAAACGGTTTGAGGCAGACGTAAGCCCTTTATTGAGATAGCAGATAACTCGTCGTTGAATTGTTTTAATTCATCGGACGACATTTTTACATTGCTTGCACCAATATTTTCCAGCATGTGCGCCATCTGTGTAGTTCCTGGAATGGGTACGATCCAGGGTTTTTGCGCCAATAGCCATGCAAGTGAAATCTGGGCCGGCGTAGAACCTTTTCGTTCAGCCCAACTTTTTAGCAATTTGACGAGTGCCAGGTTATTGGGAAGATTTTCAGGTGAAAATCGTTCTTCAATACCCCGAATATCACCGGATGCAAATCGGGTATTTTCATCAATTGCTCCTGTTAGAAATCCCACTCCAAGCGGGCTCCAGCATACGAAGCCAATACCTAATTCCTGGCAAAGTGGGAGGATTGCTTCTTCAGGGCCACGCCATAATAAGGAATACTCGTTTTGAATAGCGGTAATTGGGTGAATCGCATGAGCGCGCTTAACTGTCTGTATCCCTGGCTCGGAAAGTCCGTAGTGAAGCACCTTGCCCTGACTTATGAGATCTTTAATTGCTCCGACAACATCTTCAATCGGAACTGCCGGATCTACACGGTGTTGATATATTAAATCAATACGGTCCGTGCGGAGACGCTTAAGCATTCCTTCAACGACCTCTTTGATATGTTCCGGACGGCTGTTTAAGCCGGGAAGACGTTTTCCGGTATTTTGATCGACATTCCATCCAAACTTTGTTTCGATAACTATTTTGTTTCGAAATGATGCCACGCTTTCACCAAGTATCCGCTCACATTCAAATGGGCCGTAGGCTTCAGCTGTGTCGAAGAAGGTCACACCATTGTCGAATGCCGCCCTTATGATCTTGATCATTTCGGGCCGGGAGGGGATGGTTGTTTGATAGGTGCGATGCATATTTTGTACGCCCAGTCCAATACTCGAGACTTCCAATGTGCCACCAAGTTTGCGGCGTCCTGTTGGTGAAGAAAGTTGGTTTAGATGCCCATCTTTTCCCTCACCCTGGATTAGATCCCGGCCACTGGAACCTGACGTCAATAAGGATGCACCAGCCAAGGCCAAACCAGATTTAAAAAGGTTACGCCGGTTCATGGTAAAAGTTTAAGGATAATTGCTGTTCACGATCACTGTTTCATTTTAACTGGTCTCAACAGCTGTGAGAACGTGAGTGAGCCCATCTTCCATTTGCCGGCATCTTTAACATACACTTCCGTCACCATAAAAGCATGGATCACTTCGTTTCCTCCAACGCCAGCCAGCAGGTCAATGTCGTTTAACAGAATAGCGGTGTTGCCGAATATGTTTACTGATGCACCGTAGATCTCGGCTTTCTTGTACCAGATCATTCCGCCTTTGATTGTATTCAATTCCTGGGTTTTCCCCCAACTTCCTCCCATGTGAACAAAAACACAATTTTCAGCAAACAGTTTATCCAATAACTCGACATTTTTGTCTGACATCCACGCCCATTTCGTTTTGGATAGATCAAGAAGCTCTTGTTCTTCTTTCGTTGGGTTTGTTGTTGCCGAATTTGGTAGTTTAGCTTGCGCGTGTGCCAGTTGCACACCGGCGATACAAAGGAAAATTCCAAGAATAGCTGTTTTCATTTCAATTAGATTAGTGTATAATGGTTTTATTTCTTGAGACTGTTATATTCTTCATCGGTCACTCGTTTTAGCCATATTGTTTTCCCCTTTTGCGCGGGCGTAACGCCGATGTAGGTAAGGCCGCTGTTGGGCGATGCGCCGTGCCAGTGCTCAACACCGGGAAGACATTTGATAACATCCCCCTTGTGGATGATTTGGATGGGTTTGCCCCGTTCCTGATAATAGCCAGTGCCTTCTATGATCAATAAATATTGGCCTGCCGGATGTATATGCCAATCCAGCTTTGCACCTGGTGCAAACGTCGCTTGCGCCAGGCTTAAATTGATAGCACTGTCAGGCATTGCTAATTCATTCAGCCAAACAGTTGCTGTGTGATTATCAGCCGTTGATATTTCACCTTTTGGAAAAATAGAAACTTCTTGCGCCGACGCATGGGTGGACATAGCAACCAGGATCAAAATGAAATACAATGCTCTTTTTTGCATCTTAGTTTTTTTGATTAGTCATTTAATTCTCTTTCGCCTAACCATTTTACCATAGTCGGGTCACGATGGTCGAAAAAGAGACTTGCATTTGTGTCCAACGTCTTTATCGCTTCCATGTCATCACTACTTAACTGAAAATTCAGGCTGTTGAAGTTTTCTTCCATCCGTTCTTTGCGAACTGATTTGGGGATAGCAACAACACCTCTTTGCGTTAACCAGCGAATGACAACCTGTGCAATGGTTTTGCTATATTTCTTACCAATGCCGGCAAGTAGCTCGTTATGGAAAAGGTTATTTTTTCCTTCGGCAAAAGGTCCCCAGGATTCCATTTGCACGCTGTTTTCCTGTAGGAATTTTTGTGCTTCAATTTGTTGATGAAAAGGATGTGTTTCAATTTGATTGACAGCAGGCGCAATTTCATTGTGAATGATCAGATCAATCAATCGGTCAGGATGAAAATTGCTTACACCAATTGCCCGTACTTTTCCTTCTTTGTATAAGTCTTGCATCGCTCTCCATTCACCATAGACATCACCGAATGGCTGATGAATAAGATATAGGTCTAAATAATCTACCTGCAATTTTTTGAGTGACTTTTCAAAGGATTTTTTAGCGCCTTCATACCCGTTTGACTGTACCCAAAGCTTGGTTGTGATGAATAGATCTTCTCTTGCAACAGGACTTTTTTTAATGGCCTTCCCAACTGCTTCTTCATTGCCATAAGATTGTGCAGTGTCGATCAGCCGATAACCCACATCAATCGCATCAGCAACGCTTCGTTCGCATTCGGCCAAATCTTTCACCTGGAATACGCCAAACCCAAGGATGGGCATATCAACTCCGTTATTCAGCTTCACGCTTTTCATCATGCAAAGGTCTGAGCATTTTTTCGCATAGGCAGTATACGGATTGCGGAATAATAAACCACTATTGCTGATTTCCGGGCTATCTGCTTAATGCAAAATGCCTGCCGTCACGGCCTTTTCAATCAAGTCCAACCGTGCTTTCTTTGGATCCGATTTGCCCGCTGCTGATCCATCGGACTGAAATTCGAGCAGCCCCTCTTTGGCCTTATCATAAGCAGGCCATTTTGATAGTCCTTTTCCATTGGGATCGCCCGTCTTGGCGAAGTTTATCCAATATGCATTCATCATTTCCGCCACTTCCTGGTCTTTGGGTGGCACGGTGGCACCATTTCGACCAATCAGATTATTAAACACATAAGGAATTTCGGACGCATGCCCTGCGCCATTACGCATCATTTGTTGCATTGATGGAGACACGTAGGAGAAAAGATAAACGTAGGCCGGTGCGCCTTTGGTTGCAAAAGCCCTCGCCGTGAATCGCGCTGGCTCGGCCCACACCTTATCTGTGTTCACCATCGTCAGCATCTTTCCAAAATCGGCGGTATCATAAACTACCGCCGCTTCATTCCGCATGTTACCAAATAGCGAAAGAAGTTCTTCCTTTGAACGTGCATTTACGAAACCAGCCGGAACTTCCGCGCTGTTAGAACCGATCATGAGCGGAATTTTGGGTTGCCTGCCAGCCTTGTATGAATGCTCAGCCGTTTCAACAACAATTTTACCGTCGAGTACTGGACCTGGATAAGTGGGAGGACCACCCTGGCCGGCGGTTTCCTGGCCACCGTCAATAACCTGGGCAATAGTAAGCGCACGCAGTTTAGTTAATGCACCAGCGTCGGTGCCTTCAATCCCATATCTTTTGGCAAAATTTATTCCTATTGTTTCTGCAGACACCGGATAGTACGCATCTGTGCCATCCTTACCAATTGGCCGGCCTGTTAATACGCCATCCCTTCCACCACCAGACTCAATGATGGCTTTTTGAAATAATCCATTTGCAGATGGTATTGTAATCAGTGAATGAACAGAAACACCACCGGCAGACTCACCGAAAACGGTAACATTTTTGGGATCACCTCCAAACGCAGCAATATTCTGTTGTATCCATTTTAAAGCAGCAACCTGGTCCATGTAGGCGTAGTTGCCTTTTGGCTCTTCAGGGTGTTCATTGGTAAGTGCAGGGAATGCAAAAAATCCAAGCCGCCCCAAACGATAGTTTATACTCACTAAAATAACATCGTGTTTTGTAAAAGACGACCCTGAAAATTCACGAAATGCACCACTGCCAAAAACAAATGCGCCGCCATGTATCCAAACCATCACCGGCAGTTTTGAATTCCTGGTAGCTCCAGCAGGTGACCAAATATTAAGGAATAAACAATCTTCTGAAGAAGTTTTCGAAATAGAATCGGCAGTGCCGCGAGCAAAGCCTGCCTGGGCACAATCTGAACAATACTTGTTGGCATCATGAACACCTTGCCATGCTTTGACGGGTTGAGGCGGTCGCCAGCGATATTCTCCCACTGGAGGTGCCGCATAGGGAATTCCTTTGAAGGTTATGACATCGCCCTTAGTAAATCCACGTACATCGCCGGCGGCAGTATGAATGATGGGCCCTGGAATGGAGTCAGTTTGTTGGGCGAATAACGAATGGGTAACCAATAAACTTAAAACCGATAGTAATTTTTTCATGTTGCAGCCTTTTAATAAATCCGTTCCCGGGCAATATTTTTCTTGCCATCCAAAGGTCTTCGCATTTTACTGATCGCATAGGATATGGGTTGCGGAATTATCTACCAATATCGCTGATTGTGGAAGGCGGGTTAATGAAAGGCGGAACAATGCGGTATTTTTGAGTTAGTAAAACAGCAAGCTATGGATACCATGCGAAGGTTTGAAACTGTTCGGGATTACAACGTGTTCAATAATAATGAAACACTGCATCCGCAGGTCAGTGTGGTTGATTTGACCAAGGCAAGTCCCCGGCAGGGTTCCCGCATGTATTTCGGGTTCTATACCGTTTTCTTAAAGGATGTAAAATGCGGTGACCTGGTGTATGGCCGGCAACTCTACGATTACCAGGAAGGCACGCTAGTTTTTCTTGCACCCGGACAGGTGGCAGGCGTTAACAGCAATGGAGAAATTTATCAACCCAAAGGTCATGCTTTGGTGTTTCATGCAGATTTGATACATGGCACTTCCTTAGGAAAGCATATACAGGACTATAATTTTTTTAGTTATCAATCGAATGAAGCGCTCCATCTGTCAGAACGCGAAAGAAAAATTGTATTGGATTGCTTTTCAAAAATCCAATATGAACTGGAGCGTTCTATTGACAATCACAGCAAAAAGCTGATTGTATCCAATATTGAATTGTTTCTTGACTATTGCACACGTTTTTATGAGCGCCAGTTTATTACGCGGGGGAACGTGTATGAGGGTGTCTTATCGCGGTTCGAAAATTTATTGAATGAATATTTTCAGACCGATAAACCACAAACCATTGGATTGCCAACTGTGGCAGGGTGTGCAAATGAACTGAATATATCGCCTGGCTATTTTGGCGACTTAATAAAAAAGGAAACCGGGAAAACTGCACAAGAATACATTCAATTAAAAATAATTAATTTGGCCAAGGAGAAAATTTTCGATGCAAGCAAATCAGTCAGTGGGATCGCCTACGAATTAGGGTTTAAATACCCACAACATTTTACCAGATTCTTCAAACAGCATGTTGGTCATACACCAAAGGGATATCGAGACTTAAATTAGGCCCCTGCATATTCGCCGCTCTGGAATAAAAAACCCCTTCCACTTCGTGGAAAGGGTTTGTGCCCAGAACTGGATTCGAACCAGCACATCCTTGCGGACGCTGCGACCTGAACACAGTGCGTCTACCAATTTCGCCATCTGGGCATTCAAGTCAAATTGAAAAAGTCAAAAGTCAAACTCTGAACTCTGAACTCTGA